>Ga0207866_1000533_pt1 | contig 54010 bp, 42 predicted proteins | sample HigsolmetaAR203D_FD_184835 | JGI IMG/M metagenome (GOLD analysis project Ga0207866, IMG submission 184835) | Ionic liquid and high solid enriched microbial communities from the Joint BioEnergy Institute, USA - AR20-3-D (SPAdes) (version 2) ...
ACAAAAGCAACCTAAAGATACCACAAAATCTTCAGCCGTCCAAGTCACTTAAGGGACGGCTGCAAAAAAACATAACAGTGACATTTTCTCAGATGAGTTAGGGTGACATTTTCTCAGACGCTTGACACCGAAATTTCGGGCTCGATCTGATTGGCGGAAGATCCCGATCTTTTTGGCGAAAAAAAGTCGAGCATCATCTGCGCGGTGTCGGGTATGATGGGACTACGGGCAAGGGGGTGAATCTCATGCTGATCGAACTGAACCGGATCATCGCATACATCGAGGAGCACTTGACCGACGAGGAGCTGACCCTGGAACACATCGCGGCCTTTGCCGGAATTTCGGACTATCACCTGCGGAATCTTTTTTACTACTTGTCGGGCATCACCTTGAGCGAGTACGTCAAAAACCGGAGATTGTCCGAGGCGGCCAGGGATCTGCTGAACGGGGAAAAAGTGACGGATGTGGCGCTGAAGTACGGGTACCAGTCGGTGGAAGGTTTTGCACGGGCGTTCAAAAAATGGAGCGGCCATCTGCCGTCGGAAGCCGCCAAACATGGTGTCGCCCGAACGTTTCCCAAACTTTCATTTGTGATTACCGTCAAAGGAGGAATTGCCATGGAATGCAGAATTGTTGAGAAACCGGCGTTTTTCCTCGCCGGCGTGAGCAAACGGGTGCCCATGCAGTTTGAGGGCATCAATCAGGAAATTGTGAAGCTCGCCCAAAGCATCACGGAGGAGCAGAGGCGGGAAATGCGCGCCCTGCAGGACATCGAGCCGTACGAAATCGTCAACGCCTCCTGGGATGCGGATGCCCGCTTTTTGAAGGAAGAAGGGGAGCTGACGCACATGATTGGAGTGCTGACGACGAGAAGCGACATCAGCGACCGGCTGGACAAGGTGGCGGTACCCGCCAGCGCGTGGGCGGTATTTCCGAACGAAGGCCCCTTCCCCGCGACCCTGCAGCAAACGATGGCCAACGTATACGCCCAGTGGCTGCCGGCGTCGTCCTATGAGCTCGTCGACGCCCCCTCCTTTTCCTTTACAAAAATGGATCCGCAGCGTGAGGGCATCGCCTACAGCGAGGTATGGGTTCCCGTGCGGAAAAAAGGCGAGTGAGAGAAGCAAAATGCTTCTCTCGATGGGCCGGCTGCCGCTTTTCCGCGCCTGAGAGAAGCAAAATGCTTCTCTCGATCAGCCGGCAGCCGCTTTTCCGCGCCTGAGAGAAGCAAAATGCTTCTCTCGATGGGCCGGCTGCCGCGTTCCCGCACCTGAGAGAAGCAAAATGCTTCTCTCGAAAGGCCGGCTGCCGCTTTTCCGCGCCCGAGAGAAGCAAAATGCTTCTCTCGATCGGCCGGCAGCCGCTTTTCCGCGCCCGAGAGAAGCAAAATGCTTCTCTCGATCAGCCGGCTGCCGCGTTCCCACGCCTGAGAGAAGCAAAATGCTTCTCTCGATCGGCCGGCTGCCGCGTTTCCGAGCCCGAGAGAAGCAAAATGCTTCTCTCGATCAGCCGGCTGCCGCGTTCCCGAACCGACGCCGGACAAGATGCCGTACAAGACACCGGACAGACAATCAAGATTGGCGCTGGGTCAGTTCCTCGGCAAGCCGCACAAAAAATCCGATCGAATCGGGATTTTCCAGCACCCCTTTGTTGACCGCCCGTTCCACGGGGATGCCCGTCAATATTTTCTTGATGGGCACCTCCAGCTTTTTGCCGTTCAACGTGCGGGGCACCTCGTCAATCGCATAGATCTCGTCCGGCACATGCCGCGGCGAACAGTGTTCGCGCAGTCGCTGCCGAATGCGGTCTTTCAGCGTCTCATCGAGCCCGAGGCCATCCCGGAGAACGACGAACAGCAGCATTTTCAGGTGCCCCGTCCCGCTCATGATGTCGACCACCAGGCTGTCCAGCACCTCCTCACCGTCTTCCACGGCGCTGTATATTTCGCTCGTGCCGATCCGCACCCCGCCGCGATTGATCGTGGAGTCGGATCGGCCGTAAATCTGGCAGCTTCCCCTGTCCGTGATCTTGATCCAGTCGCCATGCCTCCAGGTCCCGGGATACATATTGAAATAACTTTCCAGATAGCGTTCGTTGTTTTCGTCGTTCCAGAAATAGATCGGCATCGAAGGCATCGGATCCGTGACCACGAGCTCTCCGACCTCGTTGATCACCGGATTGCCCTCTTCGTCGAACGCCTTTGCATTGACCCCCAGCGACGGGCCCTGCATCTCTCCCGCATGAACCGGAAGCAAAGGTGTACCCCCCACGATGGCGGTGCACAGATCCGTTCCGCCGCTGGTGGAGCAGAGCCACAAATCGGATTTCACGTTTTGGTACACCCACTCAAACCCTTCGGGAGGCAGGGGAGAAGCGGTGGATCCGATCGCCCGCAGATGTTCCAGCCTGTATTTGTCCTTCGGCCGGATGTTGCGGCTGCGGCAGTTCAGCAGGTAGTTGGCGCTCGTTCCAAACAGGGTGATGTTCGTTTCCTCCGCGAATCGCCACAGCGTATCGGGTTCGGGATAGGCCGGATTTCCGTCAAACAGAACGATCGTGGAGCCGGCCAGCAGCCCGCCCAGGAGCACGTTCCACATCATCCACCCGGTTGTCGTGTACCAGAAAAACCGGTCACCCGGCTTCAGATCCATATGAAAAACACAAAACTTCAAATGCTCGATCAGGATGCCGCCGTAGCTTTGCACGATTGCCTTCGGAAGTCCGGTCGTCCCCGAGGAAAACAGGACCCACAGCGGATGGTCAAACGGCACATGGGCGTACGTAAGCTCAGCGTTTCCGTGATCGCGCACGAAATCATCCCACAAAATCGCGTTGTCCAGCAGGGACAGATCCGGCCGTTCGTTCAAATATGGCAGGATGACGGTTTTTCTCAGAGTCGGGATCGCTTGCTGGATCTGCCCGACTGCCTGCATCCGGTCAAAATCCTTCCCGCCGTACCTGTATCCGTCAACGGCAACGAGAATCGCAGGCTCGATCTGCTTGAACCGGTCGATGACCGTGGGACCCCCAAAATCGGGAGAGGAACTGGACCAGGTCGCCCCGATGCTGGCGCAGGCCAGGAAGGCAATAACCGCTTCCGGGATATTCGGCATATAGGCGACAATCCGATCCCCTTCCCGGATGCCGGCCGCTTTCAGCGCCGCCGCAAAGGTGGCGACCCGTTCGTACAGGGTCTGCCAGCTCATTTCCTGCAGCGGCCGGAGCTCGGACTGCGAAATGATGGCGGGGGTGTCCGGCCTCGCATGGCGAAACACATGCTCGGCATAGTTCACGCGCGCCCCCTCGAACCATCTGGCGCCCGGCATGTTCCGTCCGGACAGCACCTTCTTGTACGGAACGGAAGAGCGGATCTCAAAATATTCCCAAATCGATTCCCAAAACGCCTCGATTTCCGTTACCGACCAATTCCACAAGGAAAAGTAATTGTCAAAAGAAAGCTGCCTCGTTCGCTTCAGCCAATCCATGTATTGAGCGAGATTCGTTTGTCCGATGAACTGCGGGGATGGCTCCCACAGGATGGTTCCTTCTTTGATCGTGTTCGTCATGACGATTCTCCTCTGTTTCAAGCTTTCCAAATCATCTTGCTGCAACAAGCCTCAAGCTCAGCCGTTCGCCTCAAACAGCAGGCAGGCGGTCAGGCTGCCCTCCGACGTCCGGACCGGCTGCGGCTCGACGGCGCCGCAACGCTCCATGGCATACGGGCAGCGGGTGTGGAACCGGCAGCCCGACGGCGGATTGGAGGGGCTCGGCAGATCCCCCTTCAGGATCACCCGCTCCCGGTTCCTTAGCTTCGGATCGGGAATCGGCACGGCGGACAGCAGCGCCTTCGTGTACGGGTGGCGCGGGTTCGCAAACAGCTCCTCTTTCCCGGCGAACTCCGCGATTTTTCCGAGATACATGACCGCGATCCGGTCGCTGATGTGCTTGACGGCCTGGATTCCGTGGGAAATGAACAGATAGGACAGCCCCATCTCCTTCTGGATCTCCTTCAGCAGGTTCAAGATCTGCGCCTGGATCGACACGTCCAGGGCGGAGACGGCCTCGTCGCACACGATCAGCTTCGGCTTCAGCGCCAGAGCGCGGGCGATGCCGATTCTCTGCCTTTGTCCCCCGGAAAATTCCATCGGATACCGGTTGCCGTGATAACTGGCTAGCCCGACCCTTTCCAGCAGCTCATCCACCCTTTTCCGCCGTTCCGCCTTCGTGCCGATGCCGTGGATGACCAGCGGCTCCGCAATGATGTCCGCCACCGTCATGCGCGGATTGAGGGAGGAGTACGTATCCTGAAAAATCATCTGCAGCTGCTTCCCCAGCTCTTTTTTCCGGGTGTAATCGTTCAGCCGCCGCCCCTCAAAAAAAATCTCCCCGCCCGTCGGCTGGACAAGGCCGACCAGCATCCTTCCGATGGTCGACTTCCCGCACCCGGACTCCCCCACCAGGCCGACGGTTTCGCCGGGCAGGATGTCAAAACTGACGCCGTCCACCGCCTTCACAAACTGGTTTTTTTTGCCGAACAGCCCGCTTCCGACCGGAAAATATTTTCGGACATCCCTAAGTGACATGAGCGGCTGTTTCGATTCCATCCGTTGTCTCTCCTTCCTCATCAAGCGGGTGCCAGCAGGAAACCAGGTTTCCCGACGGATGTCTCGCCAGGTCCGGCTCCAGTTCCATGCATGTTTGCGACGCGCGGGAGCAGCGGGTAGAGAAGCGGCAGCCCCGGGGCAGCTCCATCAGGTTCGGGACGACGCCCGGAATGGCCTTCAATGTTTCCTGCGACGGCCCGTACAGGGGAGGAATGCTGTCCATCAGCCCCCGCGTGTAGGGATGGAGCGGTTTTTCAAACACCTGCTCCACCGGGCCCTCCTCGACGATCCGTCCGCAGTACATGACGATGACGCGGTCGGCGATTTCCGCCACCACCCCGAGATCATGGGTGATCAGCAGGATGGAGATGCCGGTTTCCCGCTGCAGCTCCTTGAGCAGATCGAGAATCTGCGCCTGGATCGTGACATCCAGGGCGGTCGTCGGCTCGTCGGCGATGAGCAGCTTCGGGCTGCAGGCGAGCGCCGCCGCAATCATGACCCGCTGCCGCATGCCGCCGGACAGCTGATGGGGATAATCGTTCATCCGCCTTTCCGCGTCGGGGATGCCGACCCTGCGCAGCATTTCGAGCGCCCTGCCTCTGGCCTTCGCATGGCTGATCTTCTGATGAATGACGATGGACTCCGCAATCTGCCGCCCGATCGGGTGCACCGGATTCAGGGAGGACATCGGGTCCTGGAAAATCATCCCGATCTCCCCGCCGCGGATGCGCCTCAGCTCCTTTTCCGGCAGCTTCAGCAAATCCCGCCCCTCGAACAGAACGGAGCTTTCCGGCCGGTATTTGATCGCCCGGGCGTTGAGCCCCAGGATGGACAGGGAGGAAACGGTTTTTCCGCTGCCGGACTCCCCCACCAGAGCGACGATTTCTCCCCTTCCGATGGAAAAGGAAACGTCCTGCACCGGCGTCAGCTCCCCCTTCGGCGTCGAAACGCGGGCGGTCAGATGCCTCACTTCCAACAATGGCGCCACAGTGCTCATAGGTTCCTCCCTTACGCATCCTTTCGGTATTTCGGGTCAAGCGCGGTCCTGAGGCCGTCTCCGAGGAAGTTCCCCGCCAGCACGGTCAGCATGATGGCGGCCCCGGGATAGAGGATCATCCACGGATTGTAGTTGATCATGTTGTAAGCCTGCTGGATCATGATCCCCCAGCTGATGTCCGGATCCTGAACGCCCATCCCCAGGAAGCTCAGGGTCGTCTCCACCAGCACCCCGATGCTCAGGTTGAACGAGGCCTGGACAATGATCGGAGAGGCGATGTTGGGGATGATGTGCCTGGCCATGACCCAAAGGGTTCCCGCTCCGGTGATCCGGGCGGCCTCCACGTAATGCTCGGTCCTCACCTGCAGGGTTTGGCCGCGCGCCAGCCTGGCGAACTGCGGCGTGAACACGATGCCGATGGCGATCATCGCGTTCCACAGGTTGATCCCGAGGGCGCTGGTGATCCCGAGCGCGAGGATGATGGCCGGAATGGCGATGATCCCGTCGATGACCCGCATGAACAGATCGTCGACGATCCCGCCGAGATAGCCGCTCAAGATCCCGATGGGCACCCCGATGCAGAGCGGAATGAGCACCGCGAACAGGCTTGCCTTGACCGCGGTTTCCGCGCCCATCAGCACGCGGCTGAAAATATCGCGCCCGAGCTCATCGGTGCCAAACCAGTGCTCCTTGCTGGGAGGCTGCATCATGTTCATGACGTCCATCTGATCCGGTTTATAGGGCGCGATCCATGGAGCCAGCAGGGCGACCAGCACGAGGACAACGAGGAACATGAGGCTGACAAAGGCGAGCCGTTCCCCCATCAGCCGCCTGAACACAACTCTGAAACCCATCACCGGCCCCTCCTAGTACTCAATGCGCGGATCGAGCAGCGCATAGACGATATCTGTAATGAAGTTGATGACGATGACCATCACAAACATGACGAGCACAACTCCCTGCACCATGGTGAAATCCCGCTGCATGATGGCGCCCACCGCCAGCTGTCCCAGGCCGGGAATCGCAAAAATCGTCTCGATCACCACGGTGGCGCCAAGCGTGTTGCCAAACATGAGGCCGATGGTGGTGACCACCGGCAGCATCGCGTTTTGCAGGGCGTGCCTGAACAGCGCCTGCCAGCGGGTCACGCCATGGGAATAGGCGGTGCGGATGTAATCCGCGTCCAGCGTTTCCATCAGGGCGGAGCGCAGATGCCTGGTGATGATGGCGATCCCGCCGATGCTGAGGGACAAGGCCGGCAGGGCGATATCCCGGAAGAAATGGCCCGGACTCTCCCCAATGCTGGTGAATCCGGTGGCCGGCAGCCAGTTCAGCTTCAGGCTGAACAGGATGACCAGAATCATCGCGAACAGAAAATGCGGAACCGCGACCCCCATGGTGCTGATAAGGCGGGCGAAGGCATCGATCCAGCGGCTGCGGAAATAGACGGATATGATCGCCAGCGCCATGCCGGCGACGATGGCGATGGCCATGGCCGCGATGACCAGCTGCAGCGTGACCGTGAGCCGGCTGAACACCGCTTCCGAAACGAGCTGGCCGGTGAAAATGGAGCGTCCGAGATCGCCCTGGACCGCCTTGGCCAGCCAGTCCGCGTACTGCACGAGAATGGGCTTGTCAAGGCCCAACTGCTCCTTGAGCTGGGCGACCTTCTCCGCCGTGGCGTTTTCACCGAGCAGCACGAGCACGGGATCGCCGGGAATGAGCAGAATCAGGGAAAAAACGACGAGAGTGACCACAAAAATCATCGGGATGACATACAGCACGCGCCGAAGCAAAAATCGTAGGAACATAGCCATCCTCCCATACAAAGAAAGAGTCCCGCGAAAGCACAAGGAATGTCGCTCATCGATGGAATTCCGTGCTGAAACACCATGCTTTCGCGGGTTCCGTTCAGCCTGTCACTGCTCCAGCCACAACTTGGCGAAGAGCGGTTTGCCCAGCATGTTGTGCTCGATGCCCTTCACGCTCTTGTGGTACGCGCCGATGACCGGCGGGAAGAACAGCGGAATGGCATATCCTTCGTCCAGCATCACTTCTTTGAGGATCTGGCCGTACATGTCGGCCCGTTTGTTCTGGTCATACGTGCCGGCCGCTTCCTGGATGAGACGGTCGATGTTCGGAGTGGACGCCTGGCCGATATTGTAGAAGCTGTCCCTGGAATACAGGCTGTTGATGGTCAGCTGCGGGTCGACCCGTCCCGTCCAGTTGCCAAGAAGCGCTGTGGACTGCTTGTTGAAGAAGGCGCCGACCGCGGCGTTCGGCTCCATCGCCTCCACCTCCATGGTGATCCCCGCCTCCTGCAGTTGGGCTTTCATCAGATCCGCCAGCCTGGCATCATACGGATCCGGTGATCTCAGCACCTGGAACGTCACGTTGCTCAGTCCCGCTTCCTGCAGCAGCTGCTTGGCCTTTTCCGGATTGTATTCGATCACCACATCCGGATCATGCGCCCAATATCCTTTCGGGAACGGCTGGTGGGCGGCTTCGCCATAGCCGAAGTTGATGGCCTGCACCAGCTGCTCCCGGTTGATGGCGTGGGTCACGGCCAGCCGCACCGCTTTGTTGGTAAACGGTTCCATTTCGGTGTTGATGTACATTCTCCGGAACAGCAGGGAGGTGCCCGTGATCAGCTCGATATCCTTCTGGGATTCCAGGGTTCCCACGTTCTGCGGCTGAATGCCCGGCACGAAATGAACCTTGCCGGATTTCAGGGCGTTGATTCTCGAGTTTTCCTCCCCGATGATCGAGATGGTGAAGCGGTCCAGGTAGACTTCGTCGGGGTTCCAGTAATCCGCAAATCGCTCATAAACGATCTCTTCGCCATGGACATGCTTCGCCACTTTGAACGGCCCGGCACCCGTCGGATGCTGCGGAAAATCTTCGCCATACTGCTCTACAGCCGCCGGAGATACCATCATGCCGCCGCGGTCCGTCAGCGCGGAGATGATTGCGGCGTCCGGCTGGACCAGATGGAGCTTGACCGTGTGATCGTCCACCACCTCGACGCTCTGCACGGATTTCAGATCGCTCACCAGGGAACCTTCGCCGTTGGTGCGCTCGATGTTGAACTTCACCGCCTCCGCGTTGAACGGGGTGCCGTCATGGAAGGTGACTCCCTTGCGGAGATGGAGCACGAGCGTCACATCGTTTTCAAACTCCCAGGATTCCGCCAGTCCCGGAACGGGCTGCAGGTCGGGAGTGAATTTCACCAGGGTTTCGTACACCGGCCACAGCAGGGCGTGGTCGGCTCCGTTGCTTCCCTTGATCGGGTCGAAATTGCTCACATCGACCCCGTAGGCGATGGTGATTTCCCCGCCCTTTTGGGGACCGCCTCCGGATTGCCCCCCTCCGGACTGCCCGCCGGACTGTCCCCCCGCTCCCTGCCCGGAACCGCCGCCGGCGCTTTGTCCGGATGGGGCGGATCCGCCGGAGTTTCCGCCGCTCTTGTTGGAACCGGAGCATCCCGCGGCCACCATGGCGACGGCCAAGAGCAGGATCAGCAGCATGTGCAGATACGATTTACGCCTGTTTCCCGTTTTGTTTCCCATGAGGTTGGTTCCCCCTTTATTGTCGTGTGAACATCGGTTTGCTTGTTACTTGGCCTTCTCGCCGCCAAGACCGCGATAGACAAACACCGCAAACTCCGCCTTCGTGATCGGCCGGCCCGGCCGGAACCACTTCCCGTATCCGTTGGTCAGGCCATTTGCGACCAGGGTGCGGATGTACGGATACCCCGGATAGTAGGGCGCGACATCCCTGAACGGAAGTTCGCTGTCTCCCGACAACCCGAACGCCTTCACCAGCGCTTCGGCCATCTGCTCCCGGGTCATCGGCCAGTCGGGATGAAATTCCCCCCGCTCATTGGCACCCGTCCAGCCTTCCGCGGCGACGGCGGCGATGGCGGCGTAATGCGCGGAATCCGGATCGACGTCGGTGAAGCCGGGATCCGGCCGCCCCGAGGTGTCCAGGTTCAATGCCTTGGCCAGCATGGCTGCGGCCTCGGCCCTGCTCAACGCCTCATTCGGCCCGAAGGTCCCGTCCGGGCTGCCTTCCACCAGGCCGCGCTGGGCCAGCCAGTCGATTTCCGCCGCGGCCCAGAAGCTCCACGGCACATCCGGATAGGGAGGATCCGGCAGCGCGTGCCGCTTGAAATGCTCCCAGATGACCTCGCTGGCGTCCATCTGCCCGCTGGACCAGCCGATGGCCTCCGCCGGATAATACTGCGGGCCGCCCGGCCAGGCGTGGCCGCCGCCTTCCACTTCGTAGAGGATGACCTCCGTCCCGAATCGTCCGCCCGCATGGATTTTCCTGTGAATGACGGTCGGGTCCTCCTCCGACAGCTTTGGCAGCGTTTCCACCTCGGGCTGCGCCGAGGCGCCGTTTCTCTTCACCCAATAATCGATGGTCTCGGCCGTCCGCCAATCATAGGGAACGATGGGGTCGGCCGTTCCCATCACCAGAATGACGGTGGTCGGGCGTTTCCAGTCACTGTTGAGCTCCACCCATTCCGCCAACGGTCCGGTGACGCTGGCGACGGCGGCGATCCGGTCCGACAGCTCCACGGCGAGCCGCTGGGTGAACACGGCCCCGTTGGACATGCCCGCGGCGTAAATCCGCCGCTCATCCACGTTATACTCCTCCGCAAACTTGTCGATCAGCGCGGAGACGAACCCGACATCGTCGATCCCCCATGCAAATTGCGGAGTCCATTCCCTCCCGTCGTTCCACTGCGTCAGGTAGCCGGCGAGCTGGCCGGGCGGAATATCTCCGACCAGAGTCGTGCTGTCGGGATATACGACAATGAATCCTTCCCTCTCGGCCACATCGGTGAAGCGGTCCAGATCCCGCTGCATCTTGCCTGTCCACCCCGTTCCATGGAAGGAGAACAGGAGCGGAACCGGCCGGGAGCCATCGTAGGATGCCGGGACATAAAACTCATACGTGCGCTCCATGCCATCATGCACCAGGGATCCTCGCACCAGTTCGGAGGACGGCGCCGGTTCGCCCCGCTCATCCGCCCATGCGGATCCCCCCGGGAACGGCGAAACGAGAACGATCAGAAGACAGCCGAACCAAATCGCTACCGCGCGACACCACCTGAGCAAACAAAATCACCTCCCAATCGGATTGCTCCACAGGTTGACAGCGCTTGCATGAACCAAACCACGTTCTAGACCGTAGTACAGACTGCAGTACAATTTTATAACGAGGGCCAAAATTCTGTCAATAACAAACTGTTGGGCCGGCGCGCGCGAACGGAAATGAGCGACCTTATTTTGCATTTGTAAGCGATTTCACCAAATCTTGCGGAAATAAAAGACCTTATTGCGCCCGATTTCCGGGTTTTCGCCTCCGGATCGGGCGCAATAAGGTCTCCCGGTTCCGTTAAAATGTTTTCAGCGCCATTTTCAGCGAAATAAGGTCTCTCAGTTCCGCTGCGATTTCTGTTCCAGCCGCCGCGAAGCCCGCGCCCAGATTTCCCGCCACGCGCCGTCCGGGTCCTCCGCGACCTCGGACCGCCGGTTGAAAATCATCGTCGCCCGGCGGGACAGATCATACGGCGGCCACTCCGGCAGCCCGGGGATGTTCGGATCGCCGCTGCGGGCAAAGGCAATCCACGCCCTGTGCATCCGGTCCGCGAGCTCGAACCGATCCGGCGCGTCGCCGGTGATCCGCTCCATCCCCTCTTTGCCGATCGTGTTCCACACATACGGAATTTCGAGGGCGTGGTACGCCCGCGGCCGGCCGTCCAGCGTCGGGCTCGGACAATCGAACCGGTACATCCACACCGGCGCGCCATGCCGGACCTGCCACTCGCTCAACGCAATCGAAGGATACGTGAACACCTCGAAGGTCATCATGTCATGGTACAAGTCCGTGTCCAGGCTTCTCTCCTTCAGCACCCCTTCGGATAGCCCTGGCCAAAGGGCGCCAAAGGAAAGGGCAAACGCCTCCTCCAGTCGATCGTCCTTCATCTCCTGCCACCAGGGATCAAAATGGGTGAACCACCGCCACTCGTCGAGATTGCTCCCGATCATCACCGGGATCTCCTTCGCGGACCCGTCCCGGATCGCCGCCTCGGGGTCCTCCGGGACAATCCTGCCGTCGCGCACCGGGCCGAACACCCGGGTCTGGAACACCTCCGTCCCCTTCAGCAGCTCATCGGCGGACATGCTCTGCAGGCGGGACACCTCATGCGGCTCAACACCGAGGGCGGACAACAACTGTTCCGTCACCTGCGCCGCGACTTCCTTTGTTCTCGTATGCCTGGCCGTGCCGCTCTGCATGATCGCCTGACGGAACAGCCCCCGGGCATCGGGCATCGCCAGCAGCGTGCTGACGCTGACGGAGCCGGCCGATTCGCCGAAAATCGTCACGTTGCCGGGATCCCCGCCGAAGGCTTCAATGTTGTCCCGCACCCAACGGAGCGCGGCCACCTGGTCCAGCATTCCGCAATTGCCCGATTCCGCCCAGGCATCGCCGCCGAACGCGGACAGATCGAGAAAACCGAACACGCCGAGACGGTAGTTGAACGTGACAACGACCAGATCGCCTTTCTCCGCAAAGGACGCCCCGTCATACATCGGACTGGAGCCGGATCCGTATGTGAAGGACCCGCCGTGGATCCAGACCATGACGGGACGCTTCCGGCCGTCCGCCCCCGGAGACCAGATGTTGAGATAGAGGCAGTCCTCGCTTTTGTAGGAAGGGCAGTCGTTCAAAAACTTCATCGTCTCCCGTTCCCGCTGCATCGCCGCGGGACCGAAATGCCTGGCCGGCCGCACGCCCTTCCACGGGATCGGCTCCTGCGGCGCCCGGAAGCGAAGAGAACCGACGGGGGGAGCCGCGTACGGGATGCCCCTCCAGACGCACACATTTCCTTCCCTCGTTCCCTCCACCAGGCCGTATCGCGTCGCAACCACAAGATCGGACATCTGGCAACAACACCTTTCTGGCAGCTATTTTCACTCATCAAATAAAAAACACGACACCAGCCGGTTCCCGCCAAGCGGCTTCAAAACCGGTTTTTCCCGCCTGCACCGCTCCATCGCCATCGGGCAGCGGGTATGGAAGCGGCATCCGCCCGGCGGGTTGGCGCTGCTCGGCAGATCCCCTTCCAGGATGATGCGCTCCCGGTCCCTCAAATCCGGGTCGGGCAGCGGAATGGCCGCCTTCAGCGAGCGGGTGTAAGGGTGTTTCGGCTCGAGAAACAGGTCGTCCGCGCTGCCCAGCTCGACGATCTCCCCGAGATACATGACGGCGATCCGGCTGCTCACGTAGGTGACCGCCTGAATGCCGTGGCCGATGAACAGGTAGGACACGCCCGTCTGCGCCTGGATGTCTTTCAGCAGATTCAGGATCTGCGCCTGAATCGAGACGTCCAGCGCGGACACCGGTTCATCGCACACGATCAGCCGGGGCTCCAGGGCGAGCGCCCGGGCGATGGCCACCCGCTGCCTCTGGCCGCCGGACAGCTCATCCGGATACCGGTCCTTGTAAAATTTGGGCAGTCCGACGACCTCCAGCAGCTCCTCCACCCTCCGGTTCATCGCCTCCCGGGATCCGTACCGGTGCAGGCGCAGCGGCTCCGCAATGATGCTGCCGACCTGCATGCGCGGGTTGAGGGAAGAGTACGGGTCCTGAAACACCATCTGCAAATCCTTGCCGCGCCGCCGCGAGCGCCCCTCCTCCCGGCCGTGATATTCAATCGTTCCCTCCGTCGGCCGGATGAGCCCGACGACCATTTTGCCCACCGTCGATTTCCCGCAGCCGGACTCGCCGACCAGCCCCACCGTTTCCCCCTCGTAAATGTCCAGGTCCACGCCGTCCACGGCTTTGATCGTTCCCCTGGACCGGAACAGGCCGCTTCCGACGGGATAATACTTTTTCAGTCCCCTGATGGAGACGAGAAGCTGTTGCACGATCAGTCACCCCACGGTCTGGAGATGGTGTTCGGTCAAAGGATGCCAGCAGGCCGCCTCGCGGCCCGCCTCCATCGCCTGCAGCATGGGCCGCATGTTCCTGCACCGGTCCGAGGCGAGCGGGCAGCGGGGATGGAACCTGCATCCGTCAATGCGCTCCAGAGGGCCCGGCACCGTCCCCGCAATGGGCACGAGCCGCTTCGACTCCTCCTTCGCCAGATGCGGAACGCTCTGGATCAGTCCCCGCGTGTACGGGTGCAGAGGCCGTTTGAACAGGGACCGGACATCCGACGCTTCGACGATGTCCCCGTTGTACATGACGATGACCCGATCCGCCATCTCCGCCACGATGCCGAGATCATGGGTGATGAGCAGGATCGATGTGCCGGTTTCCCGCTGCAGTTTTTTCAGCAAATCGAGAATCTGCGCCTGGATCGTCACATCCAGCGCCGTGGTCGGCTCATCCGCAATGAGCAGCGACGGATTGCTGGCAAGCGCGATGGCGATCATGACGCGCTGCCGCATCCCGCCCGACAGCTGGTGGGGATAGTCGCGGATTCTCCGGTCCGGATCGGGAATGCCCACTTTCCGGAGCAGCTCCACCGCCATCCTGGCGGCTTCCTTTTTGCCGTTGGCGCGGCCGGTCATGAGCAGCATTTCCATGATCTGCCGTCCCACCCGCTGCACGGGATTGAGGGACGACATCGGGTCCTGAAAAATCATCGACAGCTCCTTGCCGCGATAATGCCTGATTTCCTCCTCGCTCAACCGGAGCAAATCCCTGCCGCGAAACAGAATCCTGCTTTCTTCCCCGTACCGGACGTTCCTTCTGTGCAGCTTCGTCAGCGACAGCGCCGTGACGCTCTTGCCACTTCCGGACTCGCCGACCAGCGCCACGATCTCCCCCTTGTCGATGTGAAAGGAGACTCCCTTCACCGCGTGCACCGGTCCGCGGGGCGATTCAAAGAACACTTCCAGATTTTGCACTTCCAGCAGCCGTTGCGCAGCCGGTTCCATGAAATCCCTCCTACTTCTTCACCTTCGGGTCCAGCGCCACGCGCAGCCCGTCGCCGACAAAATTGCCCGCCAGAATCATGGAGCTCAGCGCAAAGGCCGGAAAATAAATCATCCACGGAAAGGCGTAGATCATGAGATACCCTTCCTTCAGCAGGGTGCCCCAGCTCACCTGCGGGGACTGCGCCCCCAGCCCGAGGAAGCTCAGGCCGCTCTCGATCAGGATGGCCACGCTGAAGGAGAAGGAAATCTGCACCACAAGCGGCGGCATGATATTGGGAATGATGTGCCGGAGCATGATCCAGAAGGAGCCTCCGCCGGAGATGAAGGAGGCGTCGATATACGCCGCCGAGCGGATCTGCTTCGTCTGTCCCCTGGCCAGCCGGGCGAATTCCGGCGTCATGATGATGCCGATGGCGATCATCGCGTTGGTCAGGCTGACGCCCAGCACGCCCGTGATCGCGAGCGCCAGCAGGATGCCCGGAAAGGACAGGATGCCGTCCACGATGCGCATGAACACATCATCGATCCATCCCCCGAAATACCCCGACAGGATGCCGAGGGGAACGCCGATCAGCACGGGGATGAGCACGGCTGTGAATCCCGCCTTGAACGTCGTCTGCGAGCCCATGATTGCCCGGCTGAAAATGTCCCGGCCCAGCTGGTCCGTGCCCAGAAGATGCTCCATGCTCGGCGGCTGATAGATGTTGGCCAGATTTTGCGCCGTCGGGTCGTACGGAACGAGCCAGTCGGCAAACAGGGCGATGAAGAGCCAGATCAGGATATAGATCAGGGAATAAAAGGCGGCCTTTTCCTTGTAAAACGCCTTGGCAACCGATTTCAGTCTCATGGTCCCATCCCCCGGCGGTTCATAGTTTGATGCGCGGATCGATCAGCGTATAGGCGAGATCCACGAGAAAATTGATCATGACGACCAGCAGCACAAGGAACAGGACGGCTCCCTGCAGCAGGGTCACATCCCGCTGCAGAATGGAATTGACCAGCACCTGCCCCAGACCGGGAATCGCGAAGATCGACTCCAGAATGATCGTGCCGCCGATCATATGGCTCAGCAGCACCCCGATCGTGGTGACCGCCGGCAGCAGGGCATTGCGCAGGCCGTGCCGCCAGATGACCGAGGACATTTTCATCCCCTTCGACAGCGCCGTATAAATATATTCCTGCTCCAGCACCTCCAGCAGGGAGGAACGGATTTGCCGGCTGATGATCGCCACGCCGGTGGAACCGAGGGCGATGGCCGGCAAAAGCGTTCCCTTCACGAAACCGACGGGATCCTCCGTCACGTTCACGAAACCGGTGGCCGGCAGCCATCTCAGTTTGACGCTGAAAATGAGGACGAGAAAAATGGCGATGACAAAGCTCGGGATGGCCACCCCGAGGTTCCCGATCATGCGGACGATCGTCTCCCAGATGGTCCCCCGCTTGATGACCGCCGCAACCCCGAGGAGAATGCCGGCAACGACGGTCAGGACGACGGAAAAAAGGACCAGCTGCAGCGTCGCGCCCGCATTGCGCAGCACGATGTCGGCCACTTTTTCACGGGTGAGGAGCGACCTTCCCAGGTCGCCCTGCACCGTGTTCCACAACCATCGGGCATACTGCACATGGATGGGCTGGTCCAGTCCCAGTTCCTTTCTCAACTGCTCCCTCTGTTCTTCCGATCCCTCCTGTCCCAGGATGGCGTATGTCGGATCGCCGGGAATGAGCAGAATCAGGGAAAACACGACCATCGTCACGATGAGCAGCAGGGGGATCAATTGCAACAACCGTTTGGCGAGAAAGCGTGCGAGCATGAAATCACCCTAATCCGTATTGGGGGCAGTAGATGGTTTATTTTTCAATATACAGGTAAGAGAAGTCCGGCTTCTTGATAAAATGCGTCTTGTAACCCTTTACATCTTTGGCGAAGGCGATGATCTCGGGCAGGTAGAAGAGCGGCACGCTGTACACGTGTTTGTCCGCCAGCGCCACGATTTCCCGGAACGCCTCGACCCGGACCGCCTCGTCGTAGTTCTCCCTCGCCTTTTTCATCTGGACGTCCATTCCGGGAGGAGCGGTTTTTCCGATGTTCGTCGGTCCGTCGATGGCATACAGATTGAACAGGGTTTGCAGCGGATCATTGCGCCCGCTCCAGGTGGCGACCAGGGTGTGCGACTTCGCCTCGAACCATTTGGCCAGCGCCGCGTTGACCTCCATCGCCTCCAGGTTGACCTTGAATCCGATCTCCCTGAGCTGCGCGGCGATGATCTCCGCGGCGGTGTCCCAGCCGGGCACATTGGCGAAATAGATGATTCCGATTTCCGGATTTTGCACCCCGGACTCCCGCATGAGCTGCCTGGCCTTCTCCAGGTTGTACTCGGATCTCACATCGGGATTGTAGGCGATATATCCTTCTGGGAACGTCTGATGCGCCACTTTCCCGAATCCGAGATTGATCGCCTGGTTCATCGCCTCTTTGTCGATGGCGTACTTGATCGCTTCCCGCACCTTCTGGTTGTCCAGAGGAGGCAGGCTCGTGTTCAGATGGAATGTCCAGTAGACGAGCTGCTCGTTGATGTGCAGTTCAAACCGGGGATCGTTCTGCAGCACCTGGACGGCGCCCGCCGCCAGTCCCGACACCTGGATTTCGCCCGCCTGCAGCGCATTCATGACCGCGTTGGCGTCGCTCATGACCTTGAACGTGATTTTGTCCAGATAAGGTTTTTGTTCTTTCCAGTACTCCGTATTTTTTTCGTAGACGACTTCCTGGTTCGAAATGTGCCGGGTGATTTTGAACGGCCCTGTCCCGACCGGATTCAGATGGTAGTCGTCGCCATATTTTTCATAGGCAGCCGGGGATATCATCGTGCCCGGACGGTCGGACAGGACAAGGATGATGGAAGCGTCCGGCTGCGACAGATTGAGGCGGACGGTCAGCGGGTCGATTATATCGACGGACTGGATGTTGGCCAGATCCTTCGTGCTGGAATCCGGGGAATTGGCCCGCTCCAGGTTCCATTTCACCGCCTCGGCGTCAAAGGGCGTGCCGTCATGGAACTTCACATTTTCCTGCAGATGAAGAATGATCGTCCTCGGGTCCGGAATCTCCCAGCTCTTCGCGAGATTCGGCGCCGCCTTTCCTTCCTCATCCAGGTCAACCAGGGTGTCGTACACGAGATAATAGTAGCTGTAGTCCGCGCCTGAAACCGATTTCAAAGGATCGAAGCTTTGAACCGCGGCGGCCATGGCCACGGTAATTTCGCCCCCGTTCCGGTCCGCCGTCCCGTTTGGTCCTGTCTGCCGCTCAAGGTCGCCGCCGTTTTGCGCGGACTTGCCGCTGCAGCCGGCCATCACAACGAGAGCGAGCACAAGAAAAATGATCAGAAACGATTTTCTGCTCATGTCCTCATATCCTCCTTGGAATACCGTCAAATCGTCATACCGCCATCGATGCTCAGAACGGCGCCGGTGACGAAGCTGGCCTCATCGGAAGCGAGAAACAGGTAGCCGTTGGCCACTTCCTCCGGCGTTCCCATCCGGCCGAGAGGCGCTTTTTGCTTCATCATTTCCAGCACGTTTGCCGGCATCTGTTCCGTCATGGCGGTGGCGATCATGCCGGGGGCGACCGCATTGACTCGGACGCCGTATTTCCCCAGCTCCTTCGCCCACGTCTTGGTCATCCCGATGACCCCCCATTTGGCGGCGGCGTAGTTCGTCTGGCCGAAGTTGCCGTACAGTCCGACCACCGAAGAAGCGTTCAGGATGACGCCGCCGCCCTGCTCTTTCATGATGCGGGCGGCCGCCTGGCCGACCAGGAAAACCCCTTTCAGGTTCACATCGATGACCCGGTCCCACTGCTCCTCCGTCATCTTCACCAGCTGCGCGTCGGCCAGAATGCCGGCGTTGTTCACGACGATGTCGATTCGCCCGTGCATCCGCACCGTTTCCTGCATGAGCCGCTCCACCTGTTCGCGGCTGGTCACATTGACGGGCATGCCGGCCGCATCATGTCCCTGCTCCCGCAAGCTGGCGGCGACCCGCTCCAGATCCTCCCCGCGCACATCGGCCAGAACGAGCTTCGCGCCTTCCCGGGCGAAGGTTTCGGCGATGGCCCGTCCGATCCCGTTGGCGGCTCCGGTGATGACGACCGTTTTTCCTTCCAGTCTCACTTCTCGGTCATCTCCTGTCGCTTCAAAATTCATCTGGATAAAAATTCATCTATATAATGGAAGGTCTGCACTTCCTTCCGCTGCTCCTTGCGCTTGACCAGTTCCACGACCTTGTCGTTGAAAGGCGTCGGAACGCCGCATTCCTTCCCCTTCTCGCTGACGACCCCGTTGATGTAGTCGATCTCCGTGGTCCGGCCGCGCTCCAGATCCTGCAGCATGCTCGCCTTCGTCTCCCGGTGCCGGTCCCATACCCGCTTGAAGAACGAATATTTGCCCAGCACCTCTTCCGGGGTTCCATCGTGCAGCTTCAGTTCATCAAAATGTTCCCCCTGCATCTCCACCAGCCGGATGCCCTGGGCATGGGCCACCTTGATCGTTTCATCCGCCAGGTGGGCCAGGCACCAGAACCCCCGCGGGTCGTCCAGCACCTCGCCGAAGGTGCAGCCCAAAGCCGCCGACATGCCGCTGAACGTCGCGTTCATGAGCAGCTTGGACCACCGGATGCCCATCAGATTGTCGGACACGACGGAACCTCCGACCTGCTGCAGGATTGCGTTCACTTCCGTGATGGTATCGTTGATCTCGCCGTTCATCGTCCCGATTTCAAAGGCGTATTTCTCCAGCGCCTCCCGCGAGGACGCTAGCATGGAGACGCCGGGCCCCATCCACGTCGCCCCGAAGCCGACCGCGCCGCCGACCGTCCGGTGTTCGCCGACCAGCCTGGCCACGTGCACTTCGGGCACGCCGTTTTGCAAGGTGCACACGATGCTGCGCTCATGCAGGTGGGGCAGCAGTTTGTTCAGCACCGTCTCATTTTCAAACTGCTTGACCAGAAGAAAAATCAGATCATAGCTGTGCTCCAGCTCATCGATATGATACGCCGGGCCATGCGCCTTGACGTGGATGGACCCGATCACCTCGCTGCCGTGCCGCTGAAGATGCCTTACGTTTTCCTCATAGCCGTCGATCAGATCGACCTCGATTCCCTTGGCGTTCAGAATCGTTCCGATGATCGTGCCGATGGCCCCGACGCCGACGATGCCGATTTTCCCGATGCTCAACCTTCCGCACTCCTTTTATCCGACGTTTTCCAGAATGACGGCAATGCCCTGTCCTCCGCCGATGCACAGCGATGCGAGACCGTACCGCGCGCCCCTGTTCCGCATTTCCACCGCCAGGGAATAGGTGACCCGCGCGCCGCTGGCGCCGACCGGGTGACCGAGAGCAATCGCGCCTCCGTTCACATTGACCCGCTCGGGATCCGGCCCCAGCTCCTTCATGACCGCCAGCGACTGGGCGGCGAAGGCTTCGTTCAGCTCGATCAGATTGATGTCCTGAAGCGAAAGGCCGGCCTTTTCGAGCGCCTTTTTCACCGCCGGCACCGGCCCGATGCCCATGATGGAGGGATCGACCCCGGCGACCGCCCAGGAGACGATTCTCGCGAGAGGTTTCAGCTGGTTCCGCGCCACGAATCCTTCGCCCGACAGCACCACGGCCGCCGCGCCGTCGTTGATGCCGCTCGAGTTGCCCGCCGTCACCGTTCCGTCCTTCTTGAAAGCGGGGCGCAGCTTCGCCAGGCTTTCCGCCGTCACCCCGTCGCGGATGTGCTCATCCGCATCGACGAGCAGCTCCTCGCCCTTTGGCCCCTTCACCTGGACCGGCACAATTTCTTCGGCAAATCTGCCGGCATTTCTTGCGGCCGCCGCCTTCTGCTGGGAGCGGGCGGCGAATTCGTCCTGTTCCTCGCGGGAGATGCCGTATTTGGCCGCGAGGTTTTCCGCGGTCATGCCCATCCCGCATCCGACGTAGTGGTCGGTCAGCGCCTCCCACAGCATGTCGTCCACCACCGGCGCCCGGTTGGGCGAGCCGAAGCGCGTGCCCCGCAGCACGTGGGGAGCGAGGCTCATGTTCTCCGTGCCTCCCGCCACGACCACCTCGGCATCGCCCAGGGCAATCGCCTGCGCTCCGGAAACGATCGCCTGCAGGCCGGACCCGCACAGCCGGTTCACCGTCAGCGCCGTCGATTCCTGCCTCATCCCGCACTTGAGACCGATCTGCCGCGCGAGGTAAGGAGCGCTTTTGCTCGTCTGGATGACATTTCCGAACACGATCTCGTCAATTTCCCCGGCGTCCACGCCGCTGCGCCGGATCGCCTCCCGCGCCGCCGCCGCGCCGAGTTCGATTTCGTTCACATCCCGGAAAGCCCCCCCGAACCTGCCAAACGCCGTTCTCGCGCCGTTCAGAATGTAGGTTGCCAACCATCCCATCCCCCTTCGTTTCGATTGATTCGGATTTTTGCAGCTGTCAACAACAGTCCTCTTTCTAGCAAGCCGTCAACCTGGCACAACATGGCAGCCGACGAACCGGATGCAAGCGCTTTCGCTGTTGAAAAGAAACGGATAATTGCGAAAAAAGTTCATGTAATATACAATAATTGTATGCTCAAGCAAACCGTGTTCTAGACTGCAGTCTAATTTTACAATATGTGAAAATTATGTGTCAATACAGGACGAGGTGAACCATTTGTTCGACGACAGAAACAAGCAGCGAAGGGGAGAGATCACGCAGAAAAAAATACTTGACACCGCCCTGAAGCTGTTTGCCCAGAAGGGGTATGACCGGGTCAGCGTCGATGAGATCTGCAAAAAAAGCGGAACCTCCAAGGGCTCCTTCTACCAGCATTTTTCCGCCAAGTCGGACCTGTTCCTGATGAAGTTTCTGGAAGCGGACGTCTATTACGTGAAGGTGATGGATTCGCTGCCCGAGGAGATGGATGTCTATGAGAAAGTGTCCATTTTTTTTCACAAGGCGATGTGCTTCCTGAGCGAGGAGATGGGGAAGGATCTGATGAAGGTGATGTACAGTTCCGCCCTGACATCGAATGAACACAGCTATTTCCTGAACAAGGACCGCAAGCTGACTCATATTTTCGTCTACTTGTCCAGGGAAATTCTGAAATCGAAGGGGCTGGAGCCGACCGAACAAAGGATTCAGGACATCCTGACGATCATGACCCAATCGATGATGGGCATGATTTATCACTGGTGCATCTGCAAGGAAGGGCGGTCCCTGGAGGATCTGGCGAGCAACGCCACCGCGGTCATGATCGAAGGATTGAAGAATTGGAAGGCAGGAGATGCGCGGACCGGTTCGCCGGCCGAATCGCTGGCCGCCGTGCCGTCCGACGCGTAGACGGACGCGTCAACAACAAAAGGCCTTGCCTGGAAATCGGAACACATCCAACGCTGTGTCCCGTTCCGGGTCAAGGCCTTTTTTTTCACTCCATTTTGTCAATTTCTACTTCGTTTTTGAGCGAACCCAGTCGCCGATGCCGATGCCCTTTTCCTTGCCGGGCAGCCGGTCCTCCCAGGAGGCATGGAAGGAAATGTTGTAGGCGAGCTTCGTAGCCGAATGGTAAATCGGCGGGCCGATGTCGATACCGTTGACGACAAAATCCTCGTCCTCATAGGTGGTGAACTTCAGGTTGTCGATGATCCATTGCTCATCCCTGCCGTTTTCCTGATGCAGTTCCAATAGCGCCTGATAGGCGGTCTGCGCCCGCTGATAGTTGATGGATTTGTCGCTCCGCCCGTGGTGGAACCAGATGGCAACGCCCGCCTTGGCAACATCGGCCAGTTCGACTTTCAGTTCGTCCTTTCTTCCATCTGGATACGGACTGGGTCCCGGGTCGACGGCGCCGTTGGCCACGATGAACGCCGTGACAAGATCCGGTCTCTTCTTCAGCACTTCAAAGCCCTTCACCGTTCCGAGCGAGTTGCCCGTCAGGTACACCCGGCCGGTGTCCACGGAGAAGTTCTCGATAAAGTACTCGTAGGTCGCGATGATGTCGTCCGCGGCGTTGTAGGTGCCCTGCATGTAGGCCGGCACAACGGACCGGTAGTGGGTGGAGACGATGATCATGTCCTCGCCCTCCATCCAGGCCGTGGCGGACGGGTCCATGGCGATGCTCGTGCCGAAGTTGTCTGTGCCGTTTTCTTCCCAGAACGATGTGCCCTGGCCGGTCAGCGCCATGATGATCGGATATTTTTTGGACGGATCATACCCTTTGGGCAGCCGGTACTTGACCCGGATGTTGTCGACTCCGCTCGAGCTCGGAATGACGAGCAGGTCTTCGAACTCGTCAAACTTCAGATGGACCGTTTTCTTCGTCATGGGCATCGCCTGGTCGCCCGCCGCGGACAGTTTCGCCCCGTTGATGCCGATCACATCTTTCAATGTTTTGACGGTCGTGTTCACATCCTTTTTGAACCAGTAATCCCGGGTCTGCTTGTTGCCGTACACGTCCTCCCAGACGTATTTCGTCACCATGTTGCCCACATTGGAGGCGTCGGAAATCTCGATGATGACATAGTGACCGGTGACGGATTGGCCGTCCTCTCTCATCTCCGGCCTGTCGTTGGTGTACACCCTGCTGATCGCGGCATCGGCCATGTTTTCCCCGGAGGAATCGAGGTCCCGCACTTCAAAGGTCTCATCCGACAGCTTCGACGGGTCGACGAGGCCGTTGTACTCGATCACAACCGCCGTCAGCTTTTGCCCGAGCAGACGCATGTCGGTGATCGCCTGCAGGCTGACAATCCCGTTTTCGACCGGCTTGGTGGAAACGGCTTTTTCGTCCCCCTTGTTTTTGAAGCCGGACTCGCTGTAGTACAACGTATCGCCGTCCCGGGTCCATTTCGAGAACCAGTCTTCCCAGAGGAGCCATCCATCCGCCACCACGTTGTTGTGCGCGCGCCCCGCGGACTGCGCCCATACGAACAGCGGAACTCCGTCCCTGTTCATCCAGTCGTAGATCGTGTACCGGTCCCCGTCAAATTCCGGACTGTTCGGCTTCACGAGGTACATGACCGAATTGTTTTCCTTCTGCGGCAGACGGTTTTCATGGGAAATGACATAATCGTCCACCGTGCCGAGGCCGTTCCGGGCGATCCAGTATTGCTGCGTGAAATAGGTGTTGTCCGACTGGTTCGGGATCGTACCTGGGAATTCGCCGGGCTTCAGCGGTCCGACAACCCACGGCCAGTAGTCATATTCGCCAAAGACGAGATACATCGGAGCAATATCCGCGGACGCGTCCTGAACTACGGCGTTGCGCCCCATAACCGGCCCGGATGTGCCGCCGAAGGCGGTGAACTTTTCCGGAATTTTCATGGCCAGATGATGGATGAACATGGCGCCGGCGGACTGGCCTGTCGCGTAGGCGCGGTTCGGGTCGGTGTCATAGCGGGCGTTGACGTCGTCGATGAGCGCTTCCACAAAAGCGACGTCGTCCGGACTCGTCTTCGTTGCTGCCCCGCGGTTGAACACGCTGGTCACGGTGCCCGTCGAGGACGGAACGACCACGATGAATCCGTACTCGTCGGCCACTTCCCACCAGTGGGTGCTGTCAAAGAACAGCTGGTTCGGCTGGGTGCTGCCGGAGAATACATAGACGACGGGAGCGCCGTCCGGCCACAGCTGTTTGGAGTTTTTCGGCACATAGGCGAGATACTCCCGCTTCCATGTCTGGCCAAACTCGTCCTGCAGGTAGAGGTAGCGGGATTCGACTCCCAGCGCCTCGTAATCCGGTCTGTCTCCGAGCACGTTGCCGTACACGGACGTATTGTCATAGCGGGTGTAACGGGCCAGGAACCTGTATATATCTTCGGAAAGCTTCTTGTCCCGCCAGTTCGGCGACTGTTCCAGCACCGCCACCCTGGACACCACTCCGCTGTAAGAAGTGGCGATGGCGTTGGAGTTTTCCTTATCCTGCAGGTAAACCGTGCTTCCCCGCAAACTGTCATCGGTGTTTCCGTGCGCGAAGGTGTCGTTGGCGGTTTTCCAGTATGCGATCATCTCATCGTCCAGATCCTTCCCAATCAGCCAGGTCGGAATCGGAACGTCCTTCTTCGGCACGTTTTCAAACGTTTTGATTTCCGAGCCGTATTCTTCTTCACCCGCCGCAATCAGAACAGCCGGATCGAGGTTCGGATCCAGATAGGCCTGGCTGATGACGAACAGCGGATTGCGGGCCGCCCACTCATGGAGGATGTCCCCTCCGTCACCATACCCGACGAGGTAGTGCACGCCGAACACGGAATACCAAGTGCGGCCGGAGCCGGCGGTGTTCAGCACGTAGTCGAGGTACGGTTTTTCACTGGCGTAGTCTTTCCATCCGCCGCTATCGGGAATGAGGACCATCAGGCAGACGCGGTTCGCATCCGCAATATCCTTCCAGCCGCTGTCGAGCAGGAACCGGTCCACGTCCGTTCCGCTTTCCAGCGCCAGCACGACGAAATATTCCCGCATCCGCGCGCCTTCGGGGATGTAGATGTTGACGGTCCGGTTCAGGTTGTTGGCTGTGATCGTCTGCTCGAAATATCCCGTCAGCGGCAGGCGGTTGCCCTTCATCGGATCAAAGGATGGCTCCGGCACCTGGCTGAAATTGACCGGCCGGAACGCCTGCCCGCCTCCTCCGCCTCCACCGCCGCCGATGGGCCCGACCGACCCCGTACCTGCGCTGTCCGACGGGGGCGTTTCCTGTGCCGGAGAATGTTCTCCGATGGCGACAAGATTTCCGTCAGCGGTCACATCTTCGGCATGGTTCACCAGATGCGCGATGTTTTCCCAACCGGTGATCGTGAATCCGGAGGCTTCCTCTTCCAGCGTCAACGATGCAATCGATGCCTGATCCAGGATTTCGAGGACCGCCTTCACCTGGGCGATCATGCTGGAGATGGCGGACGTTCCTCTGACAACGATCCGCACGTCGCCTTCCGGTTTATCCACGATGACGGTTCCAAGCTCGCTGTCCACAATGATGACGCTGCTCGTGCCGCCTCCGCTCAAAAACGTTGTTCCCTTTACCCTGACTCCTTCCAGCGAGACATCCCCTTCCCCGATGCCTTCTGTCAGGTACAGATTGCCCTCGATCACAACGTTTTTCAACGTAACGCCGGTCGTGTTCACGATGGCCGATCCTTGGATCGTCTCGCCTTCGTAAACGCCGGCCAATCCGAAATACCCTTTGACCATTTCATCCAGCAGCTTGACCGTTTCCGCCCGGGTGATGGGGTTCGCCGGCCGGAAGGTGCTGTCCGGATAGCCGCGGATCACGCCAACCCTCGTAAAAGCGCTTACAGGGCCTCGGGCATAATCGCTGATCAGATGTTGGTCCCTGAATCCGGTTGCTCCCCCATCCATCCCGGACAACTTGAATGCGCGGGCCATCATGGTGACCGCATCCTGCCTCGTGATGGGCAGCTCTGGCAGCGCCCTGTTTTGCGGCGTTCCGGCGAAATAGCCGGCCTGGCGGGCAATCAGCAGGTCGTCCGAATACCAGGCGTGATCCGGCACATCGGCAAAGGGCCTGCCTGATTTTTTCGTATAACCGAAGACCTTGTTCATGATGACGGCAAATTCGGCTCTTGTGATGTGGGCATCCGGCCTGAATGTCCCGTCGCCGTACCCTTCCAGCACCTGTCTCGAGATCCACTTGTTTGCGCTTTCCGACGCCCAATGTCCTGCCAGATCACCGGCATGCATCTGCTGGGCCGACACCGAGGAATAGCCCGGCAGCAGCTGCAGGAGCAAAACCAACGACAGCATCCATGACAGGAATGATTTCTTTTTCATCAGAAAACCTCCTTCAAGCGCAAGATGATGGCAAACAGTCAGACATGGTGGCGCAGGCAGGTGATGTCGAATGAAAGAATTTTAGATCGTTCTAATTCTATTTCCAAAAAAATCAATGTCCCTGATCTTTGTGAAAACGCTGTCACCTCCTGGCATAAAGAATTCACTTCTGCCTGCAGGACCGTTTCCGAAGCGAGTAAATTAAATCGTTCTATTATATCGATCTAATACCCTTTGACGATTTTTATTTTATTCGATCGTTCTTCCGTTGGCAATACATTATTCCGAAAACTCAAATCATTTTTATTTTTTCAATCGAGTAGGAGGGGGCGGTTAGCCCCCGTCCTCTCGCACCACCTGGCATGCGGGTCCGCACCAGGCGGTTCCGAGAGGTTAACAAAGTTCCATGTAGCGAGAAAGCATGCTTTTCAGCCCTTTTGCTTCCCAATAAGAAGTCGGAAGGGCATTATTGATGTTGCGGGACATTTCCCATGGTCCACGTCGGGAGTTGGCCATGGCAAAGCATGCCCAATCAGGGACTCCCAGTGCCCGAAGTTCCCGGATTCGGGTTCTCACCCGCTTCCATTGCTTCCACAAGCACATCCTCAGTCTCCGTCGAATCCATTGATCAAAATCGTTCACAGTGGTTCTTCATGGATGCCAGTCGGAAGTAACTGACCCAGCCCATGGTGTACTGGTTCAATCTCCGGATTCTTTCCTCTATCGGCATCGACCGGGAGCGGCTTGTGATCTCCCGTACCTTTTCCTTGAATCGGGAGATGGTTTTCGGGGCGATCCGAATCGTCGCCGCTTTGTCCGACAGAAAGCTGAAGCCCAGAAATTTGCGTTTCCATGGGCGATCTACTGCGCTCTTGTCCCGGTTCACCTTCAGTTTCAGCTTTCCCTCCGGAAAGCGAATCATCGACTCCATGACCCGTTCTCCCTCTCTCCTTTCGGTTCGGCCCTTCCGCTTTCCGGCGTCCCGTACTCGCGTACTATGGCCTCTGCTGACTCCTGCGGATTCAGCGCAACCTCCCGGTTGCGGTTACGAAATGACTTCGCGTATTCCGCAGGCCTCCCCAGATAAGAGCGTCATCTTTCCGCCCGCGATCACTGGAGTCTACAGAACCAGCCCTTGGCGGCTTTGGATTTCGTTATGTTCAGGCAACTCATCCGACTGGCTCTGCCTCAAATCCAGTTCGTGTACCTTGACCCGTGCGTTTGCCTTAAGGCTTCCTTCAGATTCGGTCTCGCGACCGACACCCTTGCCTTTGGCTAATGGTAGGCGCTCGCCAGCCCCCATTCCGGACTTTCACCGTATAGATGACGCCCATGCTGGGCGTACTGAAAAAAGGCGCCACAACATTCCCACATGTGGCGCCCTTAAAACATCAGCCATGGATCGGATGCCAGCATCTTGCGTACTGACCTTCTCCCACCTTTTCCAGCTCCGGTTTTTCGACCGTGCAGCGATCGGTTTTGTACGGACAGCGATTGGCAAAACGGCAGCCGGTTATGGTGCCGTCCACCCGGGAAACAGCCCTGCCCGGGATGGAATACAGCCTGTCAACCTTCTCCTCCAGCCGGGGCACGGATTTCAGCAGCGCTTCGGTATAGGGGTGGGCCGGCCTGTCAAACAGCACCCTCGTTTCGGCCGTTTCCACAATTTCTCCGGCATACATGACCGCCACCCGGTCACACATATGTGCAACGAGCCCGAGGTCGTGGGTGATGAAAATGATGGACATGCCGTGCCGGGCCTGCAGTTCCTGGAGAAGCTCCATATACTGAAGCTGGGTCGTTGCATCCAGCGCCGTCGTCGGTTCGTCCGCTATGAGCAGATCCGGGTTCCCCGCCATGCTGATGGCGCTGACGACCCTCTGTTTCATCCCGCCGCTCAACTGGTGCGGGTACTGGCGCATCCTCTGCCGGGGGTCCGATATGCGCACCATTTCCAGCGCCCTGATCGCCAGGTCGCTGATGGCGCTCCTTCCCCTGGAACTGCCCTGCGCTTCCCTTCCCGGTCCCGCATGCAGGGCGTACGCCTCCTCCACCTGGTTGCCGATCGTGAACAGCGGATTCAGGGAACTTTGCGGATCCTGCAGCACCATGGAAATTTCCTTGCCCCTGAGCCGCCTTACTTCCCTTTCCGGCAGGGACGCCAGATCTCTGCCCTTGTACCGGATGCTGCCGCGCACAATTTTCCCGGGAGACGGCACCAGCCGCAAGATGGCGAGGCCGGTCATGCTTTTGCCGGATCCCGACTCCCCCACGATGCCAAGGGTTTCCCCGGGCATGACATGGAAGCTCACTCCGTCGACCGCCCGGACCGCGGATTTCCCGCGAATGAAATGAACATGCAGATCTTCGACTTCCAGAAGCGGCTTGACATCCTCCCCTGATGCCGGTCCGGATTCCGGCTTGTTCACCAGATGTTCCACCTGCCTGCACACCTCCCTTGCAAGATCATCCGCTCAAATTTCGTTTTTCAGATCCGGATTGATATATTCCGTCAGTTTGTCGCCCAGCAGATTGAAGCACATGATGACAATGGTAATGGCCGCGGACGGGAAGATGGCAATCCACCACGCCGTGCTCAAATAATCCCGGCCATTGCTGATCATGATGCCCCAGTCCGGCGTCGAGATCGGCAGGCCGATCCCGAGAAAACTGAGCGTGGACAAAAACAGAATGCATTTTCCTACCGAGAGGGTGGCCAAGATGACAAGCGGCGTGACGACATTCGGAAAAATGTGCCGCCACATGATTTTGAACCTGGAAACCCCCAGCATGCGGGCAATTTCGACAAATTCGGACGGCTTGATCCGGAGCGTCTCTCCCCTCGCCATTCTCGCGTAGTTGGCCCACACATTCAGCGTAACGATCAAAACGATGACAAGGATTCCCTGTCCGAGAATGACGGACATCATCAAGGCGAAAAGAATGAGCGGAAATGACATGAAAAAGTCCACCATTCTCATGATCACGGCATCGATCTTTCCGCCCACATAACCGGAAATGATGCCCAGCGCTGTTCCGATGATGGCGGAGATCATGATGACGCCAATGCTCAACAGAAAAGAAGTTCTTGTGCCCATGATCAGCCAGGTCAGCACATCCCTGCCCAGATGATCCGTTCCCAGCAGGTAGCGCGGATCGCCTCCTTCCATCCAGGCCGGAGGAAGCAGGCGGTTCTGCAGATTGTTCTGCAGCGGATCATGAGGAATGATCCAGGGAGCAATCAGACTGATCACGAACAATAACAATAAAACGGAAGACGTGATGATTACCACTGGTGATCTCAACATGGCCATGCACTCCAGTTATGCAGAAATTTCCCGATCTCCCCTTTTACTTCCACAGCCTGACACGCGGGTCAATCCAGACATAGAGAAGATCCACGATCAGATTGACCAACACCAGGGCGCCCCCAAGAATGAGCACAACGGTTTGCACAACCGGAAGGTCCCTTCCCACCGTCGCCTGCTGGGCAAGATGGCCGATGCCCGGCCATCCGAATACGACCTCCACGGCAAGCGCGGCCGTGACGATGGTGACGCTGAGCGGGCCCAGATAGGTGATGACCGGAACCAGGCTGTTTTTGAAAGCATGCTTCAAGACGACGATCCTTTCAGGCAACCCCTTGATTCGGGCCAGCTTGATGAAATCCTTCTTCAGCGCCTCGATCAGGCTGCCCCTGAGAAGGCGGGCAATCGCCGCCACGAAAAACACCGCAAGGGTAACGGAAGGCAGGATGAGATGGCGAATTCCCCCGTAGCCTCCGGTGGGAAACCATCCCAAATGGAGCGAGAACAAAAAAATCATCAAAAGACCCAGCACAAAAGGAGGGATGGATTGACCGAACAGGGCAAAAACACGGACCAGCCAGTCGATGACCTTTCCCCTCGCCACCGCGGACACAAGTCCGAACAGGATTCCGAAGAATACCGCGATGACGAAGGCGGTTCCGCATAGCCTGATGGTGGCGGGCAGCCGTTCCGCAATGACATCAAGGGACGGTTTCCCGCTGCGGAACGATTGGCCAAAGTCCCCTTTCAACATATCGATATGAAACCGGACATACTGCTCGTAGAGCGGCCGGTCCAGACCGAGTTCCTTTTTCAGGATTTCCATGTCCTTGTCGGTGGCGTAATCGCTGACAAGGAGATGCACCGGATCTCCGACGACTCTCCCCATCAGGAACACCACTGTGCTGAGCAAAAACAGCAGCAGCACAGCCTGGGCCAGGCGATTCAATATATACTGAAGCATGTCACGCAACCCCTTACGTACGTCAGGTTCCGGATGGAACGGTGCGGACGCGAGTCCGGGCAGATTCGCGTCCGCACCAAACAGTGCTTGCCGATCATGAAGTGTGGCGGAAAAAATTATCTGTTGGCTTTCAAATATTCCACGTTGCGCAGCACGTCAATCGTCTCGGTCGGTTCGACAATTTTTTCGCTCATGGCCGCAGGACGATACACCTTGACGATTTGCCCCCAGGCCGCCTTCTGATGGAGATATTCTCCAAGTTCGCGCAAATATTGGGATCTCTTTTGCGCATCCATTTCTCCGCGGTACTGCTGCCGCAGTTTTTCCGAGGTTTCATCCGAATAGGTGGCCATCGAGGAGGCCGGGGTCAGCGGAAGATCGACGGAAGTCAGGGGATCGTTCCCCGAATACACGCCTCTGTGCACCCATACCTTGTTGTTCATGCCTCCCGTCGCCCAGGATTCACGCAGGGAAGGCCAGTCCATGGTTTCCAACTTCACATCGAGCCCGATCTCCCTCCAGTATCCCGCCACGATTTCCGCCAGAATCGGATTGGAACTGCGATTGTCGGTCACAAGCGTGACGGAGAAACCGTTCGGGTATCCGGCTTCGGCAAGGAGAGCCTTGGCCTTGGCCGGATCATACGGATACGGAGGCAGGTGGTCCCATTCCGCGATGTAGCTTCCCGACGGAGCAGGATCGGCCAGGCCGTAGAAGATCGTGTCGGCAATTTCCTGTTTGTTGATGGCGTAGGACATCGCCTGGCGGACCCGTTCATCCACCCACGGGTTCGTCGGCGTGTACACCTTCTCATTCAGCATGTTGATGCCGCCGAACCGGATGAGGTCCACGTCCGCGCCCTCATTCCGGCGGATGACGTGCACGCCGGACACCTTCTGCAGTTCCGGAATCGCCGCGTGCTCGATTTCCACCAGATCCAGTTCCCCGGCCTTCAGGCCGGCCACCCTCGCCTGCAGTTCCGGACGGACGACCAGCTTGATATTTTTGAAGTCCGGGGTGATTCTCCAGTGATTCTCCACACCGTCGATGGTGGTCAGAACGATGTGGGCTCCGCTCACATGCTCACTCAGAGTGTAGGGACCGGTTCCGATCGGCTTGTCATTTGCCGCCTGATCCCCCACCTGTTCCACATATTTCTTGCTGACGACGCCCACCATGTCGGACCCGAGGTAGATGTTGTGGAATACCGGATTCGGTTTCTTCAGATAGAAAACGATCGTATATTTGTCCGGAGTTTCCATTCTGTCCACTTCATCCCGCAGTCCGGGCGTGATGTGCATGACCGAATCATCGCCCATCAGGCGGTCAAAGGTATATTTGACGTCCTCGGAGGTGACTTCTCCCCACCCGTCATGGAATTGGATCCCTTCATGAATCCTGATGGTCCACACCAGGCCGTCCGGCGACATGGTGTACTCTTTGGCCAGCATCGGCAGGTCTCTTCCCATCCGATCTTTGTAGAAAAGGCTTTCATAGATGGTTCCGCTCAGATAATAGAATCTCTCTGCATTCCCGTTCCATGGCAAAAAGGTTTCGTCTCCAAGATTGATCCTTCCGATGACGACCGTTTCAGCCACTGCCTGTTGGCCTTTGCCCTGGCTTCCGCTTTGGCCCTGGTTTTGGTTTTGGCTTTGGCCCTGGCTTCCGCTTTGGCCCTGGTTTTGGCTATTGTTTCCGCCTCCCGAAGAACAGCCGATCAGGATCAGGATGGCGGAAACGAACACGATCAACAGTTTTGCGTACTTGTGTTTCATTTTTCTCATGCTCAACCCTCCTTGATATTTTGTTCCTGGACAGTTTTTCCCGAAGAACCGATTACAGGGAAAGCTTCAGGATCTTTCTGGCATTGCCCGAAAAGATTTTTTGCTTGTCTTCTTCCGGGATGTCCATTCTCTCAATGGCCTGGATCGTGTCGTAAGTAAATCCGTAGCTGCCGTCCAGCGTGGAACCGAGAGGCATGTCTGTCCCGAACAGCAGGCGGTCCGACCCGAAGTATTTGTAGGCTAGTTCCAGAGCCGGAGTATTTCCGTACAGTGCCGTGTCATTGTAAAAATACTTCAGATCGTTGATGCGGATGCGGCTCGCGTAAAAGGGCGCCATTCCTCCGGCGTGGTGGGTGATGAACTTGATGTTGGGGAATTCCTGGAAAATGCCGGACAGCGCCAGGCGGGACATGGCCAGCGTCGTTTCGAAGGGCCAGCCGATTCCCCTCTTGGCCCATTTTTCTTTTTCATCGCTCATCCACTGGTCCCACGGATGGATCCAGATGGGAAGATCGTATTCGGCCATTTTTTGGTACAGCGGCCTCAAACGCGGGGAATCAAGCGGCTCTCCGTTGATGTTGGAGGTAATCTGGACCCCCTTCATTTTCAGCTGGCGGATGGCCCGGTCCAATTCTTCCAGCGCGGCGTCCATATCCGAGAGGGGCAGGGTCGCCGCCGCCGCCACAAACCGGTCGGGATATTTGACCACCAGCTCGGCCAGCTCCTCATTGGCCAGCCGGCACAGGTCGATTTGATCCTGCAGGTTCCCGATCCGGTCGGGAAGGGGGGTGACCAGCGTGACGGCATGCAGCAGATCATCCCCGGCCCGATCCATGGCGCGGAACCGGATGTCCAGGTCGTACAGCCCCTTGTTGGCCACGTAGCTGTGATCATGCGGATCAAGCGTCATCTTTTTTTGCAGCAGTTCGTAATATTTTTTGGGCAAAAAGTGGGTGAAAATATCGATTTTCATAAAAGGATCCTCCTTGTCAAATCGTGGATGTTAAGCAGAGAAAACGTCGGAAAAAATGTCAAACTATCGGTCGCAATGCAAATCGGCCGGAACTTCAGAGGGAAAGCTTCAGCATTTTCCGCGCGTTGCCCTCAAAGATGAGCCGTTTGTCCGCCTCGGAAAGGCCGATCCTTTCAATGGCTTCGATCGTCTCCTTCGTAAACCCGAATCCTCCGTCTCTCGTCGAACCGAGAGGCATGTCGGTCCCAAACAATACATGCTCCGTCCCAAAGTAGTCGTGAGAGCATTTCAGAGCATCGGAGTTGCCGTACAGGGCCGTATCGCAATAGAAATTTTTCAATGGGGCGATCCGGATCCGGCTGGCATAATAAGGAACCATCCCGCCGGCGTGATGCGTGATGATTTTCAGGTTCGGCAGTTCTTCGAAGATGCCGGAAGCTGCCAGGCGGCACATGGCCAGCGTCGTTTCAAAGGGCCAGGTTGCCCGCTTCAGCTCGATGGGCATATCCGAGGCGACGACCGGATTGTTTGGCATGTCCCAGGGATGGATCCAGACGGGCAAATCATATTCCGCCATTTTGCGGAACAGCGGCCGCAGTCTCGGCGAATCCAGAGTCTCCCCGTTGATATTGGAGCAGATCTGGATCCCTTTCATCTTCAACTGGCGGATGGCGTAGTCCGCTTCTTCCAGCGCCGCATCCAGATCATTCATGGGCAGGGCGGCAGCCGCAGCGACGAACCGGTCCGGGTACCTGGCCACCAGTTCCGCCATCTCCTCATTGGCGATGCGGGCAAGCTCTTTGGCCGTCGGAACATCCACAACCACCTCCAGCGGGGGCGTCACCAGGGTCAGCACCTGCAGCAGATGATCGCCGCATTGATCCATCGCCCGGAACCGGATGTCCAGATCGATCAGCGCCGGATTGCTGATGAATACCATTTTGGCGCTGTCGATATGCGCTTTTTTGGTCAGTTGCCCGAAATAGCGTTCCGGCATGATGTGGGAAAAGATGTCGATTTTCAGAAGTTCCACCTCCGGTTTGTAAACTTCGTGATGCATCCGGTGCCGGTCTTGCCCATTACGGTCCCCTGATCATCAGCCCGTCGCCTCCTTGCGGAATTCATTCGCGGCTTTGTGCCCCAAACTCCGTTCCTTCCAGCGTCACTCGTACAGGAAACAGGAAACGGCATGGCCCGGCTCCACTTCTTTCATCGCCGGAACCGCTTCGGAACAAATCGTTTTGGCATGGGGACAACGGGGATGGAAGCTGCATCCGCGCGGCACTTTGGAAGGACTTGGCACATCTCCGCTGATCGCCGTGCGCTCCCTTTTCACATCAGGGGTGGGAGGCATGCTCGCTTCAAACAGGGCCCTTGTATAAGGGTGCATGCCTCCGCTGCATATCTGTTCGCTGGTACCGCTTTCAACGATCCTGCCAAGGTACATGACATGGATGCGGTCGCACATAAACCGCACCGTCGCCAGGTCGTGGGTGATGTACAGATAGGCCATTCTTTCTTTCTGCTGCAAATCTTTCAGAAGGTTCAGGATCTGCGCCCGGATCGAAACGTCCTGGGCCGACACCGGTTCGTCCAGGACGATCAGTTTCGGCCGGGAAACGAGCGCCCGGGCGATGGCAATGCGCTGCCGCTGTCCTCCGCTGAATTCGGAAGGATATTTCGCGCCGTCCGTCCGGCTCAAGCCGACATCCTCCAGCGCCTGTTCCACCTGTTCGCGAATTTCGGATTTGCTCCGGGAATCCTGGACCAAGAGCGGCTCGCTCAGGATCCGGTTCACCCTCATTCTCGGGTTCAGGGAGGTATAGGGATTCTGGAAGACAGCCTGAACGTCCTTGCGATAGGCGGCCTGCGTCGCGCGGTCGGCCTGCGCCATGTCGACGCCCTTGTATCGGATGGATCCTCCGCTCGGTTCTTCCAGCTTGAGCAGCAATCTGGCGACGGTCGTTTTGCCGCAGCCCGATTCTCCGACCAGGCCGACGCTTTCTTCGACATGAATGGACAGGTTGATGCCGTTCACCGCATGCACGGCCCCTGACTCCCTGGAGCGGAGAAGTCCCCTGCTCTGCAATGGATACGTTTTCAACAGACCCTGAGCCTCGATGATCGGTTCCGCCACCGGCAATCAGTCCTTTCTCCTTCAGAATTATAGGTGTTTATGGGCTCATCAATGTTTGTATTCCTCCGCAGTCCGGCTCGGAAGCATAAGGACGACAAGCAGGCTGAGCACACTGAATATGGCAAAACAGACAAATACCGCATGAAGGCCGCCGACCAACAGATGAACGGGCACCTCTTCCCCTGCCGGATCCGTTCCGATGAACCGGAACATGACCGCCCCCAGCAAGGCGACGCCGATCGTCTTGCCCATGGTGCGCATCAGCGTATTCAGCGAACCCGCGGACCCGCGAAGTTCCTTACCCACCGAAGACTGCATGACGACGGTCAGCGCGGTGGCGGCAAGGCCAAAGCCAAGTCCCATGATCAGAACGAGCACGAAGAGAATCCAGAGCGCGGTTTCCGGCGTGATCCATGCCATTCCTCCCGCTCCGACAACAATGAGGGCAATCCCGAGGATGGAAACCCTTCGGGTGCCCATCCGGGGAACGATTTTCCCGCAGATGTTGGCTCCGAGCGGCCATCCCACGCACTGAGGGATCAGCGTCAGCCCCGAGGCAGTGGCGCCGAAACCGAGAACCTGCTGCGTCCACAGGGGCAGATAGGCGGTCAACCCGATCAAAATGATGTTTATGATGAACCCGGCAGTGATGGAAACGGTTACATCTCGAATGCGGAACAGCTTGAGCGGCATCATCGGCTCCGGATGCCTTTTCTGGATCAGGAGAAAGACAGCCAGCAGCAGCAGGGAAGCGACAAACATCAGAACAAGCGATGAATTGTCCAGGGTCACGGCTGCTTCCTGACTGCGATTCAGTGAAAGGAGGGCAATGAGCAGGAATGAGATCCCCAGAGAAAAGGTGATCACGCCGCCATAATCCACCCTGGCCTTTTTCCTGTTCAGCGTTTCGGAGAAATTCCTGAAAATGAGCCAGATGGAAACCATTCCAAAGGGAACGTTGACATAAAAGATCCACCGCCAGGACAGGTAATCGACCAGAACGCCGCCCGCAAGAGGTCCGATCAACCCCGCTACAGCCCAGACGGTTGTAAGTAGCCCCTGAACCCTGGCCCGCTGTTCAAACGGAAACACATCCGCCACAATGGCAAAAGTTGCCGGCTGGATCGCTCCCGCTCCGATTCCCTGTAGAAAGCGAAACAGAATGAGCATTTCCATATTGATGGAAAAACCGCACAGGGCGGACCCGGCCAGAAAGATGGCGGTTCCTGTCAGGAAGACGAATTTCCTCCCGATCGTGTCAATGAGCTTTCCCCAGACCGGCGCCGACACGGCCATGGTCAGCAAATATACGGCAAACACCCAGCTGATGCGGTCAAAGCCGCCCAGCTGTTCCACGATTCCGGGCACCGCCACGCTGACGATGGTCACCTCAATGGCTGCCAAAAACGAAGAAATGAGCAGCGCGGAGACAATTCTCCTTTTGATCGCATCCAATTGAGTTCTCCCCTTTGTCCGTCCGATGTCGTTTCTCGGTCATCGATTGGAAACGTTTCCTTGTTGAATATTCTATAAAATAGCATTTTAGAAATCAATCATTATTTTTTGATTCCTTGATGATTAGCGCGAAATTCTCGCAAAAATGCCTCGTGATCATGGGATTTCCCGGTATTTTTTCACAATTCTGAGAGAGTTGCCTGGCTGGAAAATCCTGAAAACAACTTGAATGATTCCAATTTTCAGAGTAAAATTGATTGTGGCATCCTTCTTTATACATATATGTGACGGGGGCTCTGCTCATGTACAAAAATAAAAAAACCAAGGTGAGCATCACCGATGTGGCCAGGCATGCCGGCGTCGGAGTCGGCACGGTTTCCCGAGTGATCAATCAGACTGGAAACGTTTCCGAAAAAACCAGGAGAAAAATCTTGCAGACGATTCATGAACTGGGCTATGTTCCCAATCGAATCGCCCAGGGGCTCAGGTCCAATCATTACAAAACCGTGATGCTCATTGCGGATCTGGAAAATCCCCAGCTCAACAAAACCATCAAGGGCGTATATTCACAGCTCGAAAGCAAGGGTTATATGCTGAGCGTATGCAATATTGAAGATTCCAGTATCGTGCATAAGCTCAAGACCATTGTGGATCACTATCCGATCGACGGGATCATCCTCGCTCCCCGCACGGATGACGATGCGGAGCTCAATGAATACCTTCGTTCGCTGGACATTCCGATCATCACATACAGAATGCAGATTCCCGGCATTGCGTACGGCACCAACATCGATTATTCAAGCTCGGTCCGGCATGCCCTGAAATATCTGTTTTCCCTGCGCCACCGGAACATCTGTCTGATCTGCAGCTCGACCAGCATTCCTTCCAACCAGGACATGCTGGAAACGTACAGGCAAACGTTCGCCGAACATCAGATTCCGCTGGATGAACGAAACATCATCTCCATCAGCAACTTTTCTCCGGAACTGGTCGAGCATCATCTGCTCACGCTCATGAACCGGATCCGCAACCGGGACATCACCGCCATCATCTGCCTGCATAAGTCGTTTTTTCTGCAGATGCTCCATTCCATGAAAGCAAACAACATCCGCTACCCGGACGACGTTTCCCTGATTGCGGTGGAAGACGACGAATTCACGAAACTGATGTCGCCTCCCATCACGGTGATCCGGCGTTCCCTGATCGACATGGGCAAAAACATGGGGCACCTGCTGCTCCAATATATTGAAAATCCCGATCTGTACGGCAGCATCGAGCCCTACAACATTCCCACGGAATTCATCATCCGGGATTCCTGCCGGGAATTGTAAGCAAAAAACAGGCGGTCCCCTGGCCACGCCGGCCTGGGCTCCGCCTGTTGTTGCTGTCATTCTTGCTGTTCAGTATTCCTCTTGCTATTCCGTGCGACTCGTGCTGTTCCCCCTGCTGTGACCCTGCTGTTCCCCTGCCGCTCCTGTTACTCCTGCAAACGGCCCGCGAGCTCTCATGTTGTTCGCAGCATGGCATCTGTCCGCTCGAGAATCGGGGCCGCCCGGCCGGGAATGAACAGGTCGAACCAATGCTCCTCGCCCGTTTCTTCCGCATTGATGAGCGCCGTCCGCCCTTCCGTCATGCGCGGCAGCTGATTGACCGGGTACACCTGGAGGCTGGTTCCGATCACAAGCACCAGTTCGGCCCGGCGTACCGCCTCCAGCGCCCGGTTCCACGCCATATCGGGCAGGGCCTCCCCGAAGAGCACCACATTCGGGCGCAGCCTCCCGCCGCACTCGGGGCAGGGCAGCCCCGACAGGAAACGGTCGCGTTCCGCCCCCCGCTGACAGCGATGGCAGCGGCAGGAGCGGATCGAGCCGTGCAGTTCCTCCACCCGCCTGCTGCCCGCCGCCTGGTGAAGGCCGTCCACGTTCTGGGTGGCGATCAGCCGCAGCCGCCCTTCCTGCTCCCAACGGGCGAGCGCATGATGGCCCACGTGCGGCCGGACCCCGTCCAGATGCTCGATCCGCGCTTTATAGAAGGCATGAAACAGCTCGTAATTCGTTTGCAGCGCCTCCACCGTCGCCACGGTGCGGGGATCGATCTTTCTCCACCAGCCCTGGGGAGAGCGGAAGTCCGGCACCCCGGAATCAACGGAGCAGCCGGCGCCGGTCAGCACCACGGTGTATTGCGACTCGCGGATGAATGCGGCCAGCTGCCGAATGAGGCTTTCGTTGTTTCCGCGATCGTTGTTTTCAACTCTTTCGGCCATCCGCTCCACCCCCCTGTTTTTGTTCGATCCCCGGCCATTATAGTCGAAATTTCGACCACGTTTCTTGTCTGAAACGGCCATATCGAAGATTTTGGTCGAAAAATCGACTATAAACTCCGCCATCGCAAAAAACGCCGCATTTTTCGTCGAAATTTCACCCAAATCGGTCCCCGCCGCTCAAAGTTCGAACAAATGAAGGTGAAAAATCGACCAAAATTCCCGGACGCGCAGCCAAATGCCATGTGAACAATCCGCACAGCGGAAAAAACGCGCGCGATCCTTCGTCATATAATAGTTCATTTCAACCATCGATGGAAAAAATCCTTCTACGCCGGGCTCCACTGTTCCACGAATCCCAGGTTGTTGACCAGGTTGTACAGCTGGACATTGAACGTTTTGCGCGAGCTCACCACTTTTTCGATGTCCGTGGCGACCAGCTCATCGGATTTGCTCACTCCGCACGCGATTCCGTGATCACCGGCGATCAACCGCTCCACGGCGAAATGGCCAAGGCGGGTGGCCAGAATCCGGTCATAGTGCGTCGGCGATCCCCCGCGTTGAATATGGCCCAGCACCGTGACCCGGGACTCCATGCCGCAGCGCGACCGGATCTTGCGGGCAATATCGCTTCCTTTTCCGGCTCCTTCGGCCAAAATGACGATGCTGTGGCCTTTTCCCCGTTTTGCGCATTCCGCGATTCTCGTGATGACCTCATGCACGCCGTGAGGCATTTCGGGAACGACAACCCCCTCCGCCCCGCTGGCAAGCGCCGAATGGAGAGCGATGTCGCCGCAATGCCGGCCCATCACTTCCACGATGAACAACCGCTTTTGGGAATTGAACGTATCCCGCAGCCGGTTGACCGCATCGACCACAATGCTGACGGCGGTATCGAACCCGATCGTTCTCTCCGTGCAGGCGATGTCGTTGTCGATCGTGCCGGGCAGGGCAACCGTCGGAATTCCCAGCCGTTCCAACCGGACCGCCCCTTTGTAAGAACCGTTTCCGCCAATGACAATCAGGCCGTCAATGCCATGCCGCTCCAGGTTCCCGGCGGCCAGCCTCTGGCCTTCCTCCGACAGAAACTGCTGCGAACGGGCGGTGCCCAGGATCGTTCCGCCGCGGTTGAGAATGTCGCCAACCATCGGCAAGGTGAGCGGCTGAATGTCATTTTCAATCAGACCCTGAAACCCCCTGTACACTCCGTACACTTCCAGCCCGTGAAAAACACCGCTCCGGACAACGGCGCGAATGGCGGCATTCATCCCCTGGGAGTCTCCGCCGCTCGTCAACACCGCAATTTTTTTCACCATGCTGCTCTCACCTCCCGCCACCGAATCACCTGCGAAGTCCAGCGCCATCCGGAAAAATACAGTGAAAGAGAGAGTCATCCAGAGTGTTCCCTGAAAGGGATGAATGAAAGGGATGAAAGAAGCTGAGCCCCGGCGTGCGAAGGCCCAGCTTTTTTTGCGAGAACGAATCCCGATCAGAACGGGAACTGGCGGTACGTTTTTTGAATGGAGACCCACTTCGTTTCGGTAAATTCTTCGATGATCCACGGATTTCCAAACCGGCCCAAACCGCTCGCCTTCGTGCCGCCGAAGGGAATGTTGGGGCTGTCGTTCACGGTCTGGTCGTTGACGTGGGTCATGCCGCTCTCGATTTGCAGCGCCAGTTCCCTGGCCCTCTCCAGATCGCAGGAGAAAATCGAGGAGCTCAACCCGTAATCCGTTTCATTGGCCAGGCGGATCGCTTCCTCATCGGACTCCGCCTTGATCAGGGTGGCGATCGGCGCAAACAGTTCGGTCTGGGCCAGCTTGCTCGAATTGTTCACATTGCCGAACACATGAGGAGTCAGCACATTGCCCACCCGCCGGCCTTCCAGCAGGATGTCAACCCCTTCCCGCTTCGCCTCCTCGATCATGTTCAACGCCTTTTGCATCTGACGCTCGTTGATGATCGGTCCGATGACCGTCTTCGGGTCGAGCGGATCGCCGCAGGGCAGCGCTTTGGCCCTTTCCACAAATTTCGAGGCAAATTCGTCATACTTGTCCTTGTGCACGATGATCCGGTTGATGATCATGCAGATTTGCCCCTGGTGGACGAACTTGCCGAACACCGCCGCATCCACGGCCCGGTCGACATCCGCGTCCGACAGCACGACGAACGGGCTGTTTCCGCCGAGCTCCAGGGCGACCCGCTTCAGGTTGCGTCCGGCCACCTCCCCGACATGCCGGCCGACAGCGGAGGAGCCGGTGAAGCTGATGAGACGGGCGTGCGGATTGGTCAGCATTTCATCGCCGATTTCCTCGATATCCGTCAAAATCATGTTGAGCACGCCCGCGGGCAGCCCCGCTTCCTCAAACGCCTTTGTGATGATGGAGCCGCCGGACAGGGCCACCTGGATATCCGGCTTGTGGACGACCGCATTGCCCAGGGCGATCGCCGGCGCGATCGTGCGCATCGACAGGTTCATCGGGAAATTGAACGGAGAAATGGAGGAGATGACGCCGAGCGGCAGGCGGTAAATCTGATGCGTTTTTCCTTCTTCCGCCGCGGGCACCTCGCGAACCTGATCGATGGCGTCGGCGTATTTGATCGCCTCTTCCAGGAAACCGAGGGTCAGCTCGAATTCCACATTCCCCTTGAGCAGGGTCCCTCCCGTTTCCCGGCAGATGATCCCGACGATCTCCTCCCGGTGGGCCCTCAGATAGTCGGCCGCCCTGCGCAGCACTTCCCGGCGCTGTTCCGCCGTCGATTTGGCCCATTCCTTCTGCGCCCTGCGCGCCACCTCGAACGCTTCCTTCACCTGGCTTAAGGAAGCGATCGGGATCGAGGCGATGAGCGAGTTGTCGTACGGATTCCGGTCCTCGAACACCCGCGGTCCTTCGCCCTGCACCCATTTTCCGCCGATGTAGCTTTGGGTCAGCTGTTCAAAATTGGCCATCACAACTTCCTCCCGTCCATCAAATTTGATTTGGATGATTGCAGGCAAATCTTCAGCAGTTGAAACAGATCATTGTTTCAGCAGGCCTCTGATCGTGTTGGCGATTCCCTCGGGATTCATGCCGTAATAGGCGTACACCTCGTCCGGGTCGCCGAGGACGGCAAATTCATCCGGAAGACCGATGCGCTTCACCCGGCACGGAACACCGTGCTCCGCGACGACTTCCGCCACCGCGCCGCCGAGACCGCCGTGGATGCTGTGATCCTCCACGGTGACGATCATTCCGGTCTCCCTGGCCGCCTCCAGCACCGCTTCCACATCCAGCGGCTTGATCGTGTGCATGTCGATCACCTGGGCGCTGATTCCGTCCTTCTCCAGTTCCTTGGCCGCCATCAGCGACCAGTACACCGCGCTGCCCGTCCCGATGATGGTCACGTCTTTTCCTTCCGTGATGCAGATCGATTTGCCGATCTGGAAGTCATAGTTCTGATCCGCGTACACATCGGGCTCCGCGCCCCGCGCGATGCGGATGATCATCGGTCCCGGCAAGGTCATGGACTGCCGGACCGCCTTGGCGCACTGGTTCGCGTCGGCGGGGCAAAGAATGGTCAGATTGGGGATCGCGCGGTACAGGGCCAGGTCGGCAATGACGTTGTGGGTCGGCCCCCCGCCCGAGGTGACGCCCGCATGGGTGCCGATCAGCCTCACCGGCACGTCATTGTAGGCGATGTCCGCATGAATCTGGTCCGCCGCCCTCAGCGGCAGGAACGGGCCGAACACCTGGGCGAACACAACTCTTCCGGACAGCGCCAGTCCCGCCGAAATGCCCACCTGGTTGGCCTCCGCGATGCCCACATTGAAGCAGCGGTCCGGATATTTCGCCATGAACTTGCCGACCGTGGACGAAGGGGCCACGTTGTCGGAACACAGAAACGCAAATTCCATCCCTTCATCGGCCATTTTCATCAGTTCGGCGCCGTAGACCTCCCTGGCGGACGACAGGATCTGGTCAAAGTTCAGCGTGACGTTTGCGGGTTGCGGCATCAGGATCTCACCTTCCTGTTTTCATCAATGGACTTGAGCGCTTCTTCCCATTTCTCCTTGTTCAGCTGTCCGGCGTGCCAGCCGACCACGTTTTCCATGAACGAAACGCCGGCGCCCTTGACGGTGTTGGAGATAATGCAGATCGGCCGTCTGCGCGCGACCGGTTCCGGCTCCGGCAGCATGTCCAGCGCTTCGCACACTTCGCGCATGTTGTTGCCGTCCCGGATCTCGATCACGTCAAAGCCGAACGCTCTCATCTTGTCGTCGAGGGGATCGATGGTCACCGTTTCGCTCGTTTTGCCCGACATCTGCAGCCCGTTTTTGTCCACGATGACCACCAGGTTGCCCAGCTGGTAGTGCCCGGCGGCCATCAGCGCCTCCCAGCAGGAGCCTTCCTGCAGTTCGCCGTCGCCGACAATGCAGAACACCCGCCATTTCGCCTGCGACATGCGGGCCCCCAGCGCCAGCCCGACGGCGAGCGACAGCCCGTGGCCGAGCGATCCTGTGGAAGCCTCGATTGCCGGAATGTATTTGCGGTTCGGATGCATGCTGAACACGGCGGTATCCAGGGATTCGAAATGATCGACCAGATAGTCCATCGTATACATGCCGAGATCCGCGTAAATGGTGTACAGCGTCTCCGCGCAGTGCCCCTTGCTCAGGATGAGGCGGTCCCGGTCTTCCCACTTCGGGTTGCCCGGATCGTATTTCATGTAGCGGTAATAGAGGGCGACCGCCATATCGACGAGGGACAGCTCGCCTCCCAGATGGCCGGCTTTCCCGATCCGGTATACGAATGTCACGAGATCCCTGCGGATTTTCCAGGCCTTTTCCTCGAGCTCGCGGACCACATCGAGATCAACCTGCTTGTTCACACTCATCGTTTGAAACACTCCTTTCCCTATTCCTCGTTGCATTGAATGAGCACCTTCGGATATTGCCCGCTCAGATGGACTTCAAACGCTTCCACCCCCTGGTCCAGCGGTAACACCTTGTGCGTAAACGGTTTCAACTCCAGCGAAGGGAGCAGCTGGATGGCCCGGGCGAAGGCGTAGGGCGCCACGAAGGTGCCTGTAATCGTGAGCTCCTTGGCATAGCAGGAATCGAACAGGTTGAGCGGCATCTCGTACTCCTTCGGGAACATGGCGATGTACAGCACCGTGCCTCCCCTGGCCGCAATGTCCACCGCGGCGAGCGCCGCCTGGGGCGCGCCGGAAGCCTCCACGACCACGTCAAACCCGAGTCCGCCGGTGATCCTCGCCGCTTCTTCGCGCACATCCTGGCGGAACGGATCGATGACATGATCGGCGCCGAACTGCCTGGCCAACAAACGGCGGCTCTCGATCGGTTCAATCAGGGTGAGGGAGGTGGCGCCGAACCGCTTCATCAGCTGCAGCGTCAACAGCCCGATCGGTCCTCCTCCGGACACCGCCACCCGCTGGCCGATCTTCATGTTCGCCTTGTCCACGATGCGGACCGCAATGGCGACCGGCTCCAGCAGGCAAGCTTCCTTCAGGCTGATGTGATCCGGAATTTTCCACACCTGCGATTCGTGCCAGACGACGTATTCCGCCATACCCGGACGGTTGTAGTCGTTCAGGTGCTCGCAAAACTGCTCCTGGCCGTTCAGGCACCAGTAGCAGGAGCCGCAAAACCGCAGGAAGTTGCCGGCGACCCGGTCGCCGACCTTCAGCCCCTTTTTCTTCGCCTTGCTGCCCAGCGCCACGATCGTGCCGGACACCTCATGCCCCAGGCCGAAGGGCGGCTCCCATCCGAACACGCCTTCCACCAGATGCGGGTCCGAGCCGCAGATGGAGCAGTAGGCCACCTTGATCTTGACGTCCTCCTCGCCCATCTCCTGTTCGGGCAGATCCAGAAGCTGCACCCGTCCCCTCGTTTCCTCATTGGGGTCTCTCATGTTTCCGATTTTGACTGCGCAAAGTGTCTTCAAGCTGCAAACTCCTCTCTTACAACGTTGTCGAAAATCCCCCGTCCACGCTGATGGTCCAACCGTTGATGTAATCCGAGGCGCTGCTGGCCAGGAAAACGGCCGTGCCCAGCAGATCGTAGGAAACTCCCCAACGCCCGAGCGGAATCCGGTTGGTGATTTTGTCATAGAAGGCCTTGTCGGAGCTGATCTCCTTGTTCACATCGGTGAAGAAGAACCCCGGCGCAATCGCGTTCGTCTGGATGTTGTACTGGCCGATCTCATTGGCGAATACCCGGGTCAGCCCGACGATGGCGTGTTTGCTGGCGGTATAGGGCGGACACTTCTTGTCCGCGGTGAAAGACAGCGCGGAAGCGATATTGATGATCTTGCCGGAACGCCGCCTGATCATTTCCTTTGCCACCCGGTGGCTCAAATAGTAGACGGCGTTCAGGTTGATGTCGATGATCCGCTCCCAGGCCTCATCCGGATAGTCCTGGAACTCGCTGAAGTAGGACGCGCCCGCGTTGTTGACCAGGATGTCGATTTTCCCGTACTCCTTCACGCAGGTGCGGACCACATCGTCAATGTAGGACTTGTCGGTCAGATCCCCCCGCAGAAAGACGACCCTCCGGCCCGTTTCTTCAATCAGCTGCCGGATCTCCGACACGTCATCGGTATAATGGGGAATGAACAGATCGGCTCCCGCCTTCGCGAACGCGTACGCGTACCCCTTGCCCAAATTGGTGTTGCCTCCCGTGACGATCGCGACCTTCCCCTTCAGAGAAAACAGATCCAGCGAAAAATCCCTCAATTCCCTGGGCTCGTTCGGCATTCCCTCAACCTCCTCTCTCGCAAATTTGTCCAATGGTTTCGTCCTGTTCACCCTCATCATACTGAATCCGGGTTTTCTTCCGGGTGCACTTTTTTTAGCAAGATGTGCGCTTTTTTGTGCTCCGTCCCGGACCGTTCGCCCGCCGTTCAGAATTGACGCAAATATTTGACACATGGGCGCCGCATCATTATAATTGGTGACACCATCGGGATTCCGAGGATTTTGCGATGAGGGGTGAACAGACGGGATGCGCTCGACCGTGATTTTGTACGCGGAAAATGAAAACGCTATCAGAATCATCGAATGTTCCCGGCAGCAGGAGAGCGAGTTCGAAATCATCCATGTGGCGTCATCCTACAGCGAATGCGCCGAAAAAGCGGCCGAACTCGGCGCGGACATCATCCTGTTTCAGATGAAAAACCCTGTTTACATCATCCAGAATTTTTTCCACGAACTGGAACAATTCCGGATTGCTCCCGTGCTTCTCGGCTTCAAAATCGTGTCGGACGACGAACTGGTCTTCGCCATGACCTCGCTGCATGACCAGCTGTTCATGGAGCGGTTGAAGCGGTTTTTCATCCGTGCCATGTCGCCCCAGTACATATGCCATTTCAACTACATCGGGGAGGACCAGCGTTCCAACCTGGTGATGGAGTCGAGACTGAGCAGGCTGGAGAAGCAGGAATATCTGAACGATATTTTGCGGGGGGTCACGTACGAGGAATTTCTGTATTACAGGAAAAGGGCCAACCTCCGTCTGAACCAGTCCGGCTATTATGTCTATTTGTGGAACCTGATGCCCATCGAATATTCGGACCATGACCTGAACAAGAACATCTACTATTTTGTCGGGGAAGAATTTATCAAGGAATGCCAGGACGTTCTCAACATGTACAACAGCGGGGAAGTATTTTTCATCAACCCGACAAAGGTATGCATGATCATCAATGATCTGAATTATAAAAGCGAATCGAGAAAACAGTCGGCGCTCCGCGAAATGGTCCAGAAGCTGAACAATGTGACCAAGTGCAGGACCGCGTTCAATTACATGAGCGGGTACATTCATCACATTGAAGACATTCGCAGCGCCTACGACTCCTTTGACCGGCTGAGGGCATACCATTTCTTTTGCCGCGATGTCCAACCTCTCACCCAGCAGTACGTGGACTCCGTCAAGAAGCACATTCCCTACGACAAGGTCGATCAGCTGCTCCGGGAGATCAAGGAGATCCTCTACTATGACCTGGACCATCCCCGCCTGGAACCGTTGATCCACAATCTCTTTTTCGAAATGATCAAGCCGAGCCTGAGCTACAACCTGTATTACTACTGCCTGACCAGCCTCATTTCCGCCCTGAGCGATCTGTACAGCGACGCGATCTTTGGCAGCGACTCGCCCAGCCACCTGTATTTCTCCTCGATCGAAGAAAAACACCGGGAGCTCACGGACTTCATCCGCGAACTGAAAAACAGGCTGCCGTACCGGCATACGACGACCCAGGCTCTGGTGTTGAAAGCAATCGATTACATTCATCAAAACTACATGCACGACATCACGGTGAACCGGATTGCCATGGAACTGAATGTGAGCAACTCCTACCTGAGCCAGCTGTTCAAACGGGAGCTGGGCATCACGATCATCAACTACATCATCAGTTTCAGAATCCAGAAGGCGAAGGAACTGATGTCGTCCGGCGACGAGCTCATCAGCAATATCGCCATCAAGGTCGGCTATTACAACGAAAAGCAGTTCTCCAAAATGTTCAAGAAAGTGACAGGATTCTCCCCCACCGAGTACAAAAAACGGCTCCACGCCCGGACAGCCGCCAAAAACCGCAATTTGCGCGCAAAAAAGCTGCCGCCGGTTGCACACCGGTGACAGCTTTTTTTGTGCGGACTCCGTTCCCCGACTCAGTTCCCCTGTTGACGCCTGGACACCTACCCGCCCGGCGTCTGCACGGCCCGTTTATGCCGCGAATAGTAGTCCCAGGCAATGACGAAGACGAGCAGCACCCCTTTGTAGAACGTCTGATGGAACGGGTTGACGTTCAAAAGCGAAAGCGAGTTGTCGAGGATGCCGAAGATGAGCAGCCCGATCACGGTGCGCACCAGGCTTCCTTCCCCGCCGGTCAGGCTCGTTCCGCCGATGACGACGGCGGTGATGATGGAAAACGCCGCGGAGCTGCCCGCGATCGGCGAAGCCGAGTTCTGCATGCCCGTCAGCAGCACGCCGCCAATCGCCGCGCAAAAGGAGGAAATGGCGAACACGCCCAGCTTGTAAAAGCCCACCTTGATGCCCGTCAGCCTCGCCACCTGCTGGTCTCCGCCGACCGCGTACACGTTGCGTCCGAAGCGGGTTTTGCGCAGCACATAATGGGCAATGAAAAACAGGATGACCGCCAGCCAGATCTGGTTCGGAATCGACAGGGTGGAGCCGTTGCCAAGCCAGTTCAGGAGCGGATCCCTGGTCAGAATCGGACCTCCCCCGGCGACGGAAAGGGCAAGCCCGTTATAGAAAAACATGACGCTCAGGGTGACCACAAAGGAGTGCAGACCGAGCCTGCTGACGAGAAAGCCGTTGATGGCCCCGATCACAATCCCGACCGCCAGCACGACGAAAATCGCCGCCACGGTGCCGATTTCCGGGATGAGCCGGGCCAGCAGCACGCCGGAAAAGGCCATGACCGCGCCGACGGACAGATCCAGCTCGCCCGCCAGGATGACGTAGGTCATGCCGTAGGCCATGATCCCGTAGATGCACAGGCTCGTGAGCAGATTGACCAGATTGAGCGAAGTGAAAAAGTAGGGCACAAACAAGGACGCGGCGGCGAACATGGCGATCAGGAATAGCAGCACCTTCATTTTGAAAATGTTTTCAAAAAAAGATTTCAGCATGCCGTTCACAACGTTCATCCTCTTACCCCCTGCTCATGCCGAGATGCTTGTATTTGTCCATGATCAGCGCCGCAATGATGATCAGACCCTTCGCCATCATCTGGTCAAAGGTGCTCAACCCGATCAGGATGAACAGATTGCTGAGCACCCCGATCAGCAGGACGCCGATGATCGTGCGAAAAATGCTGCCCTCTCCGCCGTTCAGGCTCGTTCCCCCGATGACTACGGCGGCGATGACGTCCAGTTCATAGTTGGCGCCGGCAACGGGAGAGGCGCTGACCGTCTGCGAGCTGACCACAACGGCGGCGAACGCGGCGATCGCCCCCATCAGCATGAACGCGACGGTGCGGACCCGTGCGGTCGCGATGCCGGACAGGCGCGCCGCTTCCGGATTGGCGCCGGTCAGGTACAGCGACCTGCCGAAGGAGGTGTATTTCAGCACAATGTGGAAGATGACCGCGCAGATGAAAAAGAAGATGACCACCACGGGCAGGCCGGAAATCTTGCCATTCCCGAACCAGTAGAACAGCGGATCGTCATCGGCGCGGATGCTGTATCCGCCCGTGTAGATCAGGGCCAGGGCGGAAAGGATCGTGCCCGTTCCGAAGGTGATCATGACCGAGGCGCCCATATCCCCCTTGATCAGGCGGAGGAGCGTCCCGTTGACCAGGCCGATGAAAGTGCCGAGCGCCAGCACGATGAGCACCGCCGGCACGGTGCCGATGGAGCGCTCCAGTCCGACCGCCATGACGTTGCAAAGAGACAGGATTCCGGCAATCGACAGGTCCAGATAGCCCGAGATCATCACATACGTCATGCCGAGCGCGCCCAGCCCGAGCTTGGCGATCTGGGACAGGATGTTGAAAATGTTCTCCTTCGTCATGAATACCGGGGACATGACGGATCCGACAATGAGCAGGATCGCCAGCGCCACAACGGGCCCGAGATCGGCGATGCCGATCCTCAGCTTCCACCCGCCCGTCCTTTTTCCCGTTTGGTTCTTTACCGTTTCCTTCTGTACCGTTTGCTTCTGCACATCATGCAATACCTTGGCATCGCCCACAGATTTTCACCCTTCCTCTATGCTAAAGCAAGCTGCATGATTTTTTCCGAAGTCGCTTCCGCCCCGGCAAGTTCGCCCTTCAGTTTTCCTTCGTGCAGCACGATCAGCCGGTCGCTCAGCGCAAGCAGTTCCTCCCATTCGGATGAAATCAGGATGACCGATTTGCCGCTTTTGGCCAGCCCGAGGATGATGTCATAAATTTCCCTCTTGGCCCCCACATCGACTCCCCGGGTCGGCTCATCCAGGATGAGGAGGTCCGCATCCGAAAACAGGCTCTTGCCGAGGACGACCTTCTGCTGGTTTCCGCCGCTCAGGTTCACCGCCAGCTGTTCGATCGAGGGCGTCTTGACCTGCAATTGCTCCACAAGCTGCTCTCCCGCCATCCGTTCCTTTTTCCTTTGCAGGAACATCCACCGGCTCACTTTTTTCAGATTCGACATCGTCAGATTCAGCCGCAGGGAAAACCGGGTGATCAGACCGTGGTTTTTCCGGTCTTCCGGAACAAGGGCGATGCCGGAGGAGATCGCCTGCCCCGGGTTTTTGACCTTCAGCGGTTTTCCTTTGTAGATGATTTCTCCCTGATCAAACCGGTCCGCCCCGAAAATGCAGCGGACGATCTCGGTCCGGCCGGCGCCGACCAGCCCCGCCAATCCGACGATTTCCCCGCTGCGCACATCGAAGGAAATGTTTTCGAACCGGCCCTTCAGCGTCAGATTCCGGACAGACAGCACGACGTCGCCGAGCGGCACCGGATCCTTCGCGGGAAACTCCTCGTTCATGCTGCGGCCGACGATGCCCTGGATGATCTGCTCCCGGGTCGTTTCCGCCACCTTTCTCGTTTCAATCACCTGCCCGTCGCGCATGATCGTGATCCGGTCGCAGATGCGGAAAATTTCCTCCAGCCGGTGGGAGATGTAAATGACGGTCACGCCGTTTTGCGTCAGCGACTCGATCGTGTCAAACAGCCGTTCCAGTTCGGGTCCGCTCAGCACGGCGGAGGGCTCATCCATGATGACAAGATGCGCCTGGAAGGACAGCGCCTTGGCGATCTCCACCAGCTGCATTTCCGCCACGCTCAAATCCCGCACCAGCGTCTTCGGCGAGAAATGGGCGCCCACCCGGCTGAGCAGCTTCTCGGCCTCCTGGTAAACCTCCTTCCAGTTGATGTTGAAGCTTTTGCCGTGCAGCCGGCCCAAAAAAATGTTTTCAGCCACGCTCAGGGACTGCACGAGGCTGAGCTCCTGGTGAATGATGGCGATTCCCTTCGCCTGCGCCGCCAGGGGAGACGAGAAGGATACCTTCTCGCCCTTGAACCGGATTTCGCCGCCGTCCGGCTGCAAAACCCCTGACAGGATTTTCATGAGCGTCGATTTCCCCGCGCCGTTGGCTCCGAGCAGTCCATGGACCTCGCCGGTTTCCACACTCAGGCTGACATTCCGCAGCGCCTGGACGCCCTTGAAGGATTTGTTGATATTGTTCATTTCCAGTATGTTCATGTCCGTTCACCGCCTGATTGAGGTTTGGCACTCAGGTTTGGCAGGTTTGCCAGGTATGCCAGGTTTGACATGTTTGGCAGGTTTGGCAGGTTTGGCAGCGGGCTGCAAGTACAGCAAGAGGCGGAAGGCCGCCTCCGCACAGAAGGCAAGCCTCCGCCGCTTTATGAGTCGAACATGCACAAGCAATCAGAATGCAGCCTCGTATTCGTTGATGTTGTCGATGGTCAGCAGCGTTCTCGGGGGAGCGTATCTTTTTTCGATCGGCTCGCCCTTCGCCGCCTTCGTCGCAATTTCCACGCTCATTTGGCCTTCCCAGAGCAATAGTTCCACGACCGTTCCGAACATCTCGCCCGCCTTGATCGCATCGACGGCCTCCTGGGATCCGTCATGGCCGATGACCTGGATTTGCCCGATCTTGCCCTTTTCCCTGATCGCCTGCAGCACGCCCATGCACATGTCGTCGGAATGGCAGAACACTCCATCCAGATCCGGATACTTGATCAGGAAGTCCTTCATGATGTTCATCGCCGTCGTCCGATCCCATGGCGAAGCCTGCTTTTCGACAATTTCGATGTTCGTGCCTGCCAGCCCTTCCTCAAATCCCTGGGTGCGCTCCATTTGGGTGACGGTGCCGGGCGCTCCTTCAATGACCACCACCTTGCCGCCGTTCGGCAGCGCCCTTCTCATCAGCTCCGCGGCATCCTTTCCGTCCTGGATGTTGTTCACGCCGATGAACGTATCGACATATTCCATGCCGACTTCATCCAGGGGCAGGATGGTGTTGATGACGGGGATGCCCGCGTCCTTGAATTTCTGGATGACCGGGATGACCCCTTGCGGATCAATCGGCTCCAGAATGAGCGCGTCCACCTTTTGCACGAGGAAGTTGTTCAGCTGCTGCGTCTGCTTCTGCGCGTCCCCCTGGGAGTCCATGTCCAGAAGCTCCACGCCCAGTTCCGCCGCCGCTTCCTGCTGCGCCCGGATCACGGCCTGGACCTGCGGGATGGAATACGAGAAGTGGGTGACGCCGATCCGGATTTTCTTCCCTCCATTGGAAGATCCGCCGGAACCCGCATTGTTCGAGCTGCCGCCGCCGGACGAACCCGATCCGGAACCCGCATTCGATCCGCATGCGGCCAGCATGCCGATGACAAGCACCAGGGACAATAACAAACCGATGAACTTTTTCATGTTCTCTTTCCTCCTCCTAGCGGTATTTTGTGGTTTTTTGCGCGTGTTTCAGTTTCGTGGTTTGGATAACGCTTTCAGAAACTTCCGGCTCCCTTGCCCCCCCTCAACGCCCCCTTCATTTCGTTCAAATCGCCCGATCCCAGATCACCTGGAATACGTCATGACATAATACTACAGAAAGCATCATTTCATTGGGTGTTGTTTTTTTATAAATGGGTGCATTTTTTTTAGTGCGGGGATTGACCCTCACGTTACGTGATACTTTATAGTAGTGGGTGAAGGGAACGAGTGAAGGCTCGCGCAATGAGCACGCACGAGTGGCACGCGCAAGCAGCGCGATTGAAAGGAGAGAAACAGGATGGATGCAAAAACACACGACGCCACATCACGCAGAAACGGAATGCTGGTCAAGGAAGTCGCGGATCTCACAGGAGTCAGCGTGCGCACGCTGCACCATTACGACGAGATTGGACTGTTGGTCCCGGATGAAACCACCGATGCCGGCTACAGGGTGTATTCCGACGCGAATCTCGAGACCTTGCAGCAAATCCTGTTTTTCCGCGAACTCGGCTTCCCTTTGAAAAAAATCAGGGACATTCTGGAGAGCCCCACCTTCGACCGGCTGGAGGCGCTGGAACTGCAGCGCAGGATGCTGGAGGAAAAAAGGAGGAGGCTCGACCGGATGATCGAAACGCTGGACAAAACGATCCGGCACGCGAAAGGAGAGTTGGACATGACGAACGAGGAAAAATTCGAAGGCTTTGACTTCAGCCGCAACCCTTACGAGGAAGAAGCGCGGCGGAGATGGGGCGATCGCGCGGTGGATGAAGCCAACGAGCGGGTGAAGTCGTTCACCGACGCCGACAAGGAAGCGTTCAACGAGCTTTACCGGAAGCTCGCCGCCATCCGCCATCTGCCGCCCGATTCCCGGGAAGCCCAGGAGGCCATCGGCGAATGGTACCGGCTCCTGAACCGGATCCACACCTATACGCCGGAAATGTTCAAGGGGCTTGGGCAAATGTACGTGGACGACGAACGGTTCACGAAAAACATCGACGCCTTCGGCGAAGGCTTGGCGAAGTTCATGCGCGACGCCATGGCTGTGTATGCGGACAATCTGAAGTCGTGATGGGGGAAAGATGCGGAAAAAAGGCGGGATCCGCGGGTCAGCCGGCCGGCTGCCCATGGCCCGCCTTTTTTCGCATTCGGGACGCTGAGAGAAGCAATTTGCTTCTCTCGCGGCGCCGGCGGCGGCTTTCCGAACGCTGAGAGAAGCATTTTGGACCTCTGTCAAGAAAGTGGACACTCAAAAATGGATTAAGTGGCAAACTGCATCGCAAATCGAGCCGGCGTCAGGTACCCAATG
>Ga0207866_1000537_pt1 | contig 53683 bp, 45 predicted proteins | sample HigsolmetaAR203D_FD_184835 | JGI IMG/M metagenome (GOLD analysis project Ga0207866, IMG submission 184835) | Ionic liquid and high solid enriched microbial communities from the Joint BioEnergy Institute, USA - AR20-3-D (SPAdes) (version 2) ...
GATGCCGTAGACGGTGGATTCGTCGGATTTCAATCCACGCATCCCGTATGGGATGCGACCACCCTCATAAATCTCCTTGCCGTTCTTGTCTTTATTTCAATCCACGCATCCCGTATGGGATGCGACTATTCCCTGCACCCCTGACCTGACATAATCAAATATTTCAATCCACGCATCCCGTATGGGATGCGACCTACAGTCGATGCCGTAGACGGTGGATTCGTCGGATTTCAATCCACGCATCCCGTATGGGATGCGACCACCCTCATAAATCTCCTTGCCGTTCTTGTCTTTATTTCAATCCACGCATCCCGTATGGGATGCGACTTCGACGGTCGTCCCGCCATGTGTTTCACCTCCTATTTCAATCCACGCATCCCGTATGGGATGCGACGATCATACGCGACGACTCCCAAAGCCCGTTTCCAATTTCAATCCACGCATCCCGTATGGGATGCGACTGAGTTGACGAGTGCGAAATCTGAAAATGATTTATTTCAATCCACGCATCCCGTATGGGATGCGACCCAAGCGGACAACAAGTAGTCTGCGGCAAAGAAATTTCAATCCACGCATCCCGTATGGGATGCGACATTCCAGTTCCTCGACAGTTTTCTTCTCCCGTGATTTCAATCCACGCATCCCGTATGGGATGCGACTTTAGGGTTTGCATGGAATCCCAATCCAGAACCATTTCAATCCACGCATCCCGTATGGGATGCGACCGAAGCCGGTTTGGTTGCACCAGCCGGCTTTTGATTTCAATCCACGCATCCCGTATGGGATGCGACTTTCAGGTCTTATTCCAGGTGCTGAAGTTACGGTTATTTCAATCCACGCATCCCGTATGGGATGCGACACGTCTACCCTATGACCATCAACCGCGCCATAAAACATTTCAATCCACGCATCCCGTATGGGATGCGACTGGAATATCGAAACAGGGTCTGGAAAAACAGGAGATTTCAATCCACGCATCCCGTATGGGATGCGACGACGATGACTTGTCCTTCTTTTTGCAACTCCCTGAATTTCAATCCACGCATCCCGTATGGGATGCGACGGTGACGGCTTACTACATTACAGCGCCATCACCTTATTTCAATCCACGCATCCCGTATGGGATGCGACTTGGTGTGTCTTGGTCAACGGTGGACAAGATTGAATTTCAATCCACGCATCCCGTATGGGATGCGACGCTGTTCCTCTTCGACGTGTGACGCAGTTTGTGAATATTTCAATCCACGCATCCCGTATGGGATGCGACATTTGGGCGAGTCGTACCATGACTTGCCGCGCGTATTTCAATCCACGCATCCCGTATGGGATGCGACCTACGCCGCATGCGAACTGTCATACAGGGGCCGGGGAATTTCAATCCACGCATCCCGTATGGGATGCGACCCGTTACAAGGTGCTATACGTTATTCGCAGATTGACATTTCAATCCACGCATCCCGTATGGGATGCGACACTTGCGTTTGAACCCTTATCCACTTGAGCAACTTTATTTCAATCCACGCATCCCGTATGGGATGCGACCATCAAAAAATTGTGTTGGCTTATCCACGCCACACCGATTTCAATCCACGCATCCCGTATGGGATGCGACATTAGACTTACGGAAGTGGCACCGGATCGGACGGTTGATTTCAATCCACGCATCCCGTATGGGATGCGACTTATCAAACCAACGCCAACTCAAAACGTGACGTTATTTCAATCCACGCATCCCGTATGGGATGCGACGGGGTGTCCAACCCGGAAACGGCGTTCAAAGCCATATTTCAATCCACGCATCCCGTATGGGATGCGACTCGGCCTGATACTTGTCATACCCCGGCACCGGATGCAATTTCAATCCACGCATCCCGTATGGGATGCGACAAGTGGTTTGCCGTCAAGCTCCTTATCCTTGCAATTTCAATCCACGCATCCCGTATGGGATGCGACGTTTGATTTCAAAGTCGCTCAACAGCTTTGGGAATTTCAATCCACGCATCCCGTATGGGATGCGACCTTGTCCATTTTACACCGATCAACGGAATGAAACCGATTTCAATCCACGCATCCCGTATGGGATGCGACGAAATCGGATGGATGATGCCTGAAGCAAGGCCAACATTTCAATCCACGCATCCCGTATGGGATGCGACAGCGAAAACATTAAAAAAATAAACTATAATGTCCAAAAAACACAAAAAAAGGTTGTGAATATATGACATTTCTTACATTTTTGTTTGGTTTTTCTCGGTAAAATAAATCGAAAAATGCATTTTTGAGGTGCGAACCTTTCAGGAAAACCATGTGCGCCTGATGTTCGCACCTAATTTCGCACTACAGAATGATCGGGTCTTCGATATTGAACGTTTCTTTGATGCCGAAATGTTCCACTTTGTTCCGGTACTGATTGCCCAACCGGTAAATACGGAGACTGTCCTTGTTTTTGTCAATAATATCGAGCAATTTGAGTTTCAGCGAGGCAAGTTGTGCCGCATCGACGACGCATTCAAAAACGGAGTTTTGCACACGCTGTCCGTAAGATGTGCATGCTTTGGCCACCCGACGCAGACGTCTTTGTCCGCTTGCGTCCGTTGTATTTACATCGTATGTGATCACCACCATCATATCACATTCCACCTCTATTTCCACAAAAATGGGGGATATTCATCCAGATCGCCTCGCAAATATCTGGCCAACAACAAGGCTTGTACATGCGGCACAAGCCCCCATGAAATTTTCTCGCCAAGAAAAGGATGAGTGATCGGTTCTTGTTTCTTCGTTTGCCATGCAGACAAGAATTTTTTTCTGGCCTCGTCTTTCATTAGGACCGCACCGTTTTCTTTTGTTACGAAATCGTCCTTGCTTACGGCTTTTGTATTAATCAAAGACAAAACAAATCTGTCTGCGTACACCCCGCGAAGTTCCTCCATCAAATCGAGCGCAAGAGAAGCGCGGCCCGGACGGTCCCGATGCAGAAAACCGACGTAGGCATCCAAACCGACAGCTTCGAGTGCCGAAGTCGTGTCGTGGGCAAGCAGCGTGTATGCGAGAGACATCATCGCGTTGACGTTATCAAGCGGTGGTCTTTTGGAACGTTCATGAAAATAAAAATGCTCTTTTTGCTGCAAGATCATGTGATCCATCAGCCTGTTGTATCGAACTGCGGCAAGTCCTTCCAAGCCGCGCAATCGTTCTAGATTTTCGCACGTTCGCACTTCGATGATGATGTCGGACAAATACCGAGAAGTTTCCTTAAACAAATTGACATCGATTCGCAACGGATAATCCCTGGTCGTCCGTTCCAGCATCCATTTTTGATTGTAAAGTTTTCCGACGATAAAATTGCGCGCAATTTTGGCGGATTCGGTTTCGTCATCGGAGATTGCGTATTGTTTTTTTCGCAAAACAACGTTGCCTTTGCTGCTCCCGATCACTCTCGCCAAGAATCGTCCATTCATGGTCAAAAACACGATGGAGATATTTCTGTCCGCACAGTATCCCATCAGGGCTGGACTCGCTCCGGCATATCCAAATGCGACAATAGATTCGAAATTGTGCAGCGGTAACCTCCCGATCGTCTCCTGTCCTTTGGATAGTACGATATTGTCGCCGTCCAACGACATGTACATATCGGGTTGTGTGACATACAGCGTGTTCAACAGTTTTTTCATTCCATGATTTTCCCCTCAACGTAACTTTTGACGCTGCGTTTGTGCATCAATGCCGGCAAACAAACAGATTGGAGGGAGCAAAGCCGGCAGTGGGGACCGGCTTTGACTTTGGGCGTATATCTTCTGACGTAATAATGCTTCATTTCTTCGAACATGCTGCGGACCCGTGTTTTCAACGGTTCATCCAGCGTCACTTCGACTCTCTGTCTGATTTCATGATAATAAAAATACCCTTTATCAATAGTGCACATCAACATTTCTTCTAGGCACAGCGCCTGGGCGGCCAACTGAAGGACGTCTGCATCGTGTCGTTTTGGCTTCCCGCGTTTGTATTCGACAGGGTACGGGGTGTACAATCCTTCCGCTCCCCGGATCGGCACACCGTTGTCGTCCCGGACGAATTCAACGACGTCGCACACTCCGGTCACTCCCAGCGAATTGGACCGCACGGGCATTCCCCGGACGATAAGCTTGTCGCCGCGCTTTTCCCGAATAAATGGTTGATCTGCTTTCCGATGCAGATGATGTCCTTCCACCGTTCTGGCGTCTTCCAGCCACTGCTGCTCAATATGGATAAGAGCCCACTGCCGCTTGCAAAACTGAAAATGCTGAATGCCGGAAAGCACTAATTCCAGATCTTCTTCATTACCTGCCATCCAGAACCTCCACTTCCAGTCCTTCAAGCGGTGATACAATAAATTCGTAATCTTCAAACGTCCGCGGTTCGGGTACGATCGGTTTGTACTGGAGCGAGCGGTGCACCTTGGCCGAAGAATATTGACCGAGCTTAGATTTGTGTTTCCACCAGAACACTTTGCGCACTTCCATGCTGCCCTCCGGCCGGGCTGACGACGCGTCATTCTCAAACAGGGTCAGCAGCGCCTGCTTCAATTTTTCGGAGTCGTCATGCGTGAAGCCGGTTTTTTCGGCGAGCTGCGTGTTGACGCTTCCGTAAAAAACGTAGACTCCGGAATCCACTCGGTGCTTCATGCCCATTGTGTCGGAGCCGCGCGTATTTCCCGGTTCGGAGTTGACGCTTTTGGTAATTTGCAGGCTGGTAATGTCGATCGGATTCAGACTGAACGCGGGATGAATGGATACCGGTCCCCTGATGCCGATAGAAACGCCGCCACCTTGTTTCTCCGCTTTAAATGCGAACACTTGGCCGAAGCTGCGGACGTCCAGCCACTGTTGACAAGCTACACGGGCGAATTCGTCGGCGGTGGCGTTTTTGGATTTCAACAGCTTGTCCAGCTCGGGATTGGCGTCGGCGCGTTCGCGCAAACTGTTGAAGTTGTCGTTTTTGCGATCGTTCGACTGTACAAAGATCGATTCTCCCATATCGAGCCAACGGTTGCGAATTTTGCGCTTCAGCGCCACATCGGAAATTTCTCCGCGGCCGTCATAGTTTTGGCGCGGACGGTTGCCGTTCAGCGGATCACCGTTGGGATTGGCATTTTTTACGGTCAGGACAACGGCAAAGTCGATCTTCGTATCCAATACGGTCATGTCGATTCACTCCTTAATTGCCGGCATTTGCGGCATCTTGGTTGGATTGTTGGGATTTGCTGCTTGTGTACAACGCCTGACGCTGGCTGTAATAACCGAGCAGGTACACACCCGACAGCGGTTTGTCCGTAAACTCGGACACGGGAATGCGGGAGCCGATTTCGTCGATCAATCGCGACAAATAATGGGCGTCCGCTCCCAGCTTGGCCTGATAAGGCTGCAGGCATTGTTGAATCGTTTTCCAGGTGCGTGCCGGATGTTGGGCGAACGCGTTCATGAACCGGATGGCGTTGGTCGGCCTTTTTTCCTCGAAGGTCAGGGCGCGCCTTTCCAGCACATCAGCGACCGCAAGCAGCCGTCCAAACAAATAGTCGCGGTTATCGTTTTCGAGATCCAGTGCCACGGGGATTTTCTCCTTTCTGCTTTGATTAACCAATGCGCACGCGACGCTCAACGTTTTTTCCCATTCCCAGGTTTCCATGGATTCCGGATTGGACGCTTTGCGGACAGCGTTGGCAACGATATCTGAAGGAACCGGGTGCCCATCCACGATGCAGGGAAGCACGCGCATCATCATTCCCTTGACGATCTTGCTGTCGGCCTTCGGCCCGTATGCGGCAAACGCGATGTCATTGACGGAAGGGGCGCCGACAAACATCACATGCTCACCCTTGTCGTTTTTCCGGTACCGGTGCAGCCAGACGCACGAAGTATGCCATTGGATCAGTCGGTCGAAATAAAGAGGCAGGTCCATGTTCCGGTAATACAACACGGCCATCCGTCCGGTCGTCGCTGAATCCAGCACGAGGATGTTTACCTTGGCGATGCGCTGTTTTTCCAGTTCGTCGATCCGGTCGCTCCACGTTTTCAATTGGCTTCGATATCCCGCGAGCGATTTGGACAATTCTTTCGCCACATCTTCGTAAGTGTAGGTGTCGATCTGTTTCGCCGCCAGGTCAACGGCGTCCAGCGAAAAACGGTCTTCCAGCGGATCCGGCACGTTCGGCTGATTTGTTCCCCAAGTGAGAAACACCCGTTGGTCGATGATGGTCGCCTGGCGGTTGATCAGCCATTTCAACGCGTTGTGCGCTTTTTGGGACACATCGTAACCAATGCTGGCCGCTTCCTGACTTGTTTTGAACCGGCCCCTGAAGGTAAATCCGCTGGTGTCATTGGCAGAGATCAGTTTGGCTTTGTCGGCAGGATTGCGGATTTTGTTAGCGTGTTTATCCGTGCAAGGTTGGCGAGTTCCGGTGACATAGCACCAGTCCTTATCCCCCAAACGTTCGCTGTAAAAACGGATAAACGATTCGTACATGCCCGGGTCTTCCCAAACGTAATACTGATGATGCGGCGAGCGCACGGTAAATCGGACGAAGGCGCTAAAGATGTCGCCGGTGACGACGGAATAAATTTTCGGCCTGGTTTCGGACAGTCGCGCGTGCTTCGTGTTGTCCCATTGTTGAATTAACCGATTGTGCTCGTCGGTGAACAATATTCTTTCCCGGACGAGATCGGCGATCAGCTGCCTTTTGCTTACATAGCGGTAAATGCTCTTGACGTGATCCGTCGCATGAGGAGAACTCGCCCATTCTCCCAGCAGCTGGATATAGGCTTCGAATGGATTATCTTTTTTGAATTCTCCGCCGAAGGAGGCGGCGTCGCCCGCCACATAACTGAGTTTGTCATGCAGCGGATAGGGGGCCACTTTGGATCCGGCGCGATTGGCGGAATCTTCGGTGCAGGGGATCAGGGTATTGGCGTTGGACTCGACCACAGTGGCGGAGTGAAACAATCCGTCTTGCGTCACCACGACTTCGATGTGAGCCGTTTGTGTCGTGTGGCAAATCGGAAGCAACGTGTACGATTCCCCGTTTCGCTTCATTTCGGGTTTTCCGACGCGGTTGAGGTTTGCTTCGTACGTTTCGTACAAATTCAGCAGCCAACTCATGGACTCCCCCCCTCAATGAGTTGTTCCAGCATTTCCGCAGGCTGAACGTTCGATGTGTCGAAGTGTTTGGGCTTCATGTCGGCAACGGGACGAACGATTTCGCATTGTTCCGGCCGAATAAATTGAATGATTCCGTTTTTCATGACCGGATTCCACAGACGCACTTCCAGCGTGTCGCGGCCGGTTTCGTCAGGGTAATTGATACCATGGACCATCGTGCCGAGATGCAGTTCCCCGTAGTTGTCGTAAAAACCTTCTCCTTCGCCGAAAACGCACGGTTCCACATATCCCTGGCATTCGCGGGTGCCGAGGAAGATGTCCCGTCTGCCCCCGGCGCGCAGCGATCGTTTCATGATGCTGTAATGTTTGTGCTCGTTGCGGTCGAAAGCCAGGTCCGGACGGTTCATGTTGAATTCGAAGTATGCACGCACCTGGTATTCCACGTCCCGCAAATACGTGTAGTGGGCCAGCGTGTTGCCTCCGCCGTATTCGATCGGCCTGACCCCTTTCGATTCCATGCGGATCGGTTTCATGATCCGGACGGCATCGATGTAAATCTGGATCGTCGGCTTCCAGTAGATCGATTCTGCGATACCCTTTAATGCCTGGTATGTGGGCACTTGGTATGTCAACTTTTCGCCGCCTAGCTTGGTAAGTGGATCGGTGAACAGAGCGTACGCGCCGGAGACAGTAAATTCGATGACGTTTCTCATGAATTCACCTCCTGGAACTGAAAATAACAAATTAAATAAATTTTCTGATAACTAGGAAGATTATATATTAAATGCACATACTTTGTAAACATTAAAAAAACTTAGTATACGAAAATTAATGGAGGTCCCCGACGAGAATGGAAATATGATATAATAAACTGTCGCTGCATGCAGCGCGGATTGAAAAGTATAGTGAGTGTTTTGGATGTGACAAAGGGAAGACCTGTCCGCTTCGGCGGGCAGGTTCTTCCCGTATTTGCTTGTCAAAACAAAGCGGTCTCCATTTTTCCGTCATTGTCAACCAATACGCCGTATTCCTTACTGTAGGCACTCTCTTTCAACGCATACAGGTTTCCATCAAGTAGAGTGACCAGTCCCTTGCTTTGATCCAGACGCTGCCACTCGTGGGGGTATAACTGAACCGCATACTGTTGGGCTTGCCTAAGCGTTTGGGTGAGATCCGCAATGGTTTCATATCCGTTCAACCTGGCGATGATTTCCTTTCCTCTTTCATATGGGACGAGTACCGTTTTGGTGTCGTTTTCGATAACGTGAAAATATTCCGCCGCAGTTCCGTAGCTGTTCACGAGATACAATGGTAAGGTACCATGCAGGATTTTGTAGGAATTGGCGTAAGGATGATCTTTTTTTCTTGACATAAGCAAAGTGATCATGGATTGCCGCAAATCGTTGATGAAATAGTCCAGACGGCCTTTGCACTTGTCGTAAAACTCTGTGAAATACCGTTCCATTGCCTGCTGTGACAACAGTTTTCCGCCGTAGGCGGACCCGTCCAATTTCAAGTCGATCAATATTTTTCTTGCCACTTCTTTTCCTTCGCGAACTTCTTCCAGATGGCCAAGATCTTCTTCCATATGGTCGATGACATAGACGTCTTGAATTCCGTTTCGTCCGTGTCTGTTGCATCGTCCGGCCGCCTGCGCAATGGAATCCAGCCCTGCCAACGATCGGATCACGCAGTCGAAACTGACATCCACCCCCGCCTCGATCAGTTGTGTGCTGACGCAAACGACCGGTTTGCCATTGTGGAGATGCTTTTTGACGATTTCCAAGATATGTTTGCGGTGCGCCGGACACATGGCCGTACTCAAATGGTACACTGGTACGGACTGTTTATCACTCGATTCCGTCAGACGTTGGTAAAGTTTGCGCACAACCGATTTCGTATTCAGAATGACCAGCACGCTGCGCACTTCGAGTAGTTTTGCCTTGACGAAATGGCAAAGTTTTTCCGTCGTAAATGTTTCATCGGTAGCCCGGTCAATGACCCGGACACGTTCGAAAGCCTGAATTAATTCCTCAAGGTGGGAAATCATTTCCCCTTCGGCGTTGATGGCCAGTTTGTGTTCGACATAGTCCAATGCAGGTTGGGTGGCGGTGCACAGTATCAGGGAAGATTGACCGTACGTTTTTAGAAAGTTGAGCGCCCTGTTAAAAAGCGAGACGCAGTGGAGCGGGACTTTTTGCACCTCGTCGAAAATGATGACCGCTTCACACAAATTATGCAGTCGGCGGATATTGCGCGTTCCGTACGCATAAAAAGCGTTAAGGAACTGCACCATTGTCGTCATCACGATGGGAACATCCCAGTTGTCTTTGGCCAATTTCATTTTTTGCCGGAAGGTTACACGGCCGTCAAGCGCTTCATCGTCGTCCATATCGTCCACGAGATTGGAGTGGTGTTCCAGCAAATGTTCGTCGTCTGCGATGAGACGACGCAATTCATCTGCGTTTTGTTCGATGATGGTGGTGTAGGGGATAATGTAAACGATCCGTTTTTTGCCTGTGGCGATGGCGTGTTTGAGCGCATAACGAAAACTGGCGAGCGTTTTGCCGCCGCCGGTCGGAATGGACAAAGTGTAAATACCTGACGGGCGTTCGAGAGCGTGGCGTTCACATTGCTCGGACATTTGTCCGCGCAGTTTGTGGATGACAGCCTCCCGTTCATTGGTTGGCTGGAAAGTGGAAAGTTTATTTATTAATCTGGTGTAACAGGCTTCCATCAAAGAGATGTGATCATATGAACGGGAAATGCTTTCCTCTTCTTCAAACTTGCTCGTATTGGTTCTGTCAGCGTCAATAAGGGTACTGAAGATGAACTTTGTCAAAAATAACAGCTTGCTTTCTGTCGTTTCCGTATTTGTACGCTGCAAAAACGCCTGGAGTTCTGCTGCGGCCGCTTCAGCGTATTTGCGGAATGAAGTTTCGTCCATGACATTGCTGAAAAATCGGTGTTTTGCCTGTTCATATTCGGGTATGTCAACCTTATCACGTACACGCTGCAAAAAGGGTGATGTGTTTGCCGGGGACACAAAATCATGCAAGTAGGAATGATGGGAAATGATGGCGTTGCCTATCACTTCCGCCAGTACCGCCAAATAAGGGTTAGAGTTGTCGTTGTGAAATAGTTCGAAAAGGAGCTTTCCACCCGCGGTGGAATGATCCACGCTTCCTCTGCGCGGTGGCGCGTCCGGATTACGTACAGCCTGTATGAGGTACGCCCGGAATGCTTTGGTATATTTTCCCATGTCGTGCAGCATTGCGGCGAGACCCGATAAATGCCGGACGCCGATTTTCGCACCAAATGACTCGGCTAACTGTTTGGTTTCCAGCAAATGTCTCCTGACGGTTTGGACGGAGTGGTCCGATTCCCGGATATGGGCAATATACATCCGTTTCCCTCCATGAAACATGGATCGATTCGAGCATGTTCAATGGTCGCGATGAGGCGTCGTCCCCACGGCGGCGGAATCTGGCAAGGATGACAGTAGTAAAAACGTTTTCCAACATTATACAGCACGATAATTCATCGTTCCACATATTTTATCAATCTTGAAATTTACCCAATTGTCACATCGTGAGGATTTTTGACGGTCATCAGTGTCCACTAGAACGGATTTTGGCCGAAATGCAAATTTTAACGGTCATCCATGTCCACAAAAGACCCAAAAACCCGTTTTTGCCAACAAATTTACGTCTAATGGACACCGGTGTCCGTTAAAATTTCGAAACATCAGAAAATGGCCTGTAACGGACACTGATGTCCGTCAAACAAACAAACCGTTATCGTGCCGGCATCCCGCGCCGGCAAATAAAAGCTCCGTCAACTATTCGTGACGAGGCAGTCTGCTGCAGGCACGAGGAATCGTGTTCGGCCGAGCCGCGGAATCCTGCAGTTCCGGAATGATCATTGAACAAGCGCACCTCGCACGGACCGTCTGCGGATGGTTTGCCGTATCGCGTCTGTCAGCAACCGTAGCTGGTTAAACCGCAGTTCCGCGGGGGAAGGTAGCTGCTACGGAAGAAGGACAGGCCGCTGTTTCCATATCGTCCAGAGAAAGCAACGCTCCCACGGTTTTTTGCCGTGGGAGCGTCTTTGTGCGAAGTCGCGAATATTTCCGGTTTCTCGGCGCTGTTTTCCCGTTTCGTTCCGTTGGCGGCTTCGATTCGCGTCCCTTTGTCACCGCGCATTGGTTTGGCCCTACTGCGCGTCGTTGCGTCAGTTTTCGGGAGGCCCAGCCCGACCGCGTGGTGCTGAGACGGCGATGCCCTACTGTGCGCCGTCGCGTCAGTTTTCGGGGGGCACCAGCCCGACCGCGTTTTGCTGAGACGGCATGCTCTGCTGCGCGCCGTCGCCTCAGTTTCTGGAGCGGATTTCCTGGCGCATGAACATGACGTAGGAAATCGCGAAGCAGATCATCGTGGCGGCGAACAGCCCCGTCATCTGCGGCCAGACGAGCAGCAGGCTTTGGCCCAGGGACAGCGGCGTGCCGGGCAGCGAACCGTACACCTGCTCGGGCGTCAGGAACGAGCTGAGATTGTTGGTGGTCGGCACGAGCAGCGTGATGGTCGCTTCGTTAAACAGGTGGCTCGGCGACAGACGGTTGATAAAATCGGAAAACTGCAAAAATCCGATGATCTGTTCCGTCGAGGCCGTTTGGGGCGGCCGGACCGCGTTGAGGATCAGCTCGATGAGCATCGAGAAAAACACCGCGAAAAACAGCCACACCGCGATGGCCGCCAGCGCCGACGTGGCCGGCTGCTTGAACCGGACCGAAAACGCGATCGACAAGTTCAGCCAGAAACCGATGTAAAACACGACGAGCACGTCGAACGCCAAGATGCGCAGCACTTCTTCCGGGGTCGGCGGAATGCCCAACATATACAGCGACATTCCGAGAACGAGCAGCGACAAGGCGACGAACATGACGGAGATGAGGATCAATGCCGCCACGAACTTGGCGTTCAACAAATAGTCGCGGTGGATCGGCTGGCTCATCACCCGGCTGAGCGTCCCTTTGTTGCGCTCGGAGTTGACGGCGTCGAACCCCATGCCGATGCCGAGCAGCGGGCCGAGAAAGCTGACAAACGTCAGGAACGACGGCAGCGAATTGCCCGATATCGTAAACAGCTTCAGCACGAAAAACGATTTGTCCACTTCATCCGACGTCCCGACTTCGCGGATGGCCATCAGCGCCGAATAGAGCGAACCGAGACAGGTCAGCGAGATCAGGGCGATCAGGATGATAAACCGCCAGCTGTGCACGTGGTCGGCGATTTCCTTGTGCACGATCGTCCAGAACGGATGCTGGACCCGGTCCAATCGCTTCTCGTCGCGGCGCTCCGCCCACCGATGCCAGGAAGCTTCAAGACTGGACAGCCAGCGCGGCATTCGTCTCGCCTCCCTCGAAATAGCGTTCGTAGATTTCATCCAGGCCGTAGTCCTTCTTGTTCAAATATTGCAGACGGGCGCCCGCTTCGACGGCCGTTTTGGCCAGTTCGCCGGACACGTCGGACTCGCAGCTGAACTTCAGCATGCCGTCCGCCTCTTCCGTGCGGATGACCCCGTCCACGTTGGAAAGACGCCGGCGAAGATCGTCGTCGAGCGGCGAGACGCCCATCGTAATGATGACCGGTTCGTTCTGGAACAAGTTTCTCGACAGCGTCGCCACGTCCCCGACGGCGATCAGATTCCCCTTGACAAACAAGCCGACCCGGTCGCAAATTTGCTGCACCTGATGCAGGTGGTGCGAGGACAAAAGCACGGTGATGCCCATGTCGCGGCTCAGCCGGTGGATCAGCTCCAGCAGTTCCTTCACGCCCTGCGGGTCGATGCCGAGCGTCGGCTCGTCGAGGACGATGACCTCGGGATCCTTGATCAAGACGTCCGCCAAACCGAGCCTTTGCCGCATGCCCCGCGAGTACGCGCCCGCCTTCTTGTGCATCGCGTCGGAGAGGCCGACCCGTTCCATCAGCTCGATGGCGCGGTCGCGGGCTTCGCGGCCGGATTTGCGGTTCAGCCGGGCGGTGTACATGAGGTTTTCCAACCCGGTCATGTCTTCGTAAAAGCCGATGTCGTCCGGAAGATACCCGATTTTGCGCTTCACCTGCAGCGGCTGGCGCGTGGAGTTGATGCCGGCGACATGCACCGTGCCGGAATCCGGCTCGGTCAGGCCGAGCATCATCAGAATCGTCGTCGATTTGCCGGCGCCGTTCGGTCCGAGCAGTCCGAAAATTTCCCCGCGGTAAATGTCGAGGGTCAGCCGGTTGACCGCCGTCTGTTCGCCGTACGTTTTGGTCAGGTCACGAATTTCGATGATGGCTTCGGCCATGCTTATCTCCTCCCGTATTTGCGGACCAGATAATAAATGCCCGCGATCACGGCAAGGACGATCAGGATGCCGATCCACCCCCACAGCGTGGATGTTTTCACGGCGATGCGGAAATTGGCCGTCGAAGACACTTCCGGCGTTCTCGCGGTAATGCTCGTCACATAGTCGCCGGGTATCGCTTTGTCGCTGGAAGTGATCGTGGCCGTGACCCTGGCGTCCTTACCGGGTTCGATCACTTCGATCGTTTTTTGGTCAAACGCCACTTCCCACCCGATCGGGCCGTTGTAATCCAGCGTTACGTCTTCCAGCGGCGCGCTGCCGGTATTTTTGACCACGAGTTCCACTTTCGTGCTTCTGCCCGCGGTCAGCTCCGCGCTGAGAAGCCCTTTCGGCGTCGTCAGCTCCATGCCGTACGTTCCGGTAATGACGACTTCCAGCGTCGTCTCCGCCATCGTCGCGCCGGCCTGGGCCCTCACCGGAATATGGTACGTGCCTGCGGACACATTTTCGGGCGGATCGATGTCCACGTAAACCGTCTGCGAGGAATCCGCTTCCACCGTCGCGGAAGTGACGTTGTTCCCGCTGACCCGGAAGGTCACTTTCCAGCCTTGCTCCGTATCCGCCGTGAGCGAGTAAGTTTGCTCTTCCGCCGTCCGGTTGCTCAGATCGAGCTGGAAGCTGAACGACGCGTCGGCGTCACCCTGCATGTTCGGCTGTTTGGTCGTCAGTTCCGTCTTGAACGTGCCGGTTTCCGAAACGACGATCGTGAGCGGCAGGGCGGTGATGCCATCGGCGATGACCGAGAACGAATACTCGCCTTTTTCGACCTGCAGCGGCACGTCGACGCTCAAACTGACCGACTGCGTTTCCTCACCTTTGACGGACAATTCATTGATCTGATACGCTCCCGACGTCAGATCGTATTCCCATCCTTCCGGCAGACCCTGCACATACAGCCGGGCGTTTTGGATGGAGGCCGTGTTGTTGATGACATCGATGGAATACGAAATCGATTCTCCCGGCGCCACGGTAATGCTCTTGTTCCGGGTGTACAAGGTCAGCTCCCCGGCCGCGTGCGCCGTTTGGGCGGCTGCCGCCAGCAGGTAAGAGAAGGCGAGCAGCAGCGCAAGAAACGTCAAACTTGTTTTTTTCCATGCATGAGACATGGAACCAACCCTCCTCTTGATTTTGTGAGAGATGATTTCATAAGAATTACGTGCGATGCGCCGATTTGGATGATGCCGGATATATAAAAAGAAGATAAAAGTTTGCTTAAAACGACATTAAAAATCGCGAAAACGCTTTTCTTGCCGACGTACTTTTGATACATAAATAAAGTAGAGAAGAGGGTTGCAGGCGGAGAAAAGGGAACAATTAGGGAAAAGAGTTACCAGTAAAGAAAAAAGAGCCGCAAGTGGGGAAAAGAGCTGCAAGCAGAAACGGACGGGCGAAAGACGCGCCGCGGGGGAATGGCGCGGGCGAAAATCGCAGGAGGGATGGGGGAATGATCCGCGATTTCGGCCGGTTTTACGACCGGCATTCGGAGATGGTGTATCGCATCGCGCTGCAGCTGACCGGGGATCCCATGGAAGCGGAAGACGTCTGCCATGACGTGTTTATTGAAGTGATGAACAAATGGGACCAGTTTGATCCGGAACGCGGCAGCGTGGAAGCTTGGCTGGCGGTGCGGGCCAAGTCGCGCAGCATCGACCGCATCCGGCGCCGCCGCCGCGTCGCGCTGGAAAGTCTCGACGCCGCCGCCGCGCGGTCGGCGGAAGCCGGCTTGTCCGTCGAAACGGCGGTGGTTCAACGTTGGGAACGGCATGCGCTGCAGGAGGCGATGCTTCGCATACCGGAGGCGCAGCGCAGGGCAATCGTCGGCGCCTATTTCGACGACCGCACGCACACGGAGCTCGCCCGAGACATGGGCAGGCCGCTCGGCACCGTCAAGTCGCTGATCCGCAGCGGCCTACGCAGCATGAGAAAGATGATGACGTCCGGCCAGACCGAGGCCGCGGCGTCGGCGGGGGGCGATCCCCAATGAAACCGACGTTGTGCGGATGGCGGGAAGAGCATGCGGCGCAATATGTGATGGGGGGCATGAATGCCGCATCCAGAGCGAGCTTCGAGCGGCACGTCCGCGACTGCGGCCGCTGCCGCGCTCTCGTGCAGGAATGGTCGCGTCTGCTTGCGGCGGAATCGCTGCCGGAGACATCGCGGTCGCGCGGAAAACCTCCGCTGAGGCTGAAACTGCGGCTGCTGGCGGCCGCGCTGATCAAGGCGGTTGGCCGGCGCTGGAAAGGCGTTCCCCGAGCGGCCGCGGCGGGTGTGCTCCTGCTCGTATTGGGCGTGGCGGCGATCGACCGCGTCTGGCAGGAACCGCTGCCGGGAGAGCGAATCGCGGCTGTTCAAACGGATAGCGACGGCGAATCGGCGGGACTCGTCATGCAGCCGGATTCGCGGCAATACTACACGAAAACCGTGTTGAGTTCGGCGGATCGTCCGCTGCACGGCTACGTGTGGGTCAATTCCCGGCTCGGCGAAATGGTGGTGCTGATTGACACGACGGGCGGTACCGCCGAAGTCGATTACCAGCTGTGGTCGATTCGCGACAACCGGCGGGAAAACATCGGACTGCTGATCCAACGGGAGCGAACGGCCTATTTGCACGTGCGGGGACGGGACGTCCTCACCGCGGAAGCGATCGCCGTCAGCGTCGAACCGCCTGGCGGCAGCGAAGTGCCGACCGGTCCGGATGCGATCCGCGTCAGCCTGGAGAAGTGAAGGAAACCGGGCACACCCGGCACCGGCAGGCCGTGACCGATGTCGCACCGCACTGCCGGGCCCATATCCCGGTCCCGTCCTGTCGGATACGTCATGTAAGCCCCAACTTGCGGCTGCGTCGCCCCTAAATTGACCGCTGCGCATGTGCCGGCGATATTTCGGGGAAACATGGCGAGTAATTCGAGGGATCATGGTGAGTAACGAGAATCAACCGGGGATGGGGAGCGCGCGCGTCGGAGGGAAGCGCGATCGTCGGGTTCGCACCCGTCGCCCGGGCCGGCGGACGGCGGCCGATTTTTTGCGCGACCGGCGAATCGGCGGTGTATGAGCCGCCCTCAACTGGGAAACCTTTCATGATAGAAACACATTTGCATTTCGGCATGAAAGGGGACCCGGGGATGATCTTGTATCGATTGGTCAAATGGGCGGAGGAGCAGGAACGGGCGAGCGCGGCGGCGGGCGAATCCGAAGCGGAACACCTCCCGTCCCCGGCCGCGCCGGACGGAAATCTCGTTGGGGCCATAGAGCCGTTCGGAATCGGCGGGATGCCGGAGGTTGCGAAACTTGACGCTTCGTCGTCGATGGAAGGCGCGGCTCTCCAAATGAACGCGGCGTCCTTCGGGCATTCGCCGGACATGATGGAAAACGTGCCGCGCGGCGCGGCTCCCCGTACGGACACCAACACTGTATACGATCGGCCTTATGTTTCAGGCCTCGGCGCGGCGTTTGACCGCGCGGCGGCGCAGGCGATGCCTTGGCTGTTCGCGCAAACCGGCGCCGCGGAAACGAAAAACGGCGATCGCCTGTGAGATTGGCGATCCATGCGCAGAACGGGCAAAATCCGGTGAGAAACGGCGGATTCTCCCGTTTTTTGTTTTTGTTCCCGCCGGCGTTCGGGTGTACAATAGATTCGATATTTATGGAAGGCTTCCGGCGGCATCCCGCGGATCGACCGCCGCCGGCCGCCGACAAAGGCAAGAGGGTGCGCAATGAAAGTCGTTCTGGCGACATTGAACGCGAAATACATTCATACTTCCCTGGCGCTGCGCTATCTGAAAGCTTACAGCGGCCGGGAATTCGATATCACCATCGCCGAGTATACGATCAAGGACCCGGCGCTGGATGTGGTGGCCGATCTGTACCGCCAAGGCGCGGAGGTGATCGGCTTTTCCTGCTATATTTGGAACATCGAGGAGACGGCGGCCATCGTCCGGATGCTCAAACAGGTCAGTCCCGAAACGGTAATCGTGCTCGGAGGTCCGGAAGTGTCGTACGATACCCGGTACTGGATGGAGCGAATTCCGGAAGCGGATTTTATCGTCATGGGCGAGGGGGAGGAGACGTTCCACCATTTGCTGCAGGAAATTCGCGACGGCGGCAAGTACCATTTGGTGTTCGGCGCCGCTTACCGGAAAAACGGCGACATCGTCGTCAATCCGCCGCGCCCGAAGATGGATCTCGGCACGATTCCGTCCCCGCACCGCTTTCCCGAAGACGAGCCGCATCTGCCCAACCGCATCGTATACTTTGAAACGAGCCGGGGCTGTCCGTTCAGCTGCCAGTTTTGTTTGTCCAGCATCGAATCGGGCGTGCGCTACTTCGACCTGGAGCGGACGAAGGAAGATTTGCTGCATTTGATCCGAAAAGGGGCGAAAACGGTCAAATTCGTCGACCGCACCTTCAACTTGCGGCGCGATTACGCGATGGAAATTTTTCAATTTCTGATCGAACATCACGGCGGCTGCGTTTTTCAGTTTGAAATTACGGCGGACATCATGAAGCCGGATGTGCTGGCGTTTTTGACCGAACATGCGCCGCCCGGCATTTTCCGTTTCGAAATCGGCGTTCAATCGACGAACGACCTGACCAACGCGCTCATCCGGCGAAGGCAGGATTTTGAGAAGCTGTCGCGGACGGTGACGATGATCAAGCAGAGCGGAAACATTGCGCAGCACCTCGATTTGATCGCCGGACTTCCCGAGGAAGATTACGCGTCGTTCCGCAAGACGTTCAATGACGTGTTCGCCCTGAGACCGGAGGAACTGCAGCTCGGATTTCTGAAAATGCTGCGGGGAACCGGTCTGCGCCGCGACGCGGACAAATACGGTTACGTCTACATGGATCGCGCGCCGTACGAGATTTTGAGCCACGAAAAACTGCCGTTTTCCGACGTCGTGCGGATTAAACGGGTGGAAGACGTGCTGGAAAAATACTGGAACACCCACCGGATGGACCGCACGCTGGAATATTTGATCCGGCACGCGTTTGCGTCTCCCTGGGATTTTTTCCAGGAATTCGGCGACTATTGGGAGGAGCAGGGCTGGGGGAAAATCGGCCACCAGCTGGAAGATTTGTTTGTCCGGCTGCACCGGTTTCTCCGCGATCGGGACACCCCGCGCATGGACGTCATCGAGGGGCTGATGAAAACCGATTATTTGCTCGGCCATCGCTACAAACCGCGAAAAGTGTGGTGGAGTTTCCAGCTGGACAAAAAACGTCTGGCGAGCTGGATTCGCGCGGCGTGCGAGCATCCGGAACGGGTCGGCGGGGGATTCGCCGCGCTCGGGCTGACGGAAGAGCAGCTGCGCAAGCACGCGGTGCTGGAATGGCTGCCGTTTGATCTGGACCGTTATTTGCGTACCGGCGAGCCCGGCGATCCGAACGGCTCGGGGTGCGTGCTGATCGTTTACTATCCGCCGGATGACGACCGGAAAGCGCGCGCGTTCACGATCCCGGAAATTTCGGCGCTTTCTGCGCCATGATCGCAGCGGCTTCGTGACATTCGTCAGCAAAGAAAGCATTTCGGCGAAAAGGGAGTGGACAAGTTGCTGCGTTTTTTCCGTTCGTTGTGGCACAGGCCGCGAGCGCAGGTTCCCCCGGAACTGCGGTTGTCCGCGGAAGCGGTGACGTCGACCGCGATCCATGGTTTTTATCAGTTCGGCGCCTCGATGTCCGGCGTGTTTTTGAATTTGTATTTGTGGCGGCTGACGGAAGACCTCGTGATCAACGCCTTGTACAGTTTGATCGCCTTCGCCGTCAGCCCGGTCGGATTCGCGGTCGGCGGCAAGCTGGTCAAAACCCGCGATCGGCTGGTGGCGTACCGGGCCGGCATCGCGATGACGGCGCTGTTTTATTTGCTGGTGATTGTGGCGGGAACGGCGGTGGTGAAGTGGTATTGGCTGTTCGGTTTCATGAGCGGCGTCGCCAGCTCTTTTTATTGGGTCGGCTACCTGACGCTGATGTATGACGTCTCCACGGAAACGAACCGCATTCGTTTTATCGGGCTCAATTCCATCGCGTTCAACGCGGGCGGATTGGCCGGTCCCGCTTTGGCGGGGACGATCATCGGGATGAGCGGCGGACTGTCGGGGTACATGACGGTGTTCACCTTGTCGTTTTTCATGTTTTTGCTGGCCGCGCTCGGCAGCTTTCGCCTGAAACCGGCCGTTTCGCACCACAGGGCGTATTACTTGAAAATGATGCCGCTATTGTACGCCAAAAACGGGAATTTTCGCCGCGGACTGTACGGGTGGCTGCTGATCGGGCTGTATCAAGGGTTGATGCTGCTTTTGCCGAACATTTTGCTTTACAAGGTGCTGGAAAGCGAGCGGCTGGTCGGTTATCTGGGGGCGGCGTTCCTCGGGTTGACGATGCTGACCAGCTACGGGATGTCCCGCTTCGGCAGGCCGGAAAGAGCGAGAATGTACGTGCTGATTTCCTCTTTGGCGTTCGGCCTCGGATCCCTGCTGCTCATCGGGGGATATCGCGTCTGGATCGTGCTGGCGTTTCTGGCGCTGTATCACGCCTTTGTGCCGCTGCAGCACAATACGTTTTCCGCGCATTACTACAATTTGGTCGGCAAGCTGCCGCTCAAGGGCAACCTGCGGGTCGAAACGATCGTCGGCAGGGAAACGTTTCTGAACCTGGGGCGCATCGCGTCGATTTTCGTCATGCTGCTGCTGTCGGAAAATCTGGAAAGCCCGTGGATTGTCGCGATCATCCTGTTGACGACGCTGGCGCAGTTTCCCGTCATTTGGTTGGTCGGCGCGGCGGACGGCGGAAAGGGGAAGGCGGCCGACGGCACGGACGGCGTACGCCGCGGCAAACCGCGGCACGCGGGCGGCGGCGTACGCGGATAGGGAGCGGCGTCAGCCGCTTTTTTTGCATACCGCCAGCAAATAAGGCGAATGGCGCGGCTGATTGACGAAACGGTAGCACAACGTTTGATACTGCTCCGGAGGGAGGCCGGATGCCCATCCTTCCACGGCTTCCGCTTCCTCGGCCCCTCCCGGATGGCCGGCGTATACGACCGCGGTCAGCACACCGTCCCGGCGCAGCATTTCCAAAGCCGACGCGAGCGCGCGCAGCGTGCTGTCCGGTTTCGTCACCACATCGGGACGGCTGCCGCCCGGCAGGTAGCCGAGGTTGAACATGACGGCGCCGATGCGGCCGTGCAGCGCGGACGGAATGTGCCGCTTCATTTCGGCATGGTCGGCGAGAATGAACTGCACCGCGCCGAGCGGCTTGGCGCCGGCAGCGCCCTCCAACCGGGCGCGAGCCCGGGCGATCGCCTCGGCTTGGATGTCGAAGGCGTACACGACGCCTTTCGTTCCGACGGTTTCGGCGAGAAAGCGCGTGTCCACGCCGTTGCCCGCGGTCGCGTCGACGGCGGCGTCCCCCGGCCGCAGCGCCCGCGCGGCCAACTGCTGCGCCATCGTCAGCACGGATACGAATCCCATCGTTTCCCCACCCGTTTCACGAGCGGCGCGCCGCGGCGAATTTTCCCTGCCAGCTGTCCCGGCGGCGCAGCTCCGCGTCGATGGCGTTCAGCACTTCCCATTTTTTCAGGCTCCACATCGGCCCGATCAGCAGTTCCCGCGGCGCATCCCCGGTCAACCGGTGCACGATCATTTCCGGCGGCAGCAATTCCAGCGTGTCGACGACCAGCTTGACGTACTCGTCTTTTTCCAAAAACCGGAGCAGTCCCGCTTCCCATTGTTTGACCATCGGCGTTTTGCGCATCAGGTGCAGGAGATGGATTTTGATGCCCTGCACGTCCATCGCCGCCACCGCGCGGCCGGTTTCCATCATCATCTCGTGCGTTTCTCCCGGCAGACCGTAAATGATGTGCGCGCAGACGCGGATGTTGTGCTTGCGCAGCCGTTCCACCGCGTCGACGAAACAGGCGGTGTCATGGGCGCGGTTGATGAGTCGCGACGTTTCCTCATGGATCGTCTGCAGCCCCAATTCCAGCCACAAATACGTTCTTTCGTTCAATTCCGCCAAATATTCCACCACATCGTCGGGAAGACAGTCCGGTCGGGTGGCGATGGACAAGCCCACGACGCCGGGCTGCTCCAAAATCGCCTCGTAATATTCCCGCAGCGTGGCGACAGGCGCGTAGGTGTTCGTGTAAGCCTGAAAATAGCCGATATATTGGGCTTGCGGCCATTTTTTGTGCTGGCGGAGGCGCACTTCGTTGAACTGGGTGACGAGATCGTCCCTCCTGCGGCCGGCGAAATCGCCGGATCCGCGCGCGCTGCAAAACGTGCAGCCGCCGATCGCGATCGTCCCGTCCCGGTTCGGGCAGGTGAACCCCGCGTCGAGCATCACTTTGAACACTTTGGTTCCGAACTGCTCGCGCATTTCATAATTCCATGTGTGAAACCGCTTGTCGCCCCACATCCGCGGGCGTTCGGCGGTCGTCGTTTCGGAAGCGTTCATTGGCATGTCTCCCCGATTGAGCACTGCTTGCATTTTCGTGAACCTATTGTAGCAAACGGCGCGCCGAAGGCACAACTCCGCTTCGTGAACGTGCTCGGCCGGACGGGAATCGACTCATGGACGAGACGGAACATGCTGCTTCTGCAGGAGGCTGCTCCGCACGGCGGGGAGGGACGCAACCGTGCCCGCGGACCGCGAAGGATGGAGCATCGGAAACCACGGTGTTCGTCGAGCTATTTACAAACAGGGAGAACTTGGGCAAAATAGGGAAGTGGTTCGCTGTGAACCGGAACAATGCCATTGGGGGAACTACGGATGCGGTTGAGACGAAAAAAAGACACCCAGGCGTGGCTGATCGCCCAGGATCGCCTGGTCGTATGGACGCCGCAGGAGCTGAAAGGGAAGTGGCGGTCGTTTTTCGGCAATGACAAGCCGATCCATGTGGAACTGGGCATGGGCAAGGGAAAATTCATCAGCGAGCTCAGCGCGGCGCATCCGGAGGCGAACTTCATCGGCATCGACATGTACGACGAGCTGATCCGCCGCGCCGGCGACAAAGCGGTGGCGCACCGCATGGAGCTCGGCATGGACGTGCCGGACAACCTCTGTCTCGTGCGCTGGAACATCGAACGGATCGAGGAAGTGTTCGCGGAAAACGAAATCGAGCGCATTTACCTGAACTTCAGCGATCCGTGGCCGAAGAAAAAACACGCCCGCCGCAGGCTGACGCATCCGCGTTTTTTGAAAAAATACGTGACGCTGCTCAACGAAAACGGCGACATTCATTTCCGGACCGATTCCCGGTCGCTGTTCGAGTTTTCGCTGAACGCGTTTGCGGACATGAATTTGCGCATGCGCAGCATTTCGCTGGATCTGCATGGCGGCGGTACGCCGCCCGGACACGTGTTTACCGAGTACGAGCAAAAATTCATGCAGCAGGGAATGCCGATCTACCGCTGCGAGGTCGTCGTCGGCCGCGCGGCGCTCGCCCGGCATGAGGAACAGGTGAAAGCGCAGTGGAAAGAATCATGAAAACGGGCAGCCCCGCGGGGCTGCCCGTACTGCGTATGGAACGTCAGGCCTCGTTGACCGTCTGCAAAATCGCGCGGGTCCATCCGGCCGGCCCGAACTGCGCCACGTTGTTGGCGATCGACTGGCGGCGGCTTTTCAGCTCGTCGTGATGGTGCAGCAGCCGGTCCATCCAGCGGTCGATGACGCCGATGTGATCGATTTTCTCGGCAAAGCCGTTTTCGATGAAATACTGGCAGTTTTCTTCTTCCTGCCCGGGGATGGCGTCGTACAGCAGCATCGGCACTCCTTTGGCCATCGCTTCCGTGCAGGTGAGTCCGCCCGGCTTGGTGATCAGCAGGTCGGACACGTCCATCAATTTGTCCACCTCATTGGTAAAGCCGAGCAAACGGATATGTTCGTGACGATACAGCGGTTCGGCCGACATTTTGGCGATCGCCTTTTCATTGTTGCCGAGGCAGAAAATCAGCTGGATTTGTTCCCGCCAGGAAGCGAGATGTTCGCAAATGTCCTTGGGCCCGATGCCCCAACCTCCGCCCATGACGAGAACGGTCGGCATGTTTTTCAATCCGTATTTGCGGAGCACCGCGTTGCGGTCGTGGCGCGTCAGAAAACTCGGATGCACCGGGATGCCGGTGACCTGAATGCGCTCCTGCGGAACGCCTTTGAGCAGCAGCTTGTTTTTGACTTCCGGCGTGGAAACGAGATACATGTTCGTCTCCGGACTGATCCACGTTCCGTGCGCGTCGTAATCGGTGATGACGGTGCACAGCGGAATGTTGAGCCCGGACCGCTTCAGGCGCGAAACGACCGCATTGGGAAACGGATGCGTGCACACGATCGTGTCCGGACGCAGCTGCCGGATGACTTCGGCGGTTTGCGCATAGAACAGGCGGTGCAGCGCCAGCTGTGAAAAACGGCTCAGCATTTTGTTCTGCTTTTGGTACAACATGGCGTACAGCCGCGGCGATGATGTAAGCGTTTTACGATAGGCGTGGTATATGATCGGCATGATGGTCGGATGGAGAAATGTGCCGAGTTCCAGCACCTTGGTCTGCACGTTCGGCGAGTGCTGGCGCAGGCTGACGGACAGCGCGTGCGCCGCCCTGGTGTGGCCCGCCCCGAATCCTTCCGATAACAGCAGAATTCGTTTTTTCTTCAACGCCGGGTCACCTGTCCTCCTGCATAAAATCCTACATTTTACAATAACGCATTTTGTTCGTGAATTGCAATAGATCGTTTTCCCGAGGGCGTGTTCCTGTGCCGTGTTCATGGGCATTAGCGATGATATTGGCGATCATCGTTTCCGGCGGGCGTATTCCCGAGCTTTAGCGATACTCCAAACCGCTCGATTGCAGCAATTTATATGATTTTTCGCACAAAAACTTCAATGGAACGGGCCGCGCGGGCTGTTTTATACGAAATTTCATATAAAATGTATACCCCGGTGGGGATATATCCTTTCATTTATGCGAAATTTCACACAAAACCCGTATCCGCACCGCTTCTCAAGGTCCTTTTATTTGAAATTTCACACAAAACCCGTTCCCGTGCCGCATGTTCCAAATGTCCCAAGTACGACTTTGCGTCTGCGACCGGCGCCTGATCATGGAGTATCGGTGACGGACAATGGAGCATCGGCGACGGATCACGGCGCATTTATGTTATATTTGAGTGAAGAAGGGACAATTGCTGCGCGAGGGCGCAATCCAAAGCGGAAAAGGCGGACGGAGAGCCAAACGTTCGTAAAATCGCCCATCATTTCATTAAAATTGCGCACTGCCAGGCAAGCGGATATTTGGTACATTGGTCCTGATCCCTTTTCGTACTTGGGAAGTGACCGTCGCCGCGTCATGAGGTGATCGTCGTTCCAGTCCGTGTTCCCCGTACAGGGGCGCGGCGATTGCCCGGGGGCGTAGCGATGATCCCGGGACGTGGCGATTACCCGGGCACGTGGTGGTGGCTCAGGGACGTTGCGATTGCCACGGGCCCAGGCTGTTCCCGCTTCGCCGCAGCATTTGGCCCGAACGAACGATCGGCACACGGAGGCGGCGTCGCCACAACCGGCGAACATGGCGGCCATCGTCGCAAACCGGCGAACATGGCGACCATCGCCACAACCGGCGCACGTGGCGGCGCCGTGCCCGAACGTCGAGAGGAGCGGACCGGCTTGAACCCGTTAACGCGACTAAATGCCAAAACGCAGCTCCTGATCTGGTTCATCGTGCTCGTGCTGCCCGTATTCCTCCTGAATTGGTATGCGGATGAAAAGGCGACCGACCTGCTGAAAAACCAGATGACGGACGCCTACATCGAACTGATCCGGCAAAACCATGAAATCATCGAGAGGGATCTCGATTCGATCCACAAAATGACCACGGCGATCATTCAGGACGCCCGCATGCAGCAAATGGCCGACCGTCCCGGCGAGACCACGTCCGAGCGCGTCCGCAAATATTCCGATCTCGACCGGATGCTGGCCGGCATCGCCACGGGGTTGGACGGGGCGGAGACGATCGCCTATTCGTTCATGAAAGCGGATCCGAACGGAGATTACGATTTTGCGCCGTCCTATCGCCATACCCGGCGGGGCGTCTTTTTTGTCGCGCCCGGCGAAGCGCCGGAGTGGTTTCAGGAAGCGATCCGGATGAAAGGCCGCAGTTTCCTGCGCGTCATCGACAATTTCGGGCCGGGCCGCAGCAAAACGCTCGCCTTTATCCGCGCCGTCAACGACATCCGGCTGGGCCAGCCGATCGGCGTGCTGATCGCCACCAACGTGGAAGCGCAGCTGAACGCATCGCTGAACAAAGTGCTGCTGCCGGAAGGAAAAATCGTGCTGACCGACATGCGCAACGCGCTGCTCGCGGGCACCGACGGCGCGGAATTGGGCGCCACGGCGCAGCTGCCGCCCATGCGCCCCGTCGCATCCCACCGCGGGACCCTGGAGTGGATGGATGACGACGCCATTTATATCGCCAATATCAATTACGCGCAGCAGCATCAGCTCGTGTACGAAATTCCGATCCATACGCTCACCCGGAAGCAAAACGAGCTGCGGTGGATGATCCAGACGACGTCCGCCGTCTATTTCGTGCTGTGCTTATTGGTCATGTTTTATTTTCTGCGGTCGCTCGTCCAGCCGCTGCACAATATGGCGCAGTTTTTCAAATCGTACGAACCGGGAAAAATTTTTCCCGTTTCCCAAAGGGGGTACCGGAAAGACGAGGTGGGCGTGCTGGCGAATTCCATGCACGGCATGACCAAACGTTTGAAAGCGCTTATCGAAGAAAAGTACGTCATGGAACTCCGGGAGAAGGAAACCCAGCTGCAGCTGTTGTACGAACAAATCAATCCGCACCTGCTCTACAACACCCTGGAAAGCATTTATTGGAAAAGCTCGCTGCAGGGCGACGCGGAATCGGCCGAAATGATCAAGGACTTGTCCAAATTGATGAAAATCGGGCTGAGCCGGGGGAAAGATTTGATCCGCATGGAGGAGGAGTGCGAGCATGCGAAAGCGTACGTCAGCCTGCAGCAAAAACGATACAATTACGGGTTCCAGGTGACGTGGGACATTCCGGACGACGTCCTCCGGCTGTTGATTCCGAAAATCACGCTGCAGCCGATCATTGAAAACGCCATCGTCCACGGCATCCGCAATATGGGCGACGACGGGGAACTGATCGTCACCGCCCGACTGGAGCGGCACCATTGGTTGATCCGCGTGGAAGACAACGGTTACAAGGAAGCGGATCTGGATGCGATTCGGAAATTGCTGGCCGCCGGCGACGATCCGCCCGTCGCGGGGTACGGCATCCGCAATGTCCACCGGCGCATCCGGATGCACTTCGGCGAAGCGTACGGCCTGCGATACGACAAGCGGGAACCGCAGGGGATCGCCGTGACGATCACGCTGCCGATTCGACCGGACAGCGAAGCGACGAGGGGGGATAACGGTGCACAAAGTGTTGATCGTCGATGATGAACCGTTGATCTGCGAAGGGCTCGGCAGCCTGCTGCTCGGTTCGGGACTGCCGATCCGGGACATTTTTACGGCGAAAAACGGGTACGAGGCGCTGGATTACTTGCGTCTGGAAGAAATCGATCTGATCGTGACGGATATCCGCATGGACGCGATGAACGGCATCGAGCTGATGCAGCAGGCGAAAATCATGAAGCCGTGGGTGGAAACCGTCGTCGTCTCCGCGCACGAAGATTTCCGCTACGCGCGGCAGGCCCTTCGCCTCGGCGCGCGGGACTACTTGCTCAAACCGCTGGACAGCGAACAGTTTCTCGACGCGGTGCGCAACGCGCTCCTCAAAATGAGCAAATTTGCGCCGCCGGAGGAGCATCTTTCGCGGCTGCGCGAAGATTTCGCCATGAAGGAACCGGACGAAGAATGCGCGCGCCGGATGAACGCCCTCCTGGCAGGGGAGCTCGGCCGGGAGGAAGCCGCCGGCCTGCTGCGGACGCTGCAGGAAAAGCACGGCATTTCCATGGCCGGTCCGTATTTTTCCGTGCTGAAAATCCGGCTGCAGCTTTCGCCGGAACAGCACGAGGACGCCGGGCTGTACCGCTATGCGGCCTTGAACATCGTCTCGGAAAGCCTCGGCGCGGATTGGACCCACGTGCCGTTTTATTCCCGGGAGGACGAAATTACCGTCGTTTTGCAGTGGAGCGAACGCGAATACGCGGAAGCCAACGTGAACAAAATCGCCCAGCTGGAAATGATCGGGCGCTCGCTTTACCGCAATATCCACAAACACCTGAACGTCCGCCTCGTGATCGGCATCAGCCAAATTTTGATGGGGCACGAATTTTTGCGGGTGTTGAACGAACAGGCGGACAGAGCGATTCGCTGGAACGCCCGTCACGATGATTACAACGTGTTTTATTACGGCGATTTGCACCGCGATTCCGGCGGCGCCGAACCGTCCGAGGAAGACATCCAGCGGCAGCTGCACTCCATTGTCCAAAACGCGCAAAAGTACATTCACGAGCATTATCATCAGAAAGGGCTGACCTTGAACGAAATCGCCCAAAAAAGCCACGTCAGTCCCAATTACCTTAGCTACCTGTTCAAGAAATACACCGGCTTCAACTTGTGGGAGTACGTCATCAAACTGCGGATGGAGGAAGCGAAAAGGCTGCTCGTGACGACGGACCTCCGCCGCTACGAGATCGCCGAACGCGTCGGTTACGAATCGCCGGAACATTTCAGCAAAATTTTCAAGAAATATTTCGGCAAGAGCCCGTCGGAACTGAAAAAGTAAGAACGCCCATGATCATCATAGGATCGCACATTGTCCCCGGGCCCCGGTTTCCTTAAGATGGGGAAAGACGCAGTGGGGTGAGGGACGACAATGAACAAAAAATACGCGACGGGCCTGCTGTTTATTGCTCCGGCCGCTTTGATTTTCGCCTTGTTTTTGTGGATGCCGATCGTCAAAGGGATGGTTTACAGCTTCTACCATATCGATTTTGTCAAAGGGAACACGTTCGTCGGATTCGCCAACTATAAGACCGTTTTCCAGGACCCGGTCGTGCGCACGGCGGTCGTCAACACGCTGTACTACATGTTTCTCGGCCTGGTGATCGGTTTCTGGGTGCCCTGCGCGTTTGCCGTCGCCATTTCCGAGATGCGGCGTTTTCAGGGATTCGCCCGGGTTGCCGCGTATTTGCCGAACATCGTTCCCTTTGTCGTGCTGTACGGGGTGTGGAGATGGCTGTACGATCCCGTCGGGCCGCTGAACGCGGTGCTGATGAAAATCGGGATCGGGCAAATTTTGTTTTTGACGGACAAAGCCTGGTCGATGATTTCCATCGTCGTGATGGAAACGTGGCAGTCGTTCGGCGCCGCGATGCTGATCTATTTGGCGGCGGTGCTCGGCATCCCCCGCGATTGGTACGAAGCCGCGGAAATCGACGGCGCCGGCGTCTGGCAGCGCATCCGCTACATCACGCTTCCATCCATCAAAAACATCATGGTGCTGTTGTTGCTCCTGCAGCTGATCTCCACATCGCAGGGGTATCAGACGCATCTGGCGCTGCTCGACGGCGGGCCGAACAATACCACCTTGACCTATGCGCTGCACATCGTCAAGTACGCGTTCACGAGGCTGGATTTCGGCGCCGCTTCCGCGATGGGCGTGCTGATGTTTTTCGTATTGGTCGGGCTGGCCGTCATTCAGCACAAACTGTCCAACCGGGAGGGAAGCTGACCGATGAACAACCGCGCACGCGGCATCCTGTCGCCGCACGATTTGCAAAAACCGGCGAACCGCATCCTTTACGCGCTCATGATGCTCGTCATCGCGCTGATGGTCTGCACGATGCTGTATCCGATCTTGATCACGTTTTTCAACGCCTTCAAGGAAAACCGCGAGGTGATCTCGTTTCCGCCGACTTTTTTGCCGACCAAATGGGTGTGGGGCAATTTTGAGAAAGGCTGGGTTTACATCGATCTGCTGAAATACGTGAAAAACACGCTGCTGATTTTCGTCGGGAACATCGTGTCGATCATCTTCATATTGGGCATGGCCGCCTACAGCCTGTCCAAACTGCGGCTGCCGAAACGCCGCTGGATCGTTTTGTATTTTATGACCACGCTGTTTATTCCTTCGACGACCTATATTATTCCGAACTTCATCAATCTGCGCGATCTCGGGCTGATCAACACGTTTTGGGCGTTTTGGCTGCCCGCGGCGGGCAGCGCGTTTTACCTGTTCGTGATCAAAACGTTTTTCGACGACATTCATAACGAACTTTTGGAGGCGGCGCGCGTGGACGGCGCGTCGGAGTTCCGGTCGTATTTGCAAATCGTGCTGCCGCTGTCTGTTCCGATTTTCGCGACGTTGTCCATTTTCGTGTTCGCTTCGGCCTGGAACGATTGGTTTTGGCCGTCGCTCGTGCTGAACGGGGAAAAGTATCCGCTGGCGACGGCGATTTACCGCTTTGTGATTCAGGCGCGCAGACTGGACCTGAACATCCGATTCGCGATTTTGAGCATCGTGATGGTGCCGCCGATCGTGCTGTTTTTGTTTTTCCAAAAATTCGTCATGCGCGGGCTGCAGCTGACCGGGCTGAAGGGATGATCGTAATACCGCACACATTCTTCATAGGATTAGACCTGTTCCTCCCGGAGGCGGCGTTTTTATAATGGGGGCGAAATGGTCAGTTTCGAAAAAAGGGGAGGTTTGAGCGTGAAAACAACGGGGAAAGTCATGCTGTGCTTCTTGGTCTTGTCGTTGGCGCTGCTGACCGCGTGCAGTTCGGGCGGCAGCGGAGACGGCGGAAGCGGCGGAGGCGGCAATAGCGGGGGCAATTCGACCGCCAATGATTCCGCCGGGAACGGAGGAGGTCAATCCGGAACTGGGGATGTTCCGGAAAAAGTGACGATCAGCATCTACTATCCGACCCCGGACCGGGTGGAAGACCGCGCCCTGGAGGACGACAAAATCCGCCGGTTTCAGGAAATGTATCCGCATGTGGAAATCATCAAGAGCGACTGGCAGTACGATCCGAACGAAATCGGCATCCGCATGGGCGCCAACGAGGCTCCGACGCTGTTCAACACCTACGCGACGGAAGGCAAGTTTCTGATGGAGCGAGGCTGGGCGGCGGATATTACCGAGTTTTTCAACGAATGGGAATATCACGACCAGATGAACCCGATTTTGCAAAACCAGTTCATCATCGACGGCAAAGTGTACGGGCTGGCGCAAAGAGGGTACGTCGTGGCGACGGTCGTCAACAAGAAAATGCTGAACGAAGCGGGCGTGGACGTTCCGCCGTTCAACTGGACCTGGGACGATATGTACAATACGGCGCAGGCCGTCGCCGATCCGGCGAAAGGCTTGTCCGGCATCGCGCTGATGGGCAAAGGCAATGAGGCGGGATGGAACTGGACGAACTTCCTGTTCGAAGCCGGAGGGGAAATCCAGAAAATCGACAACGGCAAAGTGATCGCGACGTTTCATTCGGAAGCGGGACTGGAGGCGCTGAAATTTTATCACCGGCTGAGGTGGGAAGCGAACGCGATTCCCCAGGATTGGGCGCTGGGCTGGGGCGATGCGGTCGGCGCTTTCGCGCAGGGACGCACGGCCATGGTGATCGCCGGCGCCGACGGTCCGGTGGATCAGGCGCTGAACCAGGGCGGAATGTCGCCGGACGACATCGAAGTGTTCCCGATGCCGGCGTACCGGCCCGGGGGCAAGCATACCGGCGTGCTCGGCGGCGACTTTCTCGTCATCAACCCGAACGCGACGCGGGCGGAACAGGAAATGGCGTTCAAATACGCGGTGTTCGACTATTTTTCCGACAAAGGGCTGGAATCGCTCGAAGCGAGCATCCAGGAGCGGAAGCAGAGCAACAAATATTTCATTCCGCCGGTCATTGAATACTTCAACATGGATTCCGAGTACGGCCAAAAAGTGAAAGCGATCTATGAAAAATACGACAACGTGTACCAGTACAAAAGCGAAGTGCTGAATTTGCTCGACGGCAAGCCGGAAGCGCAGTTCAACACGCAGGACTATTACGCGGCCATGACCAACGCGATTCAGGAAGTGTTCTCCAACAAAGACGCCGATTTGGAGAAGCTGCTCAAGGAAACGGCCGAGTTCGTTCAGGCGAACGTTTTTGACAGCATCCAGGTTCAATAAGGTCTTGCGGCCGCGGCCGGTCCGCCGACGGTGTTCGCCGCGGCCGGTCCGCCGCCATGGACCATGAAAGGAATCATATTCAATTTGTTCACGGAGGGAGATCCAATGCGAAAAACGGTTCAATTATCACGGCGGTCTTTGCCGGTTTCACTGCTGTTGTCCCTGCTTCTGTCCCTCGTTTTCGGGTGGAGCGCGATGGCTGACGGCGATCTCGTTTTGGACAATTACGACCGGACCGACTTGACGGATTTTGCCGCTTCCGGCGCCGGCGCGGCCTGGAACGGCGGTGACGCGGGCAAAAGCGCTTCGCTGGACGACAACGCGCTGAAGCTCGAATACGGCAGCAGCGGCTGGTTCGGCACCGGAGGGCCCATTGACGCAAGCGCATACAAGTACTTGAAAATCCGCATCAAGGGGGCGGCCGGCGGAGAAGGCGCCGATTTCGACCTCAATTACGCCGTCGGCGAAACGGTGAAACATACCGGCAAAGCGTTCGCCGATCTGCTTGCCGCGCCCGGCGCGAAAATCCCCGCGGTCACGACGGAGTACCAGGACATCCTGATCGATCTGGAAGCGAACGGCATCGACCGCGGCATCCAGGCGCTGCATTTCAATTTCCATGAAGGCGCGCAGGGCACGATCTGGATCGACGAAATTGCGTTCACCAATTCCGGCGCCGCCGGCGCGCCGGCCGGCGATACCTCCGGCAGCGCGAGCAGCGGCACGGCCGCGGATGCCGGTTCGGCCGAAGCGAATCCGAAAACCGGTGACAGCCGGAATGTGGTGTTGTTCGCATGGATGGCCGTCATTTCCGGTGCGGCGGCGCTGTTCCTGATGACCAAAATCGGCCGTAAAAAACACGTCTAATCGGCCGATCCACGGCACATCCGAAAGAAAGAGCCGGCGGTTCCACCGGCTCTTTCTCCATGCAAGGAGGCCAGCACATCATGAACAAAAAAAGAGGATGGACGGCGGCGGCGATTTTGCTCGTTTGTTTGGTCGTGGCCGGCGGGAGCCTGTTTGCTTACGTGAAACTGTCGGAGAAAAATCCGGTCGCGTTTGTCGAGAAGGACGGGCTGCTCGTCGTTCAGAACGACCATTACGAAGCGGCGTTTTACGCGGACCGCGGCGGTTTGGCGTATTTGAAAGACCTTCAATCGCAGCAAAACGTGTCGTCAGGCAGCCGCGACCAGCATTTATGGTGGGCGATTCTGCAGGACAACACCGCCTTCAACAGCCGCTCGGCGTCCGGTTTTTCCTATGAGTGGGACGAGCGGGCGGGCACATTGACGTTTCATTACGACGGTCCGCTGAAGGTGGACATCGTTTCGGTGTTTACGGAAGCCAACCGTTTCACGATGCAGGCGAAGGTACACAACGCTTCGGAGAAAACCGTCAAATCCTTCCGCTTTCCGTACGAGCTGAACCTGGCGTCGGACCAAATCCGCGACGCGCTCCTGCCGATGCTCCCCGGGGTGAAGCTCAACGAGAAGTTTTTTCGGGAACAAAACTCGTTCGAGGACCAGTATCCCGGCGTCATGTTCGCCGCCTTTGTGGCGGCGCGCACGAATCACGGCGGCCTGGCGCTGTACGATCTCCGCGAATCGACCGTCGCGCCGGTCGATCTCGGATTCAAAAACCAGGTCGACCAGACGAACACGACCGGCATCGTGCACAATTACAAAACCTGGATCGTCCCGCAGGCGGATTGGACTTCACCGCGCGTCGCCGTCGAAATCGGCGGCACGTATGAACAGTCGATCGCCCGTTACCGGAGCGACAACGGCATCGATCAATACCGGCCGCTGGCCGACAAATTGGGCGACGATCGGGAAAAAGCTTTTGCTTCCCCGTTTTTCAAACTCGACGTGTCGGCGATCCAAAGGGAAAACTGGAACACGCTGCAATCGAAATGGCTGGATCGGATGCGGCATACCGGCGTCATTCATCTGGTGGCGTTCCAGCAGGGAGGACACGATGAAAATTACCCGGATTTCGTCCCGCCCGATCCGAAATGGGGCACGTTTGACGATTTCAAGCGGTTTATCGCGCATGCCAGGGAAAAAGGACATCTTGTCGTTCCGTATACGAATTTTTCCTGGTGGGGAATCCATTCGCCGACTTGGGACCGGCTGCCGGAAGGCGTCTCGCTCGAAACGATCGCGGTGCGGCAGGAAAACGGACAGATCATCAAGGAGGATTACGGCACGCACAGCGGATACGTCGTCAATCCCGGCGACCCGTTTGTCAGGGAACGCATCGCCGAAGAACACCGGGATTTGCTGGAAGCCGGGTTCGACGGCATCTTCGAGGACCAGTGGGGCATCCGCAATACGCCGTACGTTTTCAATTCCTCCATTCCGGAAGGTACCGACCCGTCCAATGCGTATATCGAGGCGATGCGGCGATATTTTGATTCCGTCAACCACCGCATGTATATCGAGGACGGATTCGACGTGCTGGCCGATAACGCGACGGGATTCATGGGGTCCAACCTGCTGTGGGATTTGCTCGGATATCGGCCGCGCACGGCCGGGTATACTTCGTATTATCCGATGATGGGCATGCTCGCCCGCGACAAGGTGATGCAGTACCAGCACGATCTCGCGGCGGAAACGATGACCGCAAGCAAGGACATGCTGCGTTGGAACCTCGCGATGGGGTATCATCTGAGCGTCGATTTGGCGAACGGGACGGAAAATCCGTGGATCGACGTCGCCGGCGTGTTCCAGAAACATGTGCTGTCCCGATATGCCGACCAGCTGGTGACCGGCTTCGAAGAGACGGCGCCGGGCAAAACGGTGACGCGCATCGGGGACATGGACATCGCCGCGAACTGGGACGTCGACAGCGCGTGGGAACTGGACGACCGCTTCACTTTGTCGCCCGGCGGCGTGCAGGCGGTGTCCAAGGACGGAACCGTCAGGGCGGGGATCTACGCCAAATACAACGGATACGCGCTGGATGCGGAGGAGCATTATCTCGTCGAACTGCGCGACGGCGACGCCATTACCGTGTACCAGCCGATGGGCAGCGACACGACGCTGGCGGTGCAAAAAGGCGGCGGATGGAAACATGCGAGAGCGTTCGCTTACGCCGACGACGGCACGATGATCGCGGAACTGCCGGTCAAAGAAGAAGGAGATTTCGTGCTGTTCGATTATATTTCGGACATTCTCGGCAAGAGGACCGCCTATATCCGCGTGGAGCCGTCCGATTCGCCCAGTGCGGTCGGGGAAGTTCCGTTCAAGAAGAAGAAGCCGATGCAAAACTTTGCGCTGGCGAAACCGGTGGAGTCGACGACCGACACGACGAAGGATTATCCGGCGTCCAAAGCGGTGGACGGCGACGCCTACACTTACTGGGAGAGCGCCAATCGCCTGTTCCCGCAATCGATCACGGTCGATTTGGAAGAAAAGCGGCAATTCAACCTGCTTCGCTTGAAGCTGCCCCCGCTGGAAGCGTGGGAGACGAGACAGCAGGAAATCGAAGTGCTGGTCAGCGACGACGGGCAGCAGTTCCGCACGGTGCTCGCCGCGGACAGCTACACGTTTGATCCGCAAGCCGCGAACGTCGCGGACATTGCGCTGCCTCTGACGGAAGCGAGATATGTGCGGCTCACGTTCACGAACAATACCGGATGGCCGGCGGCGCAGGTGTCGGAACTGGAAGTGTATTGGCAGGAATAAGCGCGGCGCGGAAGGCTGCATATTTGACGCCAAGCACGATGGCGATGAATTGGCGGATTTTGATCTGGACGCACACGCAATCTGGACGCACACGCATTGACAAGGGCGGAACGCAGTGGTATATTATTGGAGCGATAGTATGCTTTTTCGCTGGAAAGTAGAAGCGCCCGCTTCTCACCTGACCGACACGCGTCGGCTGGTTGGCGACAGGTACCCAAGGAAACGTGATCGGGGTCTTTCGATGTGGGCGGTTTCTGCTCGCATCTTTTTTATTTTATGGAGGTGGCAAATTATTAGCAAAGGGCATTTGGTTAACGAGGAGATCCGCGCGAAGGAAGTTCGGTTGATCGGACCGGACGGGGAACAGATCGGCATCAAGCCGTTCCGCGAAGCGCTGCAGATGGCGCAGGACGCCAACCTGGATCTGGTGGCGGTGGCGCTGACGGCCAAGCCGCCGGTGTGCCGCATTATGGATTACGGCAAGTACCGCTACGAGATGCAGAAGAAGGAAAAGGAAGCGCGGAAAAACCAGCGAATCGTCGATATCAAGGAAGTGCGGTTCAGCGCGACCATCGACGAACACGATTACCAAACCAAATTAAGGAACGTCTGCAAATTTTTGAAAGACGGCGACAAAGTCAAATGCACGATTCGATTCAAAGGCCGCGAAATTACGCATGCGGAAATCGGCCAGCGCATTCTGGAGCGGGTTGCCAAGGAATCCGGGGAACTCGGATCCATCGAGCGCAAACCGAAACTGGAAGGCCGCAGCATGATTATGATTCTCGCTCCGAAATGATCGGATCGCGGACTTGATATGCACTAACTAACACCTTACGGGAGGATGTTTCCATGCCTAAAATGAAAACGCACCGCGGTGCCGCCAAGCGTTTCGGCAAAACCGGCACCGGTAAAATCACGAGAAACCGCGCCTACAAACGGCATCTGCTCGAAGGCAAGTCGCCCGGACGCAAACGCGCGCTGCGCCACGGAACGCTCGTTTCCAAAGGCGATGCCAAACGGATCAAACAATTGATCTCCTACGTCAAATAACCTAAACACGCACCTATTGGAGGGAAGCTATTATGGCAAGAGTCAAAGGCGGATTCGTCGCGCGCCGCCGGCGCAAAAAAGTGTTGAAACTCGCCAAAGGATATTTCGGTTCCAAACATAGATTGTTCAAAACGGCCCAGGAACAAGTCATGAAATCGTTCCTGTACGCCTATCGCGACCGCCGGCAGCGCAAACGCGATTTCCGCAAGCTGTGGATCGTGCGCATCAACGCCGCTGCCCGCATGAACGGCCTGACCTACAGCAAGCTGATGCACGGCTTGAAACTGGCTGGCGTGCAGGTCAACCGCAAAATGCTGGCGGAACTCGCCGTCAACGATCAGCAGGCGTTCGCCGCTCTGGCCGGCATGGCCAAACAAAAAATCCAAGCGTAAGCCGCGCAATGAAGTCAACGGCCGTCGGCCCGGCCGACGACTCCGCCGGAATCCGGCGGAACGTTGACCGGCGGCCGTCCGGAACCGGCCGGCTGCCTGGCGGGAACATCCCGTGAAAAAAACGTGAAAATCCTTGACTATTTCCCAGCGGCTGCATATAATATAGCTTAACATTGAAAATGCACATCAGCGAACGGCAGTGATGAGGACGAAGTGCTCAGGGCTCTTATGTCCAGAGAGCGCGGGAGTTTGCTGAAACCCGCGTCATAATCCCTTTGCGCGAGCTCACCTCGGAGCCGTTTTCCTGAACGGCACGGACTTGCAGGAATCGGACTTGCGTTTTCCTTCCTGCGATTCGCGTACCGCATCGGTTCTGTTTTTTCAATCCGAGAACATGACCGGAGGCGCGCGGCATTTGTCCGAGCCTATTAGGGAAAATCGGTTGGCACACGTTACCGTGCCGGGTAGATCGGTTTGGCCGATTTACCCGTTAAGGCCCTTACCGCGAGGTAAGCGGCAAATCAGGGTGGTACCACGGAAGAGAATCCCTTTCGTCCCGCATACGCTTTGGAGAGCGCGGGGCGGAAGGGATTTTTTGCATTGGCGCCGATGCGAAACCGTCGTTCCGCCGTTTTCTCCGACAAACTGTCCCAAGGGTGCCGCGAGGGTGGTGCCGTGGTTGCGAATGCCGCATCATTGTCACGATTTCCAGGGAGGAGGATATGAAATGAGTGCTCAAGGCACCGCATTGTTGGCCAATGAAGACCTGCGTCAAAAGCTGCTGCAGCCCGATGTGATCAACGGTTCGGAAATGCTGCTCCGTTCGCTGCTGCTGGAAGGTGTCGAATGCGTATTCGGTTATCCGGGCGGAGCGGTGCTGTACATTTACGATGCGATGTACGGCAATCCGGATTTCCGGCATCTGCTGACGCGCCATGAGCAGGGAGCCATCCATGCCGCCGACGGATACGCCCGATCCACCGGCAAAGTCGGCGTCTGCATCGCCACATCCGGGCCCGGAGCGACCAACCTGGTCACCGGAATCGCCACGGCCTACATGGATTCCGTACCGTTGGTCGTGATCACCGGCAACGTAGCGACGACGGCCATTGGCACCGATGCGTTCCAAGAGGCGGACATCACCGGCATCACAATGCCGATTACCAAACATAGCTATTTGGTGCGCAAAGTGGAGGACTTGCCGCGCATCGTTCACGAGGCGTTCCATATCGCCAATACCGGCCGCAAAGGGCCCGTGCTGATCGACATTCCGAAAGACGTCTCCAACCAGAAGGCGAAGTTCGTCTGGAAGGAAGAAATTCATTTGCGCGGGTACAACCCGACGGTCGTGCCCAACAAGCTGCAGGTCGACAAACTGTTGAAGGCGATCGAAGAATCCGAGCGTCCGGTCATCCTGGCGGGCGGCGGCGTCGTGTATTCCGGCGCGCATGAGGAACTGCTCGAATTCGTGGAGAAGACGCGCATTCCCGTCACCACCACGCTGCTCGGCCTCGGCGGATTCCCGAGTCGACACGAGCTGTGGATGGGCATGCCGGGCATGCACGGCACCTACACCGCCAACAAAGCGCTGCAAAACTGCGATCTGTTGATCAGCATCGGCGCCCGTTTCGACGACCGCGTGACGATGCGGGTGGACGGATTTGCGCCGAAGGCCAAAATCGCCCACATCGACATCGACCCCGCGGAAATCGGCAAAACCGTGCCCACGGAAATTCCGTGCGTCGGCGACGTCAAAGTCGTGCTGCAGCTCGCCAACGAAAAGGCGCGCCCCGCGCGTTCGGAAGAATGGATCCGCACGATTTTGCAGATGAAGCGCGATTACCCGCTGAAATACAAAGATTCGGACACCGAGTTGAAGCCGCAGTATGTCATCGAAATGATCGACGAGATGACGGGCGGCGACGCGATCGTCACGACGGACGTCGGCCAGCATCAGATGTGGGCGGCGCAGTATTACAAGTTCAACCGTCCGCGGTCGTGGATCAGCTCCGGCGGGCTCGGTACGATGGGATTCGGGTTCCCGTCGGCGATCGGCGCCCAAATCGGCAACCCGGACCGGCTCGTCGTCTCCATTAACGGCGACGGCGGCATGCAGATGTGCGCCCAGGAGTTGGCCGTTTGCGCGATCAACAACATCCCGGTCAAAATCGCCGTCATCAACAACCAGGTGCTCGGCATGGTCCGCCAGTGGCAGGAGATCATCTACGACAACCGCTACAGCCATATCGACCTGGCCGGCAGCCCCGACTTCGTGAAACTCGCGGAAGCGTACGGCGTCAAAGGCCTGCGCGCCACCAACAAGCAGGAGGCGCGGGCCGCGTGGAAGGAAGCGTTGGAGACGCCGGGACCGGTGCTGGTCGAGTTCGTGGTGCGGAAGATGGAAAATGTGTATCCGATGGTCACCCAAGGCAGCACCCTGGACGAGATGTTAATGGGGGATGAGACATGAACCGAAACTTGCACGTCATCTCCGTACTGGTCAACAATCAGCCCGGCGTGCTGCAGCGGGTATCGGGCCTGTTCGGCCGCCGCGGATTCAACATCGAAAGCATCACCGTCGGAGCGTCGGAGGAACCGGGCTTGTCGCGCATGGTCATCACCACGACCGGCGACGAGCGGACCGTCGAGCAAATTTCCAAACAGCTCTACAAATTGATCGACGTCATCAAAGTGGTGAATCTCAGCGAACATCCGATGGTCGCGCGGGAGCTGGCGCTGATCAAAGTCAGTGCCGATCCCTCGCAGCGCGCGGAAATTCTCGGCGTCGTCGAGACGTTCCGCGCCGCAGTCGTCGACATCGGCACCAACACGCTGATCGTGCAGGTCGTCGGCGATTCGCAAAAAATCGACGCGATGATCGAGCTCCTGAAGCCGTACGGCATTCGCGAGCTGTCGCGCACCGGGGCGACCGCGATGATTCGCGGTACCGGAGGCAGGGCGTAAGCGCGCCGTCGATTCTTACTCATGCTGCAGTAGTATTTTTATCATAAATCCAAGGAGGAACCATACCATGGCACTGAAAATTTACTACGATAACGACGCGGATTTCAGCGCGCTGAAAGAAAAGACGATCGCCGTCATCGGCTACGGCAGCCAAGGGCACGCTCAGGCGCAAAACCTTCGCGACAGCGGACTGAAAGTCATTATCGGGTTGCGTCAAGGACGCTCCTGGGAAAAGGCGCAAAACGACGGATTCGAAGTGTTTACGGTTGAAGAGGCGGTCAAACGCGCCGACGTGGTGCAAATTCTCATGCCTGACGAAACGCAGGCGGCCGTGTACAACGAATCGATTCGACCGAATTTGAAAAAGGGCGCGGCGCTGATGTTTTCGCACGGATTCAACATCCATTTCGGACAAATCGTGCCTCCCGAAGACGCGGACGTGCTCTTGGTCGCGCCGAAATCGCCGGGCCATCTCGTGCGCCGCACGTATGTGGAAGGGTTCGGCGTGCCCGGCCTGATTGCGGTGCATCAGAACGCGACGGGCAAAGCGCAACAGATCGGTCTCGCCTATGCGAAAGGCATCGGCTGCACGCGGGCGGGCGTCATCGAGACGACGTTCCGCGAGGAAACGGAAACCGACTTGTTCGGCGAGCAGGTCGTGCTTTGCGGCGGCGTCAGCGCGCTGATCAAAGCCGGTTTCGAAACGTTGGTCGAAGCCGGATACGCGCCGGAAATGGCTTATTTTGAATGCCTCCACGAATTGAAACTCATCGTCGACCTGATCTATGAAGGCGGCCTGACCGCGATGCGCGATTCGATCAGCAACACGGCGGAATACGGCGACTATGTGACCGGTCCGCGCATCGTGACGGAAGAAACCCGCAAAGAAATGAAGCGCGTGCTGGCCGACATTCAATCCGGCAAATTCGCTCGCGACTTCATCTTGGAAAATCAGGCCAATCGCCCGTTCTTCACGGCGACGCGCCGCAACGAAAGGGAGCATCAGATCGAGCAGGTGGGCGCACGTCTGCGCGAAATGATGCAGTGGCTGAAAAAATAACCGGCCCGCGGCAAAACATCCGTACCGCACTTGATTCGCCGCGCGGTGTGCAGTACAATAGGGAAAAGCAAAATGCGATGACGAGGACCAGTAAGTCGTTGCCCGCGTCCAGAGAGCTGCTGGACGGTGCGAAGCAGCCGCGGGAACGTGCCGAACTCCCCTCCGAGCAGCCCGCTGAAACGATCCGGAGTAGGCGGCGCCGGCAGCCTGGCCGTTACCACAGGAGGATGCGGGGCATTGAACGTCCCGTTCCGCTGAGCGCATATCCGTACGGATATGAAATCGGAGTGGTACCGCGTAAGACGTCGAAGTCTTTCGTCTCCTGAAACGAGGAGACGGAAGACTTTTTTCATTGTTATGGAATTTGTCGGGTACGGAGCGGTGGGCCGCGACGAATACATTCTATACCGAGAAAAACATCCCGCTGTCACGCGGTCGCGCATCTCCGAATGGCTTTGATCGAATTTCAATGCTGCGAATCACGAAAGGAAGGTTGGACAGAATGAAAAATGTGGAGAAGTATACCAGAGGTTATTTTCTGCCGCCCGAGCCGAGTTTGAAGTGGACGCAAAAAGATTACATCACCGAGCCCCCGATCTGGTGCAGCGTCGACCTTCGCGACGGCAACCAGGCGCTGATCATTCCGATGAATTTGGAAGAAAAACTGGAATACTACCGCATGCTCTTGGACATCGGCTTCAAGGAAATCGAAGTCGGGTTTCCGGCCGCGTCGGAGACGGAATTCGCCTTCCTGCGCACGCTGATCGAACGGGATCTCATTCCGGACGACGTCACCATTCAGGTACTGACGCAATCGCGGGAGCACATTATCCGGAAAACGTTCGAATCGCTCAGAGGGGCCAAAAAGGCGATCGTCCACCTGTACAATTCGACCTCCGTGGCCCAGCGGGAACAAGTTTTCCGCAAATCGAAAGAGGAGATTATCGATATCGCCGTCACCGGCGCCAAACTGCTGCTCGAATGCGCGGAGAAGACCGAAGGCAACTTCCAATTCCAGTATTCCCCGGAAAGTTTTACAGGCACGGAAATCGAATTTGCTCTTGAAATTTGCAACCGGGTGCTGGATGTGTGGAAACCGTCCGCGGACAACAAGGTCATCATCAACTTGCCGGCGACGGTGTCGATGTCGATGCCGCACGTCTACGCAAGCCAGATCGAATATATGAGCGAGCATCTGGACTACCGGGAACACGTCATTTTGTCGCTGCATCCGCACAACGACCGGGGAACCGGCGTCGCCGACGCGGAATTGGGCGTCCTCGCCGGCGGGCAGCGGGTGGAAGGAACGCTGTTCGGCAACGGCGAGCGGACGGGCAATGTCGACATCGTGACGCTGGCGCTGAACATGTATGCCCACGGCGTCGATCCGAAGCTCAATCTGGAAAATCTCCCGCAAATCCAAAAAGTGTACGAACGGCTGACGAGAATGCGCGTTCACGAGCGCCATCCGTACGCCGGGGAGCTCGTGTTCACGGCATTTTCCGGGTCGCATCAGGACGCCATCGCGAAGGGCATGAAGTGGCGGGAGGAGAAGCAGCCGAAATATTGGAGCGTGCCGTATTTGCTGATCGACCCGAAGGATATCGGCCGGGAATACGAAGGGGATATTATCCGCATCAACAGCCAGTCCGGCAAGGGCGGCATCGGATACATTCTGGAGCACAATTTCGGCCTGGACCTGCCCGCCGCGATGCGGGAAAGCGTCGGTTACCGGGTGAAGGACGTTTCCGACAAGCTGCACAAGGAACTGCAGCCGAATGAAGTGCTGGACATTTTCAAGGAATCGTATGTCAACGTGAATTCGCCGCTCCGCTTTATCCGCTTCCAGTTTGACGGCAGCGACGATTACCGGACGACGGTGACCGTCGAAATCGACGGCGAAGTCAAGGAGCTGACCGGCAACGGAAACGGCAGACTCGACGCCATCAGCAGCGCGCTGCAGTCGGGACTGGGATTGACGTACTCCAATTTGGTCTACAAGGAGCATGCGCTGGAATCCGGTTCGCGTTCCCAGGCGATCTCGTATATCGGCATTACGGACGAAAACGGGAAAACGCATTGGGGTTCGGGCATCGACGCGGACATCATGACGTCGTCCGTCAAAGCGCTGTTCAGCGCCGTCAACAACATGTTGAAAAACAAATGATCGGCCTCCTGCGGGCGGGTCTTTCCGCCCGCGCCGCAGGCTTGTCCGTTCGGCAATGTTGACCGGAGGGTATGCGTTTGAACCGGATGGTTTGCCTGGCGTCACGTAATTTGGTTTGCAGGTTTGGGGCTGCGCCGGCAGGTCCCCTCGCGGCGCAAGCTTGCCTGGACGGGCATGGCGATAGCGGCCGGCTATAAAGATCATAGATTTTATATCTTGGTCAATTGCGCGGAATTGTGCTACAACTGTACGTGAAGATCATATATCCCGATTTTGGAAAGAGGAGCTGGATACCGTGGCTGAAGTAAAGCGCATCGCCGTGATCGCCGGTGACGGCATCGGTCCCGAAGTGGTCGCGGAAGCGGAAAAAGTGCTGAAGAAAACCGAGGAATTGTTCGGGTATCGCTTTGAAACGGAGCACGGGCTGTTCGGCGGCATCGCCATCGATGAAAAAGGCACGCCGCTGCCGCAGGAAACGCTGGACATGTGCAAGAAAGCGGACGCCGTGCTGCTCGGCGCCGTCGGCGGCCCGAAATGGGACAACAACCCGAAGGAACTTCGTCCGGAAACGGGTCTGCTCGGCATCCGCAAGGCGCTCGGCCTGTTTTCGAACATTCGCCCGGCGGTCGTGTTCGACTGCCTCTTGGACGCGTCGACGATCAAACGCGAAGTGCTGGAAGGCACCGACCTCATCGTCGTTCGCGAACTGACGGGCGGCATCTATTTCGGAGACAAATTCCGCCGCGAAGGGAAGGACGGCCAGGAAGCGGTCGACACCTGCGTGTACAGCGTCAAGGAGATCGAACGCATCGTGCGCCAGGCGTTCGGCATTGCGCAAAAGCGCCGCAAAAAACTCGCGTCGGTGGACAAGGCCAACGTGCTGGAGACGTCGCGCCTGTGGCGGGAAACGGTCAACCGCATCGCTCCGGAATATCCGGACGTGGAACTGGAGCACGTGCTCGTCGACAACTGCGCGATGCAGCTGTTGCGCCGCCCGTCCAGCTTCGACGTCATTGTGACGGAAAACATGTTCGGAGATATTCTCAGCGACGAAGCGGCCATGCTGACCGGTTCGATCGGCATGCTCTCGTCCGCATCGCTCGGTGAAGGCAGCTTCGGACTGTACGAACCGGTGCACGGTTCCGCGCCGGACATCGCGGGACAAGGCATTGCAAACCCGATCGCCACGATTTTGTCGGTCGCGCTCATGTTCCGCCTTTCGTTCGGCTACGAGGACGCCGCCGCCTCCGTGGAACGCGCGGTCAAGGCGGTGCTGGATGCGGGACACCGGACCGCCGACATCGCGCAGGATCGCTCGAAAGCCGTCGGCACGAAGGAAATGGGCGATCTGATCGTGGCCGCCATGACGAAGTGAGCGTCATGCCGCCGCAGCGCGGACATGAACGATGCGAGGAGGAGAGGGTCACATGCTCGTGCCGGAACATTTGAAATACAGCAGGGAACACGTGTGGGTGAGGGTGGAAGGTTCCCGCGCCGTGCTGGGAATGACCGATTTTGCGCAAACCGAGTTTGGCGGCATCGTCTTTGTGGAACTGCCGGAAGAAGGCGATGTGGTGAACGCCGGAGAGCCGTTTTGCAGCGTGGAATCGGTGAAAAGCGTGACGGAACTGGCCAGCCCGCTGACCGGCAAAGTATTGCGCGCCAACCGCGTTCTGGAACGCGAACCCATGCTGGTGAACCAATCGCCGTATGAAAAAGGCTGGATGGTGGAGCTGGAATGGAGCGACGCCCGTGAACTGGAACCGCTGTGGACCGCGGAGCAGTACGCTGCCGCGTACGATCAGGAGGACGGGCGGCAGGGCCGGGACGAGTGAATATTTTTCGCGAAAAAAAAGGATTTTGACCTTGCGAATGGAATAGTATGAAATATCTCCAATCGCGGGGAGGGGAAGCGCATGAGCTTTTGTTGCGGTGCAAGTATGATCGGCACCCGAGCCACACTGAAACATTTCCGGACGCACATCCATAATGTGCCCGTTCTGTTTTGTCCGGTCTGCCACCAGGTCGAGGTCCATTACCTGATCCAGCAGGAATACGAAATTTTGGCCGAATACGCGCATTGCGACGGCGCCTACGAAATTGATTTCAACGACTATATCGACGGCAGGGACGAAGCGCGACTTCTCGACAACTGCGTCAATCACGAACACGAGGACCCGCTCGACGTGGTGAACAACCAGATCGACATGGCGCTGGACCTGTTGATGATGGCCCGCGATCTCAAGGACGAGGAGTGGCAGGAACAACTGAAGAAACGGCTTTCGGTGCTCGGCCAACGCCGCGCCAGACTCGAGCAGCGCAACCGGAACGCGGCTGGAGGAAAAAAATAACTTGGCTTTTTTTTCTGAACAGAGCGAAACAAACGCCCCCGCAGGGGCGTTTCATTTTTAGGGGGTACGCCTCCAAATGAAACCCTCACTTCGAATTATGTAACTGCGAGGTGGCACGTTTGCTGCTCGTTCTGTTCAAAAGGTTTATCGGAAAGCACGGACACCGGAAGGGCGGCCGCAGCGAGGACGTGTTGCGTCCGGAAGACGCCGCGAAAAGCGACGGCTTTTCCGCCGACTCCGTGGAAGAGCAGGTGCTCCGCATCCAGCAGGGAGATACGGAACTGCAGGAACGCTTTCTGGCGAAGTACCGGCCGTTTGTGGCGAAAGTGGCCAGCCGGTTTGCCAAACGATATATCGATCCGGCTGTGGATGATGAGTTCAGCATTGCCTATCAGGCTTTTCATGAGGCGGTGATGAATTTCTCCGAAAGTTCGGGAACTTCGTTTTTTCATTTTGCGGAAACCGTGATGCGAAGACGGCTGATCGACTATGCCCGCAAGGAAATGAAGCACCGCGCGCATATTCCGTACAGTGCGTTTGACACGGAGGATGACGAAAACAACGTCATCAATCCCGTGGAAACGAAGCATGCGGTCGAGCGGTACTCCGAGGCGGTGGCGGCGCGGGAACGCCGTCTGGAAATCGCCGAAATCAGCGAGGTGCTGAAGGAGTTCGGCATCTCGTTCGAAGATCTTGCGGAAGCGTCGCCGAAGCATGTCGACTCGAGAATCATGTTGATGGAAATCGGCCGCGCACTGGGGGAAGATGAAGCGCTGATGAGCGTGTTGTTATCGAAAAAAATGCTGCCCATCAAGGAACTGCTGGACAAAGTGGGCGTCTCCCGCAAAACGCTGGAACGCAACCGCAAATATTTGATTGCCATTGCCTTGATCCACAGCGGCTCGTATCCGTATTTGCAGGATTATCTTCGCCCCGCGATACCGCATCGGGACGCAAAGGAGGCGGGAATCCGTGCGTAAGGGCATTGTGATGGACATCAAGGACAAAAAGGCGATCGTCATGACGCCCGACGGCCAATTCGTCAAAGTGCGGCGCGTTCCCGGCGGATGCGAAATCGGCGACGAGATCGCCATTCCCGCTTCCGGATATGCGGGCGGGTGGAACCGAATCCGAATGACCGCGGCGAGCGCGTTCGCCGCCGCCATCGTCTGCCTGGTCATGGTGTTTGCCGGAGTCGGCGGATTTTGGGGCGCGGAGCGGGCGGAAGCGGTCGCGTATGTCGCCATGGATTTCAATCCCAGCGTGGAACTGGGCATCAACGAAAAAGAAGTCGTCGTGACGGCGGAAGGGTTGAATCCCGACGGAGAACAGGTGGTGGCGCATGCCGGATTGATCGGGCTGACGCTGGAGCAAGCGGCGGTGCGCGTCATCGAAACCGCCAAAGAACTCGACTTCTTGAACCGGCTTGCGGACCGGAGAGAGGGAAACGTCGTCATTACCGTCACCGTCGTCAACGAGTCCTCCGGCGTCACAGAAGCGCGTTTGAACGAGGTGGTCGGCGCATCGGTCAAACAACAGCTGCGGCAGCAGCTGCCGGAATCCGCGGATTCCATTAGCGTCGACGTTATCGAGGCGCCGGTCGAATTGAGGGAAGAAGCCCGCAGCATGGGCGTTTCCCCCGGAACGATGGCGGTCCTGCTGTTGGCCGAGGAGCAGGGGTATCGCGTGACGAAGAACGGGAAAAGCGCGTCCATCGACGACATTGCCAAGGAAGTCGGCGGGATCGGCAAACTGACGCAAAGCGACGGCGCATCGACCAAGGAACGCCTGAAAGAACTGGTGAAGTCGCATCGCGATCGCGTCGGGAAGGAAAACCGCCAAAAAGCGCCGGTCACGTCCGCATCGCGCGGCGCCGCCGTCGTGCCCGCTTCGAAGAAATCCTGGACCAATGAGGCCAAAAGCCGGAAAACGGACGAGAATGACGGCGGCGTTCGCGAGAAGGGAAAAGGTTTCAAAAACGACCGTCAGCAGAACCGGAAGCAGGCGGAACGCCGGAACGGAAAAGAGGATCGCGACGCCCGAAACGGATTCGGAAACGCCGGCAACGGTTGGAGCGATCGCGGCCGGGAAGACCGTGACCGGAATGGAAAAGCCGTCCGGGAACAACAAGGAAACAAAGCGAACGGCGGGACATACCGGAACGGGAACGGCAGCGGCGGCAAACAGCTTGGCGGATCGGCATCGTCCAACCTCGACGGCCAATACGCGGTTTGGAAGGGCGGAGACTTTTTCTTCAGCGGACTGCCGCGGCCGGCGGTGCAGGAACCGCAGGGCAGGCAGGCCGGCCAGGTGAAAAAGGGCGACGAAAACAGCGACAAAAAGTTTGCCGGCAACGGCGACAAGAAGAGCGGCCGCAACGACTCGACAGGCGGCGGAAGCGGCGGCAAGGAACGCGGCGCCGACACCAAAACGGGAAATAACGGGCCGGGCGGAGGAACGCGCGCAGGAACGGTCGCGGGCAACGACGGCAAGACCAAGGGCGGAAATGCCGAACGGAAAAACGACGGCGGCCGGAACGTTCCAAAAACGCAGGACGCCCGCAAGGACCAAGGTTCCGCCAATGACAGCCGCGGCGGAGCTTCCTCCCGGGACAAAGGCTCGGACGCGCAGGATGAACAGGGGAGCCGGAAGGACCGGGAGTCCGCGGCGCAAAAACGCGGCGGTTCGAACCAGACGCAAGGCGGAGACAAGGACCAAAAGCAAAATCGCGTCAAAGACCAAACGCGCAACGGAGACAAGGAGAAAACGCAGGGCGGGAACAAGGACAAACAAGAGAAGCGGCAGGACGGAAACAAGAAAGGGCAAGGCAACGCAAACCAAAATGCGGAGAAGCGCCAAGACAACGTCAAGGGGAAACATGGCGACGGCGGCCGCGAACAACGCGGCGGAGGCGGAAATTCGGCGCGGGGAATTTGGGGCTGAAGCCGGTTGGCAGCAGCAGTTTTGACGTTAAACAGTTTGACGGCCAGCGCCGCGTGGAGCGGGCGCTGGCCGCCTCCGTCTTATCGGCCGGCGTCGGCGTGAATCGACCTGCCTTCGACCCAAACTTGCCGAATGCGCAAATCGGCGTCGACGAGGACGAGGTCGGCCTTTTTTCCCGGTTCGATCGAACCGGTTTCGCCATCGATGCCGAGCTGCATCGCCGGATACAGGCTGGCCATCCGGCTCGTTTCCGCGACGCCGAGGCCGATTCGGCGCACCATGAAACGGAACGCGTCGATCATCGTCAGCGTGCTGCCGGCCAAAGAATCGCCTTCCTTGAGCCGGGCGACGCCGTCCTTCACCACGACGTCGAGTCCGCCGAGCGTATAGTCGCCGTCGCCGAGCCCCGCGGCGGAAATGGCGTCGGTGATCAACAGCAGGTTGCGGTTCCGTTTCGTCTGCGTCAGCAGGCGGATGGCGGCCGGATGGACGTGATGGCCGTCGGCGATGACTTCCGCGCGGATGCGCTCGTCGGTCAGCACCGCTCCGACGGTGCCCGGCTCGCGGTGATGCAGTCCGCGCATCGCGTTGAACGTATGCACGGCCTGCGTCAGGCCGTGATCGACCGCGGCCATAATCTCATCGTATTTGGCGTCGGTGTGGCCGCAGGCGGCGATAATGCCCCGGGACGCGAGCCAGGAAATGACCTCGAGCGCGCCTTCCCGTTCCGGCGCCAACGTCACTTGTTTCACGACGCCGGGAAAACGCGACACCCAGTCTTTCACCCAGTCCACATTCGGCGGCACGATGTACGCGGGGTTTTGCGCTCCCGGCCACTTCGGGCTGATGAACGGCCCCTCGATGTGCGCGCCGGCCAATTTGGCTCCGGACGGTTGCCGATGTTGATATTGCGCGACCGCCTCCAGCACCCGGTCCAGATCGGCTTTGGGCGCCGTCACCGTCGTCGCCAGCATCGTCGTGGTGCCGTGGCGGCCGTGAAATGCGGTGATCGCGTCGAACGCTTCCGCGTTCGCCTCCATAAAATCATGGCCGTTCCCCCCGTGCACATGCACGTCGATGAATCCCGGCAGAAGCAGACTGCCGGGCCCCCCGTCCACGACGGTTCCCGCAAAATCGGCGGCGAGGTCGCGCCGCACCTCCTTGATCCGGCCGTTTTCCACCAATACGACACCTTGTTCCAACGTTTCCTCCGGCGTGACCACGCCGGCTCGCACGGCGAATGCGCCGTTCGTCATCGCAACAACCTCCCCGCTTCCGCATCCGCCAATACGATCAGATGCGGGTGTGTTTGCAGCAGGCTGGCCGGACAGTCCGTCGTAATCGGACCGGTCAGCGCGCGGCACAAAATGTCCGCCTTGTCCGCGCCTTTGGCGACCAGCACCACCGTTTTGGCTTTGAGAATGTCGCCCACGCCCATGGTGATCGCGTGGGTGGGCACTTCGTCCATGGTTTGAAAAAACCGCGCGTTCGCGTTTCTCGTCTGCGCGTTCAGTTCGGTCACGTGCGTGCGGCTCGCCAATTCGCCGTTCGGTTCATTGAATCCGATATGTCCGTTGTGGCCGATGCCGAGCAGCTGCAAATCGATCGGCCCCGCCTGATCCAGCAGACGGTCGTAACGGCGGCATTCCTCCGCGAGATCCGTCGCCGTCCCGTCGGGAATATGGATGTTTTCCGGCGGCACGTCCACGTGGCGGAACAGATGCTCGTTCATGTAGTGCCTGTAGCTCTGCGGATGGTTCTCGCCAAGGCCGACATACTCGTCCAGGTTGAACGTGCGGACGCGCCGGAAACTGACGATGTTCCTTTCGTATGCACGGCGGAGTTCCCGGTAGATGCCGATGGGCGTGCTGCCCGTGGCCAATCCCAGAACAGCGTCGGGTTTCGCGATCACCAACCCGGCGATCAACTGCGCTGCGGCTTCGTTCAGTTCGTGTTCACTGGAAAAAATCGTCACGTTCATGCTGCGGTGTCACCTGTCCTTTTCCTTCCGGTATTTCTTGACCATGTGGAACGAATGTTCCAGCTTCGGCACATACTCGTCAAAGTGATCGCTGACCATGCCGACGAATAAAATGTCTACGACGTGCAGCTGGGCAATGCGCGACGCCAGGTCCCCCCTGCGCATTCCTTCTTCCAGCGACGAGGCGAACAGCGGGATGTCCGTCAGCGAGGCGAGCGTGCTGCTGCCGTATTTGGTCAGGGAAATGGTAACGGCCCCGTTTTCCTTCGCGCACCGGATCGCGTCGATCGTTTCCGGCGTTTCTCCCGAATAGGAGATGCCGATCGCGACATCTTCAGCGGTCAGGCCGGCCGCCGAAGTGATCTGCATGTGCGGGTCGGAAAATGCGGTCGCCCGCTTGCCGATGCGGATGAGTTTCTGGTAAAAATCTTGCGCCACCAAGCCGGATGTCGCGACGCCGTACAGATCGATCTGCCTCGCGTTTCGCAGCGCGCGCACCGCGGCTTCCAGTTTCGGCATGTCGAGCAGCCGCGTCGTGTCGGTGATGGAGCGCACATGATTCGTCCGGATGGCCTCCACGATGCGCTGCAGCGGGTTGCCGGCCACGATGTCCTGGTACGTCTGCCCGGCGGGGGCCTGTGCGAGTTCCGCCGCCAGTTTCATTTTGAATTCCGCAAATCCCGCGAAAAGCATCATTTTGCAAAAACGGCTGATCGTGGCGGTGCTCGTGCCGGAATGTTCGGCCAGGTCCGTAATGCTCATGCGCACGACGTCATGCGGATGGGAGGCGATGTAATCGGCGAGTTTTTTTTCTTTGGTATGCAGCTGTTTTCGCTTGTCCTCGATGGCGCGCAAAATACTGTTCAAATTTTCGACCTCGTCAAGAAAAAAATTTAGATAGGTTGTTTAAAAAATATGAAAATTATTTTATAATCAAATCATATTCCATCGCTTCGCAAAAAGCAACCGGTTCGGCACCGGAAGGCGGGGGATGGACGGTTCGCCAATCCATAATCCATAGTCGCGGGAGGGAGGAGCGGCATGAAGCTGCCAAACAAAATCGGCGTCATTGTGGACAGTTTCGGCGTCGGTGTGCGGGAAGGTTTGAAAAAGGCGAAAGAGGTCGGCGCGGACGGCGTGCAGATTTACGCGGTCAAGGGAGAAATGGATCCCGACAATTTGTCGCCGGCGGCGAGAAAGGAACTGAAAAGCTACATCGAATCGCTCGGGCTGGAAATTTCGGCGCTCGTCGGCGATCTCGGCGGTCACGGCTTTCAGGACAAGGAAGCCAACAAGTGGAAAGTGGAAAAATCGAAACGCATTCTCGATTTGGCGATGGAGCTCGGCACCAACATCGTGACCACGCATATCGGCATCGTTCCGGAGGAAGAGAACGAGATTTACGAGACGATGCAGAAAGCGTGCGAAGAGCTGAGCCGTTATGCCGACAGCATGGGCGCGCATTTCGCGATTGAGACCGGTCCGGAACCCGCCGCCCATTTGAAAGCGTTTTTGGATACGCTCGGCTCCAGAGGCGTCGCCGTCAACTTCGATCCGGCCAACATGGTGATGGTGACCGGCGACGATCCGGTGGAAGGCGTCCGCATCCTGAAAGATTACGTCGTGCACACGCACGTGAAGGACGGCATCCGGCACCGCGAGGTGGACCCGCGCATCGTCTACGGCATGATCGGCTTCGACCCGATGAGCCACGAGAACATCGCGCAAATGCTCGCCCGCGGGGAACTGTTCGAGGAAGTGCCGCTCGGGGAAGGACGGGTGGATTTTGACGCGTACTTCCGGGCGCTGCAGGAAATCGGCTACACCGGATATTTGACCATCGAGCGGGAAGTCGGCGACAAGCCGGAGGAGGACATTCGCAAGGCTGTGGAATTTATCAAGCGTTACAAATAAAAGGGATACGCCGCCGGCCGGATCTTTTCCCGCCGGCGACCGGTTTGGCCCGCGCTGCATAAAAGCTGTCCGTCTGCCGTTGACACGGCTTGCGGACAGCTTTCGCCATATCTGGAAAGGTTCGCCCGTCCCGGGTTATAATAACCGCAGATTGGCAGCAATCGGCGAACATGCTCGTTTGCGCTTGAACGTTCATGCACGCCCGCCTTTAGGCTTTCGGTTTTTGCGCATGTTGCGGTCATGCGCGTTTGCTCTTGCCGCGTCCTGTCCGGATGGCGATTGCGGCCCTTCGCGGCGTCCGCGAGGCATTGCCGGTGCGCCGACGCCGCGCGCGCAGGCTGCGCCGCAGCGGGTAAAGGCGCCGCAGTCTCAGGAGATCGCGGCGTATGCGCTGGTACAACGTGCCGTCTTCGTGGGCGCGAAACAGTTCGAACCGGGGACGGCTGTTCGCTTCGATAATGCGGATTTGTTTTTCCGCATCGATGCCGATATCCAGCCCGACCTGGCACAGGCGGGGAAACACGCGTTCCAGCGCGAATACGGACGAGAGCGCGACCTGCTGCATCTCCTCCCTCAAATGCTCGATTTCTTCCGGGGGCATTTCCAGGGAAGAGGTCATCGCTTCTTCAAACGTGATGGCGTGTCCGCCCTGGCAAAGGTTGGTCGTCCATTTGCGCGGCGCCGCCACTTTTCCCATGCAGCCCGCGTAATGCCAACCTCCGTCTTTTTTGTAGAACAGGCATCGGAAATCCATCGGCCGATCCCGCAGGCGAATCAAATCAACGCCCTGCTGAACGATGTAGGTTTTTCGATTCAATTTGTGCGCCAAATAGCGGTAAATCAGTTCGCGATTATGAAACCGTACGATCGCGTTCGGTTTTTCCAGAAGCCATCCGCGGTCCGCGGGCCGCACTCGCATGATGCCGTAACCGCCGCCGCCCATGTCCGGTTTCAAATAGACGGACGGATGGCGGCTGATCATACTCAGAAACGCAGTGCGGGTAAATCTCGCCGTCTCGGGCAAAAAAGGACGGAGGGTCTCGTCTTCCCACATGGCGAGGTATTTCCGCCATTTGCTGCCGGGATACATCAACTTGCTGAGTTTCATGCGTGAGCCCGCCTCTTTGCTGGAAGTTTACAGTATCGTATGTCCCATTTCAAAAAACGTGTGTGCGGATGGGAGGGGGGACGCGACGTTGGACATTCGCTGGCTGACAGAATACGCGGTTCAGGCGGTCTTGGGGGAGGCGATGGACGAGACGACATTCCGGCGCGTGACGGACCTCGTGGCCGCGATTGAGGCGCGCCCGTTTCCGCGAATGAGGGAAGCGGTTCCGGCTTACTGCACCGTGACGGTGTACTTCCCGCCTTTGTCGGATCGTGAGCGCGGCGCCGTGGAGGCGTGGCTTCGCGAACGGATGAGGGACGCTTCCGCCGCCCGCGGCGGGGAACCGCGCGTCCGCATCGTGGACATTCCGGTCGAATACGG
>Ga0207866_1000540_pt1 | contig 53587 bp, 72 predicted proteins | sample HigsolmetaAR203D_FD_184835 | JGI IMG/M metagenome (GOLD analysis project Ga0207866, IMG submission 184835) | Ionic liquid and high solid enriched microbial communities from the Joint BioEnergy Institute, USA - AR20-3-D (SPAdes) (version 2) ...
CCCCCCGTCTCACCCGGCCATCGGCAGGTGCATGTGGTTGGTGAACTGTGGCTGGAAGGCCCCGCCGCCCACGCCGACCGTCACGCCCCGGCCGCCCTCGCCGCTGGACACCGGCGTGCCGTCGGGCAGGGTGACGGCGGTGTGCTGGGCGTTCCAGCCGATCACCAGGGCGTTGCCGTCGCCCGGCCCGTCGCGGAAGCCGCGCTCGGCCAGCGCCTGGCGCTCGTTGCCGGTGTGGAAGCGGCCGGAGAAGGCGTCGCGGCCGACCGCGACGTTGGCCACCCAGGAGGCCAGGCCGGAGCAGTCGGTCCCGGCCGGGGTGTTGCCGCCGAGGACGTACGGCGTCCCGGCGACCTGGCTGAGCAGCATCATGATCGCCCCGAGGGCCTCTGTCGTCAGCATCACACTCTTTCGATCAGAGGGCAAACCCAATTAGGCAGGGTTGCCGAAAGAATCTTCCTGGTCAGCAGCTGCTTGCTGGGGATGACAGAATGCCTGGCAAACTCAGATGCGGGTGTGCAACCGGAGCGTCTCACGCTCGATGTCGGTCTTGCCGCCCCAGACCCCGACCTCGCGGTGGCGCAGGGCCTCGGTCAGGCACTGCTGGCGCACCGGGCACTGGCGGCAGATCCGCACCCCCATGCGTTGCACCTCCTCGGTGCTGTCGGGGTCCCACAGCACCGGGTCGTAGCCGGTGCAGGCGGCATGCTCGCGCCAGGCCGACAGCAGACGGCGGCCGAACGGGAGGCGGACGAAGGGGGGCCTGGACTGCACAGTCACGCCTTGCCGCTGGCCTCCGGCTTGGTCGCGTCGAGGTCGTCCTGCTGGCCGGGCAGCAGGCCGAGGGCACCCAGCAGGTAGCGGGCGTCGTCGACCTGTTCGGCGCGGGTCTTGCCCTTGGCGTTGCCGCAGACGACCAGGGCGGCCGCGCGGCGCTGTTCGGCGGTCAGGGGCTGGTAGTCACAGAGGTCGATCAGGGCCGACACCCGGCTGCCGCTGCTGATTCCCATTCCACTCCGTTCCACTTCTGAATCTCTGTGCCACTCATGGAATTGTGGAGTCAGTATAGCCAACATGTAGGGGCGGGCCTTGAGGGGGTCCGCGCTACCTGTGAATAGGCGAGAGTGCTCCACGCTGCAGGGCGCGCCGGTGAATGCTCCCGGCCGGGTTGTAGACGCCGCCGCGCAGCTGCTGGCGGGCCGAGCGGCCCCACTCGGCCAGCGCTTGGCGGGCCTGACTCACCTCCCCGCCGGAGCGCTCGAGGTCCCGGCCGGAGCGCAGCCCGGCGACGTTGGTCGAGCCGTAGGCGCCCCTGGTCATGTCCTCGCCGCTGTGGCGCTCCAGGGCGTCGTGCAACAGGTCGGAGACCACCACGCAGAAGGCGTCGCAGAGGTCCTTGGTGGTGACCGGCCCAAAGTCCTGTTTGACGACCTTGCCGTTCTTTTCGGCCAAGAACTTCAGCTCCATCTCCAGCAGGCTGGCGCCGTCGCCGAAGAAGGTGTCGCGGTAGCTGTGCACCCAGCCCAGGTTGAGCGCACCCTTGACCCGCTCGAAGCGGGCCTGGTTCTCCTTCTCGGTGAAGGTCACCTCGGTGACCCGGATGCTCGGGGAGAACTCGCGGCGCAGTTGGGCCAGCAGCGGAGCCGAATTCCATTGGTCGAAGCTGATTTTCGTCGTGCTCGGGAACCGGCGCAGGATGTCCTCGATGTCCTGCTGGACCTGGACGTAGTCGATGGTCGGCTTGCCGGTCTCCTCGTCGGGCGGGAAGTCGCCCGGCCGCCACACGTGCAGCAGGTCGATGATGACGTGCGGCCAGACCTTGCCGTTGTCGTCCGGCGGGGCGTCCTCCAGATGCCCGATGCACAGGGCGAAGTTGGCGCCGGTGCGGCCCGGGTCGCAGTGGATGCGGTAGCGGTGCCTCAGGTACCCCCGGCTCTGGGCCTCCAGCGGCGGCCGCCAGCCCGGCGACTCGAACATCCGGTCCACCACGTCGGGATCGAAATACGCGCCCTGCACCTCGGCCCACTGGGCGGCACGCTCGACCGCGAAGCGCTCGGGGTTGCGCAGGCGGCGGCGCACCTGGGTCTCGTGGTCGGGACCGGGCTGGATGGGGCGCTTGAAGCGCACCCCGACCAACTCGGGGCCGCGCTCCCAGTCCAGGTACAGCCCCCAGCTGGGCAGGTGGATGATGAGCATGGTGGGGTTGGCCACCACGTCGACCTCGTCGTCGTCCCCGCCGCGCAGGGCCTTGAGCTGCTCGCGGGCCTCCTCGCCGATGCCCTCCCGGTCGACGTAGTCCTGCATCAGCACCGAGCCCTCCTGGTAGAGCTCGTAGAACTTGCCGGTCTTGACCCACGGCGAGCTCGGCACATACATCAGGGCGTCGAGGTCGAACTGGTCCAGCGACGGCGCCCAGTCCTCGTAGACGGCCGAATCGGACTTCTGCGAGCCGGTCTGCACCATGAACGCGAACTCGTCGAGCATGATGCAGAAGCTCGTCGCGCCGCGACCGGCCGCGCCGGACGCCGAAAGTGGTTGTGCCCGAAGGGTTGCGATCATGTGCTCGATCGGCACGCCCTGCGCCTTCATCTCGGCGATGCGCCGGACGTCGCCGGGGGTGCGGATGGCGATCGCGTGGTCCTTGCTCTCGGCGATGTGCGGCTGCAAATACGCACAGCCCTCGATGGTGTTGCGGACGTCGGCGAACAGCATGGCCTTGGCCTGGGTCAGGCTGGTCGCACCGACCTGCAGGTAGCCGTCCTTGCCGGGGTCGATGCCGTAGTGGGCCTGCCAGTCCTCCAACGAGAACATGTAGGCGATCTGCTCGGCGCCAAGGATGCCGCCCATCAGCCCCTTGGATCCGCGTCGTCCACCGACGAACTGGATGTGCGGAAAGCGCCGTGCCCCACGCTTTTTCAGGTACTTGATGCGGTACCAGATGTCGGGCTGCACGCCGAAGGCGTCGCGCCGCCGCAGGAAGTTCTGCCGCCACTCCTCGATAACGTCGAGGTCATAGGCCGTCATGTGCTCGGTCTCGAGGAACATCAGCTTCAGCAGCGTGTGCTGGCGCGGGTAGAGCCGCTTGCCGCAGAAGCTGCGGTGGGTGGCGAAGTCGATGATCGACTCCCACGGAGGGCCCTTGTGCGCCACCGACTTTCGCAGTGACTCGATCGGGTCGAACTTCTGGGACTCCAGCAGACGGGCCTGCTGGTTGGCGTTGAATGCCATGCCCCGCCCTACCGCTGGGTCGCCGGGCTGACCTTCAGCCGCGCCAGGTAGCTCACCGCAGCGGTGAGCGCGGTCTTGGTCAGGCTCAGCCCGATGATGGTCCAGCCGTGCGTGCTGGCCAGGTCGACGTGCGCCAGGTCGCCGACGGCCACGCCGAGGGCCACCAGGACATCGACGGCCAGGCCCTGCACGAGGGTGCGGAACGAGCGGTTCTGGGCGTCGAGCACCACGGCGGTGTGGCCGGTGGCGGTGGTGGCGGTCACCGTCGGCGGCTGGTTGGCGGCCAGAAGCTGCGAGATGTAGTCGCGCAGCAGGGCGGCGCTGATCTGGCGCAGCTGCGGCACCAGGTCGTCGGCGAGACCGTCGGCCGCCGGGACGGGCACGGCACCGGCGGGCTCGGCCGGACGCCAGTCGGGGTCCCAGGGGCGGGGGTTACTCATGTCAGTCCCTCCCTTCGATGCCCAGCTTCTGGCGCGCCCTGACCAGGGCGTCCTGCGGCACACGCTCAAGAATCATTGCGGCCCAGCGGGCGTCGCGTTCACGGTCACCCCAGCGCTGCGGGTCGTCGACGGCCTGGGCGACCTGCAGCAGGCGGGCGACGGTGTCGACGTCGCCGTAGTCGACGGCGAGCTTCTCGATGAGCAGGAAATCGGTCGCGGCGTTGGTGAACAGCTCCATCCCGGCCAGGGTGTCGACCTGGCCCTGGTCGAGCGGCCGGAAGGGCGAGCGCGACGGGAAGCGCTTGCGCAGCTCCCCGGTGCCCGGGGCGGCCAGCCACCGCAGCAACTCCAACAGCTCTCGCTGTTCGGCGGGACTCAGCGCGGACAACGGGTCCTCCTCCTCGATAAGTGTCAGCAGGCGGTCTCCGGCGGCCCTGGCGCGGCTCCAGCGCTGCTGGCGGTCCTCCAGGCCGTTGAGGCCGCCGTTGATGGCGCGGGTCACGCCCTGCAGGTCCTCGGCGTCGGCGAGGCTGTTGATCTGCGGGCGGGCGACCGTCCAGTACCAGATCACCCCGGTGAAGCCGTACTGGTCGCTGGCCAGCTGCTCGGGCTGGTCGACGAAGAACGTCGGGGTCGGCACCAGGCCCTGGGCGTGAGCCCACGACGACAGCTGGGTGTAGTTGTGGCGGCCGGTGATCTGGATGGGGCCGCGCCCCTTGTAGCGGGGGCCGTCGCCGGGCTGGGTGTTGCCCAGGTCGGCGCGCCCCTCGTACTGGCGGCCGTCGGAGAGCTCCTCCATCCACTTCAGCCCGCCGCTCTCGTGGCCGATCTGGGCCACCCACATGGCGATCCGGCGGGTGTTGGTGCAGCCGCAGGCCCGCAGGGCCAGGCTGACGGCCGGGAGCAGCTGCCGGTAGCGCTCCAGCGGCAGCGCGTTGCCCATGAGGTGGGCCAGCAGCTCCACGGCGGTCCCGTCGGCGGGCGCGGGCGCCGCCGGGGCGAGATCCAGGCCGAGCCGGGCCAGGGTGGCGGGCCCGGCCACACCGTCGACGGCCAGGCCGTTGCGGCGCTGGTACTCGCGCACCGCCGCCTCGGTGGCCGGGCCGAAGACACCGTCGACGGCGATGCTGATGTAGGGCTCCTGGTTGAGCCGCTGCTGCAGCGTCCGCACCCGGTCGCCGGTGCTCTCGTAGTTGCGCCCCAGGTAAATCCGCACCGGGGCGCTGGCCATCGCCGCCGCCGTGGTGTCGGCGTAGCAGTAGCCCTTCGGGGGGATGAGGGTGGCGCACTGCTCGAGGCTCACCCAGTAGCCCTGGGGCTGAAAGCCGGAGTCGGCGATCCAGACGGCCCGGGCGGCCGGATCGCCGTCGCCGTCGTAGTAGCCCATCGCCGCGACGTAGTGGTAGGTCGTGCGGCTGGCCGGGTAGTTCGGGCTGACGCTGCCGCGCACCCCACGGGGCCGGTTGCTCGGCGGGGCGACCCAGTTCATCACCACGCCCCACCCGGCGTCGATGGACTGCACGAGGTGCCGCCACAGCTGCTCGCGCTGGGCGGCCGTCGGCGGATCGTTGGGCATCTGCACCGAGGTGTAGCGGGCCTCGGGCACGCGGACATCCAGGACGCGCTCGATCAGGCCGATGTGGTCGGTGCCACCCCGGTGGGTGCCGATCTCGGCGGCCAGCGTGGCCTCGGCGATGACGATGCCCCGGCTGTTGAGCACCACCTGGGTGGAGGCCGGGCCGCACCACCATCCGGTCTCCTGGCCGACGATCGCGCGGTCGTAGGGCAGGATCTTCTCAGGCAAGACTGCCACCCTTCTGTGTGTCTCCCTCTCCTTTTTCGGGGTCGGGGTGACACAAATCCGAGGGTCAGCCGACTCTGAGGATGTAGGCGGCGGCCGCCCACACCGAGGCGCTATTGACGGCGACGGTGCCGTTGGGCATGTCGGGGTTGTTGTTGTAGAGCCAGACCGTCAGGCGGGCGTCGAGGTTGGGGCCGAACACCAGCGCCTCCTGGTTGGTGTGGTAGGCGCCCTGCGGCATGACGGTGACGACGTGGGTGTCGGCGTAGGCATGCCGACCGTAGCCACGGGCCACCGGCGTCTGGGACTCATAGGTGGTGTCCTCGGGGCCGCCGATACGCACCTCGACGACCGGCCGGGCGATGAGGGTGACGTCGACCTGCACGCTCAAAAACGCCAACGGCGAGAAGGTCCAGCCCGTCCTGCCGATCTCGAAGTGCCCCACCTTAATCGGGGTGGTGGAGGTGGACCCGGCCTCGCCGACGGTGATGGGCCACGGCCCCCGGATGAATCCGGCGCCGGGGACGGACATCTGCGACAGCGGCACCCGCCCCTGGGCGTCGAGCTGGGCCACCCCGCCGGGGGCGCCCAGCGACGACAGCGGCACCTTGCGGGCATCGGCCGACTGGTACTCGCTGATCTCGGCGAACTGCGCGTCGGCGGCGTCGACGTAGGCCTTGGTGGCGTAATCCTGGCCGATGCCCCCCACCCGCTCCGTGACGTATCCGCGACCGGCGGGGAGCTGCTCGATGAGCTGGTCGGCCTGGCGGCGGTTGACAAGACCGCGATCATCCTCGGGGGACCTGCCGACGTAGTTCAGTGACGACACGGGCGACTCCTAGACGTGGGCGGGCAGGACCACGGCGCAGAACATGAACTGCTCGTTGGCGAACACGTAGCTGGTGCCCGAGTACAGGCTCAACCACAGATTCAGGGTGAGGCTGCCCTCGATCACGCTGGGCCCGGCCCCGTAGACCGCCGGGATGGTCGGCACGACGGTGCAGCAGTCACGGGCGTAGTCGTTGGTGGTCACCCCGCCCGCGAAAACCTCGTCGTCACCGGACATCACCACGGCCTTGCCCCGGCTGGGCCCCCCGTAGCGGGGGCTGCCGTTGTGCGGATTGCCCGGGCAGTAGCCGGTGACCTGGGCAAAGGTCAGCACCTGGTAGGCGAAACCCGGGTCGGGCACGGTCAGGGTGGCCGCGTGGTAGGCCTTGGTGTTGGTGCTCACCACGGCGTACTCGCCGGGCAGGTAGACCGCGCTGGCGTGCACGATGCTTGGGGTGCGGTCCACCGGCATGTCGGCCGGGTACTGCTCCAGCGGCACGTACCCTTCGGCGTCGAGGGTGGCCACCCCGTTGGGGGCGCCGCGCATGTCCTTGCGGGCCAGCAGTGCATCGGCGGCGTCGACGGCGGCCTTGCTGGCCCGGATGGAGTCCCCGTTGTCGACGTAGGCCGGGGTGACCAGGTCGGCGGTGACCGCGTAGCTGGCGACCACGCTGTCGATGTAGGCGTTGGTGACCTTGAGCTGTTCGGTGCGGGTGTCGATGTAGCTCTTGTGGACGACGGTGGCATCGCTGGTGGTGGCGGCGGCCGGGTTGCATCCGACGTACTTCAGCGGCGGCATCGGGCCTCCTATGCGGGGACGGTGACCACCGACAGGTGGTGGTCCATCCTGTCCGGCTCGAACTGGGAATTCTTGTTGTCCGGGCCGACCACCGTCATCATGACGTGAACGTATGTGGTGCCGGTCGTCACGGGCTGGTCGGCGATCGAGATCGGCACCACCTGGACCGGCGAGGCACTGAGCCCGGTGTTCTGGACCTGGTCGCCGTCGAAGATGCGGATCCAGTCCAGGGCGGCCGGGGCGGCCTGGTCGTGCGGGTAAATGATGGCGAACTCGTGAAACCCCGGACTCATCCCGAAGCCCCAACCCCGGTACATCCCGCCCAACCGGGTCTGGTTGCCAGTGTCGACATAGGTGGCGACCGGGACGCCGTTGCGGTACAGGCGGAACTCCCGGGGGTTCTCGATGGCCCCAAAATCGGCTCTGAAGTGCGAGTTGGCGACGTTGGACACCGAGTAGATGCCGCTCTCCTGGATCGCACCACCGGCCCGCCAGACGAACTGCGCGGTGTGGGTGGCGATCTTCCAGCCCGCCCAGTACAGGCCGTCCTCGCTCATGCGCCCGAGGATGTAGTTGACACCGGAAGCACCAAATGCCGAACCATTATCGGAATCGGTCGACGTGTACCAGTCGATGATCTGGTTGTCGTTATAGGTCACCGCGTCGTTGCCGAGGCGCCTGCACATCCACACCGGATCCTGACTGGCGCCGCGCTTGCGCCAGTACGCCGACTCGCCGTTGGTGGCGATATAGCCGTACTCCTGGCCGTGGCTTGCGGTGACCTCCCACTGCTCGCCGAGGCTGTCTGCGGTGCGCTTGAAATCGTCGAAACCGTAGTGGCCGTAGTGGCCGACGCGAGCAACCCCGGAGGCGATGACCGGTCCGGTGCTCGACCCCAGGCGCATCCGCAGGGCCGGGCGGTTGACCGTCAGCTGCGACGGCAACTCCCCCGTATTCCCGGCCAGCGTCATCACAATGCTGCCGAAGGCCAGCACCCGATAGGGGTAGCCGGGGTCATCGACTCTGATGACGGTCATCAGGGACTCGGCCTTCGAGCCGATGCCCCCAAGCCCGTAGGAGAAGGGCGCGATCGGTCCGACGGGCAGGCGCTGCTGGCCGGTGTTTCGCAGGTACTGCTCGCCGATGCGGCCGTTGGGCCCCAGACCGGCGACCCCGCCGGGCTGGTTGATCGTGGACAGGTCGATGCGCTCGTTGTCCCGGGCCTCGACATAGGCCTTGGTGGCGTGCCCGGCGTCACCGAGGTCGACGTAGTCCTTGGTGGCGTAGGTGGCGAAGCGCTCGCGGATGCGGGCGTCGATCTCCTGCGGCGACATCGACCCGGAGCTGGCACGCTCGGCCAGATACGCCAGGTAGCCGAGGTCCTCGGGGGCGCTGGCGTCGGGGCCGACGTAGCGCAGCTCAGCCACAGCCCAGTCCTCCCGATCGAGTCATTCCCCCTATTCGGGGCGCCCGGCCGGGGGTTTACAGTCCGCCGTCCTCGAAATCGGCGGCCGACAGCCTGCGCTGGGGCAACACGAAGTCGCGCGGCCCGACCCGCCGCAGCGTGAGCTTGTCGAAGTGGCGGGCCGGGACGTAGAGCTGCTCCATGATGCGCTCCTCCGGCCGCACCCCGTCGAGGTCCTCGATGCCCTCGGGCACGTCGATGGCGGCCGCGTACGGCCGGTCGTAGCCGTACTGGTCGATCCAGAACCACGGGTTGCGGGTCAGGAAGACGCCCGGCTTCTCCCGGTCCGGCCCGTAGAAAGCGTTGTTGGCGGGCTGGTAGTCGGGGTCGAGCTCGAAGTCGGGGTCGTCGGTGACGTGGTAGTAGGTCGGCATGGCGGTTCGTCGAGATCCACCGACACGATAGCGGCTGCCCCAGAACCTGCGCAGCCCGTCGCGGTTTTGGTCGACGAACCGGCGGAGGGTGTCCTCCATCTCGACCGGGGTACTGGCCGCCTCGTTGGTGTGCACCACCTCGTCGAGATAGACCTTGACGGGCAGCTGCGGGATGCCCAGCTCGTGAGCGATTGCGGCGCGGTGATTGCCCTCGGTCAGCAGGGCGCGCTGGCCGTCGGTGGAGATGGTCAGCGGCTGGCGGATGCCGCCGTGCTCCTGGATGACCCGGCGCAGCACCTGGCTCTGCTCGCTGTCGAGGTCGCGGTCGTGCTCGCGGTAGCGGCGGACCACGTCGGTGGGCAGCCACACATCGGCCTCACCGGTACCGTCCGGGGTGGCCGACATGGCCCGGTAGTAGCGCTCCCAGCCGCGCGGCACACCCTCGATCGGGGGCTCCTCGGCGCGGACGTGCATGTAGCTCTCGGGGCTGAGTCCGCGCGCGTTGGCGGCCAGCCGCTCCCTCGGGGTGAAGTTCAGCGGCCGCCACTGGTCGGCGCGCGGATCCCACACCTCCAGCTGGTCGAGGTCCATCGGGGCGCCGTAGAGCATGGTGATCTCCTGCTCGCCGCCGTGGGCGCCGCCGCTCTCGGAGCGGTGGGGGTCCTCGCCGAGGCCACGCCACTTGGCGCGCATCCGGTAGGACAGCCCGTCCGAGTAGGGAGCGGCGAAGTTGTGGGCGATGTTGGGGTCGGTCGACCAGTGCCTGCCCAGCCCGCCCTCGCCGACGGAGGGCTGGCCCTCCTCGAGATCCCAGCGGTTGAGGTTGCGGGTGATGTAGTCGAGCAGCCTGTCGCCGACGTCGGGGTCGTCCCAGGCGCCGGGCAGCGGGCGCACCGGCCCGGCACCGACCGGCAGCGCATCCTCGTCACTGTCGTACATGCCGGGCGGCTTGTCGCCGAACAGCGACCGCCAGACCTCGGCGAGGTCTTGCTCGCTGCTTCTGATGTAGCCGCCGCGCCACAGGTCGATGGGCTCGCGCTCCAGCGGCCAGTCCTCGGCGGAGTCGCCGTCGAGAGGCAGCAGCAACTGCTCGCCGGGCCCGGCCTCACCGTAGGGGACCTCCCTGGGGTACGCCGACGGGCGGGCCGACGAGTCGCTGGGCGGGTTGAGCCCGCGCGGGCTGTAGTAGCGCCGCACCCCGTCGGGCAGCAGCGGCCGTGACTCGGCGTCGGGGTCGTTGGCCCCGGCGCCGGGACGGTAGTAGCGGTCGACGGTGTAGCCGCCACCGATGCCGGACCTGTACGGCTCCTCGTCAGGGGTGAGCGCGACGTCGTTGCGATCCAGGTAGTCGCGGAAGCTGCGCTCGGCCCGCTGCATGCCGTCCTCGCTGCCCAGCCACTCCCCCAGATCCTTGGTGGTGACCTCGTCGCGCAGCCAGTCACCGAGGGCCCTCAGGGCGCCTTCGGTGTGGACCTGGGGGTCAACAAAAGGAGGCAGCTCCCCGTCGCGGCCACCGCTGATCAGTCCGTCCAGCCACTTGGCGCGCAGCGCGACGGCGTCGGGGTCCGGGGCCGGAATGCCTTGCTGCTCCAGATACTCCAGGAAGGCGGCCTGGCCATCGTCGTCCGGCATGTGCTTGTCCCACTCGTCGAGGACCCCGGGATCGAGGCGGTGGCGCATCCAGTCCTCCCACAGGCGCTGGATGTCCTTGTCCTGGGCCTCAACCCAGTAGGGCGGCAGGGCGAGCCACAGGCTGGCCAGCGGGTGGTCGGAGTTGTCCTCCTCGAAGGCGGCGTTGGCGGCCAGCCGCTCCCTCGGGGTGAAGTTCAGCTGCCGCCACGTCTTGACGCGCGGATCCCACACCTCCAGCCGGTCGAGGTTGATCGGCGCACCCCGCAGCAGGGTGATCTCCTGCTCGTCGGGATACTCACCGTAGGTGTTCGAGCGATAGGGGTCCTCGCCGACGCCACGCCAGTCCTGACGCATCCTGAACGAGATGCCGGGGCCGGGCGGGCCCATCGTCCCGAAGCCCTCGGCGACGCCGGGACTGCCCGTCCAGTGCGTCCCCAGGCCGCCCTCGCCGATTGGACGCTTGCGCACCCTGGCCCGGTTGAGGAGGTCGGTGATGTGGTCCAGCAGCTTGTCCCCGATCTCCGGGTCCTCCCAGGCGTCGGGGCGGGCCTTGGGCTTGAGGTCGCCGAAATCCATTGGCAGCGTGTCCTGTGCGACCGCGTCCCAGCCCTCGACCTCGTCGCCGAAGAGGGCCCGCATGACTTCGGAAAGCCGGGGGTCGTGGATGAGATCGGTCCCGCCGCCCCGCCACAGCCCCACGCCCTCGGGCTCCAGCGGCCAGTTGCGCACGATGTCGCGGCCGGGGCCCTCCAGGTACTGGCGCTTGAGGTCCTCGAAGTCGACGTCGTACTGCAGCGCCAGGATGTCGGTGGGGTCGACGCCGTGATTGGTTCGCAGCCACTCGACGAACTCGGGTTCGGTGGGCTTGGTGAAGATCTCACGGTACTCGTCCCATCCGCCGAGCCCCGCGTTGGGGTCACCGAGGGGGTTGGCCGCGCCGAGCGGGAGCATGGGCTCCCCGTCGGCACCGACATACCTCGCACGCGCCGGGGGAACGGGCATGTCAATCGGGCGGCTCGGAGATGCGCTGGGCGGGTTGATATCTCGCGGGCCGTAGTAGTACCTCCTGGTGTTCGGGATGACCTGGCGATACTTGGCCCGGTCCGGGTCGTTGTCACCGGCACCCGGGGAGTAGTAGCCCCCGGCGTAGGCGGCCGCATCCACGGGTGGTGCGTCCGAGTCGTCATCGCCCCAGTCGTACAGATCCAGGTGCGGGGTGCCGTCCTCGTCGTAGGAGTCGCCCAGGCCGACGTCCCTGCCCTCGAAATAGCCTGCGTCCACCAGTGACTGGAAGGCCTCCCCGAAGGCGTTGCCGGACCTGGGGGCCACCACCTCGTCGTCGTCGTCCAGCAGCGGGGTGCTGGCCTGCAGGCGCAGCGGGAAGGGGTCTTCGAAATCGCTTGCGGCGGCGTGACGCTGCTGGGGCTCGCGCAGCACCGGCCGCCACGTGCTTTTGTCGTAGTCCCAGACCTGCATGTCCTTAAGGTGCAGCGGAGCGCCCGGCAGCAGGGTGATCTCTTCCTCGTCCTCGTAATCGCCCTCGGTGTCGCTGCGCCCCGGATCCTCGCCGAGGCCATCCCAATCGGCCCGGACCATGACCGGGAGGTACTTGCTGCCACCCACGGTGTACGGTGCCCCGGAGAACTCCTCGGCAACGTCCGGGCTGACGGTCCAGTGACGGCCGAGGTTGACGCCCCGATCGGCCCCGTACTGCGTGATGTAGTCGAGGAGCTCGTCGCCGAGCTCGAAACCGAAGCTGGGCGGGATGAAGTGCTTCGGCCCGTCTTCGTAGCCGATGTCGGGATCGTGGCCGTAGAGCTGCGCCTGGCCGGGTCGCGGCTGGCCGGGCGGGTGGGGGTCGTCGGTGCCCTTGACGATGGCGCGGATCCTAGCGGCGGCCGGATCGTTCATGTCGATGGACAGGCCGCGCCACAGCTCGACTGGAGTCTGCTTGCGGGGTTCCTGGCCGGACTCCCACATCGGCAGGATGGGGTGCTCCTCGACGATGTCGCGGCGGTCGGTCTTGGGACGCGCCGCGCTCTCCGGCACGGGATTGACACGGCCGGGCAAGAACACCGGGTGGCGGTACTGCCAGGGGTCCTCACTGGTGGTCAGCCCGATCGCTCCCTTGGCCTCCTGCAGTACCCGGTACTGCTCGCGGGCCACCTCGGGGTTGTCACGGTAGAACGTGCGGAACTTGGCGGGCTGCTGGTCGATCCAGGCCTGCAGTTCGTCGTCGTCGGGGCCGCCGGGGTCCTCGATCTCGAAGTCCGACAGCCCGGTCGGCGGCGGCAGCAGGAAATCGGGCAGCTCGTCAACCGGCTCGAGGCCGAAGAGCTTCCGAAACCTGTTGTGCTCCTCCAGCATTCGCTGCTGGTCCTCGGCCAGGGCGCGCTCGATCTGCCTGAGCTTGCCGCTCACCAGCTCCTCGTCGAAGTTCTTGGCGAACTCGGTGTCGTTGTGGTCGAAGGTGGAGGTGGCGGCACCGATGAACATGCGCCCGTCGGGGGCGAAGTGCCCCCATTCGGGGATGCCGTCGATGTCCTCGCCGGTGTCGGCGTAATAGAAGCGAACGTCCTTGGGGCTGAAGCGGATCTCGCGCCACTGGCGCTCGTCGACCGGACCACGGTAGTCCAGATGCCCTGAGGCCCAGCCGATTCCCTGTTCCGGGTCGGTGTGCAGCTGCGGGGTCTCGATGAAGAACTCCTGGTCGCCGAAGCGCTGCTCGCGGACCGGCTCACGCCACAGCAGGTTCCATGGCTCCTCGGCGATGAGCTTGCCGCCGGGCCGATTCGGCCGGACCAGTACCGGGTCGTAGGCGAACTCGTCGACGGCGGTGCGCCGGATCGGCGAGCCCTCCTCGAAGTCAGCTGCCGTCGTCACCGCCGACCACCACCGATGAGGCCGAGGGAGTGCACCTCCCCCAGCAGCCACTGGGCGGTGCGGATGGTGTGGGCGACGCGCTGGGAACGCTGGGCCAGGGCGCGGTCGTAGAGGGCGCCGAAATCCTCGGCGAGCCGGTTCTTGCGCTCGATGACCGCGTCGAGGAAGGCCTCGGGATCGTTGGCCGGGTGGCGGTTCTGCGGCGCCAGGCCAGGCTGCGGGCCGCCGGTGGCCATCAGCTTGCCCTCGGCTGCGGCGGCCTCGGCGTAGGGGCGCAGCCATTCGCGGACCTGGTCGTCGGGCAGACCCTGCACCCGCTGGATGAACTCGCCGAAGTCGCCGCTGCGCGGGTCCTCCAGCTCGATGTCGCCGTTGGCGAAGGCCTTCCACATGGTGTTGTGGACCGGCTCGCGCTCGCCGTAGTAGTCGTTGGGGTGAAAGTCCCAGTCGAGGAAGTCGCGGCCGAAATAGCGGTAGGCCTGGCCCTTGTCGATGCCGATCAGCTCGCCGGTGTTGTTGTCGCGGATGTACTGGCCGGGGTGGCTGTCGTGGTTGCTCATCAGCCAGTCGAGCACGTGGTGGCGCTGCAGCACGGCGCGGTCGGCGTCGCTGAGCCGGGTGGGATCGAAGTCCCACCCGAAGGCGTCGGTGGCGTCGTACATGCGCTGGGCGCTGGCGGTCTCGCCGTCGACGTCGACGATGTGCATCTCGGGGGTGGGCAGCCCGGCGGCGGCCTGCAGCTGGGCGGTGCCGTAGTCGAGATGCGGCGAGAAGGTGCCGGGCTTGACCAGCCAGCGGGCGCCGGAGTCGTCGGTGTAGACCTGGGCGTCATGGGTGCCGAGGTAACGGCCGGTGGGGGTCAGCGGCCCCGGACCGGAGGCGGCCAGGCGCAGGCCGGGGTGCCAGTAACTGGCCAGGTCGATGTGGTCCCGGTGTGTCAGGATGCGTCGCATGGTCCCTCCGGTCGGGTCGCGAGCCGTTCCACGGCCACAGTCAGCAGAGCGGCGAGGCTGACGGCACTCAGATCGGTCAGGGCGCGGGTGAAGGCCGCGCAGTACCAGGCCCGGTCCGCGTCACCGTCGGGCCCACTCCATCTATTGATCAGGCCGTCGAGCACGGATTCAGCAGCCGCCAGGTCGTAGGTGAGCTCGACCTGCAGCGGCTCCTTGACGTCGTCGGGGATCTCAGCCAATGGCCACCCACCTGTACTGGTTGTTGGCCGGTGGGCTGGCGAACTCGACGGTGAAGGTGTTCGGGCCGGTGATGGTGATCCCGGCGAGTACCACGTTGCCCGAGGCGGATTCGATGATCTGCACGATCGGCTGCTCGGTGCCGAGATTGTGGGCAATCGAGAAGACGGTGCCCTGACCGGTGATGTAGCCCCAGGCCTTGCGCGGCACGCGGGTGGTGTCGATGGCCACGCCCTGGGAAGTCACGGTGATGCCGCCGCTGGCGGCGGGCTGCACACGGAAGGTGGTGCCGCCCTCGATGGTGATGCCGCTGCCCGCGACCGGCTGGTACGGCGGTGCGGTGTGGCCGATGCGCTCCCAGTTGTTGGCGTTGGTGCCGATGACGCCGCTGGCCGAGGTCTGCTGCCAGATGGTGTCGGCGTGCTGGGTGCCCTGGGCGACGAACACGATGGTGCCGCGCGCCAGGTAGGCGCCGTTGGCGAATTCGGCGGGCCGGGTCCACGAGCCGCTCTGGACCATCCAGACGCCGTTGTTGACCGAGGAGGACTGTGCCGTCAGCAGCACCAGGGTGCCGGGGCCGACGATGGCGCCGTCGATGACCTGGCTGCCAGCCATGCTGGCGACCGGGCTGGTGGCCACACGGGCGACCCGAATCTTGACCGGCGCCGAGGCCGACAGCATGGCCTGCACGTCGGCGGCGCCGACTTTGCTGGCCAGGCCGCTGGTGAGCGCGGTCTGGCTGACCTTGGTGTCCAGGACGGCCTGCAGGTTGGCGACGTCGCTGATGGCGATGGGGTCGGCCGCGCTGCGGGCGCCGACGTCGGCGGCGCTGAGCACGACGTCGCCGATCTGGCCGTTGACGCTGGAGACGGCGCCGCCGTCGGCACTGGTGAGCTTGACCCAATTGGCCAGCACCGAGGGGTCGTCCCCGGCGAGGATGTAGTTGCCCCGGTCGCTGGTGGCGGTGACGATCGTGATGTCGCCGCGCTGCACCTGGCTGGTGGTCTGGGCGAGCATGGCCGCCAGGTTGGGCACCGTGGTGACGTTGGTGATGGCGATCGACGGCAGCTGGCTGGTGGGGATCTTGCCGCCGACGAGGTCGGCCTTGGCCGCCAGGGCGGTCTGCAGGCCGGTGACCCTGTCGATGGGCAGGTCGGGCACCTGGGCGGTGGGCACCTTGCCGCCGACGAGGTCGGCCTTGGCCGCCAGAGTGTCCTGCAGGCCGCTGATCTTGGTGACCGGCAGGGTGGGGATCTCGGCCAGCGGCACGGTGCCGCCGCTGGTCAGGCTGGCCTTGCCGGTCTGCAGGGCCTCGATGGCCGTCAGGGCCGCCGCCATGTCGGCCTGGCTGGCCTTGCCCGCCACGGTGGCCGCCAGGGTCGTGACGGCCTCGGTGTTGGCCTTGGTCGACAGGATGTCGATGACCTCCAGCAGGTCGATCCGGTCGGCCTTGGCCCCGGCGATGGCCGCGACCAGGTCGAGGTCCTCCTGGTCAGCCTTGGTGGCCACGACGCCGACGAGCTGTTCGAGGTCCTCGGCGGTGGCGGGCTCGGGGTCGGGCGGGTTGTCCTCGTTCCACTCCCGCAGCTCCAGGTGGCCGTTGCGGGTGATGTGGGGGTAGACGTAGGTCTCGCCGAGCGGGGCGATGCCGCCGGGCGAGTAGGTGTAGGTGCCGTCGGCCCGGCGGGAGAACGGGCTTTTGACGCGCAGGCCGTGCAGGCCCCGGAAGTCGGCCGGGTCGGCAATGCCGGACACCCCGTCGGGGCCGTCGAACCAGGCGCCCTTGGGCACGCCGAGGCCGCCGCCGGAGCCGCCGCCGAGCTCGAGGGCCTGGATGCGCAGCTCGAGGTTGCTCTCGGCGGTGATGCCGTTGGCGGCCAGGATGTCGAGGAGCTCGGCGGCGTCGAGGCCGTCGAGGAGCTCCTGCAGGCCGTCGACGTGGCCGATGGTGATGGTGCCGCCCTGGGCGGCCACGTCGGACAGGTCGATGACGACCTCGCCGTCGCGGCCGTTGACGCTGGTGACCGAGCCGGTGCCCGGCACGGTGATGATGTTGCCCGCCTTGTCGACGACCCGGCCGTCGGCGATGTAGGCGACGTGGTCGTCGAGCAAGGTGTGGGAGATGACACCGTCGGCCAGCCGCACGATGGTGGGGTCGGCCTCGATGGCCTCGAGGCGCTGCATGAGCTCCTCGACGGCCTCGGCGTCCCCGGCGGCCGCCAGGGCCTCGGTGAGCCCCTGCACCTGCCCGATGGCGATGCTGCCGCCCTGGGCGGCCACCTCCGACAGGTTGAGGGTGACCGTGCCCTGCTTGCCGTTGACGGAGGAGACCTTGTTGACCTGCACCCAGCTCGACAGCTTGCTGGGGTCGTCGTCGATGAGGACCCACACCCCGTCGGGGCGGGAGACGAAGTCGTAGCGCTGGACCTGGGCGGGGGTCAGCGCCAGCATGGCGGCCTGGCTGGGCACCTGCACGACGGTGGTGCGGGCGGCGTCGGGGATCTGCTCGAGCGGGACCCTGCCGTCGACGAGGTCGGCCTTGGCCGCCATGGCCGCGTCGTGGGCCTGCAGGAGGGCCGCCAGGTCGTCGATGCGGCCGCCGAGCTGCTCGTCGGCGCCGATGCGGGCCTGCCGCTCGGCGTCGATGTTGAGGTTGATCTCACCGACCTTGTTGGCCAGGCTGGCCGAGGTGACGGCCAGCACCGAGTTGATCTGGGTCTCCAGCTGGCCCTGCAGCTGCTTGCGGGTGGCCTGGTCGCCCTGCTGGCGGGCGACGGCCTCGGCCTGCAGCTGGCTGGACAGGGTGTTGATGGCCGACTGGGTGGCCAGCACGTTGCCCTGGGCGTCGACGACGTGGCCGTCGAAGTTCAGCCGGGCCACGCGGCCGGGCACGCCGAGGTCCGAGTGGCGCAGGTAGGCCTCGCCGTCGACGATGGCCCCGAGGTCGGCGAGGTCCTCGAACCGGACGTCCTGGTCCGGCATGGCGAAGTCGTAGCTGAAGGTGCGGCCGGTCACCCCGCCGGAGCGCCACTGGATGCGGTAGAGCACCTCACCGGCGATCCCGGCGAGGTGGCTGGGGACGAGCTCGAAGACGATCTCGGTGTGGCGGTCGAGGGTGACCTCCTGAACCCCGGCGGGGCTGACGAAGGTGGTGCCCAGCGGGGGTGCGGTCGTGTCGACCAGCGGGGTGACGACGACCTGCAGGACCGCCGGGGTCTGGTCGGGGAAGCTGACCGTGCGTGAGAACGTCACAGTGAGCTTGCGCCAGATGACTTGTGGCTCGGTCACCCAGGCCCTCCTCCCAACCAACCTCCCCTATTAGGGGCGGAGGCCGGGAGGAGGACAGATCCTCTAGGCGTAGGCCAGGCGGGTCTCCTGGCGCAGGCCCTGGCGGGCGGCGCGGCGGTCGCGGCGGTTGGCGCGGCGCTTGATGGCCTTGCGCTCGCCGGGGCGCCAGTTCAGCGAGAAGCGGGCCTTGCCGAAGGCGTCGCGCTCGTCGGCGGTGGGGCGGTGCTCGATGCGCATTCGCGGTCTCCTCTCTGGTCTCTCGCTCGCTGACACCTCTATTGTAGAGTATCAGTATGGAGGTTGTCTAGTCCTCCTCGAGCCACTCCTTCGGCCACGACTTCGGACCGACGACGACGTTGAGGGCATCCTCGTAGACCGCCAGGTCCTTGGCCGGATCGAAAGCCTCGCCGAGCAGGGCGCCGAGGAGCCGGACGGCCTTGCGGCGCCGGGAGGCACGCGCCCGGGCGTTGGTGGCGCTGCTGATCGTGACGAGCTGGAGGTAGGCCTCCCGAGCGGCCTCGCGCTCGACCTCGACACCCAGGACAACCACCCGGTCCGCCATCTCGATCTCCCTTCTCTCTCGCTCCCTGACACTTATAGTATACAGGATGCATACGGAATCCGTCTAGTATTCCTTGTGTGTCCCGGGTCACAAAAAGGGAGGCCCCGGCGCCGGGAGAGCGTGGCGCCGGGGCGGCAAGGGAGCAGAGAGGTCTCAGGGCGACGGCCTCGCTCCTGTGCTGCGGCCTGCTGGTGGTGGCCCCGCCCCCGGGGCCGTGGCGGTCAGTTCCGGTCGGCCTTGGCGGCCTCGGCGGCCAGGGCCAGGATGGTCTCGCCGTTGATGGCGAAGGGCTCGGCGGCCTTCGGCCGGGCCGCCGGGCGGCGCCGGGGCTGCACCAGCCGCTGGACGACCTCGACAACCTCGATCCGCTCGATGCCCCGGTAGAACTCGGGGTTGCCCTTGATGGCCTTGCCAGCCTTGACCTTGGCGACCTGCGACCGCAGGCCGCTGGCGATCTTGTCGGCCCGCTCCCTGGTGCCCGAGTACTGCACCCAGGGCTCGTCGTCGTCGACGAAGAAAGTCAGCACCGCGTAGTCGTAGGGGCGGCCGACCCGGCTGTCGATGAAGCGGCCCTCGAACTCGACGATGTTCTCGACCTTGCTCATCTGCTTCCCCTTCCCGTCTCGCTCCTGCCCTGACCCTTATATTATAGCACACCTCCAATGTTTGTCTAGTGACGGGTGTCACACACGGTCTCGCTCCGCAGCACCACGGTCACTCCTCCGCGCCGAGTCGGGTCAGCGTGTCGATGATCTCGGCGATCTCGCGGCGCGCGGTGTCGCGGTCGTCGTAGTGCCAGCCTCCCCGCTCGACCGGGTCGTGCGCGCGGTAGTGGTCGATGCTGCGGTAGAGCGCCCACGCGATGCGGTCGCGGTCACCAGGGTCGACGCCGATGACCACCAGCGCCACCCCGGCGTGCACGGCGTGGACGACCGGTGCCGTCGCGGCGCGGGGGACCCAGACCTGGGGGTGGCGGGCACCCTCTACGGCCCGGTAGATGTGGCGGGCCACGGCGCTCGGGTCGCCGGTGTCGATGGCCTCGAGGTCGTCGGCCGGGCTGTATCCGCTGGCGGCCTGGTGCAGCTGCTCGCGCAGCTCGGCGAGTCGACCGCCCGGCCGCAGGGCCTCGGCCTGCCAGGCGTCGGCGGCGTCGCGCACGGCCTCCCAGGTCTCGGGGTCGAGCGTGCGGGTGAGCTCCTGGCCCTCGGCGGAGGCCAAGAACCCCGCCGCCCAGTAGTAGACTCGCTCGGTCCAGATGTCCTCGGCGTCCCTGGGGGCGATGTTGTTGCTGCGTGCCAGCTCGACGAGGTGCTCGGCCTGGTCGACGATGTAGTCGCGGCAGATCTCGACGAGCCGGTCGTGAGTGGTAGCCACGGTCACTCCTTCGCACCGAGTCGGGTCAGCGTGTCGATGATCTCGGCGATCTCGCGGCGCGCGTCGCGGGTGGCGCTGGTCCTCCACTCGCCCGACATGTAGGGATCGTCGGGTGCGGGATGCAGCATCCAGGAGATGACCCCGCCATCGTGGCGGCTCGGCCCGATCACGAGTTTGGCCTGGCCAGCCTGGACAACCCAGTCGCACATGTAGTCCGAATCGGCAGCCCCCGGCCCCGCCACCTCATCGTCGCCGCGATGAGCGACGGCGTGCGGCACCTTGCGGGCGATGTACTCGGCGATTGCCTTGCCGGTGGTGAGCGTCGAGAACACCGGCCATCCGCCGCCGTCGCAGTCGCGGTTGTCCTCCACCTTCCACCCGGCAAGCCGCAGCGCCTCGATGCACGAAGCCTCGTCCTCCGAAGACTCGACGGTAACGGTGTCGATCTCCTCATCCTCCTCATCGTCGCAGAACACGGTGATCGCGTTGGTGCCGGTCACGACAGCGCGGTACTGCTTCGCGTGCTTCTCGACGGCGCGCCAGAATTCCTCGTCATCGACGGCGACGTACCAGCGGCCCTGGCCGTCAGTGTCGAGCACCTCGTCGGCGATGGCGTCGACGTCGAACTCGTCGGCGACTGCGACGTCAGTGCCGTTCGCCTCGATAGCGCCGACGATTTCGTGCTCGATGGCGTCGCGGTAGCTGGTGTAGACGGTGGTGTCCATGTTCTCCCCTTGCTGTGATGGGTGCCGGTCAGTCATGCTGCGCGCCGAGTCGGGTCAGCGTGTCGATGATCAGGGCGATCTCGCGGCGGGCGGTGTCGCGGTCGTTGGGCGCCCAGCCGCCGACGGTGTGGTACTCGTGGGCATCCTGGTCCGCAGCGGTCCGGTAGATCACCCACGCCACGCCGTGGCCGTAGGTATGGTCCGGTCCGATGATCAGCCGGGCCTCGCCGACCCGCACCGCCCAGTCCGTCGCCAGCGCGCCGGGGAGCGCGCCGATCTCCTCGGCGTGCACGGGCGCTTCGGCGTCGGGGATCTCGCGGCTAACCACCCGCGCGATCGCCTCTGGGTCGCCGGTGTCGACCGCCTCACCGGCGACCTCGACCCGGTAGCTCGAGTGCCGCTCGACCGCGCGCTGGATGGCCTCGTCGCGGTAGCTGGTGTAGACGGTGGTGTCCATGTTCTCCCCTTGCTGTGATGGGTGCCGGTCAGTCATGCTGCGCGCCGAGTCGGGTCAGCGTGTCGATGATCAGGGCGATCTCGCTGCGCGCGGTGTCGCGGTCGCTGACCGCCCAGCCACCGTACTCGTAGGCCTCACTGGCATCCTGGTCCGCAGCGTCCCGATAGATCGCCCATGCCACACCATCGTCATAATCGTCGGGCCCGATGAACAGCCGGGCCTCGCCGACCCGCACCGCCCAGTCCGTCTCCGGCGCACTGGGCAGCCCGCCGAGCTCCTCGGCGTAAACAGGCGCGTCCGCGTCTGGGACCTCGCGGCTGACCAGTCGGGCAATCGCCTCGACATCGCCGGTGTCGACCGTCTCGCCGCCGACCTCGACCCGGTAGGTGGCGTGCGCCTCGACCGAGCGCCAAAACTCGTCGCTATCGACGTCGACGTGCCAGCGACCCCGCTCGTCGACACCGAGTACCTCGCGGGCGATAGCGTCGATGTCGTAGTCCTCGGCGCGGGCCACGTCCGGGCCAGCGGCCTCGATGGCGGCGACGATCTCGCGCTGGATGGCCTCGTCACGGGTGGTGAAGGTCTCGCGCATCGTTGCTCCCCTTTCCGTTGGTGGTGTGTTCAGTGAAACAGATCCTCAGTGGATCAGGCCGGTCTCCCAGCACTGGGTGCCGGGGCGGACCCATTCGCCGCACTCCTCGCACTCGAGGGCGACCACCGGACCGCTCTTGGGCTTGGGGGCGATGGTGGCGATGCTGTAGCCGTCCTTGCCGGTGAACAGGACGCGGCCGACGGTAACCCGGGTGGTGGCGCCGCTCTTCTTGGTGACGGTGACCTTCTCACCGGCCTTCAGCCACAGGCCCTGGATGCCCCACTCGCCGTTGCGCAGCTTCTTGAAGGTGATGGTGTTGTCGAGGACGGTGGCCATCTTTCCTGCTCCTTCCCTCTCCCTTGCGACACTTATAGTATAGCATACATACAGGACTTTGCAAGTGATCTGGATCACCCGGGCAGGTCCGGGTGGCCGGGAGTACGGCGAGGGGACCGCACCCGGCGGTCCCCGTCGGCGGTAGTGTCGGCCGGTCAGAACGGCGGCCGGTCGTCCTCGGGCAGGCCGCTCCAGTCCACCTCGTCGCGGACCGGGATCTCGGCGGGCACGAGGGACGCGGGGTCGACCAGGCCGTTCTCGATGTTCCAGATGCGCTCCTCGGCGTCGACGATGGCCTGGCAGGTCGGGCACAGCTCGCCGATCATGCGGTAGGTGTAGGTGACGTTGGCGCCCTCGCGCACGGCATCGCAGGTGCAGGGGTCCTTGGAGAGCGCGGCGATGGTGTCCTTCAGCTCGGCGACGACGGTCTCGGCGATGCTCATTGGGGGGCTCCTTTCTTCCCGTGCACCTCTATAGTACAGGAGCCCTCCAATCCGCTTCAAGTTGTATTACAGAATCCCTCTGGTCTACTTCCAGACCCGCATGACCAGGTCGTCGGCGTCGAGGACCTGGCCGGGCTGCCATCCCGTGCTGTCGGCCTCCCAGACCCCCACCTTGATCACGCCGGTGCCCTCGGGGATCGACGCCGCCGACGGCAGCGCGACCTGCCTCCAGGTGTCGGCCTGCAGCGCCACGACCATCGAGGGGCCCTGCTCGATGAGATTCCATGAGGCGTCACAGAAATCCACGCGCAACATGACCTCGCGGTCGTGGTTGCAGCGCAGCCACACCGACCCAGCGAACCGCTGGCCGCCGAAGTCGCTGTCCTGCAGCCAGAACGACAGCTCGCCGCTGCCGCCTCCCCACTCGGCGCGCCAGCCGTAGGCGCCGGTGTGGGCCGCCTGGTCGCTGCGGCCGATGGTGCCGCCGTAACCGCCCCAGTTCCAGTCGTTGAGCTCCAGGCCCGGGTTGGGGTGACGGTTGCGCATCTTCTCTGACTTCTGGCGGATCTGCAGGTTGCGGAACAGGAACTGCTCGACGGTGTCGTTGGTGTCCTTGCGGAACGTCGTCCACGGACCGTCGCTGGGCACGTCGAATGCCTCGAACACCAGGGCGTTGTCGATAAAGACCCGCATGGTATTGCCGTCGAGGCTGATGCGCCAGTCGCTGCCGTCCCAGCCGGTCTCGGGTTCGTTGATGTAGGTCGAGGTCCAGCCCTCCGAGCCGTTGTAGCCGACGGCCATCCACCACTTCGAGAGCGTAATGCCAACGCCCACTTCGGAATTGAGACCGTTGGTGCGCGGCTTGATGGTGACCAGCACATCGTCGTCGACGGGCAGATCGACCAGCCGGAACTTGATCTCGACCGGCCCCTCCACCTGGAAGCCCACCGCCTGGGCGTAGCCGTCGCCGGACAGGCCCATGCGGCCGTCGCTGTAGATCCAGCCACTGTCGCTGTTGGAGGCCACCCACTGCTGCGGGGCGCCGCCGAGGACGGCGTCGCTGATGCGGCCGCCGATCGCACCGCCGGAACCGCTGAAGGTGTCGGAGACGAACGTCAGCCACTCCGCCTCGCCGCCGATGACCACCGGCAGGTAGCGGATGACGATGTTGTCGATGAACGACCCCGGGGTGCGGGTGGTGGCACTGCGCTCGAAAAACAGCCAATCACCGGCGCGGCTGCACTGATCGGCCTGCCAGACCAGGGTGCCGTCGATCCAGACGGTGGCGAGGTTGTCGTGCAGGCGCACCCGCACACGGTGGACCTGGTCCGACCAGATGGGGCGGGTGTCGACCTCGGTGTTGGTGCCCGGCGCCCAGGAGGCGGGCGGGAAGCTCGCCGACACACCCCAGGGGGTGAAGTCCAGGGCGATGCCGAAGATCGCCTCCGCCGACAGCGAATCGGCGCCGAGCGCCACCCGGATGGTGCCGTCGGCGTGCGGGAACTTGTCGAACTCGACCTCCATGGGGCCGTCGATCTGCAGGCCGAACGCGGCGATGTTGCCCTCCTGCTCGACGGTCCAGCCCGCCCCGCCGTCGGGGTGGATGCGCCAGTGGTCCTCGGCGCTGCTGACGGACCAGGGCAGCGGATCGCCACCAAGCGCGGCGTCGGTGGTGCGGCCGACCAGGCTGCCGCTGCCGGGGGCGGAGAAGGTCTCGCTGGTGACGATCTCCCAGTCGTAGACGTCCGGGCCGTCGACGAAGAAAGCCTGGATGAGATTGGCGCGCTGCTGCAGGTAGCTCAGCAGCCGCTGCTGGTGGACCAGATCGGTGGTGCGCGGGGGCTGGGTGGTCCAGATCCACTGGTCGCTGTTGCGCTCATCGGACAGGGCACGCGAGGCGGTGCGCAGCCAGGCCTCCAGCCCGCCACCCTTGACGTAGGCGTGCAGCACCGACCACTGCCGCATCAACTCGTCGCGGAACTGTGGGTCATCGACCATGCGGCGCAGCCACACCGCACCCGAGTAGGTCTCGTCGTGGCCGTTGGTCCGCGCCAGCGTGTACATCTCATAGGCCGGGATCCAGGTGAGGATGCTCTGGTCGGCGTCCCACGGGGCGGCCATGTAGAGCCTGCCCGGCTCGGTGTCGGTGTCGCGGGTCTTGAGCAGCTTGACCGAGGAGAAGAAGTCGCTGTCGAGGTTTGCGATGAGCTCGTTGACCAGGTACCAGGTGGCAAACGACGGCATGTCGATGTACCGGCGGTAGCCGAGCTCGGGATCGAGCCAGTCCGGGCCCATCAGGGCGTCCTCGAACTGCTGGACCCACTCGGAGATGTAGGCCAGCTGGGCGGGGTCGTCGGTGCCGTCGGGCTCGTTGAGGGCCACCACCACACCCTCGGTGGTGACGAAGTGCGTCTCGCCGCTGCCGACGGCGCGCCGGTCGATCTCCATCAGGTAGGCGCCGGTCAGCTCCGGCCCGGCGGTCCCGGCCTCCTCGTAGTCGAGGCGGTGCGGCTCCATCCGCACATCCTGGCCGAACCAGTACAGCCCCCGGTACTCGCCGTTGACACAGACCCGCACGTGTCGGCCCTGCGGCACGAACGGGTAGCCGCCGAGCAGCTCGGAGAGATGGAAATAGATGCTGTTGCGCAGGAATGTCGGGTCGAGGTAGTTGGCCAGCAGGCAGAAGTCCTTCGACGGCGCCAGCCCCAACGGGCCGACCCGGTCATCAAACTTGACCTTCCACGGCTTCTTGGGCAGCCCCCAGGTGGAGTTGCCGCGCCCCCGGAACCGGCCGGTGTAGGTCTCGCCAGTGGAGAACCGGTAGGTGCAGCGGACGTAGGCAACCTTGTCGACCGGCTCGGAGACCCCGTCCTCGGCCTCGATCCACAGCGTCGGCACGGCGGTGGCGGGATCGGTGAACGGCACCTCCATCAGGCGGCGGGCGGCACCGGCGTCGGCCGCGCGCAGCAGGGCCCGGCCGATCTCGGTGGCGTCGACGATGTCGTCGGCGGCCACGGCCTGCAGGGCGGTGGTGGCGCGCTCCAGGGCGTCACGCACGTCGGCGGCCAGGTCGGTGGCGGGGATGCCGCTCTCGGGCAGGGTGTAGAAGCCGTCCAGCTCGCCGGGCAGGGCCCCGGCGAGCGCCTCGGCGATGGCCGCCTCGACCTCGCCGGTGCTGGGCACCTGCAGGCTGCTGCGGGCCGCTGCGGGACTGGGTGCGCGCAGCAGGGCCCGGCCGGTCTCGGTGGCGTCGGTGAGGTGGTCGGCGCCGAGCTCGCCCAGCAGGGCGTTGATGGCGTCGATGTCGGCGGTGCTGGCCGCGCCGATGGCCGAGCGGGCCTGGCCGGGGGTGGTGCCTGCGGCGATGACGGCGGGCTTGCCGAGGATGGACTCCCAGGTGACCGGACCGCCGGGGCTGCCGCCGGAGCCGCCGCCGGGCACCTGGGCGTCGGGGTCGTCGTAGTAGATGCGCAGGACGTCGGTGGCGCCCCAGGACGCCAGCGGTGAGCCCGCCGGGAAGACGAAGGCGTTGCCGTCGACGGTCACGCCGTCGAGGTCACTGCCGTAGAGGGCCACGGCGCGGGTGGCGTTGTAGACCGACGACAGGCGGGAGACCTCGACGACCTCGAAGCCGTCGAGCGTGAGGCGACGCCAGCCCGGGGTGAGCGTGTAGTCGCTGACGATGACTTTGGCCACGATCCCTGCCCTCCTCCCCTATTCCGGTGTGGGGGTGGCGGTCTCGCAGATGCGCTGCCAGTCCCCGGCGAAGCCGGGGTCGGCCACGGTGCGGTCCTTTCGGTGCGGGCTCAGTCGTGGGGGCGATCGTCGATGTCGGCGTAGAGGTCGGGGGCGATGCGGCGCAGCTCGGCGAGCACCTTGGCGGCCAGCACCTGCATGCTGCGGTCGGCATGGACGCTGTGGCGCCTGAGCAAGAACTCGCGCCAGGCGCGGTGGTTGCCGGTCATGACCAGCGGGCTGGAGACCATGTTGGGCAGCACCGCGCGGGCGGCCTCGCGGACCTGCTTGCGCGGCAGGCCCTGCTGGCCCAGCAGCGCCACGAGCCGCTGGTAGGCCTCGCCGATGTGGCGGCCGGTCTCGGCGAGAATCCCGGCGGCCTCGGCGCGCTGCGGCCCGGGCAGCCCGGCCACGGCCGGGGGCAGATGCCAGTGCAGTCCCGAGGCGTCGACGAAGCGCTGGCTGATCACCGAGAAACTGAAGTGGCGGTGGCGGGTGATCTCGGCCAGCACCGAGCGCGGCACGGCCAGGTACATGCTGACCGTGGCGTGCTCGAGCACCGAGAGGTGCTGGTGGTCGATGATGTTGGCGATGTAGTCGGGATTGGCGGCAGTGGCGGGGTTGGGCCGGTCGAAGCTGGCGTAGCACAGCCGCCCGGCGAACTCGATGAGCTCCTGGGCCTCGGGGGTGGTCTCGGGCCGGGGGCTGTAGCCCAGCGCGCGCAGCGCGTCGTGGTCGACGGCGGTCTGGGCGACGACGCGAACGACGATGTCGGTGTCGGTGGCGGTGGCGGTCAATGGTCCTCTCAGTAGTCGAAGGTGCGGGTGGGCAGCTGCTGCAGCTCGGCGGTGGTGTAGACGGCGCGGGCGGTGCGGCAGGGGTAGACCAGGCCGCACTCGGCGCACATGCGGCCCCAGCGGGTCCGGGTGGGCACGTGCAGCTCGCGGACGGGTTCGAGGGCCTGCTCGGCGGCGGCGCGCAGGTCGGCCGCGCGCGCGCCGGGGCTGCAGCGGGCCCTGGCGCGAAGCACCGCCCGGGACAGGGGGTCGTCGTCGGCGGCGGCCTCGACGGCCAGCTCGCCGGGGGCGAACGACAGCGGCCCGTGGCCGTCGACCTCGACGATGACGCGGCCGCCGTCGGCGGCGGCGACGGTGCCGGTCAGGCCACGGTAGGCCTGCGGCCCGCCGGTCAGGCGCACCAGGTCGCCGACGCCGGGCTGACGGGCCGTCACCGGCCGACGATCCCCACGGTGTCGGCTGGCCGGTGCCAGCCCAGGCGGGGGCTCCAGCGGGCGGCGTTGCCGTCCTCCCAGTGCTCGGGGTCGCGGTCGTCGTCGCGGACGGTGATGATGGGCAGGCCGTTGATGGTCGGCAGCGGCACGGGGCCGCTCACGCGGCGCCCCAGGCGGCGTCGAGCTCCTCGGCGGCCACCCCGAGCGCGGCCAGGTGGGCGGCCAGGGTGCGGCGCTGCTCGGCCTCGTCGGCGCCCCGGTCGCGCAGGGCGGCCACCAGGTAGCCGATGGCGGCCAGGCGGGCCGGGTCGTGGGCGCGCTGGCACTGCTGGAACTTCTGCGGGGTGTGCTGGTGGATGGTGGTGTCGCTCATGGCCTCTCGCTCACAGCTCGCCGATCTCGCGCAGGAGCTTGATCCAGCGGTGGTCCTCGGGCAGGTCGACCGGCACGATGGAGTACAGGGGCCGCAGCGGCTGGGAGGCGTGCGTCTCACAGCACTTGGGCGTGATGGGGCCGTCGGACGGGCAGCCGGGGTCGTGGAGGACCTCGACGATGTTGACCGCCCCCATCTCCAGCAGCTCGTCGGGCACGTCGTCGGCGGTGATCTCCTCGGGCAGGTTGCCGACGGCGTTGAGCGCCTCCACGACGCTGGGCACGGTGGTCACGCGCACGGTGCGCCGGGCGCAGTCCGGGCAGCGGGCGGCCCGCTGGATCTGGGCCTCACTCAGGATCATCAGCACCTCCTAGATCCACGTGGTGGTGGCGGCCCGGCAGACGGTCTCGCCGTCGTGCGCCAGACCGCATCGTGGACACAGACCGGGGATGTTCGGCGCGGCCAGCGGCACCCGGGTGAGGACCTTGGCGTGGGCGCCGACCTGCACACCACAATCATCGCAGGTCCGCCAGCACAGGACGGCTGCGGTGGCGGCGCGGCCGGACGGGTCCGGGCCCAGGGGCCGCGTGCGGGCGTTCCACCGCAGGGCGCGGTGGTGGTCGTGGTCGCAGCGCCAGCGGCGCCAGCAGTGGCGCAGCGCCGCAGCCAGCCGCCTCACGGCCGGTCCTCCGGCAGCCGCCGGTCCTGCAGGGCATCCAGCAGCGCGCCGGGCACCCCGGCGACGTCGCTGGCCTGCCGATAGCGGGCGATGGCCCGGCGGGCTGCGGCGGGCAGCCGGTCGGGGTTGGAGGTGATCCGGTGCACCGGGCGGCCGTCGCGGCCGCTGGCGAGCACCCGGGGGCCGCGCAGGTCGGCGGTCGGCTCGCCCATCACCCCTCCTTCCGGCACTGCCTCGATGCTCGTTGACGAAATCAGCCCACCATCAGTATAGCACGGATATGGCCTCGATGTGGAGTTAGTCCGAGGTCGAGCCGGGCCAGGACCGCTCAATCTCTGGTCCTGAGCCAGCGGTCGAGTTCAGTCTCGGTGACGACATCGGCGACCAGCGGGTCGCCGTGGGCCTCAGCGAGGTCGGGCCGCAGGTGCACCAGCGTGCGGGTCGCCGCGTCGTCGGCGCGCGCGGCGTGCACCCGCGCGGCCCTGGCGTCGCGCTCGATAGCGTCCAGGCGCGCCTCGACATGACCGACGAACCACCACAGGGTGACGTAGACCGCCCCCAACAGGATCAGCACGAGGTGCTCGATGCGCATGGCGCCCTCCCCCGTTCCCGGTTCAGGCAGCCGCGCCGGACGGGGCGTCGTAGCCGACCCAGCCGGGCACGACCTCCACGGGGATGCCGTGCGACCGCCACAGCTCGACCACCCCGGGACTGTCGTCGATGGCACCCCGGATGTCGTAGTGGCGCTGCAGGTAGCGCAGGAGGTCGGCCTTGACCTGCCGGTCGGGGCGGTGGTCGTCGTCGGGCCGGTGCAGCGGGCCGTCGTAGGGCACCGGCATGTGCTCGTCGAGCCAGGCCCTGGTCAGCTGCGCCCAGCGTTCCCTGCGCGCGGTGACCACGACCGGCACCATGCCCATCTCGTGGGTGCGCACGGCGTACTCGATGGCCTGCGGGATCGGCGGGCACAGGCGGGAGCCGCAGTAGAAGCGGTGGTAGTCGCGCTGCGCCCGGGGGCGCAGCACGAAGTGGCGCACGGCGCTGACGTCGCACAGCGTGCCATCGACGTCGAGGATGCGCGCCGGGCGGCGCAGGTACTGGGCCATGAGGCCCTCCTTTCGGCTAGATCGGGACACCCTGGCGGCGCAGGAACGACGCGGTGTTCTTCAGCGACCGCCGGTCACCCGGGGTGCTCGGGATGCTCCCGACCCGGCGGCCGTCCCAGTAGACGGCCAGGTGGCCGTTGCGGTCGAAGCACACCTCCGCCCCGACGGCCTCCAGTTTGCGTACGAAGTCCCGCACCTCCTTGCGGGCGATCCGCTGCCTCGCTGACATGCCACCCCTCCCTTGCCCGTGCGCGGAATGGGATCCCCCGAGAACCCGGGGGGCTTGCTGACAATGTCAGTATAGCATGCATATAGGACAGATGACAAGCGCACGACTCAACACGCTGTCTATATCGAGGCTAGAGATCCTGGCCCGGGGGCGGGCCGCGCCGTGGCGGGCGGCCCGTGCCCCTCAGCGCCAGCCGACGGGGGCGAAGCCGCTACCGGACAGCCAGGCGTCGAGGCTCTCGGCGGCCCGCACGACCTGCTCGGCGGCCGCCAGCGCGGCGGCGGGGTCGGCGGCCCGGTGCCAGTCGGCGATGCCGCCGCACAGCGCGGCCAGGGCGGCGTCGGGGTCCACCCTCAGCCCTCCTGCGGGGCCGGGGCCTGCCCGCGCGGCTGCAGGTGGCGCCGCTCGACATCGACGGTGATGCCGAGGGCGACGTTTCGGACGCGCGCGGCGTAGGGGTGGCGGGCCGGGCCGTCGAACACCCAGTTGCCGTCGTCGCGGACGCCCCGGGTGATGCGCACCGGCTGGCCGGGCTCGAAGTCCGGGTGGACCTCGACGACCCGGCCTGCGGCGTTGCGGACCTGCAGCACCCGGGCGGCGTCCGGGGCGTCCGGGGCGCTCACCGGCCCTCCCCCAGGAAGTCCTCGATGCCCTGGATCGAGACCAGGCCGTCGCGGCCGGGCTCGTCGCTGATGTCGCCGCGCCGGGCCTGCTCGCGGGTGCGGTAGGCGTGGACCCGCAGGGTGTGGGCGGCCACCGTGGTCCCGGCCTGCTCACCCTGGCGGTCCAGCCAGCGGGAGATGACGTAGCGCGCCTCGGCGGGGTCCGACCACGGGCCGCGCGGGGCGGGGTTGTCGCCGAAGCCGACGGTGGTGTACCACAGCCGCTCCTCGACGTTGCGGAGCGTGGCCAGGACCAGCCAGCCGCCGGTGGCGGCGGGCTCGACGATCAGCCCAGCCTCCGGGGTGTTGCGGTCGGCCGACCAGTGGACGCTGGCGCGGCGGCCGAAGACGCGGCGCACGACGGTGTCGACGGTGTGGCCGGTGTAGGTGCCCTTGTTGGTGCGGATGGTGACCATGTCCGACTCCCTCCTTGCCTCGCTGACACCTCGATCATACCACACCATATAGCGTTTCGCAAATCCGCCAGTAGTCTCCGGGGCGCGCGCACCCGGGCCGCCCCTCGGCACTGTACTACAGGCCGACTTGCTCGATGCTATACAAACGTGGTACTATAGAGGTGTCAGCGAGGGAAGGAAGGAGCAGGAGATGATCACCCTCGACACCGCCACCGGCCAAGCCGCCGTCTACGAGTTCACCGACTACGCCCGCGAGAACCGCGAGGCCTCCTACGAGATCCTGACCCGCTCGCTGGTCGGCGGCCAGGACGGCGGGCCGGTCCGGACCCGGGACGTCACGAGCATCGCCGGGGCCGCCAGCGACCTGCTCGACTGGCTCGGCACGTTCGGCGCCGAGGGCATCCGCATCGTCTACGAGCGCGACGAGGACGGGGGCGCCCGCCGCGTGCCGGTCTTGATCCAGCTGCGCTCCGCCAGCTCCGAGCGGCGCTACCGCATGGTGCGGTGAGCGGCGGCCGGGGGCCTGAGCAGCCACCGGCCCCACCCCGACGGCCCGTCCCCGCTGCGGGGCGGGCCGGTCGGCGTTCACCGGCCGCAGCACGGCGCAGCGGCGGGGCGGAAGACCTGCATCGTGTGGGCGCCGACGGTCACGGTGTCGCTGCGCACCAGGCCGCGCCGCACGAGCACGCCGATGCTGCGCAGCACGTTGGCGTTGAGCGCGCCGCTGTAGACCGGGCCGTCGGCGATGATCGCGGCCAGCGCGCGCCGCTGGGCCGCAGACAGGCCCTCCACCCCGGCCACAGCACGCCGGGCGGCCTCGCGCCGGTCCTGGAGGCCGTCGCCCACCACCCGTTTCGTCACGTGACGTTCTCCTCCTCCTGCTGCTCCTCCAGCTCCTGCTGCTCGCGCCGCCAGCGGCCCGCCCGGTACCGCAGCAGCGGCACCAGCGCCTCGTACTCCAAACACCAGTCCAAGCCGCCCTCGGGGGGCCAGAACTCCGAGCGGCTGGCCACCTCGCCGAGCAGCTCCTCGACGGTGCCGGTCCAGCAGCCGATGTTGAGCACGTGCCCACCGCCGCGTGTCCGCACCAGTGTGACGACGCGGCTTTCGCTGCCGATCGGGCCGACGTTCAGGATGTGCTGGGGCTCGAACACCTCGGCGTCGCCACCGATCCGCGCACGACCGAACACCTCGGCGTCGCCGAACACCCGGGCGTAGCCGGACACCTCGACGCTGCCGAACACCTCGGCGCTGCCGAACACCCTGGCGTGGCCGAACACCAGGGCGCTGCCGGACACCTCGGCGTCGCCGGACACCTCGGCGTGGCCTAACACCCTGGCGTGGCCGAACACCCCCGCACGACCGGACACCCGGGCGTCGCCGAACACCTCGGCGTGGCCGTACACCTCGGCGTCGCCGGACACCCCCGCACGACCGGACACCCGGGCGTCGCCGGACACCCTGGCGTGGCCGGACACCTCGGCGTGGCCGAACACCCTGGCGTCGCCGGACACCAGGGCGTCCTCATAGACTTTCGCCTCGTCTGCGACCCAGGCCCTGTCGCCGAGGTTGCCGGTGTGCCCGATCCAGCCGCCGAGATCCCCGGCGACCACCTCGTGCTGGGGCAGGTCCACCGTGGCGCGAATACGGTGCAGCACGATGCCGCCGAATTCCGTGGTCTCGTCGGTCAGCTCGAAGTGCATGCGGGCCATCTGTCGGTTCTCCTTCCGCTCGTCGCCTCGGTCGTTGTCGACGGCGGCCGTCAGGCGTACTGCAGCTCCTCGGCGGCCTCGGCGGCCAGGGCCTCGTCGGCCACGACCCAGCCCCGGAAGCGCCGCCCGCCCCTGACGACCTCGGCCTGCCGGACGAAGCCCCGGCGGCGCAGGTTCTGCAGCGGCCGCTCGACCCGGGCCCGGCCGCCGACCGGCACGGGGCCGATGGCCAGCAGGGCGGCCAGCACGAAGCGCTCGCTGGCGGGCAGCGTCGGCATCTGCTCGGCGAGCATCGCGTCGACGACCTGGTGACGGCGGCGGGCCTCCTTCGAAACCATGTCCTGCTCCTTCCTCTCCCTTCCGACACCCCGATCATACCACAATTTATAGAGCTTCGCTAGTGTTGTTCCGGGATCGATCTCGGATCCGTGTCGTGGGGAGGGTGGTGCGGGGCGCCGCCCCCGCGCGCTCAGCGCCAGGCCGTGCCCGGCTCGCCGGGGTCCTGCGGGGACTCGGTCAGGGGCGGCTGGGGCACCGAGGGCTCGGCGGGCGGCCTGCAGGCGGCCAGGGCGGCCGCCGCCACGGCGACGGCGACCAGCCCGGCGGCGACCGGCCGCATCACAGCGGCCCTCCGTCGGAGCCCACCGGCCGCCAGTCCTGGGCGAAGGCCAGGGCCTCGATCAGCTTGACCACCTGGCCGAAGGCGAACTCGGCCTCCTGCAGGCCCTCGACCACCTTGTCGAGCGCCCCGTCAATCACCCTGGCGGTGGGGTCCTCGAACGCGAACCCCGGCGTGCCCTTGAGCTCCCGGGCCACCAGACCGACCACCTTCTCCAGGGCCCTGGCGCGCAGCAGGGCCAGGGCGATGTCGTCGTCGGGCACCTCGTAGGCGAAGCGGTCGCCGCTCACGGTGCTTCCCCTTTCCGTCTCACTTCCCGGCCACCCACCGGGCGGGGGGCGGCCGCAGCGCCCCGGTGCGGGGCGCGGGGACTAGTCCTCGTCCCACTCGGCGGCCAGCAGATCGACCTTGTCGGCCAGCTGCGCCAGCACCTGCTCGATGTCGGCGACGGCCTTGGCGCGCGCCGACCACTCGCGGCGGGTGGCGTCCCGCAGGTCGGCGACGATGTCGCGGACCTCGGCCAGGGCCTCGGCGGCCTGGCGGACGCGGGCGGCATCGGCACGGACGGCGATGGCGTTCATCTTTCCCCTCCCTGTGGCATTCCTCTCGCGCTGACACCATCATCATATCACATGATGATGGAATCCGTCTAGTCCGATTAAAAACCAGATGTTCAGCGCGCGGCACGCCCACGGGCCGTGCGCGGCCACCACCCCGGCGGGGTGACACGCAAATGCAGGCGGCAGGCGTGCCGGACCACCCAGCGGGTCTCGGGCCCGCACACCCCACCGACGGCGTCGCTGCGGCAGCGGTTGCGCCGGTAGGTCATCGCCTCGCAACGCCGCCTATCGTTCTGCCCGGACATACTCGTCCTCCTCCCTAGGCCGTGTCGTCGACCACATAGTGGATCTCGGGCACGACGGCCACACCGGCCGCGCGCGCCCGCTCAACCAGCACCTCCCGCCAGAAGGCCAGCACCTGGCCGACGGCCACCGCATCGGCGGCGTCGGTGCGCGACAGGTCGTCGGCGACGGTGTCGGCCAGGTCGCGCCGACAGGCCTCGGCGAAGGCCTGGGGCAGGCCGGTGAACCACACCATCACCCGGGGCCGGTCGCCCTCGTCGGGCTGGCGGGCCGCCAGCGGCCCGTCGATCCACCAGTCCCACAGGGCCCGGCGCCGGTCACGGTGCGGACGGCGGCGGGACCTGCCGTGCCAGCCGGTGCAGGACCGCCCGGCGCGCGCGCCGCATCGGCGGCAGTCAAACCGCAGCATCGCCTGCAACCGGTCGAGCATCATGGCATCCACGAACGAGCACACCTCCTCACAACGGCGGGGCCGACAGGATCCTGGCGACGGTCACCGCGATGCCCACCAGCGCCGTGGCGCCGCCGGACAGGCACAGCAGCGCGCACAGCCGCGTGTAGGGCTCCCGGGACACCGACTGCATCCCCAGGCCGTCGAGGCCCTCCAGCACCATCACCGCACTGGCGGCCGCGACCAGGCCCATGACGGCCAGCAGCGCCATCGATTGCCAGTCCACCCTCAGACCCCCATCGACAACCAGGGCAGCGCCCGGCCCACCAGCAGGCCGAACGCCACACCGACCATGACCGTCCCGGCCGCCCCGGCGGCCACCACGACACCCCGCAGCAGCCGGGTCCGGCCGCACCGGCCCGCCACCACGGCGACCAGCACCAGCCCGGCGGCGGCCAGCCCCGCCACCGACGGCCACGGCCGTGGGGGGCCGAACAGGGCCGCAGCGGCGGCGGCCAGCACCGTGACCACCACCGTCGTCAGCGCCACCACCTCCAGGTCGGTCCGCCCGTCGGCACCGGGACGCGGCGGCGGAGTCAAGCCGGGACCACCTGCACCCCGATCTCCTCCGGACGGGGGATGCGCGCCACGGTGCGGTCCCAGCGCTCGCGGGTGCCGTGGCGCCAGGCGACGCGCCGCTCGGTGCGGGGCTGGCCGTCGGCGCGCACGGCGATGACCGGGTCCTCGTCGCGGTGGTCGACCAGGCTCGGCCAGCAGTAGCCGATGCTCAGGCCGTGGCGGCGGGCGATCTGGCCGATCTGCCGGTCAATCGGCACGCCGTGGCTGACGCTGCTCTTGAGCAGCCACATCAGCGCGTCGACGCGCAGCACGTAGCCGACGGCGTGCAGCAGCTCGTCGGCGGCCAGCCAGCAGACGTCGTCCTCCAGGGTGGTGATCGTGTGCAGGATCGACGGCTGCCAGTGCGGCGGGCGGCCCTGGCCGAGGTAGAGGCCGGTGACCGCGAACGGGCTGGCCGCGATCACCTGGTTGAGCTGGTCACGGAACCCCTCGCAGGGCACCGCGTCGTCCTCGAGGACCACCACGTGGTTGCCGCCGGAGGCCCGCAGCCACTCCCAGGCCCGCCGGTGGGTATGCTCGCAGCCCTGGTACCGGCTGTCCCAGATGACGGCCTCGGGGGCGACCCAGTCGCTGAGCTCGGCGACCTGCCGGGCGCGCGCCGGGTGGGCGACCACGGCGACCGCCGGGTACGGGCTGGGCAGCCACGGCATCGGGTCGGGGTGGACGTAGAGCCGCCGCATGCGGTCGCGGCGCTCGCGCTCCTCGGCGCGCCTGCGGATGCGCCGGTCGCGCTGGTAGCAGGCGCCGCAGATCTCCGTGGACGGCCGGGAGCGGCGGGTGCCGCAGATGACACACACCGGGGTCGTGCCGCCCCGTCGCTTCCTGGTCGCCACTCACCTCTCCCGACAGTTACTGAGCCGAAACTACGTTCATTCTATCACACAATCGTGGCCCGCATATATAAGGATGGGCCCTGACCTGCGACTATTTCCAATGCTGTTTTTTGTCTGGCACTTCTCTATCACTTTTTGGACGCGGGGGTCTGCTCGAGGTGGTTCAGCACGTGGGTGAGGGCACGCACCAGCACGGCGGCCACCTCGTCGGGGCGCGGGGTGCCCTGCAGCAGGGAGGCCAGCTCGGCACGGGCGGCCGCCAGGTGGTCGAGGGGGTCGGCCGGGGCGGGCCATTCAGTGCCCTTGCGGCGGGCGGCCAGGCAGTCGGGGTGCAGCCGCAGCGTCGAGCCCGGCTCGATGCGCCAGGCGCTGCCCTCGGGGATGGGCCTGCCGCAGTGCGGGCAGTCGTCGTTGACCTCCGGCAGCGGGGCGGTGGTGGTGGGCACCGTCACGTGCCCGCCCCGCCGACCGGCCCAGGGGTGGGTGCTTTCAGGCAATGCCGTCCTCCACATGTCGCTGGTGGACCCGCAGGGTCAGCTCGGCGGTGCCGATGTCACCGATGGCGATGCAGGAGTAGATGTGGGCCACGACCGGGTCGGGCTCGGCCACGGCCGCCGCCAGCAGCCGCCACATGGCCTTGTCGGGCACCGCGCCGGAGCGGCACGGGCCGCTGTCGATGCAGTCGGCCAGATACCAGGCCGCCTTGCCCAGGTCCTGGGCCCGGTCACCCTTGTGGGCCGCACGCATGACGTACTTGACCGCGTTGCCCAGGGAAAACCCCAGATGGCGGGTGATCTCGATGGCCTCGATGCCGCTGGGGTGCTGGCGGTAGTGCGGCGGGTGGTTGATCAGGTCGGCCTCGGTCATCCTGCCTCCCTCAGGGTGCGTGCGGGGGTGCGGGCACGGGCACGGCGGCGCAGCTCGCGGATGCGGCGGCTGGCCTCCATGCGCAGGTCTCCGACGGTGTGGATGTCGGGGTGCTCGCCGTAGACGAGGTCGATCAGCAGGCCGACCTCCTCGATGCTGTGGGGGCGGGCAAGACCCCGGCCGTCCGGGTAGATGCGGCGCAGCAGCCGGGCGTAGGCGGCCCGGCGGGCCCGGAAGGCATTGGTGTCGACGGCCTCGGCGCTGACCCCGCTGGGGGTGTGGGTGATGGTGACCGCCACCTGGTTGCGGCCCCGGGCGGCGGTGCGGATCGACAGCTCGTCGCCGAAGCGGCTGGCCATCTCCTGCTCGAGCTGGGTGGCGGTGTAGGCCAGCACCGGGCTGCCGATGGTGCGCGCCGACAGCTGCTCCTGGGTGCGCAGATGGTCGCGGAACCGGGCGCGCCGGGCGTGGTGGCTGGCCGAGGCGACCGCACCGGCGGCGGTCACGCACCGCTGGCCTGCGGCCCGGCCGCAGGTGGGGCAGTCGACCGTGGTCCACGAGCAGCTCCGGGCCCGGCGGCCCGCCGGGGCGCTCATGCCTGCAGGACCCCCGCGATGTCGGGCGGGCGCCAGCCCTCGGGCTTGAGCACCTTGCCGTCGGCGCGCTTGATCGGCAGGCCCTCGCCGATGACCTTGTCGAGGTTGGCGCGGGCGACCTCGGCGGCGGCCCGGCGGGCGCGCTCGGGGCCGACGTAGGCCAGCACGCTGCCCCAGGCCACCACGATGACGTCGAGCAGCTCCTGCACCACGGCGGCCAGCTCGTTGGTGAGGTGTTCGGCCTCCAGGTACTCGCTGTACTCGGAGCTGAGCAGGTTGCGACGGAACTCGCGCAACTCGTCGCAGGTCGCGGTGGCGAACCCGGTCCGGTCGAGCTGCCCGGCCCGGCGCATGAACTCCTCGGTGGCGTCGAGCAGGTTCGAAAAGTCAGTCACAGGCGTCCTATCGCTATCACCAGATTTGAAAGCCATTGCGGCTCTGCTTTATTCATTCTACAGCACATCGGGGTGGAACACATAACCGAGATCGGCGCTCAGCGCGACCACCCGCTCGGTCACCGCATGCCCCGGCCAGCGGTACTCATGCCGCTGACCTGCGGTGTTGATGTCGACGGGGGTCGTTTCGACGACCCGGGCGGCCAGGGCGCGGTCGACACCGAAGTGCATGGCCAGCAGGTCGCCGTCGATATCCTCCACCCGCCACCACGCCTGGCACCTCGCCAGAGCATGTTCGGTGTAGTGCAGCCAGATCAGGGCGGCGTCGACGGCCCAGTCGCCGGTCAGCGGCACGGTCACCCGGCGCACCAGGTGGTAGGGGTGGGCGTGCTCGCGGGCGTAGATGCTCGGCACCGCCTCTGCCGGGTTGCGCACCTGGGCGTAGACCGGACCGCTGTAGCCGTCGTCGAAGCAGCCCAGCCAGGATACGTCCCCGTCGAGGCCGGGCACGGGCTGGCGGTCGAGGGTCCACCACCCCTCGTGGGCGACGTTGAGCCCGCAGCCGCGCAGCACCTCGGCGGTGTAGCCGGTGCCGCACCGGCCGCTGCCGGTGATCAGGAAGCCCGGCGCGGTCACGACTGCTGGGCCCGGCGCAGCGAGCACTCGCAGGTGGCCTGCTCGTAGCGGCGCCAGCGGGCGAAGTTGGCCCGCCACTGCGGGTCCATCGAGCGGGTCACCGGATCGGTGGTCTCGTGGTAGAGGTGGTAGATGCCGCCGTCGACGCGAAGCGGTGCCCCGCCGAGAATCTCGGCAGCCCGCCAGAAGGCGTTGTCCTCCCCGCCCCAGCCGACGAACCCCTCGTCGAAGCCGCCGATGCTGTCCCACAACCGCCGAGGCACCACCAGCATCAGCGACTGGGTCCCCAGCTGGCTGGTGCGCACCCGCTCCACGCGCAGCCCCCACGGCCAGATCGCCGCGCAGTGGCCAACCAGGGTGCGGGTGCTCTCCCGGTCGAGCTCGAGCACGGCGGTGAACGGGGCGACCATCCGGCCGGTGCGGCGGGCCAGCTGCACGGCCTCCGACAGCTGGTAGTCGGGCACGACGACGTCGCCGTCGGCGATGACGGCCAGATCCCAGTCCCCGGCCCGCCGGGCGGCGTCATTGATGGCCGCCGCGCGGTTGAACGGCCCGTCGGGCGACTCGCCGAGGATCGGCCCCCGGTAGGCGCCCTCCAGGCGCCGCCAGAACCACTCCTGCACGAAGCTGCGCAGCACGTCGCGCTCGCCGCCGTCGGGTCGGCAGGGCATCAGCACCGGGATGCGCTCGTCATGACTCATCACTGCCTCGCAGATGTCGGGGGGACGGCATGCCCCAGACCGGCCAGGTACTCGCGTGCGGCCTCGGGGTCCTCGCGCAGCTCGACCAGCCGCCGCCAGACCCGCTCGTTGGCCTCGGTGCGGGCGTCGACCTCCGAGGGCGGGTGCCACAGGTGGACCATGACATGGTCGGGCACCCAGGTGTTGCCGGGGCCGAAGATGCCGCAACTGCTCAGAAAGACCAGGTCCTCGTACCCCCAGCCGGAGAAGCCCTCGATCCAGCCGCCGACGGCCTCGTACAGCCCGCGCGGCACCACCACCACCCCCGAGCACGGCCGGGCGTAGACGCCACGGTCGTCGAAGCTGACCGGCCGGACCAGGCCCAGGTCGTTGCCGCTGAGGATGCGGTTGGTCGAGCCGGGGCTGGCGTAGATGAAGGCGTCCCCGGCCGCGACCATGCGGCCGGTGAGGATCGCGGTGTCGATGGCCTCCTCGACGGCGTCGGGATGGGCAACGGTGTCGGCGTCCCAGAAGATCCCCACGCTCCAGTCACCGGCCTGCCGGGCGGCGTGGTTGCGGGCCGCGCCCCGGCGGAACTCGCCGTCGTTGTCGCCGACAAAGACCGGGTAGCGGCTGTGGTGGCGGCGCAGCCAGCGCTGCACGTACTCCCAGGCCCGGGCACGGTGGGGGCAGCCGCAGGGCCGGTAGGGCACGAAGATGGCGATCACCGGTTGACCGCCTCCTCCTCGACCCAGCTGCCGCGCCAGTGGTGGGCGCAGAACGCCCACGGACTCTGCTGGTAGAGCAGCGCGCGGGCCTGCTCGGTGCCACCCCAGAACGGTGACAGGCCCCGCCGCTGGCGGTAGTGGTAGGGATAGAGCGCCCCGGGCGGCAGCAGCAGCACGTCGCGGCGGCCGCGCAGCACCTCGGTGAAGGTGCCGACCCCGGCCCCCCAGGTGCCCTCGTGGCGGCGGGCCACCGCCAGGTCGAGCACCCGCCGCAGCGCCGGGTGCTGCGGGCGGGCGCCGAACACCGCGTTGCAGACCACCTCGTCGTCCTCCCAGGCGGCGAACGCCTCGACCCCCAGCAGCGGCTCGAAGCTGCGCAGCACCTCCACGTCGGAGTCGAGGTAAATCCCGCCCCGGGTGTAGATGTCCTCGGTGCGCACCAGGTCGGCCAGCTGGGCGCCGGAGCTGCACTGCCCCCAGTAGGGGCTGGTCAGCGGGAAGGCCGCCGGGTCGATGGGGTCGCGCCAGGTGACGAACTCCCAGTCGGGGTGCAGGGCCATCGCCATGCGCCAGTACCGCTCGGCCTCCTCGCCGGTGTGCTCGGGCACCACCCGCACCAGTCGGCGGGGGATCACCGCAACACCCTGCCGAGGTTGACCACCCGGATCCCGGCCCGGCGGGCCCGGCGCATGCAGTCGCGGGTGCCCCGGCTGGTCCCCAGCGGGAACGCCAGGCACACCTCGGCGCCGAGGTCGACCATGCGCTGGTTGCGCAGGTGCCCGGCCACCGGGCAGTAGGTGGAGCCGTCCGGCCGCGCCCGGCGGTGGCCGGGGCAGCCCATGCCGCAGTCGGCATCCCACTCGGCCGGGTGGCGCTCGGCACGGACCAGCCCGCCCTCGGCCATCTTCTCGGCCCAGTCGTCGGCGATGGCGTCGGCACCGGTGGGGTTATCGCCGTGCACCACGACCATGACCTGACGGATGTCGGTGTGGGTGTAGAACTGCTCCTCGAGCGCCTGCTCGACGGCCGCCCGGTCGACCCAGTCTCGGCTGCCGGTCACCAGGACACGTCTTTCCTTGCGGTCCAAGCGGTTACCTCTTGTAGTGCTCGTCGATGACCCTCGCGTGCTTTTCGCAGTACCAGTCCGGGCGGCCAGCCACCAGCCGCAGGGCCTGTCCGTGGTCATCGCAGTTGGGGGCGGCGCACGCAACCGCCCGCCTGCGCTTGTCGCTGTATCTGCTCATCGCCTATTCGTGCTGTGGGCCAGGCGATCTCACGGGGTGCGGCTCCCAGGCATCGATGTCCTCCTCGGCCAGCGCCAGAGCCTCCTCGGCGCGGGCCAGGGCCTCGTCGTAGAGGCGGGACGCCGGGGCGTCCAGGCGCAGCAGCAACCCCAGCAGCACATCGGTGATCCCGGCCAGCACATAGCCTGCGGCCCGGGCGGCGGCGCGCAACGTCATGCCGAGTGGCGCCCCAGCGCCCAGGCGAGGGCGACGATGCCAGCCAGCACCGCCAGCTGCCACCAGCTCACCGAGGTTCCGAGTCGTCCGGCGGACCGGAATCGGTGCCGTCCGCGTCGCGCAGCCTGGCCACACGCTCGTGCAGCACACCGATCAGCTCGTCCGGCAGCGGCGGATGCTCGCCCACAGGGACCATGGCAGCCTCCGGGATGTTGGCCCTTCACCAATTCTCTGCTCCTCGTGTGCTTTTCGGCAGTGGCGCGCGCCACTTCGATCAGACGATGTTCTTCTTCTTGGGATCTTCGCGGAACGAGCCGTCCTCGCGGATCACCCCGGCCCTGCCGTCGAGCAGGCCCGAGCGGACCTCGTGCTGCTGGCGGTCGTGGTCGTACTCGGCGAGGCTGTCGGTCCGGCCGACGACGACGACCATGGGGTTCCAGTACAGGTTGTTGTCGTCGGGATCGTCAGAGACGTCGGGACTTCCGGTCAGGCGCTGGCCCTCGCCACCGCAGTGCGGGCAGTGCTCGCCCTTGCCGAAGGTCACCTCGCTATCGCGGGCCAGGCTGCACAGCGGGCAGTAGCGGTGCTCCCACTCCCAGATGACGTCGACGACCAGGCCGATCTCGGCGCAGCGGTTGCGCATCTCCTCGGCGAAGGCCCGCTTGATGCGGTCCTCCTCGTCGATGGTGGTCACGCCCTGGAAGCTGTGCCGGGCGGCCATGACCCGCCGGATCTCGCCGAGCGCCTTGCGCTCGGAGTCGTAGAGGTCCTTGACCTGCTCGCCGAAGCCGAGCGGCCCCTCGCTCATCGCACCTCCTCCTGGTCGGTCAGCTCGTCGAGGCGCCGCAGGGCCTGGGCGGCGACCTGCTGGGCCCGGGTGAGCTCGAACACCCCGGCGCCAGCCGGGTTCTGCCAGCACGTCGCGGCCGCGCCGACGACCTGGTAGATGAGCTGCTCGGGCGTCTGCGCGCTACGGAACATATTGTCGCTCACGGAATCTCCTACAGCGGCAGCAGCTGCTCGCAGGTGCTGCAGCGGCTGTCGACGTAGTCCTTGTCGAGGGTCAGCAGGCCGCCGATCTTCTCCAACAGCAGCCTGGTCTTGTACTTGGTGGCGCCGTTGGACGCCACGGTGACGAACGCCTGGGTGACGTCGTAGACGGTGGCGTCGCCGGGCAGCTGGTTGACCAGACCCATGACCGAGTCGCGCACCCGCACCGGCACGTTGTGCTCGCGGGCCAGCTGGGTGGCGAACCCCAGCGGGGTGCCGGGCACCTCCATCTCGGCGGTGCGGGCGTAGGCCTGCAGCATCTGCGGCAGGCCCCGCAGGATCTCGGTGCCCTCGATCTCCATCGACTCGACGACCTCGTCGACCCCGCGCCCCTTGAGGCTGATCACACCATGCTCCAGCTCGGTGCTCACGCCGCCGTTGTTGTGGCGGCGGTGCAGGTAGGCCACCAGCACCGGGGACCGCAGCTCGTGCGGCCAGGCCAGCAGGCGCACCCCGCCGGTGGTGACGTCGTCGGCCCCGGGGCGACCAGGCATGCCCGCGCGCGGCGGGACGGTCACGCTGTACTCCGGCGAGGTGACGTCGACGTGGATGGTCTTGTGGTCGTAGATGAGGGTGTGCACCTCGTCGTCGACCTCGAACAGCATCTGCACCACACCGGCGATGCGGTCCAGCGGGATGGGCCGCTTCTGCGGGGCGTACATGGCCAGCAGCGAGGTGTCGGTGAAGTCGATGACGGTGTCGGACTCGCTGAAACGGTCGATCCAGTAGCGCAGGGTCTGCGCCCGGTAGTCCTCGGGACAGTTCTTCAGGTAGGGGGCCGGGATCCGAAGGTAGCGGGCCAGGATGCCCAGCGCCTGCTCGTCGAGGGTGAGTTCGTAGGTGTCGCCGATGCGCAGCACGGTGGCGTCGTCACTGACGCTCACGCGGTTGAGGCGCACGACGACGCTCTGCCAGGACCGCGTCTCCAGACGGTCAATCAGCTCACCAACCTTCATACGGTTTTATCTCCGATCTTTACCGGGACTAAGTCCTAACTGTACCAGTTCAGATGCCTGCCTAGTCGTCGAAACCCTGTACGTCCCAATCGACCTGGATGCGGGAGGCCCCGCCCTCGGCGACGAGCCGCGCGGTCACGTACGGCACCACCAGGCCACCGGCGCTGGCCTGCAGGTGCTGCTGCAGCGCGGCGGTGTGCCCGAGGTAGGTGCCGTCGTCGGTCGAGCCGAGCGCGACCTCCTTGAGCACCGGCCCGATCCGGCAGCCCGGCCCCAGGTCGTCGACGCGCCGGATGACCGCCACCCGGTCGTCGCCGTCGGCGGCCACGGTGGCCACCAGCCGCCGCCCGCCCAGCACGGCCGTGGAGACCGGGCCGACGGTCGACAGCGGGATCTGCCGCGCCTCGGCGGGATCGGCGCTCCAGCCGTCGCGGCCCGCGTACTGCCACACCGGGGTGTCGATGTGCTCACCGGTGCCGCCCGGGTCGCTGACACTGGTGACTCCCACTCTCCCCCAAGGCTTCCGCGCCAGCCACACCTGGCCGTCGGTGCCGCTGCCGATGACCACCACAAAGCGGCCGGACAGGTAGATCCCCTCGGTGAAGTGCACCTGCGTGCCCTCGACCGTGATCGGCTCGAGGTACTCGCGTGCCACCTGGGTCATCATGTCGCGGTAGGGGTTGTAGTGGAAGTGCTGCACCAGCGCGTTGCCGTTGTCGTCGGCGGTCAGCACGTACAGGTAGTCGCTGGTGCGGCTGCAGGCAGCGGTCAGGAACCGCCCCTGCCCCTCGCTCTTGGCGTCGGCGCCGGGAATCAGGTAAGAGCTCCAAGGGATTTCGCGCACCCAGCCCGAGGAGATGGTGACCCAGCCCGGATCGAGCACCTCGGTGTAGTCGGTGTAGGCGCCCGGGTGGGACTCCGACACCGTCGCATCGGTCCAGTGCCGCGAGAACAGCATCAGGTACCGCTGCGGGGTCAACGGGTGGAAGTGCACCGGCACGACGGCGGCCAATTCGGCCGGGTCGTAGATCATGCCCTGGACGGGGGCCTGCAGGCTGCGGGTGGCGGTGGCCGTCGAGATGCCGGTCAGGTCCACACCGCCCTCATCGCCGGATGCGCGAACAATCGCCATCAGTCTCAGTCATCTCCTTCCTCGTCGTCGTCGTCCTCATCGACATCGGTGTCCGGATCGAATTCCTCGACCTCCAAAGGCGTTTCGTCACGAACGAACTCGCCCTTGATCTCGCGCGGCCCCTCGCCACGCCCCTCTACCCGGGCCAGGAACTGCTCCATCTGCTCGGGCGGGACGAACTCGCGGACCGCGTCGACGATCCGGTTCTGCCGGGCGATCAGCTGGGCCATCTGCTGGGTGTCGGAGCTGCGCGACAACAGCTCGTGCAGCTGCACGGCGGCCCGGGCGCCATGGGTGTAGGGGACCTTGGTGTCCTCGTCGACCAGGTCCTCAAAACCCTTGAGCATCATCGTCTCCAGGTAGCTGAAGACGTTCACGGCCGCGCCGACGGCGTTCTCGAAGTCGGGGTCGTTCTCGGCCGCGCGGCGGCGCACGATCTGGTCGTAGACCGCCCGGGCCGGGACCGAGACGTCGAAGTGGCGCTTCTGGTGCTGGCGGATGTTGTCGTAGGTGATCCGCTCGCTCTCCGGCAGCTTGTCGTTGACCGGTTCGAGCACCGACAGGATCGAGGTGCGGGTCAGCCCCATCCCGAGCAGCCGGTTGACCTGCGTGCGCACCAGTGGATTGCGGCAGATCTTGCAGCGCGGCTCGATGTAGACGAGTTGTCCCTGCTCCTTGAGCTTTTCGATCTCGGCGTCGACAAGCTGGGCGATCTCCGGGTCCAGCGTCGGACCCTGCGACTGGGTCTGCGGGTTCGTCGTTGCCTCATCCATCGTCGTGACTGCGGCCGAGCTTCCCCGGTCGGGTCCCGGCCAGTGGGTTGTGCGCTCGTCTGTACATCCCGGCGACCAGGGAGGCGTCGGCCACGCCGAGCGAGTTTGAGATCTCGCGCTTCTGGCGCAGCTCCAGCTGCTCCTCGCTGAGAACCATGTGCTGGTCGCCGAACTGCTCACGGCTGGCGGCAAGCAGCCTGTTGGCTTCCTCCTCCAGGCCGTAGTCGGTGCCGGTCTTCAGGGGCAGGATCCTTGGCTCCTCGAAGGCCATTGGTCTCTCCCATCACCCGGTGGGCGAGCGGCTAGCCCTGCCCCTCGCCGTCGGCCTGCTGTTGGACGGCCGACCCGGAATCCTTTGGGGCCTTGAAGATTTGGTCGATCTGGGCCAGTGCGGCCTTGAGCTCGTTGATCTGGTCCTGGATCTCGCGGCGCGCCGAGGTGGCGGCCTCGCTGAGGTGCTTGTTCAAAATCGGGTGCAACGTCATCAGACCTCTCACTTTCATGATCAGCGGCCGGACACCGGACTGCTGCTCGTCGTATCGGGCGACCATCCGTTCCAGGGCCGCGTTGAAGTGCTGCTGGACGGTGGTGGAGTAACGGGCGTTGGGCAGCATGACCTTGGCCGCTGCGGTCTCGGTGTAGCCCTGCAGACCGATGAGCTCGAAGGCCTGCCGCTGGCGCGGCGGCAGGTCGTCGATCCCGACCAACAGGTCGCCGAAGTACACCTCCTCCCCGTCCGGGGTGGTGATGATGTCGCTGGCGGCCCCGGTCTCGATGAGCTCCCGCCACTGGAAATAGGACTGGTAGACGCGCCGGAAGATGGCCAACCGGCGCTTGCGGGGGTCCTCAGGGAGCTGGCGGGGCATGAGTGTCTCACTGCCTGCGGATCTCTCGGTAGCCGATGTTGTCCAGCCGCCGCAGAAACGCCCTTATCTCCTGCAGGAACGCATCGGCGGTCGACCACAGGTAGAACCGGAAATAGGCGTGCCAGCGGTCGACCCGGGCCTCGGTGTTGGCCCGTGCGGTGCGGTCGCCCTGGGTGCCCTCCACCAGGCGGAACCAGCCCTCGTCGAAGGCGTCCTTCGCGATGTTGTGTGCGGCGACGGCCTCCAGCATCAGCCGGTTGACCTCGGGGGTGATCTCCAGCAGCACCTTCTGCAGCCGCAGGATGGCCAGGTCGACGTCCTGGCCGGTCAGACGGCTGAAGTCCTCCTTGACCCGGCCCTGCTCGTCGGTCTCCCACACGATGCGGCCGTTGTGCATCAGCGGGGCGTTCCACTCGGTCAGCTTCGGGGTGCGCAGGCTGGCGTAGAACTCGTCGATGACGGCCAGGGCTGCGCCGAACAGCTCGGCGAACTGGGCGTCAGCGGCAGCCCGGACCCGCTCCATGATCGCGCGGTCCTCGGGGCGCCAGCTGAAGCGGACCTTGGCCAAGAAGCCGGACTGCTCCTCCTCGAGGACCTCGGTGTGCGGGAGCGCGTTGTCCCCAGCGACCGGGGACACCGTATCGGTGCGGAGATCCCCGGCCACCCTGGCCGCAAGGTCTCCGGCCGTACCAATCACCAATCAGGCCTCTTTCACATCTCTATACGAGGGCGAGAGCAGCGAGTGCTGCTGGGCACGTATCTAGAATAACACTGGTGTAATTCCACGTTGCAACTGCGCGTGGCTTGATTAGACAGTGTCGGCCCGTCTGCGGGCCAGGAACCGGCGTGCCGGTGGGTCGAGCTTGGCCACCAGGGCCCGGCGAAGCGCCTCCACGGGCAGCCCCAGCACCCAGCGATTGCAATTGGTGCAGGCCAGGCAGCGCACGCACGCGACGCAGCCGGTGTCCGGCGGATGGTCACAGCCCGGCCGGTCGTGCTCGTGGTCGACGGCCAGCCGCTTGCTCTCGCCCTTGGCGCGGCCGCACACGAAACAGGCCCCACCCTGGAAGGTGTGCAGGGCCTGGTACTCCTCGCCGGTGATGCCGTAGGTGCGCTCGACGTGACGGGCGTGGCTGCGGGCGCGGTCGGCCTTGCGCTTGGCCCGCTCGTGGGTCACACAGCGACGGGCCGCCCGGCCGCTGGGCAGCTGCCGGTGCCTGCGGGTCCGGGCAACGCCCTCGCGGATGCAGTCCGGGCACCGCACCCTGTCGGGCTTCACCGTCGCCATCGCACCCCCCTAGAGCGTCTGGAGCCCCCGTTCTTGCTTGAGCCAGCAGACGTATCTGGCAGGGCATCCGAGCATCGTGTCGCTGCCCGGCCCGCAGCAGTGCATCGGCAGGGTGTTGCTGGCGATGCACTCGCGCACGTAGTCGAACTTCCCATAGATCCGCTCGAGCAGCTCGTCGTTGCGCCGGACGCGAATTTCCTTCATGCGGAAGGGATATCCGGTTTCAACGACAATGACAATGCCATAGGTGAAGTCGGTCCCGTAGCGCTCACCGAGGTTGTCACAGGCGAGGCTGACCTGGGCCTCCCAGGCGGGCAGCGGTTCGATGGTCTTGTCGAACTTGTAGTTCGTGCGCGTCTTGATCTCCAGCAGCACCGGCCCCTCGGTGGGATGGTGCGCGATGGCGTCGGCCCGGCCGCGCACGTGGTGGCGGTCGTTGATGTACTCGACCTCGATGTCCTCCTCGCGCACCAGCCCGGCCATCCGCAGCTGGGTCTGCAGCACCGCGTGCAGGCTGCTGCCGGTGGCCAGCGTCATCTCCCGCTGCAGCGAGAACGGCTCGGTGTCGATGTGGTCGCGGGTGTCGGGGTGGAACAGGTAGTAGAGCTGGCGGGGCTCCATCAACGGGTGGGTGCTGGGGTGGAAGTAGCCGTCACCGAGCCCGTAGTACGGCGAGCTGTCGACGGTGACCGTGTAGCTGTCCGGCCACTCGTCGGCGCGCATCTGATTCTCCAGAATCGGCAGAATCAGCTCCTTGTTCGCCAGGCGCTTGAGGATGTTATCGAACGGTCCAGGCATCAGTTCTTTCTCGCCAGCTCCAGCAACTCTGCGAAATCATTGATTTCCAACAGGATATAGTCACCCGGGTGCGGTCCGCCATGGAAGCGGATCGGCATGGCGAACCGGCGGCCGCACTCGGCGGCCCGGCGCACCCACTGGGCCAGGTCACGGGCCCTGAGCGAAAAGCTCACCCGCTCAGTGGCCTTGCAGTCCACCATGAGCGCGAACCGGCTGTCCGGGTCGTTGTCGGCACCGTCGCCGATGGCGTGCCAGCGGGCGCCGGAGGCCGGAGTCGGCTGCAGGCCGAGCAGCTCGTTGACCCTGGCCTCCCAGCGCCGCCACTGCGGATCGCCGCTCACGGCCCGGCCACCTCCCGGATGTCACGCACCAGCCCCGGGGTGGTGTCGTCGATGGGCGCCTCGGGGTCGGTCAGCGGGGCCACCTTGTCGGGGTCGTCGGCCAGCCGGGCCATCGTCTCGCTGCGCAGGGTATCGAACAGCGCCCGGTCGTTGCGGATGAGCTCCTCGAGCTTGTCCTTGCCCAGAATGCGCCCGTCCGGCAGCGCCGGGTGGTGGTACCAGCCGCCCTTGCGCTCGACCGCGCCCGCCAGAATCGACAGCCGCACGATCTCCTCGAGGGTGTCGATTCCGAAGGGGCGCTTGGGGGTTTCGGCGTTGTAGAACCACCAGCTGGCGGTGCGGCCCGGCGCGGCGCAGCCGTTTTTGATCACCTTCGCGCGCACCTCCTGGCCGACCTGCAGGTCCTCGCCGCCCACCTTCTCGTACACCTTGCCCGGTCCGCGCTTGAGCACCACCGACTGCACGATGGCGTGCTTCCAGGCCTTGCCGCCCGGCCGGATGGTCTGGTGCAGCCCAGCGAGATCCTCACGGACCTGGTTGATCCCGATGGTCAGGCAGTTGTGGATGTTCGAGTGGGTGGCGGCCAGGCGTGCGAAATGCCCTACGCCGATGGCGTTTCCGCCGTAGGTCGCGCTCTCGGCGCTCTTGTCGGTAGCCCGCTTGGTCGGCGAGCCGCCGATGGAGTCGAGCACGGCCACGCAGATGGTGCCCGGCGGGATGCCCTGCTTCTCGTCGCCGCCGACCAGCGTGGTGTACAGGTCGGTGGCCTGCTCGATGTGCAGGGGCTGCACGACGATGACGCGCTGGACCAGCTCGGGCCCCAGCAGCTGCTCCAGCCAGGCCGCGTCGGCCTTGTGCTCGCAGTCCAACAGCAGCCCGAAGCGTTCCGGCTCGGCCTCCAGGAAGGTCTTCATCGTCAGCATGGCCAGGGTCGTCTTGCCGACGTGCTCGGCCCCGGCGATCTCGACGAGCCGGTTGGTCGGCCAGCCGCCGTTGCCCAAGGCGAAGTCCAGCGCCAGCGAGCCGCTGGAGCGGAACGTGCGGGACTGGTACATGTCGGTGGCCGTGCCGATGCGGGCGCTGTCGCCGAAGGCCTTCCGCATCCCGGCCAGCAGCTGAGTTGGGGTGGTCACGATGCCTCCTTCCAGAGAAGATCGAGTCGCTCGACGCTGACCAGGTGGCAGTTGCGGTTGTCGCGGATCACCTGGCAGGCCACGGGGGCCCCGACGACCAGCAGATTCCTGACGGAAGCCCAGGTCTCGGGGAACACGGTGAGGTCGAAGTCCTGCTCGTTGTAGGTCACGCCGACGAAGGCCATCTCCTGACCGGCGCTGCGGCCCCGCTGGATGGTGTGGCGCTTGATCTTGGTGACCTGGCCGCCGATGACGAACAGGTCCCCGACCTTGTGCTCCTGGACCTCCGCCGGGTCGCGGATGGCCACCTCGTCGAGGGCCCGCAGGTACGGTGCCATCGGGTCGACGAGCACGAACGTGCCGATGAGCTCGGTCTCGATGGCGTAGATGACGTCCGGGTCGCCGAAGTCGAACTCGGGGAAGTCCTTGGCGAACCCCCTCCTGGTGCGACGACGGTCGAACCACGCGGCCACGTGGTCGTCGCGCTCGGCCTCGCTCATCCTGGCGACCTTGCCCGCCGAGGTGTGCTTGGTCAGCACCAGGTGCCGGTAGTAGTCGCGCAGCACGCGGGAGCGGCTGCTGGGCCGCCAGTCGCCGTCGAGCTCCGGGTCGTAGGCGAGCGAGTCGAAGGCACCGATCTTGATCAGCGCCATGATCTGGGTCTTGCCGACCTTGGTGCGGCGCAGGAAGTCCATGTGGTCGGAATACGGCCGCTTGCGCCGGATTTCGGCGGCCGCGCTGTCGCCGACACCGCGCAGCGACTCCAGGCCGTAGCGGATGCCCTCGGCGGTGATGGTGAAGTGCGCCTCGCTCTCGTTGACGTCCGGGGGCAGCATGGGCAGGCCGCGCCGACGGGCCTCGCGGATGTAGCGCACGATGCTGCCATCGTCGGTCGACATCAGCGCCACCAGAAACTCCGCCGGGTAGTGGTGGGCCAGCCAGGCCTCCCACCAGGACACGTGGGCGTATCCAACGGCGTGCGACAGGTTGAAGCTGTAGCGGGCCGAAGCGTTGATCGACGCCCAGATCTTGTCGATGACCTTCTCGGCCGCCCTCAGATCGCCGCCCAGCGGGGCCATGAAGGCCGGGTTGTCCAGGCAGCCCTGGCGGAACTTGACCCGGAAGGGCTCGATCTGGTCGGCCTTCTTCTTGGCCGTCACCCGGCGCAGGTCGTCGGCCTCGCCGGGGGTGAACCCCGCCAAATCCCTTGCGGCACGGATCATCTGCTCCTGGTAGACCAGGATGCCGTAGGTCTCCCCCACGATGGGCTCCATCAGGGGGTGGTCGTAGACGACCTCCTCCTGCCCGGCGCGGCGCCGCAGGTAGCGCTCGGTCTCCCCGGCGTCCTTCACGCCCGGGCGGATGATCGAGATCAGGGCGGCGATGTCGCGGACGTTGCGCGGCCGCAGCTCCATGGCGGTGCGGGTGGCGCCGGGGGTCTCGACCTGGAACAGGCCGGTGGTGCGGCCCCGGTCGATGGGCTCCCAGATCTCCGGCTCCGGCCGGTCGGGGTCGAGGGCCTCGAAATCGAGCTCCACACCGTGACGTTCGTGCACCAGCTTGCGGGCGACGTCGATGGTGTCGAGGTGCCGGATGCCCAGCAGGTCGAACTTCACCCCGCCGAGCTCCTCGATCTCGGCCATGTCCCACTGGGTGGTGACGGTCTCCTCGGCCGTGCGATGGTTGCGGGTGCGCAGCGGGATCAGACCCAGCAGCGGCTTGTCGGAGATGAGCACACCGGCCGGGTGCTTACCGGATTGGCGTGCGATGCCGACCATTTCGCCGAGCTGCTCAAACAGCTCGGGGTACTTGCGCGCCCAGGGCGCCAGCTCGCCGCCCTTCTCGGCCAGGATCTCGTCCCAGCCGAGCTCCGCGCCGGTGTCCTCGTCGCCGCTGTCGTCGGAGGCGACGATGGCCATGGCGGTCTCGATGATCTTGCTCATCTCGTTGATCTCGGGCATGGGGATGTCCATCGCCCGGCCGAGGTCGCGCAGCATGGCCTTGGCGCCGTTGCGCGTGATGGTGCCGATGCCGCAGACGTGGTCGGCTCCGTAGCGGGCGCGCAGGTAGGCGTTCATGCCCTTGAGGTGCTGCTGGGGGAAGTCGACGTCGATGTCGGGAAAACCCTTGCGGTCTGGGTTGAGGAACCGCTCGAACAGCAGGTTGTAGCGGATCGGGTCGATGCTGGTGATGCCCAGCAGCCAGGCCACCAGCGAGCCACCGGCCGAGCCGCGTCCCGGGCCGGTCATGATGGGCTCGGGATCGGCCCCGGCCTGCACGTAGGTCTTCCAGGTGCCGGTCTTGGCGGCGCGCACGTAGTCGGCCACGGTCAAAAAGTAGCCGCAGAAGCGGCGCTGGCAGATCAGCTCGACCTCGGACTCCAGGCGCCGGAAGTAGGTCTCGGCGTCACGCCCGGCGTCGACGACCTTGCGCCGGAACCCCTCCTCGACGGCGTCGAGGAAGACCCGCATGTCCTCGTCGGGACTGCCGGAGAAGCTGGGCATGTCGAGCATAGGGCGGATCTCGGCGTTGCAGTCCTCGGCGATGCGCCAGGCGTGCTCGATGCCGCGCGCGACGTCCTCGCGCGAGATGCCGTGCCGGGCCATCCAGTAGTACAGCTCGTCCTCGCCCATGTGGTGGTCGGCCTTCTGGCCGTTGGCGACCTGGTCGCCCTTGTCGCGCGAAATCTGGTTCGCCAGGTCCTTTTTCAGCCAGTCCTCCGGCCAGCTGTGGTGGCAGTCGTTGACGATGACCCACGGGACACCCAGCTCCTTGGCCAGGCGCAGCTTGGCCTGGTTGAGGTTGGTCATCAGCCGGTTGGCCTCGATGGTGCTGATTGCCTTGCCGCTGAACATGACCCGGTCGTCGGAGCTGGGGTACATGAACTGCCAGGTGTGCAGCTCGACGTAGAAGCGGTCGCCGAAGATGTCGAGCAGCTGCGCCATGTACTGGCGGGCGCGGTCCTCGTCACCGGCCTGCACGGCGGCGTTGAGCTGGGTGAGCATGCAGTTGCCGGTGAGGATGTTGTCCTCGAGGGTGAAGGCATGGCCGTCCGGCACGACCGCGCAGTAGACCTCCTCGGAGCGGCCCGTGGGGGTGACCGACACGACCTTCCAGCCGCCGGACGGGTGGCCGGTGTCGGCGTCGGCCCACCTGCTCCTGAGCCGGTCGCCGGGGTGCAGCTCGGCGGTCAGGGCCTCGCGGTGGACGGCGGCGTGACCGTCGGCCTGGACGAACCAGCGGTGGTTGCCGGTGGTGAGGATCGTCTTGGTGGCGCGGCCCCGGCGCACGACGAGCTCGTAGAGCTGCTGCACGCCAAAGCTTTTGATCTCGGCGTCGGTCCAGCCCCGCACGCCGAGGACGCGCTGACGGGTTCCGACGGTCTCGACGAAGGTCTTGGTGCCCTCCTCGGTCAGGTAGCGCTCCGAACCGGCGAAACACCCGTCCGATGCGTACAGCCCCTCGGCGTACTGGCGCATCAGGGCCGGGTCGGCCAGCGGGCGGTGGTAGTGGTGCTCGGCGTCGTAGGCCACCGACGACCAGGCCCACAGGTTCGACAGGCCCTTCTGGTCGCGGGCCAGCAGGCAGATGTGGCTGAGGTTCGACGGGTAGCGGCCGGTGGCGCGGGCTGCGGAGATGTCGTCGATCCAGTAGCCCTCCATGCCGAAGATGGGCTTGATGTCCTGCTCCCGGCAGGCCCTCTGGAACTTCACGTGCCCGGCGCACTCGCCGTGATCGGTCAGCGCGACCGCCTGCTGCCCGAGTTCCTTTGCCCGGCGGGCGATGTCGGTGACCTTGGAAAAGCCGTCGAGAAAGGAGAATTCAGAATGAACGTGCAGACCGACTTGTTTGCTCATTGACCCCGTGGGAATCGTGCCGCTCGGTGAGGTGAACCGACCGGCCGGACCGTCATGTCCGTCGGGCTCACGGTCCGGCCGGTCGGCCTTGGGGCCCCGGCCGGTCAGGCTAGCCGGGGCCTTCCGCTC
>Ga0207866_1000541_pt1 | contig 53559 bp, 50 predicted proteins | sample HigsolmetaAR203D_FD_184835 | JGI IMG/M metagenome (GOLD analysis project Ga0207866, IMG submission 184835) | Ionic liquid and high solid enriched microbial communities from the Joint BioEnergy Institute, USA - AR20-3-D (SPAdes) (version 2) ...
CGGCAAACAGCGCCCGTACCGTCTTGCGTAACTGCGCTTCCGTCCAATCCGGGAAGCACAGACGCAGGTTCGTTTCCGCAATTCGCCGCCGCCGGCGCGCGAAGCAGTACATCAGCAATCCCAGCCCGCGGCCGAGCGGACGCAGTATCGGGAAAGGCAGCAGTCGGAGCAGCCAGACTAATGCAAGGCCAATGCGGATCATCGACGTACGGGGGATTCAGATATGGCGCAGTCGTCTGCGACGACTGCAGGGAAAAGCCGCCGAACGATATGCCAACTTGCGTGCAGAGGCAAATGCTTGCACAGATTTCGGGCAGGGGCGCTCAGGCGCCCTGGGCTTTGATCCGCCTGTTGTGCGCGGCGCTGATCTGCTGGCGCTCGATTTTCAGGAACCAGCGCCGGACGAAGAAGGAAGCGCCGGCGAGCAGCACCACGACGGCGGCGAGCAGCGGGTAGTTCACTTGCGCGGGATCGGTGAGCGCCGCTTCGAGCTGGTCGCCGAACACGGTGGCGGCCAGCACGCCGGGCAGCATGCCGAGGAAAGTGCCCACTGTGAAGTCGAACAGCCGGATGCGGATGGCGCCCGCCAGCAGGCTTTCCACCGCGAAGGGCGCGAGCGGCACGAGCCGCAGCGCCGTCATGGCGAGCAGACCGCGCATGCGCAGGATGTTCATCAGGCGGTTCAGGCGTTCGCCGGCCACGCGTCGCACCGTGTCGCGGTTCATCTTCCTGCCGGCGAAGTACGCGGCGACGGCCGCGATGAGGATGCCGCCCATCGAGTAGACGAAACCCAGCCAGGGACCGAAGGCGACGACGGCGGCGAGCGTGATGAGCGGACGGGGGAACATCACGACGCTGCCGGGCGTATAGGCGAACAGGATCACCAGCGGCGCCCACCAGCGCCCGGCGAAGTCCTGTGCCCAGGCGGTGATGTTCTCGGCTGTGAAGACCTCGGCAAGCGGCGTATGGCGCCAGACCAATGCCAGCGCCGCGATCGCGACGGCCGCGGCGCCGAGCCTGATCCAACTGAGGCGCGGAATGGCCTCCACGTCCGGCGAGAACTGGTCGATCAGGCTCTCGAGCGAGACCGGTTTCTCCATGTCGGCGATGGCCGCCATGTCCATCACGGTATCCGACCACTCCGGCAGTTTCTCTTCCAGCGGTTTCAGGCGGCGCCGTTCCGAGCCCAGGGCGTCGATGGCGGCGGCCATCGAGCCGCGTGCTTCGATCGTACGCGCGACATCGTCGGGGCTCGTGCCGAGGTGTTCGGCGAGCAGCGCGTCGCGAAAACCGCGGATGACCGTGCGCACTTCGGCCCGGCCTTCGGCTTCGATCACCGCGTCGCACTCGCTGTCCACGCCCATGGAGCGGTTGCTCAGATTGGAGGAGCCGATGCGCAGCCATTCGTCGTCCACGATCATCAGCTTCGAGTGCATGTCGATGCAGGTGCCGGCCTCCAGTCCTTCCACGTGCGGGTAATAGGCGCGGAAGCGCCCGTGCCTGTCCGCGGCGCGGAGCTCGCGGATCAGCCGCGTGCGCAGCACGTGCATCGTCATCTCCTCCAGCCAGCCGTGACTGAGCAGGCGGGTGACGAGCATGATCTCCGGTCCGCGGCCTTCGCGCAGCCGCGCGGCGAGCGCCTCGCCGATGGCGTGCGACGTGAAATACTGGTTTTCGATGTAGATGTAGCGCTGCGCGCGGGCGATCATGTCCAGGTAGAGCCGCTCCACCTGGCGGACGGCGTCGCGACCGTCGCTCGGCGGCGAGGTGCATGCCAGGCCGACACGCACGTCGCTGAGCTGCGGCGCGATTTCCGGCGGCCAGGGATCGCCGGCAACCGTGACCGGTCGCAGTCTCTCTTTCGTGGCGCGCAACCAGCGCTCGCGCGCGATCTCTCCCAGCGCCTGCGCCGCTTCGCCGTCGACCATCATCATCAGGTCGTGGAACGGCGGGTAGGGTTTGTGGTCGGCGACGCGCCGCGGATCGTCCGGCAGGTGCTCCGGCGTGTCCCAGCGGCGGCAGGTCAGATCCAGGCCGCCGACGAAGGCCACTTTGTCGTCGATGACCACGACCTTCTGGTGGTGCGAGCCGGCCAGCGGATGGGTGTCGTCGAAATGCACGTGCACGCGCCGGTGCGGGGCCCAGGCGAGGCCGTAGATGGGCGAGAACTCGCGCTCGGTGCCGAACACCATGGGGTAGTCCCAATCCAGGATGCGGATGTGCAGCTTGCGGCGCCGGCGCGCCAGCTCGTTGAGAAAGTCCCCCAGGCGGCTGGGCCGCCGGCTGTGCGGGTCGTAATGCAGGCGGGTGCGGCTGTCGAAATCCCAGGACAGAATGAGGATCGAGCGCTGGGCGCGTTCGGCGGCCCGCATGAAGGCGTCGAAGTAGGCCGCGCCGTCCACCAGCAGGGCCACGCGCTGCGCGCGGGCGATCGCGCAGCAGTTGGCATCGTTGAAGAGAGTCGCCGCGGGGGCGGAGGCGGCACGCGCATCGCCGGGCGGCCCGCCTCCTCCCGGCTGCTTCCGCCCGCGCCGCAGGGTCCGGGCGGCGGGCAAGTCCTTGTTCACGCGCCTGTCGACCTTTCGACTGTTGATCAGCGACGGGGGAGCCAGAATCGTGCCGGGCTGTCCGGCCTGTCTCCGCGGCACGACCGGACCGCAGCCCCCAAATGCGCGCGCATGTGACGCGCTTCGCTGCGGTCGCGCAGCGGCTCGGGTATCGTGTTCCGACCAACCTTACCGGTGTCGCGGCTCCTGTGAGCGGTTCCCTGGTCTCTACTCTCGGTCTTCGTCTGCGGTCTTCGACCGATTCGGCGCTGCAGGAGCCCGACTACGTGCTCGCCGGCCAGCGCCGCAACGACGTCGATCTGCGCGAGGCGATCGACGAGAAGCTGTTCTACCTCTACCGGACCGAGGAGAGCTTCGCCTGGGTGGCCGAGGTGCCTTTCGCCTTCAAGCAGCTCATCGATCTGCATGCCGCGATGCGGCATGCCGTGGCCGTCGCGGGCGAGCAGACCCAGCGCACCGCGCATCCGCTCTTTCACGCCGTGTTCGGCGCCTTCGCGCTCGGCTTCGCGCAAGGGCTGGTCACGGCGCACCGGCGCAAGCACCTGCGCTGGCACGGCTACAGCGGCGATCTCACGCGCCTGCAGCAGGAGCAATGCGACCAGTGGGGCGTGGAGATCGCCACCTACTACCTTGCCGCCGTCGAAGCCCAGGGCATTTTCAGCAAGACCACCGATGCCGAGCTCTACGGCATCACCGACAAATGGTGGACCCTGGGCGACGGCGAACGCGTCGAGTCCATCCCGGGCATCCGCGAATGCGTGCAGCGGGCGCGCCATACCGCGGAACATTGGTCGGACGACGACACGGTCGATGTGGCCATGCAGTTCGGCACCGCCCTCGAACGCGTGATCGAATCGGCGCGCTAGAACCGGATCACGCCGACCAGCGGCAGATGGTCGGAGGCGACGCGCGCCAGCTTCGAATCGTGCACCCGTACGCTTTGCAGCACGCTGCGCGGCCTGACCCAGATGCGGTCCAGCGCGAACAGCGGCCGGCCCGAGGGAAACGTGGAAGGCGAGGGCGTTTCCTTGAAGTAGGCGTGCAGCCACCGCAACGGCCGGCCCCACAGAAACCATTCGTTCAGATCCCCGGCCAGTACGGTGGTCATCACCTCGTCGTCCTCGAAGGCGCGTAACAGGCGCTTGATCTGGGTGCGGCGTTCGGCCGGCAGCAGGCCCAGATGCGTGGCGATCACGCGCAACGGCCGGCCGTCGCAATCCAGTTCCAGATCGAGCGCCCCGCGCGGCTCGCGCTTCGGCACGCTGAGGTCGATACGGCGCACGGTGCGCACGGCCGGGCGCGACAGTACCGCATTGCCGTAGGCGCCGTGTTTGGGGTGTTCGAGCGTGGGCCCCGCGACCGGCTCGTAGCCGGCCGCTTCGGCGAGGTAGCCCAGCATGTCGAAGCCGCGCGCGCCCAGTTGCACCTCCTGCAAGGCGACGACGTCGGCGTCGATCTCGCGCAGCACGGCGAGGATGCGTTCCGGCAGATAACGCCGGTCGCGGCCGATGGCGAGATGGATGTTGTACGAAACGATGCTGACCGGCGCGCCGCTCGGCAGCGCGTGCGCATCCGCATGGCTGCCGCCGTGCTCGCCTGCGATCGATCGATGGTTTTCGTAAGTCATTCCGTACGCGGCGTTTTTGCCGCCTGTGCAAAAGCGCATGCAAAGCCTACGCCCTTACCGGGGCGGGGCCGATTTGGCAGGCGTGCGCGGAACGCTCATACTTCCCCGCCCCGTTTCAGTTTGCAGCGCCATGAGCGAAGAGCCGCACACCGAAGAATCGTCCACCGAGGAACGCTACATCCCGCCGCCGCCCTCCGAGCGCTCGCTGATGATCATGCGCGTGGTGTTCGCGCTGCTCGGCGCGGCCGCCTTCGGCGGCGTGTGGGTCATCACCGGTACGCTCGCCGCGCCCTGGCGGATCGGACTGTGCCTGCTGGTGTCGGCGCCTTTTCTGCTGATTCCCGATCTGCTGCGGGACAAGTCGAAGGCGCCGCCCGGCTTCAAGCCGCGCAAGTGGGAAGACGAGGACGACTAGGGCGGAACCGATGGCCGTGAACCTCGATGCGTCGCGGGCGCTGCGCGACGCCTTCGGCGCTTTCCCCACCGGGGTCGCGATCGTCACCACCCTGGACGGCAACGGCGCGCCGGTCGGCGTCACCGTCAATTCCTTCGCCTCCTTGTCCCTGCAGCCGCCGCTGGTGAACTGGTCGCTCAACGCCCGTTCGCCCAGCCGGCCGGCGTTCGAGCGGGCGCGCGTGTTCGCGGTGAACGTGCTGGCGCACGAGCAGGTGGAGCTCTCGCGGCGTTTCGGAACCTCCGTGCCCGACAAGTTCAAAGGGGTGGCGATGCGCGCCGGCCTGGAGGGCGTGCCGGTGCTGGAAGGCGTGACGGCGAGTTTCGAATGCCGGGTGGTCGCCTGCCATCCCGGCGGCGATCACATATTGTTCATCGGCGCGGTGGAGCGTTTCGCGCACGATGCGGCGCGGCCGCCGCTGGTTTTCCACGCCGGCGCCTACCGCGCGGTAGGCGATTTCCTCGGCTGAGGACGGGCGTCGAAATTGCACGCCGTGCCCGTCGTGGAACGGGCCGCGGGCCACGGCTCGTGGTCCGCTTTCGCACGACGCGTTTTTGAGATCGTTTCGCCGGTGCGGACTGCCCGTCACGCTCAAATGGTGGTAGGGTCCCACAGATGGAACGCGTAGTCCGGCTGGCGCGGGAACGCCGGCGGAAAGCGGTGTTCGTATGCGTGTGCAAGGCGTTGCGCAGGGATGGTGGCGGGCGCGCCTTTCCGGATCATGCAACGTGCCTCGCGAAATTTGACAGGGATGGCGCAGTCGCTGAACATTGCACACAGTAAGAATACTGTTTCACTATCCGGAATTTACGCCCGCATTCAGGCGGACGCCGGAATCCCAAGGAGTTCAGCATGGCCAAAATGAGAGCCGTTGACGCCGCGGTGCGCGTATTGGAGCTGGAAGGCATCGAGCAGGCCTTCGGCGTCCCGGGCGCGGCGATCAACCCCTTCTACAACGCGATGAAGCTGCGCGGCAGCATCGCCCATATTCTCGCCCGCCACGTCGAGGGCGCGTCCCACATGGCCGAGGGCTATACGCGCGCCAAGGCCGGCAACATCGGCGTCTGCATCGGCACTTCCGGTCCTGCCGGCACCGACATGATCACCGGCCTCTATTCCGCGCAGGCCGATTCGATCCCGATCCTGTGCATCACCGGTCAGGCGCCGCGCGCCCGTCTCTACAAGGAAGACTTCCAGGCCGTCGACATCGAATCGATCGCCAAGCCCGTCACCAAGTGGGCCGTCACCGTGCGCGAGCCGGCGCTGGTGCCGCGCGTCTTCCAGCAGGCCTTCCACATCATGCGTTCCGGCCGTCCCGGCCCGGTGCTGATCGACCTGCCGCTCGACGTGCAGACCGCCGAGATCGAGTTCGATCCGGACACCTACTCGCCGCTGCCGGTGTACAAGCCGACGGCCACCCGCGCGCAGGCCGAGAAAGCCATCGACATGCTGTGCCAGGCCAAGCGTCCGCTCATCGTCGCGGGCGGCGGCATCATCAACGCCGACGCGGCGGACCTGCTGGTGAAGTTCGCCGAGCTCACCGGCGTGCCCGTCGTCCCGACGCTGATGGGCTGGGGCTGCATCCCCGACAACCATCCGCTCATGGCCGGCATGGTGGGCTTGCAGACCTCGCACCGCTACGGCAACGCCTCGATGCTCGCCTCCGACTTCGTGTTCGGTATCGGCAACCGCTGGGCGAACCGTCACACCGGCTCGATCGAGGTTTACACCAAGGGCCGCAAATTCATCCACGTGGACATCGAGCCGACCCAGATCGGCCGCGTGTTCTGCCCCGACTACGGCATCGTCTCCGACGCCAAGGCCGCGCTGGAGCTGTTCATTGAAGTGGCCCAGGAGCGCAAGAAGGCCGGCAAGCTGCCCGACTGGTCGCGCTGGGCGCGCCAGTGCCAGGAGCGCAAGCGCACCATGCTGCGCAAGACCGACTTCGACAACGTGCCGATCAAGCCGCAGCGCGTCTATCAGGAGATGAACCGCGCCTTCGGCGACGACGTCTGCTACGTCTCGACCATCGGCCTGTCGCAGATCGCCGCGGCGCAGTTCCTCAAGGTGCAGAAGCCGCGTCACTGGATCAACTGCGGCCAGGCCGGCCCGCTCGGCTGGACCATCCCGGCGGCGCTCGGCGTCGTGGCTGCCGATCCCACCCGCAAGGTCGTGGCGCTCTCCGGCGACTACGACTTCCAGTTCCTGATCGAGGAGCTGGCGGTGGGCGCGCAGTTCAACCTGCCGTACATCCATGTGCTGGTCAACAACGCCTACCTCGGCCTCATCCGCCAGGCGCAGCGTGCCTTCGACATGGATTACCAGGTGCAGCTGTCCTTCGAGAACATCAACGCGCCGGAAATGAACGGCTACGGTGTGGACCACATCGCCGTTGCCGAGGGCCTGGGCTGCAAGGGCATCCGCGTGTTCAAGCCCGAGGACATCTATCCGGCCTTCATGAAGGCGCAGGAGTGGGTGAAGGAGTACAAGGTCCCGGTCGTGGTCGAGATCATCCTCGAGCGCGTGACCAACATCGCCATGGGTCCGGAAATCGACAACATCACCGAGTTCGAGCCCGTCATCGACCTCGAACCGGAAATCAGCCTGGACCCCGAGGACAAGGTCACCGCTTAAGCCGGATCATGGGCGGGATCGCGTCCCGCCCTTAAGATCGAGGGCTGTCGGTGCCGGACGGTGCGCGCCGTCCGGCCGGAAACGCGAGCGAGGCGGGAAGGGAGCGCTCCCTTCCCGCTTCCGCGTTTTCCGTGCAGCCCCATAACTTAGTCACATCGCGTCAGGAGCCATGCAATGCCTAAATTTGCTGCCAATCTGACCATGCTCTACAACGAAGTGGATTTCCTCGACCGCTTTGCCGCGGCCGCGAAGGACGGCTTCAAGGGCGTGGAATATCTTTTCCCTTATGCCTACCCCAAAGAGCAACTCGCCGAGAAGCTCAAGCAGCACGGCCTGACCCAGGTGCTGCACAACCTGCCGGCGGGGGATTGGGCCAAGGGCGAGCGCGGCATCGCTTGCCATCCGGACCGCGTGAACGAATTCCAGGAAGGCGTCGGCAAGGCGATCGAGTACGCCACGGCGCTGGGCTGCAAACAGGTGAACTGCCTGGCCGGCATCGCGCCCCAGGGCGTTGACGCGGCCAAAGTGCGCGAGACCTTCGTCAACAACCTCAAGTTCGCGGCCGCCGAGCTGGAGAAGGCCGGCATCAAGCTGCTGATCGAGCCGATCAACACCTTCGACATCCCCGGCTTCTACCTCAGCACCACCAAGCAGGCGCTGTCGATCATGGACGAGGTCGGTTCGAAGAACCTGTACCTGCAGTACGACATCTACCACATGCAGCGCATGGAAGGCGAGCTGGCCAAGACGATCGAGAACAACCTCTCGCGCATCGCCCACCTGCAGCTCGCGGACAACCCGGGCCGCAACGAACCGGGCACGGGCGAGATCAACTACGGCTTCCTGTTCGATTTCATCGACCGCATCGGTTATCAGGGCTGGATCGGCTGCGAATACAAACCCAAGGGTGAAACCAGCGCCGGTCTCGGCTGGGCCAAGCAGTACCTTGCTTAACCTCCACAGACACTAAAGGAAGGACAACCATGAAAGTCGGATTCATCGGCACTGGCATCATGGGCGCCCCGATGGCGGGCCATCTGATCAAGGGCGGTCACGAGCTTTATCTGTACGACGTCAAAGCCGTTCCGGAAGACCTGATCCAGGCCGGCGGCAAGCGCTGCGGCAGCGGCAAGGAAGTGGCGCAGAACGCCGAGGTCATCATCACCATGGTGCCCGACACGCCTCACGTCGAAGAGGCGCTGTTCGGCAAGAACGGCGTTGCCGAAGGCCTGTCGCCGGGCAAGATCGTGATCGACATGAGCTCGATCTCGCCCATCGAGACCAAGGTGTTCGCCAAGAAGATCAACGACCTGGGCTGCGAATACATCGACGCCCCGGTGTCCGGCGGCGAAGTCGGCGCCAAGGCCGCGACGCTGACCATCATGTGCGGCGGCAAGCAGGAAGTGTTCGACAAGGTGAAGCCGCTGTTCGAGCTGATGGGCAAGAACATCACCCTGGTGGGCGACAACGGCGCTGGCCAGATCACCAAGGTGGCGAACCAGATCATCGTCGCCCTGAACATCGAAGCGGTGGCCGAAGCGCTGCTGTTCGCCTCCAAGGCTGGTGCGGATCCGGCCAAGGTGCGTCAGGCGCTGATGGGCGGCTTCGCCAACTCGCGCGTGCTGGAAGTGCACGGCGAGCGCATGATCAAGCGCACCTTCAACCCGGGCTTCCGCATCGAGCTGCACCAGAAGGACCTCAACCTCGCGCTCACCGGCGCGCGCCAGCTGGGCCTGAGCCTGCCGGCCACGGCCCTGGCGCAGCAGCTCTTCCAGTCCTGCGCCGCGCACGGCGGGGCGGGCTGGGACCACTCCGCGATCGTGCGCGCGCTCGAGATCGCCGCGAACCACGAAGTGGCCAAAGAAGGCAACTGATCCGCTGGGCATCGGTCTGCGCGAAAGCGGCGCCTCCGGGCGCCGCTTTTTTTATGCGCGCAATCCCAGTCTTCACCCGACTGCGGCGACGGGACCGCGTCGGCGGGAAGCGCGTCGTTTCAGGCAAGTGACTGAACGACAAGCCTTTGCTGAGGACGGCGGGGTGTCGCGGCGACAATCCGTGTGGCCTGGCGCGTTTTTCGCTCGGTTTCCTTGCTGGCAGCAGCGGAACTGAGGGATATGGAAGATCTCGCGCACATCGTCGTCTATCCCGCGGCGCTTCCGGGCTGGGAAGTGCTCGTTCCCGGTTGCGAAGAGCCGGAGTGCTTCGACGACCGCGCCGCCGCGCTTGCCTATGCGCACGGCGTCGCCGAAGCGCTGCGCCCCTGCCGCATTCAGGTCGAAGATTGGTACGGCCACATCGAGTGCGAATGGACGCTCTCAACGGAGCCTGCCGCTGCGACCTGAGCAAGCGCTAACACCGCAAGGTTTGGCCAAAAGCCTGGGATTCAAACGCTTCGCGCAACGTTCCAAATTCCGCATTCCTGCTCATCATTCCTGGCCGTCACGAGGGCGCGGGTGAACTTTCTCACCGCCGGCTTGCACCGGGCGCGCCAAACTGCCTGTCGGCCGTTCCAATAAGCTCGAAGAAAGGTCCGAACGTGTTCGGTTTGCATCGCGCGAAGGTCGTCGATTCGTACGACCCGCAAGGTGAGTTGCGTCTGCGCCTGCTGGTGCCCGACGTGCTGGGCGACCGCACCATCTGGGCATGGCCGTGGGTGAGCGGTCCGTGCCTGAGCGCGCCCGAGGCGGGAAGCAGTGTGTGGGTCTGGTTCGAAGAAGACGACGTCGAGCGCGCGCTCTGGCTCGGCGCCGTTCCTCTTTGAACCGAACGGGCGGCGTCATCCGCCCTTTCGCCGCAAGTAAAAAAACCGGCGGACCCTAAAGGCTGCCGATATAATCGGCCGCAATAAAACCAAGAAAGCAAAAAAGCAGATCAACAAACAATAAGCTCGGGGAGGTAGAGCTGTGAGGGCCGTCATGCTGACGGGAGCGGCCGCTCTCGTCCTGTCCGGCTGCGCGGGTGTCTTGCGCAGCCACGATTCCGAAATGAGCGTCACGCTGCAGTCCGCGATGAGCGGCCAGGTGGACAAGGCGCTCGAAATCCTCGAATCCAACAACAAGTTCGACAAGAACTTTCTCTACTTCCTCGAGAAGGGCGAACTGCTGCGGCTCAAGGGCGCCTACGCCGAATCGCGCGACGCCTGGCTGAGCGCGGACGAATTCGTGCGCCAGTGGGAGGAAGAGGCGAAGCATTCTCCCGAAAAGCTGCTCGGCAACATCGGCGCGGTGCTCATCAACGACAAGACGCGGCGTTACGACGGCGCCGACTACGAGAAGGTCGCGCTCGCCGCGAGACTGGCGTTGGATCACGCTGTCCTGGGCGACTGGGACAACGCCCGCATCGAAGTGCGCAAGATGCACGAACGCGAGGCGGTCATCGCCGAGTTCCGTGCCCGCGAAGTCGAAAAGCTCAAGGAACAGGCCGAAGCCAAGAACATCAGGACGCAGGTCGAGGATCTGAAGGGCTATCCGGTCGAACTGCTCAACAGTCGCGAAGTCACCGGCCTGCGGAACAGCTATCAAAGCGCTTTCGGCCATTACCTTGCCGGCTTCGTGTACGAAGTGTCCGGCGAGCCGGGCCTGGCCGCCGCGGGCTACCGGCAGGCGATCGAGCTGCGCCCCGATGTGCCGATGCTGAAGCAGGCGCTGGCCGGTCTGGACCGCCGCGTGCGCCGTCCCAATCCCAAGTTCACGGACACGCTGATCGTCGCCGAAAGCGGCAAGGTGCCGGCGCTCAAGTCGGTCACGATTCCGATTCCGGTGCCCGGCCCGCATGGCTTCCAGTTCGTACCGACCTCCTTCCCCACGATCGATTCCATCCAGTCCGGCGCCGTGCCCACCGCGCTGCGCCTCGAGAACGGAAAGAGCGTCGATCTGCACGGCGTGACCAGCTTCGACAGCATGGCTCGCCGGGAGCTGCGGGACAACCTGCCCGGCATTATCGTGCGCGGCACGCTGCGCGCCATCGCCAAGGGCGCGATGCAGCAGGCCGTCGCCAGGAACGACAACACCGGGTTTGCCGGGCTGCTGATGATGGCCGCGAACTTCGTCACCGAATCGGCCGACGAGCGCATGTGGCGCAGCCTGCCGGGGCAGGTCGCGCTCGGTCGCGCGTTACTGCCGCCGGGCAAGCACACCGCCGAGCTGATGACCAGTCACGGACCGCGACGGGTCGAGTTCGAAGTGAAAGGGCCGTACTCGATCGTCGTGCTGCGCACCTCCGAGCTGGGCAACGTCTTCGTCGCGCAGGCGGTGACGCCTGAAATCGCGCAAGCGAAGTTCGTCGAACCCAAGCCGGAGCCGGCGCGCGGCAAGCGCGTGAAGCCGGCCGCCAAACCCGTGACCGCCGCGCCTTCCAAATCCTGACCGGAGAACCGTCCATGAAAAGAAGCCTGTTTGCGCTGCTGCTGTGCGTTCCGCTCTTGGCGGGGGCGCAGAGCATCGCATCGAAAATCGAACAGATGGGCGAGATGCGCTATGTGCGCGTTGCGGCCCTGAAGAGCGCGGTGCGTGACGGCCTGCTGAAAGTGCAGATGGAGCTCTACAACGAGGACCACGGCCAGCAGGTGGTGCACTGGCGCGTGCGCTGGCTCGACGAAGACGGCTTCCAGGTCGGGGGCGACGAGCCCTGGAAGCAGGAGCTGCTGCACGGGCGACAGACCCGCGTCTTCCAGACGGTCGCGCCGAGCCGCCGCGCGGCGGACTTCAAGATCGAGCTGCAGAGCCCGGAGAACAACGCGTACTCCGGTTCGGCGGACGCCTATCAGTAACCCCTTAGCACGGAGTGAACCATGAAACTGCGTTTGATCGCGCTGGCCGGCTTGTGTGCACTGGCGACCGGTTGTGCCACCAACTCGCCCATCGTCGGAGGCAACGTCCAATACGGCGACGCCAAAGCCGTTGAAACGGTCACCAACGAGTTCGGCTCGACCGATCTGCAGATGATGGCCGAGGCGATGACCCGTTCCATGCTTCAGTCCCGCGTCATCACGCGCGCCAAGGAGCGTCCGCTCATCACCGTCGCCGACGTGAAGAACAAGACCGGCGAATACATCGACACGCGCGCCATCACCAACAGCATCCGCACCCAGCTCCTCAAGAGCGGCGACGTGCGTTTCGTGACGGACATCGCCGACATGAAGGCGCAGACGGACGAACTCGCGCGCCAGAACCAGTCCGGGCTCTACAAGAAGAGCACGACGGCGAAGATGGGGCGCATGGTCGGCGCGCAATACCGCCTCGAAGGCGAGATCACGTCCATCGTCAAGCGCACGTCCGACATCAAGGACGTGTACTACAAGCTGTCGATGATCCTGACCGACATCGAGTCGGGCACCATCGAATGGGCGGAAGAGAAGGACATCCGCAAGACTTCCCGCCGCTGAGGAGAACGCAAATGAGGCATCTGCTCGCCGCGCTGTTCCTCGCCCTGTCCACGGTCGCCGCGGCGCAGCAGGCGCCGCGCATCGCCGTGACCGACCTCGCCTACGAGGAACAGGTCGCGCGCTACTTCCAGTACACCCGCTTCCAGGGCAAGAGCTCGCACCGTGAAAGCGAGCGCTACGCCGACAGCGACTATTCGTCTCGCGGATCGGCGCGGTCCTCGGGCCGCACCGAAATCGACTACGAGAGCATTTCCGGCGACATCGTCTATATCGATCGCGGTGAATTGCGCAAGTTCACCGCCGATATCAAAGGCGAAATGCTGAAGAGCGGCGTGTACCGCGTCGTGCAGGCGAAACCCTATACCGCGAAGGACAACGAAAAGCTGTACGACGTCATCGACCGCATCAAGAAGGGCTACTTCCCCAACGCCGATTACGTGCTGTTCGGTTCCATCACCAGCGTCGAGCCTCGGCGCGAGCTCAATCCGATCCAGGGATCGGATGCGATCTCGGCGAGCCTGTCGATGGAACTGGTGGCGGAATTCAGCCTGATCGACACCAAGACCTATGAAGTGAAGGCCGCCTTCTCCGCCATGGGCGAGGGGCAGGACATGCGTCTGCTCAAAGATCCGGGCCAGGTCGCGCATCTGTCCCGCGGCAAGGTCATGCGCGAAGTGGCGCAGAGCCTGGGCGTTGACGTGGCGACGCAGCTCGAAGAGCAGTTCAATCCCGGCGCGGCGCGCCGCGCTCGCGGGGACCGCTATCGCGAAGAAACGATCGAACGCCGCGAGGAGCGCATCATCGAGTATCGATGAGCCCGATCCGGGAGGCAAAAAAGGGCGCCGCACGGCGCCCTTTTTCATGGGCGTTCGGGATCGCGCAGCGTGAGCCGCCTCAGCAGCGAGACGCCTGCGACGACCGCTATGGCGCCCAGAAGCATCGTCCCGGCGAAGCGGAAGCCGTCGACGTAGATGTCTAAGAGCTCGAGTATCCAGACGGCGGGCACGGTCGGAATCGCCAGCGCGAACAGCGTGCAGACGATCACGGAAACGAAGGTGAAAAGACGCGCGAGCGACGGCGGCAGCGTGTTCTTCGGCGCAACGAAGGAAGAACCTTCGATCCAGTGCAGCAGCGAATCGATGACGCGCGGCCGGCGCTTCTGATCGGTGTGCCAATAGCTCGCGTGAGCCGTGAAGAAACCGAACACGCCCTGCGTGGAGATCTCGTGGTGTTCGAGCGCGAGTCCGCCGACGTTGACGGGCGGCGGACCGGCGAGGAGATCGATCGGGCCAGCGACCAGATCCTGCACTTCGGAGATGTTGATCCACGGCACCGCGCGCGCGAGCGGGCGCGGATTGACGGGCACGATATAGGGCCACAGCGTCACGTACTTGTTGAGCGGGCAGCCGACGGTGACGAAACCCTTGCAGCGCTTGAACAGCCAGTCGCGCCGCAGTGCGCCTTTGCCCACGAGCCAGGTCGGGCGCGGCGGCGTCTGATCGGCGGGCGCCACGGCTTCCATGTCCTTGGCTTCGTCCGGCAGCGCGTTCCATTCCTCGCGATGAAGGTAGTTGGGCAATGCCGTTTCCGGTTCCATGAAGGCGTTGAAGGCGGCGATGCAGCCCAGGCTGTGACTGAACACGTAATAGCCGTCCCATTGCTCGCCGCGTTCGACGGCCCGTTCGATCTCGCTCGCGGTCCGCACCAGCGCGCGGATTACGCGGCGGCGGATCGCATCGCGCGCATGCTCGCCGAGGATTTCCACCGACTGGTCCCAGCGCAGGTAGTGGTCCTGGTACAGCTTGATGTCGCCGAGATAGTCGTATACGGCCGCGTGCGCTTCCTCCAGCAGCGTGAAGCGGATGTTGAAACGCCTGAGCGTCCAGAGGATCAGATTGATCGACAGCAGCCCGAGCAGGAACAGCGTGGCCAGCCAGAAGAGCTGAAAGCGCAATGCGAGGTGGCGTCGTCGCGGCACGGTTGGCGGCAACTTCAATCCGTGTTCGGCCGTCGAACCCCTGCGCCGTTCGCGATAGCGGCGCACGCCCGGCATGCCCAGCCCCCAGCACACGAAACGCACCCAGCCGATCAGCGAACTGCGTTCGTCCAGATCGGACCAGTTCACTTCTTCCAGACGGGCTTCGATGGTTTCGCTCCGGCCGTCTTCGTGACGGTGGACCCATCGCACGAGCACACCGTCGCGGCGCAGGCTCGGCGAGGCCGACTGCAACGGGATCTGATCGCCGTAACGAATTTCAATCTCATGTGCACGCCCTGCGTGCAGCAGCGCGCGCTTGAAATTGAGCAGGAATCCGCCCAGGAACTCGTAATGCGTGCGCTTGCCGATGCCGTGTACGAGCAGGATCTTGATGCGACGGACGGATTGCACGGTTCTCCCCCTCGTTCCCCGTTTTGGTGCAGGCGCAAGCATAGCCGTCCCGAACGGACGATGCCCCGCATATTGGCGGCCCGCCGGCTGCGCTGCTAATGTACGCGTCGTCGAACGAGAAGAAGGCTCACCAAGGCCTCCCGGTGTCAGAACTCGAATAACCGCCTCATCAGGGGGGATCGATGCTGCTACGCACTCTGCTCCTCGCGGCTGCGCTCGGCGGTCTTTTACCTTTTAGTGCGCAAGCCAACGTCACGCCCGAGTTCCACCAACTGCTGTTGGAGATCAACGGTCGTCTGAAGAATCTTGCACCCGGCATCACGCGCGGGCCGGCGTGTGTGCCCAACGTGGTCGAGCGGGCCAAGGAAGCGCTGCAGGGCCATCTCGCCACCACGGCACTGACGAAAGTGGTGGTGGAGCCGCTCGAAGCGGGTGCGAAGGTCGCGGCCGGCGCGCTCGGTATCCCCGCTGCGGCGATCTCGACTTACAGCCTGGTGCGTTGCGGCATGAACGAAAGCACGCCCTCGGGCTTCGCCGCCTGCGTCGGCGGCGAAGTGGCGGGCTACGCCGGCGGCAAGGCGCTCGAAAAGGCAGGCGTGGGCAATCTCGGAGGCGCGATCGCGGGCTACGCGTGGGACAAGGCTTACGGCGCGGTGCGCGGCGCGATCGAGGCCTACGCCCGGGAATCGGAAAGCGTCGAATGGACGGCCCGCGGCAGCTGCCAGACGAAGCTGACCGCGTACTGGAACAGACAGCCGCGCCCGGACGCGCGCGGCGGCGTCATCGTCGTTCACGCCGAGTTCGATCAATGCGAGTGCCGTACGCGACGCGAAGCGACGGCCGGCTCCTTGCGGTTCATCGTTCCCGTGCTCTACACGGCCGCCGGCAATTCGCAGCCGGGCTGGAGCACCGGCACACCGAGGCAGTATCTCGTCGAGGCGCAATGCTGCGGCCAACGGCGGTGGGACGAGCGGGTGTACCAATACAACGAGGCAGGCCACCTGGTGGACACGTCCGGCGACGATGCGCCGGCCAAGCCGCAACCGCCGAGAACGGGCAGCCCCGCGGTCCGCGATACCGGCAGCGCTGCCGACCCGTGGCCCCCGCGCCCGTCCCAGCCGGTCCGCTTGCCGCCTCCGAAGCCCGAACCGGTCTGGAGCGTCGAGAACCCCTGCCCGGCCTGCGAGCCCTTCAAGGAATTGATGGAAGTGCATCTTGCCGCCGCGCAGGATGCGGAGTCCAAGGCGGCGTCGCTCGAAAGCGAGCTGGCCAGGAACGCCGCGGAGCAGGAGGCAGTCCGCGCACGCATCGCGCAGTTGCAGGAACAGTTGCGCATGCTCGAAGGGCAGGGCGGCAGCGCCTACGACCCCGCGACGGGCATGACGACTACGGCCGTGACGCAAGCGGACGGCAGCGTGCTCATCACCGTGACCGATAAACAGGGCCGGGAGATCGAGCGCCGTACGCGCGACCGTCGCGACAGCGCGCAAGTGCGCGGCAAGATCACGCAGGAAGGAGCCGTGCTCGACGCACTGCAGCGCGCGGCCGAGCAGTTGCAGAAGGACCTCGCCTATCAGCGCGCGCTGGCCGCCAAGCAGCGCAAGCTGGCCAACGATGCGCTGCAGGCGCTCAAGCATTGCCTCGTCGAGCAATGCAATCAGGACCCCTCACGCATCTTCGGGCCGACGGCGCTCAGCGTTCCGCCGGCCGCCGGCGTGCAGACCGAGGGCTCTTCCGGCGTGGAAGCGAAACCGAAGGAAGACATCCTCTCCGAAATCGAACGCGATGCGCACCTCAGGGACCGCGTGCCCGATGCCCGGAGCGGTGCCGCGCAGCCCAAAGAAGACATCCTGGCCGAGATCGAGGCGGACAAGGCCATGCCGGATCGCGCGGCCGGCGCGGAAGTGAAACCGAAGGAAGACATCCTCGCCGAAATCGAGCCTGTGACAGCCGCGGACAAAACCGGGAAGGCCGGGACTGCGGAACGGGCGACTGCGCCCCCGGCGACCGGAGCGGCCGCCGGGCAAAGCGCAGCGGACGCGCAATGGAGAGCGGACTTCGAACGGGATCCCAACGCCTGGTCCGGCCTCACTTTCGGGGACTTTTCACGCGGCACGGTAAAAAGCCCCTGCCCGCAATGCGAGGAGTACGCGCGTCAACTGAACGAGCTGGCTCCGCAGATATTTGAGCTCGAACCGCTGCGTGGCCGTCAGTCGAGGCAGCTGAGCCCGGAGTTGAGGGAGAAGCTGAATCGACTGCAGGGACGCCAGTATTCGATACGAAAGGCATTCATCGACTGCATCTTGCGCGAGTGTCCGCCGCCCGCCTACGGAATGTTCGGGATAACGCAGCATTTGTGGCTCGCGGGTGTCTGCCCCGAATGCAGCGCGGCTGCGGAAAGATACAAGGCCGCACGGGAAAAATACGACGAGCTGCGCGGCATTCCGATGTCGCTGCGCGGAGAAGCGTGGAAGGGAGAATTCGACAAGGCTTTTCAGGCACTGGAGGAAGCGTCGAAGGACTATTACGAGTGCATCGAGGATCGCTGCTGGAGCCCGGTTGATTTGAGGAAGCGTCAGCAGTGCCTGCCTTGCGACGATGCCTATCAGAAATGGCAGCGTGCGGAAGAAGCCGCACGCCTCGCTGATGAGCAATACGAAGCGGCCGAAGCGCGTGGCGACATGTCCGCGGCCTTGAAATTCCGGAGCGAGGCGTCCAGACACAAGGATCGCGCGAACCGTTTTGCGGACGACTATCGCGAGTGCTTCCGCACGCACTGCGTGCCGCCCGAAACGGGTACGCCAAGCATTCAGGTGCCGTCCGGAACGCCGACCGAAACGCCGGCCGCCGGTGCGGCACCTGGTGCGCTTGGCGCATCGGGCGCCGACGCTACGGGCAAAGCGGGGGAAGAGCGCGCTTCCGCAACCGGTCAAGGCGACGCGCGTATGAAAGACGGTGGACGCGACGCTTCAAGCGGCACCGTGCCGCCCAAGGAAGGTGTTGCGAGCGGAAGCGAACCGGGCCAGGTCTCCGGGACCGAACCGCCTTCGCACGGCACCGATGGACACCAGCGGCTCGAAGTCACTTCCCAAACGAAGCCCGCAGATAAAGCGGTGCAGCCCGACATGACCAAACCGGCGGGCGTGCCGGGCGGCGGCGTGGTGCGCACCGACACCGCACCGGGTATGTCGTTGGCGATCGGTGCCGGCAAAGGCGTAGTGGGAGACACGCCGGCGAACGATGATGATTTGCTGGACCGGGGCGCAGCCGAGTCCTTGTGGCTGCGGCCCTATTGTCCCGAGTGCGAAGAGGCGGCCAAGGCCTACGTCGAGGCCAAGGAGGCTTATCTAGAGGTGAAGAACATTCCCAAGGCGTTGCGCGACAGCAACTGGATGATGCGCTTCTTGGAGGTCTCGGACCGACTGTACGAGGCCGCGGAGGATTACGAGGAGTGTTTGGACGAAGCCATGTGCGGGACGCCCGAAGGACTGCGTCGCCAGAATCCCTGCCCGCAATGCGACAGGGAATGGGAGCGGATCGCTCGCGCGCCGACCCCCATCGAGATGTTCAAACGGAGGGAGGAATGGCTGGAATGCTTCAGGCAGCATTGCCCCGAACCCTTGCCTGACAGGCGCACCTCCATCCGTTCGCCCGTGCCGGGCGGCGCGGAAGCCGTTGCGGCGGCGACCGCACAGCCTGCGCAAGTGCAGTGCAGCTTCCCGCCCGTGCAGCCCGTGACGATCGGGCCGAAGGACGAGTTCGGCAACAGCACCGAGAAGAAGATCCTCGATGCCGGCCAGGCCGTGTTCGGCATCCTGGGCGGGCTGCTCGGCGGCGGACGCGGCGGCGACGACGGCGGAGGCGGCTTCGGCATGTTCCCCGACAGCGGCGGAAGCAACGAGCCGCGACTGGACAGCAATCCGCTGCGCGGCATCATGCAGCGCTTCGAGCGCCGCGATGCCGAGACCGCGCTCAAGGCCGCCGCGAAGTACATGGACGACGGCAAGCTGCTGATCAGCGCCGAAGTGGACGACTCGCCCGACGACGGCGTGGTGCACATGATCGAGGTGCAGCGGCTGGTGCCCAGGGCCGACGGCAGCGGCTGCGACACGCAGGTGCAGCGCCCGGGGCGCTGGCTGCACTACGCGATCTACGAGAAGTGGTGGGCCAAGCTGCGCATCCAGACCTTCGTCAGCGACGGCACCGGCTGGAAGAAGACGGGCGACACCGGCTGGATGGACATCGGCAGCGGGACCAATGTGCTGGAGACCGGCAAGATCCCGGCGAACGAGATCGCCGATACGGGATGGGGTTCGATGGGCGCCGACCGTGCCATGGGCGGTCCGCGCGCCGCAGGCGCCTATTTCGATCCGGGCAAACCGTCGGCCTACGGCGTGTCGGTGCCCGAGCGCTATGTGGTGCACGTCAGCCGGCCGGAAAGCGATCCGGTGACGACCACACCGTTCGTCTTCTATCCCACATACTTCGCCGACGGGACGGTGAAGCTGAGCGACAAGGAACCGGAACAGCCCTTCGTCTTCCCCGGTCCGCTGCCGATTGGCGGCGGCATGACGCAGATCGATCCGCCCCGTGAACCGGCGCCGAAGGAGGACATCATGGAGGAGATCGACCACGTGCCGGTGCTCGCCAACTGAGCGCCGAAACGCAAAGCCCGCCGCCAGGCGGGCATTTTTTGTGACTCGACGGTTTGAACACAAACGACGCGGAAGGCCGGTCCTTCGCGTCGGTGCTTCACGATGCGCGGTTGTTTTCCGAGACCCGGTCCGCGAGTTCCGCAAGAACGGGCTGCATGCGTGCGAACACGGATTCCAGGGCATAGCCGTTGACGCGTACGCGGCCGGCCGCGCCCATGCGCATACGCAGGGCCTCGTCCTTCGCCAGACGTTCGATGGCTTGCGCCCACTCCTCGTCCGTCTCGGCCAGATAGCCGGTCTCGCCGTGGGCGACGGCGTCGGCGTTCACCCCGACATTGGACGACACGACGGGCAGGCTCGCGGCCATGTACTGCAGCACCTTGAGCGCGCATTTGCCTCGGCTCCAGTCGTCGTCGCGCATGGGTGCGATACCGATGTGCGACGAAACCAGCTCCGCCGCTTCGGTATCGCTGTGCCAGCGGACCGGTAGGGTCGGCAGCGGTGCCTCCGGCAAATCGAAGTCGGCGATGATCTTCAGGCGCAGGTTGGGAACGCGCTGTGCGGCCAGGCCCAGCGCGGGCATTGCATCGACCAGATACTTGCGCGTGGACTTGCTGCCGATCCAGACCAGGTCGACCGTGTCGCGCGGCTTCACTGCAGCCACGTCGTACTTCTCCGGTTTCAGGCAGGTCGGAACGACGCTGACCGCCGTATTGAAGGCACGCGCTTTTTCCGCCAGAAAACTGTTGCCCGCGAACACATGGTCGCACCGCATCAGCGTCCGGGCGAAGCGCCGCATGCGCGTCGGCGACGGCGAACCGTCGCTGTTGCAGAAGATGGCGTCATCGAAATCGAAGACCAGCCTGCGTGCGGCTTTGCGCAACAGCCAAAGGAGCGGCGCGGCGTAGGTCTTGCGCAGCAGAACCACGACATCCGCTCGGCGTGCCTCGCGCAACATGCGCAGGAAGGCGCGCACCCCGCCCGAACCGGTGGCGTGCCGGGGTTCGAATCCCGCCACCTGCAACAGCGGAAAGAACTGCAGCGCGCGGTAACGGGTCGAGGCCGAGTCCTCGCCCTTCGAGACGTACAGGATGCGCGCCGCCATTACTTGGTGAAGGTGCAGTGAATCGTATCACCGCGCTTGCTGCGCTGGGCGAGCCAGACGTAGATGCGTGCAAGAAGCCGCCTTCCCCGCCGCCGGCTCGAGCTCCTTCCCGACGTTTGCAATGCGTAGTCGATACTGTTGAGGATGACTTTGGGTGTGGTTTCGAGCCAGGTGTCGACTTGCCTGAGGCCGTGTTTTGCAGCGAGACGGGTGAGGCTTTCGGGGGTGAAAAGCACCAGGTGACGCGGCACATCGTTCGCGAACCAGCTCGCGCCCATGAGCGCGCGTCCCAGCGCGTTGGCGTTGGGCGTTTCGATGACCAGGCGTCCGCCCGGTTTGAGGATGCGAGCCAGTTCCGCCATGAACGGCTGCGGTTCCGCGATGTGCTCGATCACGTGTCGCACGGTGACGAGATCGAAACTGTCGGACGGGAATTGCGCGGACGCGAGATCGCCGTGATGCACCGGCAACTGCGCGGCCCGGCAGACCTTTACGCCGGTTTCGCTCAGTTCCACACCCTGGACGTCCCAGCCGAGCGCACGCATGGTCCCCAGATAACGGCCGTTGCCGCAACCGACGTCCAGCATCTTCCCGCCCGGTACGTAATGCGGTACGCCCTGGCTGTAGCGCCGCGTGAACAACGGGCTGAGCAGTCGCGCGGCCGCGGGAGGCTCGAGATGCGTGTAGCCGCGCGTACGCTTCAACACCGCCTGTTTCAGCGGACTGATGCGGCGTGTCTGCGCCGAGTCGTCGAACACCGAGTAATCCGGCGGGTAGAAGCTCGCGATCTGCTCGAGGCCCGGCATGGGATGCATGAAGACCGCCGAGCATCCGGTGCAACGGAAATAATCGTAACGGTCGTAATGACCGAACATGATGTCCCGGCCGCTGAAGTCATAAACGGCAGCGGCCTCGCAGACCGGGCATTGGGGCGTCGAAGCGGGGGTAGACATGAGCTAACCGGCTTGGTTGAGGTCTAAACGGCGTTTTTTCCCCACCATGCTCAACATGACGGGCGGGAAGACGTAGCGATAACCGAACACTGCCCGGAGCAGTCCGACTTTTCTGCACAAGGCGGTGAAGGAACCGGCGACAAGGCCCAGCCGGTTCCCTTTCGCGCGTGAACTGAAGCGGATACGGAACAACTGATCGTCCAGCTTGCCGGATTCGCCGTCCCGGCTCGTCCAGGCGCTACCGGCGTGCGTCTCGAAGTCCAATCCCGGGAAAAGTCTTTTTACGCCGTTCGGCGTGAAGCGCCAGTAGTCGTCGGGATAACCGTGGATCTCCCAGACGAAGGGCACGCCGAGCAACAGCACGCCTTCTTCGGTGAGGAGCGACTCGATGTTGCGCGCCATGCGGAAGGGATCGCTGCAATGCTCGAGCACGCTCATGCAGATGATGGTGTTGAACCGCTTGCCCTGAAGCGCACGGTCGATCCGCTCGAAATCCTCGGTGAGATCGAGCACGATGTCCACGCCCTTGCCGGGGAACATGTCGGTGCCGATGTACTCCTCGCCGGGAAACAGGGACCGGAAGTCCTGGGTCGTTCCATAGTCCTTGCTGCCCACTTCGAGGATCGGCCCCTTTACCAGTTGGGCGTGAGATTGGACAAACAGCAGTTGGTTGCGGTCTCCCATGGGATCCTGTGTACGAGCAATAGCGGGATAGGGGCGCCTGGGCCTCAAGGTCGCGCATTATGGCGTACCGGAGGGGATTTGCGGAGCAAACGCGATCCGGTGCGTCCGGGGGACGGACGAGCTTGCGATGCGGGCGCCGCGCCGGGACGGCTATACGCCGCGCCGTAAATCAGGTGCCGCCCTCTTTGTTCTGCAAGCTTTTCTCGAGCCGGCGGGCGAATACCTGCATTTCCTTCGCCGCCTGGCGGTCGCCGCGCTTCTCGGCCACCGCGATGCCGCTGCGATAGGCCGCGAGCGCGCCTTCCGCATCGCCCGCCTCGGACAACGCCTTGCCGAGCAGCTTCCAGGCCGCGGAATAGTTCGGATTGCGCGCGACGGCCTCGCGCAGCTGGACGGCGGCGTTGGCTGCATCGCCCGCCTTCAGATACTCGTTGCCGATGGAATAGCGCAGCAGCGCGCCGTCGCGCGGCGTGTCGACGAGCTTCAGCAGATTGGCGAGCACGGGGCTGGACATGGGAAGTGCGCCTCGGTTTGCAGCGGCGTTGTGCGGTGCCCTAAGATTCCGGGCTCACCCATTATAGGCTTCGCAATCATGGCTAGAACCATCGTCAGCACCCCGGAGGCCCCCGGCGCGATCGGCACCTACAGCCAGGCCGTGCGCGCGGGCGACACCGTCTATCTCTCGGGGCAGATCGGCCTCGATCCGCAGAGCATGGAGCTCGTCGAAGGCATCGAGGCGCAGATCCACCGCGTGTTCCGCAATCTCGATGCCGTCGCGCGCGCCGCGGGGGGCTCGCTCGCCGACGCCGTGAAGGTCAACATCTACCTGACGGACCTCGGCAACTTCGCCAAGGTGAACGAGATCATGGCGCAGTATTTCCCGCAGCCCTATCCGGCCCGCGCCGCAGTGGGCGTCGCCGCCTTGCCGCGCGGCGCGCTGGTCGAAGCCGACGCCGTCCTCGTCCTCCCGCATTGAGCGCGCCGGCGACACGCAAGGAACGATCGCGTTCGCCCTACCGGGCGGACCGCGCCGATCAGGCGCTGCTGGCAAGCTTTCCGCCGGCCGTGGCCGGCAAGCTCGCCAAACTCGGCATCGCCAGCGATTTCGATCTGGTGCTGCACCTGCCGCTGCGCTACGAGGACGAAACCCGGATCACGCCCATCGCCGATGCGCGCCCCGGCGAGCACGTGGTGGTGGAGGCGGAAGTGCTTTCCACCGAAGTGCTGTACCGCCCGCGGCGGCAACTGGTCAGCAAGGTGCGCGATGCGAGCGGCCTGCTGCACGTACGTTTCCTGAACTTCTATCCCAGCCAGCAGAAGACCCTCGCGCCGGGCCGGCGCGTGCGGCTGTACGGCGAAGTGCGGCTGGGCTTCTTCGGCGGCGAAATGGTGCATCCGCGCGTGAAGGTGCTGAACCGCAACGAGCCGCTGCCGGATGCCCTGACGCCGGTCTATCCCACGACTGCGGGCCTGGCGCAATGGCAATTGCGCCAATGCATCGACACGGCGCTGGAGCGCCTGTCGCTTGCAGACACCCTGCCCGAAGCGATGCTCGAGCGGCTCGGCCTGCCCGCGTTCGAGGACGCGGTGCGGCTGCTGCATCATCCGCCGCCCGAAGTGCCGGCCCGCGCGCTGGACGAGCGCATCCATCCCGCCTGGCGGCGGATCAAGTTCGACGAGCTGCTCGGCCAGCAGCTGTCCATGCGCATGCACTACCGCGTCCGCCGCGCGCAGCGCGGCATCGCCTTGCCGCCGCAGGCGTCGGGGCTGGAACAGCGGCTGCTGCAGGCCTTGCCGTTCGAGCTGACCGCCGCGCAGCAGCGCGCGTGGGCCGAGATCGCGCGCGATCTCGCGCAGCCGCATCCCATGAACCGGCTGCTGCAGGGCGACGTCGGCAGCGGCAAGACCATCGTGGCGGCGCTCGCCGCGCTGCGCGCCGTCGAACACGGCAAGCAGGCGGCGGTGATGGCGCCCACGGAAATCCTCGCCGAGCAGCATTTCCGCAAGTTCCACGAATGGCTCGCGCCGCTCGGCGTCAAGGTCGCCTGGCTCACCGGCAGCCAGAAGGCGAGCGAGCGCAAGCGGATCGCCGCCGCCGTCGAATCGGGCGAGGTGCAGATCGCGGTCGGCACCCATGCGCTCTTCCAGGAAAAGGTGAGCTTCGCCGATCTCGCCCTGGTGATCGTCGACGAGCAGCACCGTTTCGGCGTCAAGCAGCGCCTGGCGCTGCAGCGCAAGGCGAGCGACGACGGCGGCGTCTGGCCGCACCAGCTCATGATGAGCGCGACACCCATTCCGCGCACGCTGTCGATGAGCTACTACGCCGACCTCGACGTGTCGGTCATCGACGAGCTGCCGCCCGGCCGCACGCCCGTCGTCACCAAACTGGTGGACGAGGCGCGGCGCGCGGAAGTCGTCGCGCGCGTGAGAGAGGCCTGTCGCGCCGGCCGGCAGGCCTACTGGGTCTGTCCCCTGATCGAGGAGTCGGAAGCGCTGGAGCTGCAGACCGCCATCGACACCTACGAAGCACTGCGTGCCGAACTGCCCGATTGCACGGTCGGCCTCGTGCACGGCCGCATGCCGCCGCAGGAGAAGGCGGCGGTGATGGAAGCGTTCAAGAAAGGCGAGATCCAGCTCCTCGTCGCCACCACGGTGATCGAAGTCGGGGTCGACGTGCCTAACGCTTCGCTCATGATCATCGAACACGCCGAGCGTTTCGGGCTGGCGCAACTGCACCAGTTGCGCGGCCGCGTGGGCCGCGGCGCGGCCGAGAGCGTCTGCCTGCTGATGTACCAGTCGCCGCTTTCGGACACCGCGCGCAAGCGCCTTAAAATCATCTACGAACACACCGATGGCTTCCGCATCGCGCACGAGGATCTGCTGCTGCGCGGGCCGGGGGAATATCTGGGCGCGCGCCAGAGCGGCGTGCCGCTGCTGCGCTTCGCGGACCTCGGCACCGATGTCGATCTGCTCGAGGCCGCGCGGGAGGCTGCCGACGAGCTGCTGCAGCATGCGCCGGAAGCGGCCGCGCGTCACGTGGCCCGCTGGGCGGCCGGCCGGGCCGAGCTGCTGCAGGCCTGAGTTATCGACGACAATAGCGCCATGAACGTCGCCGCGCTCAAAGACCGGATCAACGCCTACGAACGCCTGATGCGGCTCGACAAGCCCATCGGCATCCTGCTCCTGCTCTGGCCCACGCTGTGGGCCCTGTGGATTTCCGCCGACGGTTCGCCCGACCCGTGGATCGTGCTGATCTTCGTCACCGGTACAGTGCTCATGCGCTCGGCCGGCTGCGTCATGAACGACATGGCGGACGTGAAGTTCGACGCGCACGTGAAGCGCACGCGCGAACGGCCGCTCGTCACGGGCGCGGTGTCGCGGCGCGAGGCCTTCATCCTGGCCGGGGCGCTGTCGCTCGTCGCCTTCGTGCTGGTGCTGTTCCTCAACCGGCTGACGATCCTGCTGTCCTTCGTCGCGCTCTTCCTGGCCGCGACCTATCCCTTCTTCAAGCGCTTCTTCGCGATCCCGCAGGCCTATCTGGGCATCGCCTTCGGGTTCGGCATTCCCATGGCCTTCGCGGCGCAGACCGGCAGCCTGCCGGCGCTCGCCTGGTGGATGCTGGCGGCCAACATCTTCTGGGCGATCGCCTACGACACCGCCTATGCCATGGTCGATCGCGACGACGATCTCAAGATCGGCATGAAGACCTCGGCCATCACCTTCGGCCGTTTCGATGTCGCGGCGATCATGTTTTGCTATGCGGCGATGCTGGCGATCCTCGCGGGCATCGGCGTGCATCTGGATTTCGGCTGGCCGTACCACCTCGGCCTCGTCGCCGCAGCCGGCCTGATGGGCTATCACTACACGCTCGTGCGCACGCGCGAGCGCGAGCCTTGCTTCAAGGCCTTCCTGCACAACAACTGGGTCGGCGCGGTGATTTTCGCCGGCATCCTCGCGCAGTATCTGCTGCGCGCCTAGGGAGCGAACGATGAACTATCGCGATCTGCGCGACTTCCTCACGCAGTTGGAAGAGCGCGGCGAACTGAAGCGGGTGAAGGTGCCGGTGTCGCCTCGCCTGGAGATGACGGAGATCTGCGACCGCGTGCTGCGCGCAGGCGGCCCGGCGATTCTGTTCGAACAGCCGGCAGGCTACGACATTCCCGTGCTCGGCAATCTCTTCGGCACGCCGCAGCGCGTCGCGCTCGGCATGGGCGCGGAGTCGGTGGAGGCGCTGCGCGAGATCGGCCGTCTGCTCGCCTTCCTCAAGGAGCCGGAACCGCCCAAGGGTTTCAAGGACGTGTTCGAGCGCTGGCTGCCCATCGGCAAGCAGGTGATGCACATGGCGCCGAAGGAAGTCTCCAAGGCGCCGTGCCAGGAAATCGTCTGGGAAGGCGACGAAGTCGATCTGTCGAAGCTGCCCATCCAGACCTGCTGGCCCGGCGATGCGGGACCGCTCATCACCTGGGGCCTGGTCGTGACGCGCGGGCCGTACAAGAAGCGCCAGAACCTCGGCATCTATCGCCAGCAGGTGATCGGCCGCGACAAGGTCATCATGCGCTGGCTCGCGCATCGCGGCGGTGCGCTCGATTTCCGCGAGCATTGCGAAGCGCATCCCGGCGAACCTTTCCCCGTCGCGGTCGCGCTCGGCGCCGATCCCGCGACCATTCTCGGCGCCGTAACGCCGGTGCCCGATACGCTGTCGGAATACCAGTTCGCCGGCCTGCTGCGCGGCGCGCGCACGGAAGTGGTGAAGTGCATCGGCTCCGATCTGCAGGTGCCGGCCTCGGCCGAGATCGTGCTGGAAGGCGTGATCCATCCCGGCGAGACGGCGATCGAAGGGCCGTTCGGCGACCACACGGGCTACTACAACGAGCAGGACCGCTTTCCGGTGTTCACCATCGAGCGCATCACCATGCGCCGCGATCCGATCTACCACTCCACCTACACCGGCAAGCCGCCGGACGAGCCGGCCGTGCTGGGCGTGGCGCTGAACGAAGTGTTCGTGCCGATCCTGCAGAAGCAGTTTCCGGAGATCGTCGACTTCTATCTGCCGCCCGAGGGCTGCTCCTACCGCCTCGCGGTGGTGAGCATGAAGAAGCAGTACCCCGGCCACGCCAAGCGCGTGATGTTCGGCATCTGGAGCTTCCTGCGCCAGTTCATGTACACCAAGTTCATCATCGTCACCGACGACGACGTGAACGTGCGCGACTGGAAGGAAGTGATCTGGGCGCTCACCACGCGCGTGGACGCGACGCGCGACACCGTGCTGGTGGACAACACGCCGATCGACTACCTCGATTTCGCCAGCCCCGTTTCCGGCCTCGGTTCCAAGATGGGCATCGACGCCACCAACAAGTGGCCCGGCGAGACGACGCGGGAGTGGGGCCACCCCATTGCCATGGACGAGGCGGTCAAACGGCGCGTGGACGAATTGTGGAGCCAGTTGGGCCTGTGAGCCTTGTCCTTGGCATAATGGGACCACTCAACCGCACAGAGGAGGGCTGAACGTGTCGGACACGGAAAACAAACTCAAGAACCTGACCCTGCTGGTCTATGTCCTCCAGGCCGTCGGATTGTTCATCGGTCTGACCTGGATCGCGGCCGTGATCGTCAACTATGTTAAACGCGACGACGTCCGGGACACCTGGCTCGAATCGCATTTTAACTGGCAGATCAAGACCTTCTGGGTGGGGTTGGCCGGTTCGATCATAGGCGTGCTGACGATGTGGCTGCTCGTCGGCGGGCTCATTCTTATTGCGGTTGGCATCTGGGCGATCTACCGTATCGTCAAGGGCTGGCTGGCGTTGAACGACCGCAAGCCGCTGCCCGACACCTACTTCTGAACTGCTGAACGGCGAGGCGGGGCGTGGCGGAGCGCGAAGTGGTGACCCTGGACAGCGAAGGCCGCATCGAGCCGATGCCTTCGGTCGTCACCGTCGCCGCAATCGTCTATGCCCTGCACAGCTTCGCGATCGTCGTCGGCCTGATCGGGGCCGCGACGGTGGTCGGCAGCTTCCTCGGCAGCATCCCTTCCATCGCCGCCGTTATCCTCAATTACATCAAACGCGGCGACGCGCGCGGCACCTGGGTGGAGTCGCACTACCGCTGGCAGATCCGCACCTTCTGGTTCGCGCTGCTTTGGGCGGCGATCGGCTGGCTGTTCATCATCACCTTCGTCGGCGTGTTCATCGGCGCGCCGATCCTGATCGCCCTGACGGTCTGGCTGATCTACCGCATCGCGCGCGGCTGGCTGCGCCTGGGCGACCGCAAACCGATGTACGTGTGATGAACCCGCGTGCCGCAGCCGCGCTGGCATCCCTTCTCGCTGCGGCGGCAGGCGGCGCGGCCCATGCGGACATCTACAAGCTCGTCGAGCCGGACGGCACCGTGCGCTTCACCAACGTGCCGGACAATCCGCGCTACCGCCTCTACATGCGCGAGCGCGGCAACGACGAAGGCAAGTCCGGCCGCGCGCGCGTGACGCTCGACCGGCGACAGGGCGCGGGCTTCAACGTAAACGCGGCGCTCGCCGCGCGGCCCTATCACGAGCACGTGCTGGCCGCGGCGAAGGCCCACAACCTCGATCCCGCGCTGATCCACGCCGTCATCGCCGCCGAATCCAACTACCGTGCCGGCGCGGTCTCGCCTAAAGGCGCGATCGGCCTCATGCAGGTGATGCCGGACACGGGCGCGCGCTTCGGCGTCTCGGCCAAGGCGCTGCGCGACCCGCAGGTCAACATCGAGGTGGGCACCCGTTATCTCGCCTGGCTGATCGACCGCTTCAACGGCGATTTGCAGCTCGCGCTCGCGGGCTACAACGCGGGCGAGCTCGCCGTGGTCCGTCACGGCAACCGCATTCCGCCCTATGCCGAAACGCGAGCCTACGTGCCCCGGGTACTGAACTTCTACGACCGCTTGCGCGGCCGGCAGTACGCCTCGGCCGAACGTTGAGCCGCCTAGCGGCGGCGGTGCCGGTGATGACGCGGCGCGTCGCGGTAGAGCCAGCGCAGCAGCTCGTCCTGCGCGGCCTGGCTCGCCGCCGCCTGCGGATGATTGACGATGAATGCGAAGGCCAGTCGCCGTCCGTCTTCAGTATCGACATAACCGGCGAGGCTGCGCACGTCGTTGAGCGATCCCGTCTTCACGTGCGCCTGGCCGGCCACCGCGCTGTACTGCAGGCGCTTCTGCATGGTGCCGTCGGCGGCCACCAGCGGCAGCGAGGCGATGAACTCCGGCATCACGGGGCTGCGGTAAGCGGCGATGAGCAGTCGCACAAGGTTGCCGGCGCTCACGCGCGCGATGCGCGACAGGCCCGAACCGTTCTCGATCGACAGCTCCGGCATCGCCAGGCCGCGCTCGGCGAGCCAGTCGCGCACGATTTCCGCGGAAGTGTCGTAGCGCCCGGGCGGCTGCCGCTCTGCCGAAATCGTGAGGAAAAGCTGGCGCGCGATGACGTTGCTGCTGTACTTGTTCATGTCGCGCACCGCTTCCGCCGCGCTTTGCGATTCCAGGACGGCGAACGGGACCGCGCCGAGCGGCACCAGTCCGTCGCGCACCGAGCCCGAAAGCGTGCCGCCCAGCTCGTGCCACATGGCGTGGAACATGCCCCAGGCGAACTTGTCGGCGGGCAGCAGCGCGAGCGCCCAATGGCGCGTGTCGCACTGGTCGGGCATGGCGCCGGCGAAACGCACCGTGACCCGGTCCCCTTCTTCCGCGACCAGCGGCTTGATGTCGCGCCGCCAGTCTTCGCAGGGGCCCTCGACCGTGGCGACTTCGTTCTCCAGACGCAACTGCGCGAGCGGCGGCTGCGACAGGATGTTCACCGTACGCGTGTGCGGATCGGGGATGAAGGCGAAGCGCACCGCCTTGAAGTTCAGCAGCAGCGCGTCGGCACCGACGTTGTAGGGCCGCAGCGGTTCCCGATCGAAGCGCGCGGCATCGTGCATGCCGGGATCGAAATAGCTGCGGTCGAGCACCAGGTCGCCCTTGATGTCGCGCAGCCCGCGTGCGCGCAGCTCCTTCAACAGCAGCCAGAAACGCTCGACGGTGAGCTTCGGATCGCCGTAGCCCTTGAGGATCAGATCGCCGTGCAGCACGCCGTCCTCGAGCGGCCCGTCCAGATAGACTTCGGTGCGCCAGGTGTAGGCCGGCCCGAGCAGCTCCAGCGCGGCGAAGCCGGTGATGAGCTTCATCACCGAAGCGGGGTTCATCGCCCGGTCGGCGTTGTGCGAGACGAGCGGCGCGGCGTCGTTCACGTCCTGGACGACCAGCGCGACGCTGGAAGAGGGAATACCGGCGCGCTTGAGTTCGGCGACCACGGGCGCCGGAAGCCTGGCGAAGGCGGGCGCGGCGGCAAGCGCGCAAAGCAATAGAACGACGACGCGGCGCAGCATGGCTGGCGAGACTTTGAAGGTGGCGGAAAGTATGCCACCGGCTTCGCGGGCGGGCCTCAGCGCAGCAGCTCGCACTCCAGCCGGCGCAGCCGGGCCTCCAGCGTCTCGATGCGGTCGAGATAGGCGAGGGCGAGCGCGATCCCGGTGGTGTCGAGCTCGAAGTCGCGCCGCAGCCGGGCGGCCTGGCGCGCCTTGAGAATGCAGCGCGCGCTGAACCGCCAGCCGCCGGTGACCTGCTGCGGTTCGAAGACGCCGAACTCCACCAGTTCGGCGATCAGCTCGCGGGCGAGGCCGGAGGCCTGCGCCAGCTCGTCGAGATCCACCTCGGTCGCGTCGTCGAGGAAATGGGTCATGACATGCCTCCGCGGTGTGCGCGCGGATTGAAATTCGAGATGCTGCGCAGTTTTTCGTACAGCGCCTTTTCTTCCTCGGACAGCGAGGTCGGCGTCACGATCTGCAGCACGCAGTAGAGGTCGCCCACGCCGCCGCCGGGTTTGGGCAGGCCCTTGCCGGCAAGACGCAGCTTCTGTCCGGCGCGGCTGCCCGGACGCACGGCGAGCTTCACGCGGCCGTCGAGGGTGGGCACTTCCACTTCCGCGCCCAGCACCGCTTCCCACGGCGCGAGCGGCAGCTCGACGTAAAGGTCGTGGCCGGCCGGCTTGAACAGCGGGTGTGGCCGCAGCCTGATGGTGAGGTAGAGATCGCCGGGCGGGCCGCCGGCGATGCCCGGGCCGCCCTTGCCGCGCACGCGCAGCCGCTGGCCGTCCACCGCCCCTTTGGGCACCCGCACACGGGTGCGCTGCCCGCGCAGATCCAGCTCGATTTCCGTGCCGTGCGCCGCTTCCTCCAGGCTCAGATTCGCGGTCGCCTCGTAGTCCTCGCCGGGCATGCTGAAGCCGCGGCGGCCGCCCCCGGCCCGGCGGCTGAAGCCGCCGAACTGCGCGAAGAGATCGCCCAGGTCCAGACCTTCGAAGAGGCCGGCGCCGAAACGCGTCTGCCAGTCCTGGGAGGGTTCGAAGTCCTCGCCCGGCCGGAAGCGGCCGAGCTGGTCGTAGGCCGCGCGCTTTTCCGGGTCCGAGAGCGTCTGGTAGGCCTCGGCCACTTCCTTGAAGCGCTCTTCGGCGTCCGGTTCCTTGGAAACGTCCGGATGGTATTTGCGCGCGAGCTTGCGGTAGGCCTTCTTGATGTCGTCCAAACTCGCGCTGCGGTCGACACCCAGGATGGCGTAGTAGTCCTTGTATTTCATGGCAGCGGCGAGTCGGTGAAAGTCACGATGCGTACAACATGCCCGCGCACCGGCCCATATTCAAGCCGGGCGGGGTGTCCAAAACAAAAGGCCGGACAGTCTCCGGCCTTTACTTCCATCACCAAAGGGGTTGGCAGCGGATCGTGCTGCCCGGCGCCGGCTCGGCCGGCCGCTTCTTAGGCGGTGCGGTTGCGGCGGGTCAGCGCTTCGCTCAGACCGCTGCGGGCCGCCAGCACGAAACCATAAGCGACAACAGCAACCCCGATTAATTGCAACACCGCGGTCAAGATTTCCATGTTTACTCTCCTTCAGGACGGCACCATTGCCGTCTCAGAGAGCATTGTGCGGCCGCGATTGCTGCGATGCAAAATGAATTATTGCATCGCAGCATAAGTCAGCTATATGAGTGTGACTTATTGCTCAGCGCTCCGGCCGGCGGACGACCTCGCCTTCGATGATCCGGCCGCCGAACTCCTGCCGGAACGCGGCGAAAGGATCGTGCGGCGGCGCTTCGCGCATGCGCCTGCGCAGCGCCCGGGTCTTCCACCACAGCCGCGCGCCGGCAATGACCGCCACCGTCATCACCACGGCGAAGAGCAGGATGGACACCATGAGGGAGACGGCCAGCACCGTGGCGCCGGCCAGCACGGTCAGAATTCTGGTGAACCACTTCTTGGGCGCGCCGGCTTGGTTGCCGTTCCAGCCTAGTCGGGGGTCGTACATGAGGTTCCTTTCTTGAAACGTGCGCGCCTGGCGTCGCAACTTCAGGGATTGGTCGGCGGAGCGCCCGTTCGGTTCCCGGGCTGCCGGCGCTGCAGGGGCGGGCGGCGAAGGGTCATCGCCGGATCGGCCGATTATCGCAGCTTCGGCGCGCGCAAACGGGAAGTGGGGCCGGACGCGGGCCGGGACAAGCCGTTCGCGGTATGCGGCTTGCAAAGGGCGATGACCGCTCGAACCGCGCCCGCCGTCCCACGCATCGCGCCGCCTCTGCGCCGTACGAGGAATCTTTCAACAGGCGCTCTTGAAATGGGGTAGGGGCGTCCCTATCATTAGCACTCGCCAAGGCCGAGTGCTAACACTGGCGTGTTTGATCATCGAATTCAGCTTTGAACGCCGCCTCAAGATAAGCGTTCGCTCACTTACTTTATCTACGTTGGAGGATTATTGGCATGAAAATCCGTCCCCTGCATGACCGCGTCGTCATCAAGCGGTTGGAAGAGGAACGCAAGACCGCGGCCGGGATCGTGATCCCGGACAATGCGGCGGAGAAGCCGGACCAGGGTGAAGTGGTCGCTGTGGGCAACGGCAAGATCCTGGACGACGGGAAGGTGCGTCCGCTCGAAGTGAAGGTCGGCGATCGCGTGTTGTTCGGCAAGTACGCGGGTCAGACCGTGAAGATCGACGGCGAGGAATACCTCGTCATGCGCGAAGAAGACATCATGGGCGTGATCGCCTAATCGGATACGAACAGGAGTTTTTGAGATGGCAGCTAAAGACGTACGCTTCCACGAAGATGCGCGCCACAAGATGCTGAACGGCGTGAACATCCTCGCCAACGCCGTGAAAGCCACCTTGGGCCCCAAAGGCCGCAACGTGGTGCTGGACCGTTCCTTCGGCGCGCCGACGGTGACCAAGGACGGTGTCTCCGTCGCCAAGGAAATCGAACTGAAGGACAAGTTCGAGAACATGGGCGCGCAGATGGTCAAGGAGGTCGCGTCCAAGACCTCGGACGTGGCCGGTGACGGGACCACCACCGCGACCGTTCTGGCCCAGGCCATCGTGCGCGAAGGCCTGAAGTATGTCGCCGCGGGCATGAACCCGATGGACCTCAAGCGCGGCATCGACAAGGCCGTCAACGCGGTGGTCGAAGAACTGAAGAAGATCTCCAAACCCTGCACGACCTCCAAGGAAATCGCCCAGGTCGGCGCCATTTCCGCCAACGCCGATGTCGACATCGGCAAGATCATCGCCGACGCGATGGACAAGGTCGGCAAGGAAGGCGTCATCACCGTCGAAGACGGCAAGAGCCTGGATAACGAACTGGACGTGGTCGAAGGCATGCAGTTCGACCGCGGCTACCTGTCGCCCTACTTCATCAACAACCCCGACCGTCAGCAGGCGGTGCTGGAGAACCCCTTCGTGCTGCTGCACGACAAGAAGATCTCCAACATCCGCGACCTGCTGCCGATCCTCGAGCAAGTCGCCAAGGCCGGCCGTCCGCTGCTGATCATCGCCGAGGACGTCGAAGGCGAAGCGCTGGCGACCCTGGTGGTCAACAACATCCGCGGCATCCTGAAGACCTGCGCCGTCAAGGCCCCGGGCTTCGGCGACCGTCGCAAGGCCATGCTCGAAGACATCGCCATCCTGACCGGCGGCACGGTGATTTCCGAGGAAGTCGGCCTGACGCTGGAGAAAGCCACCCTGAACGACCTCGGTCAGGCCAAGCGCGTCGAAGTGGCCAAGGAAGAAACCACCATCATCGACGGCGCCGGCGATCCCAAGAACATCGAGGCGCGCGTCAAGCAGATCCGCGCCCAGATCGAAGAAGCGACCAGCGACTACGATCGTGAGAAGCTGCAGGAGCGCGTGGCCAAGCTGGCCGGCGGCGTGGCGGTGATCAAGGTCGGCGCCGCGACCGAAGTCGAAATGAAGGAGAAGAAGGCCCGCGTGGAAGACGCGCTGCATGCGACCCGCGCCGCGGTCGAGGAAGGTATCGTCCCCGGCGGCGGTGTGGCCCTGCTGCGTGCGCGTGCCGCGATCAGCAACCTGAAGGGCGACAACGCCGACCAGGATGCCGGTATCAAGATCGTGTTCCGCGCCCTGGAAGAGCCGCTGCGCACCATCGTCGCCAACGCCGGCCTGGAGCCCTCCGTCGTGGTGAACAAGGTCGTGGAAGGCAAGGGCAACTTCGGCTTCAACGCCGCGACCGAGGAGTACGGCGACCTGGTCGAAATGGGCGTGCTCGACCCGACCAAGGTCACCCGTACCGCCCTGCAGAACGCCGCTTCCGTGGCCTCGCTGATCCTCACCACCGACGTGGCCGTGACCGAGCTGGTCGAGGAGAAGCAGAACAACGCCCCCGGCATGGGCGGCATGGGCGGCATGGGCATGGACATGTAATCGCGCGGTAGCGGTTACGATCCACCCGTACGCGAAAAGCCCCGCTTCGGCGGGGCTTTTTCTTTGTGCGTGCCGCCCGTGCGGCGTGCGGCTTTGTTGGCGGCGTCACGCTTCCCCGCTATAATCCGCGCTCTTCGGGCGTAGCGTCTTCGAATGACGTTGCGACCGTAAGCGGCCGAGTCGCTCAGTCGGTAGCAGAGGACTGACGCTTTGTCCGCAAGCTGCAGCAGTACCAAGTGGCCAAGTAGCTCAGTTGGTAGAGCAGAGGACTGAAAATCCTTGTGTCGGTGGTTCGATTCCGCCCTTGGCCACCATGATTCGCCCCGCGCAGGGCGTCATATCGAGCAGGGCGATTCGTCCTGGCGTTACAACCTTCTTCCCGCCCTCACGAGTCTAGAAGAATGCTCAAGGCGCTCAGGAGAGTGATCGGAATTGACTCGGGGCGCCGGACGCGCAAGCGCAAGCATTTGCGCGAAGAGATTCCCGAAATCACCGAGCTGGAAGAGCGCCTGATCCGCGAAGTGGACGAGTACACCATGACCTCGTCCATCCGGCGGCATGCACTGATCCGCGCGCTGCACTACGTCAACCGCAAGGGGCTGGAAGGCGACATCGTCGAATGCGGCGTATGGCGCGGCGGCAACATTTTCCTCGCGCGACGTCTGCAGGAGACCTCGTATCCCGGGCAGCCCCGACAGTACTTCCTCTTCGATACGTTCGAGGGCATGGCGGAACCTTCCGCCCTTGACGTCAGCCACACTGGCGCCCCCGCCCGCGAACAGTTCGCCGAACGAAAGAAGGACGGCTACGTCGACTGGTGCTATGCCTCGCTGGAAGACGTGCAGCAGTCGGCCCGACGTCTGTTCGGCAACACCGAAGGCATGCACTTCATCAAAGGGAAGGTGGAAGACACTCTGCGGGACGAACGCAACCTCCCCGAAAAGATCGCCGTGCTGCGCCTCGACACCGACTGGTACGAGAGCACCAAGGTCGAGCTCGAAGTGCTTTACCCGCGTTTGCGGCCGGGCGGCGTGCTGATCATCGACGACTACGGCTACTGGCAGGGCGCGCGCAAAGCCGTGGACGAATACTTTGCCGACCGGCCCGTTCTGCTTCACCGCATCGACCACACCTGCAGGGTGATGGTGAAAGAAGCCTGACCGGGCGGCCGGACACGCGACGGCCTGCCCGTACCGGCGCCGGCCGCCTTGTCAGGGGATCGTTCCGCTTTGGCGAGCGCAAACCAAAAAAACCCGGAACATTGAGGCGGCCGTTGGACGCTTTGTGTGGGGGGATACCGGCGTGCGTGCGTCTGCAGGAGAGCGCCTGCCTGCTAGTCAGCAAGTGCTCGCATAAGCACAAAGGCTCGTCTAGCCCTTTCGGTATATGTCAAGTTTCTGACACTCCCCCATTGGTTAGCGTTGCCCGGGCCGCCCATACGCACTAAGATTTTTCGAAAATTTTTACAAATACCTTTAAACAAGAAAGTACTGCTCGGGGCTTGCCCTTCCCCTGAGGTTCGCACGCTCGGATCTCAAGTCCCCACGAGCCGGGCGCGCCTTCCTGCGTTCCAATGAAGCGATTCACGGTCGAAACGCGTGACGGCGATGCTGTGCCTTCTGGAGGAGGGCTGGCGCAATCTTCGTCGCGTATCGCGCGCTTCATCGCTAGCGCCGGAATGGCGTTTCGCTTTCGCGGCGATCCCGGCGACGAAAACAGTCTGTGGGGAGTGGCTGAAGGAAAAGCGCGATCTCGTCACCGCCGGCCGGTGGGCGAATTGCGGCACCCGGTGCGTTGCGTTCCCGGTCACAGCATCGGGACTTAGAACATTCCAAACCAAAGCGTGCATGGGCACATGAAGACCAAGAACAGTTTCTATACGCGCGGCAAGCTGCTCGTCTTGTTTTTCTCCTCGTTCGCGGTGACGGGTTGCGCGACCATGCCGGGCTGGCTGCCGTCGAGCGGCGCAAGCCGTGAGCAGGTCCAGGCGGCCGAAACCGAGCGCATCAAGGGCATCCAGTTGGTCGATGTCGACGATGCCCTGGCAAGAAAGCTCGCCGACGCGAAAAAGCTCGGCCGGCTGGCGGACATCTTCCCCAGTACATCCGACAACAACTACGTCATCGGCCCGGGCGACGTCATCGAAGTGACCGTATGGGAAGCGCCGCCCGCTCTGCTGTTCGGCGCGGTGGTGATCGACCCCCAAGCCGGCCCGACCACCACCCGCGCCGTGACCTTGCCCGCGCAGATGGTCATGGCGGACGGCACGATCACCGTGCCCTTCGCCGGACGCGTGAAAGTACAGGGACGCACCACCCAGGAGATCGAAGCCGATGTCGTCAAACGGCTCTCGGGCAAGGCCAACCAGCCGCAGGTCCTGGTGCGCGTCGTGAAGAACAACACCTCCAACGTCACCGTGGTCGGCGAAGTGAATCAGGCCACGTTGATGCCGCTTACGCCCAAAGGCGAGCGGTTGCTCGATGCCCTGGCCGCCGGCGGCGGCGTGAGGCATCCCGTGAGCCGGATGGCGATCCAGCTCACGCGCGACAACGTGACGGTCACCATGCCCCTCGACGCGATCATCCGCGATCCCAAACAGAACATCATGCTCAAGCCGGGCGACGTGGTCACCGCGCTCTTTCAGCCCAAGAGCTTCTCGGTCCTGGGCGCCACCGGCAAGAACGACGAGATCCCGCTCGAGGCGCAGGGCATTACGCTTGCGCAGGCGCTGGCCCGTGCCGGCGGGCTGATCGACAACCGCGCCGATGCGCGCGGCGTGTTCGTGTTCCGTTTCGAAGACCCGAACCTGGTGGGTGCCCAGCCTGGAGTCGAAAGCCCGGTCGAGGGCGCGGTGCCCGTGGTCTATCAGATCGACCTGCGCGATCCGGCCTCGTTCTTCATCACCCAGAACTTCCCGGTGCAGGACCGGGACGTCATCTACGTCTCGAACTCGCCGGCGACGGAATTCGAGAAGTTCCTGAGACTGGTGGTGTCGGTGGCGGCGCCGGGCGCGACGCTCAACAACGTGTTGAAGTAGGCGCAGCGGATTCGCGGCGCGACAGAGGGAGGCATGGCCAAACCGCGTAACCCGTTCGAAGTCACCTTCGCGGTGTGGAACGCGCTGTTCCTGCGCGAGGCGCTGCGCCGCCTGTTCGACATGCGCGCGGCCTGGCTGTGGCTGCTGCTGGAGCCGGTGCTCCATATCGCTTTCATCGCCTACGTCTTCAAGGCGATCCGCATGCGGACCGTGGGCGGTATGGACATCGCGATGTGGATCATCGTCGGCCTGCTCTGCTTTTTTCTCTTCCGCCGCACGGGCATTCAGGTCATGCGCGCCGTGGACGGCAACAAGTCGATGTTCACCTACAGGCAGGTCAAGCCCTTCGACGCCGCCATCGTCCGTGCCGGCTTGGAGGCATTCCTGATGTCGATCGTCGCCATCGTCATCCTGAGTGCCGCGACCCTCATGGGTTATACGACGTTGCCGGACGACCCGCTGCTCGTGCTCACAGCGGCTTTCGGGCTGTGGCTGTGCGGGCTCGGCTTCGGGCTGGTGGCTTCGGTATCGATGCGGCTCGTGCCCGAGCTGGAGCACATCTTCACCATCCTGATGACGCCGCTCTACCTGATATCGAGCGTAATGTTCCCTCTCACCGCCGTAGCGGAGCCCTATCGGAGCTGGCTTCTGCTCAACCCCATCGCGCATGGTTTGGAACTGGCCCGCGCCGGTTTCTCCGACTACTACCACGCCGTGCCGGGCGTCAGCCTGAGCTACCTCTACACCTTCGCGACGGTCCTCATCCTCCTCGGTCTGCTGCTGTACCGGCGCTTCCATCTGCGGCTGGTGATGAAATGATCGTCGTCGATAACGTTCACAAGCGCTATCACACCGGGCACGGCCCCGGGCCCTGGGTGCTGCGGGGGGTCAGTTTGACCATTCCCCCGCATGTGAATGTCGGCCTGATCGGCGCGAACGGCGCAGGCAAATCGACCTTGCTGCGCATCATCGGCGGTGAGGATCAGCCGAACAAAGGCCGGGTCGAGCGGCGCTGCCGCGTGTCCTGGCCGATGGGGCAGGGCGGGCTCGAATCCAGCCTGACCGGGCGGCAGAACGCGAAGCTCGTGTGCAGGGTGCACGGTCACCAGGCCGATTTGACGGACAGGGTCGCGTTCGTGCGGGACTTCTCCGAATTGGGCGAGTACTTCGACCAGCCGGTCCGCACCTATTCCTCCGGTATGCGTTCCCGTCTGCAGTTCGCCTTGTCGCTGGCTTTCGATTTCGACGTTTACATCTCCGACGAAGTGACCGCTGCCGGCGACGCGGCATTCCGCAAGAAAGCCGCCGAAGCCTTCAAAGCCATGGCGAATCGGGCGGGATTGATCATGGTGTCGCATGACGAGGGTACGTTGAAGCAGTTCTGCCAGGCCGGGATCTGGATTCATGAAGGCAAGGCGCACTGGTTCGACGACATCGACGACGCGCTAAAAGCGTACAAGGAAAGCATTTCGAAATGAGCAACGGGAAGGCACAGCGTTTATTCAACACGCTCAAGGATACGCTGCAGCGCGTGCGACAGGGATTGATGTCGCTGGAAGTGTTTCGGCGCGCGCTTCGGACGATCGGCATAGCGGCCGTCGCAATTTCCCTCTACTGGCTGCTGATCGCCTCGGACCGCTACGTGTCGGTCGCCAATGTGATCATCCAGCACACCGATAACGTTGCGGCGCCCGTCGTCGACATCACTTCCGTACTGGGCATGCAGGGCGTCGGCGGCGCCAACCGGACCGATCAGCTCCTGTTGCGCGAGTACCTGCTCTCGGTGGACATGCTGAAGAAGCTGGACGAGAAGCTGGACCTGCGATCGCACTACAGCGACTGGCGTCGGGATCCGGTTTCCAACATGTGGTTCAGGAACGGGCCGATGGAATGGTTCCACCGCCATTATCTGTCGCGCGTCAGCGTGAACTACGACGATTACTCGGGCGTACTGCGTATCGAGGCGCAGGCCTACGATCCCGAGACCGCTCACGCCATCGCCAAGATGCTCGTGGAAGAAGGTGAACGCTACATGAACCAGCTCGGCCACGAGCTGGCCGAAGCGCAGGTGAGTTTCCTTACCCAGCAGGTGGATTCGGCGTATCAGCGCTTCCTGGAGGCGACCCGGGAACTGTTGACTTACCAGGACGCCAAAGGCCTCGTTGCACCGCAGGCGACGGCGGAGAGCATCAACGCCATCATCGCCAAACTGGAGGCGCAGCGCGCCGAGCTCCAAACCCAGTTGGCGGCCCTGCCCAGGACGCTGGAAAAGAACCATCCGCAGATTCAGCTCATCAGGCAGTCGATCGCCGCCATCGAACGGCAGATCGACGAGGAGAAAAGAAAACTCGCTTCCACCGCCGGCAAGACGCTCAACTACACAGTGGAGGAGTTCGAGCGCCTGCAACTGAACGTGAGTTTCATGCAGGAGATTTACAAAACGGCGCTGATCGCGCTCGAAAAGGGGCGCATGGATGCGACGCGTACGCTGAAGAAAGTCTCGGTGTTGCAGATGCCGTCCTTGCCTGAATATCCGATGCAACCCGAGCGCATCTACAACACCGTCGTTACGCTGCTGCTCGCCGCCATCCTTGCGGGGATTGTGAAACTGCTCGAGGGCATCGTGCGCGATCACGTCGATTGACTATGGAGGGGCCGCAGGTGTTCGGGGAACGTCCGGAGGCGATCAAGTTGGCGCCGTCTCTCGTTCACCTGACGGCCCGGGCCATGCCGCTCATCACCGATTCGGGCGGTGTTCAAGAAGAAGCGGCCAATCGGCTTTTCTACGACCCGGCAGCGTTGGCGTGCGGCACCTGCCTTTTTGGCGACGGCAAGGCGGCGCCGCGCATTCGAGACGTATCGGTCCGCATATGTTGAACACCGTCTCCATCATCGGCCTGGGATACATCGGCTTGCCGACCGCGGCCTTGCTGGCTTCGCGCAGGAAGCGCGTGATCGGCGTCGACGTGTCGTCGCAGGTGGTGGAAACCGTCAATCGCGGCGAGATCCACTTCGTCGAACCCGAGCTCGACCTGCTCGTGCAGGCGGCCGTCAGGACGGGCTATCTGCGCGCCGCGACACGGCCGGAGCCTGCCGACGCTTTCATCATCGCGGTGCCCACGCCGCTGACCGCCGACCGGAAACCCGACCTGGGCTACATCGAATCCGCCGCACGTTCGATCGCGCCTGTACTGAAAAAAGGCGACCTCGTCGTTCTGGAGTCCACATCGCCCGTGGGCACGACGGAACGGATGGCGCAGTGGCTCGCCGAAGCGCGGCCGGACCTGAGCTTCCCGCAGCAGGCCGGCAAAGCCTCGGACATCCGCGTCGCCTATTGCCCCGAACGCGTTCACCCGGGCCGGATCGTGCAGGAGCTCATCGAGAACGACCGCGTGGTGGGCGGCATGACGCGCAGGTGCGCGGAGGCCGCGGCGGCGCTTTACAAGTCGTTCGTGCGGGGCGAATGCCTGTTCACCGACCCCCGCACGGCGGAAATGTGCAAGCTTGCGGAAAACAGCTTCCGCGACCTCAACATCGCCTTTGCCAACGAGCTGTCGATCATCTGCGACAAGCAGGGGATCGATGTCTGGGAACTGATCGCGCTCGCAAACCGCCATCCGCGCGTCAGCATCCTGCAGCCGGGCTGCGGCGTCGGCGGCCATTGCATCGCGGTCGATCCCTGGTTCATCGTCGACTGTGTGCCGGAGGACGCCAGGCTGATCCGCACGGCCAGGGAAGTGAACGATGCAAAGCCCGGGTGGGTGCTCGGCAAGGTCGAACAGGCGATCGAGAACCTGAAGCAGCGCGGCATCGTGAACGGAAACGTCCGCATCGCCTGCCTGGGCATCACGTTCAAAGCCGATATCGACGATTTGCGCGAAAGCCCCGCGCTGAAAATCACGCAAACGCTTGCGCGGCGGCCGGGAGCCAGGGTCGCGGTCGTCGAACCCAACTTGCAAAGCCTGCCTGAGGAGCTGAGCGCCGCACAGGTGCGGCAGATGACTTTGGAAGAAGCGATCGACTGGGCGCACGTCCTGGTGCTGCTGGTCGATCATGCGCCGTTCAGGCAACTGAAACCCCAGCTCCATGGCAGGCAGTTACTCGTGGATACCCGGGGCATCTGGGAAGGAAAGACGCAATGACCGATAACCTGAACGATCCCACCGACCTTCAGTCGCGGCTGAAAGAGTTGGAGGAGGAGAACGAACTGCTGCTCCTGCAACTTCATCAAGTGCAGGAGGAGCTGGAACACTACTACCTGCGCAACCAGGAGCTCGAGAAAGCGCAGCCTCCCGCGCAGAGCGCCCCGGCTCCGGCCGGCTGGGTGGACGACGAGCTGCCCGAGGTGCTGGCCGAAAACCGGCGTCTCAACGCATTGGTGGAGGTCCAGCGCGCCGTCCGCCAACATGAGGCGCGAAACGCGCTGAATGTGCGGCTGGGCAATATCCTGATCGATGCCGTCCAGTCGGGTGCACTGCTTTCGGTGCCGCCTAAGCTGCTGAGGATCTGGCGGGAATCGAAGCGCCGGACGCCGCCCAAGGCGCTGGGAGGAGAGAGCTTCGACGAGGTCGTTGCGGCCTACAACCAAGGCGGTTTCGATGCTGTGGAAGAGCTGCTTGCAAAGGCCTCTGTCGGGCCCCTGATGCAAGGCAAAGCCTATATGGCGCTGACTCGCCACTTGATGAAGTACGACCGTGCGGCAGCGGCCGAGGCGGCGCGGCGGGCACACGCACGGGATCCCAAGCCCAACCGCCTGAAATGGGTTGCTTTCAGGCTGCACGAAGCGGGTGAGGTCATCGAGGCGGAGGCCATGCTGGATGTTCTTCCGCCGGAGACGTCCTTCAGCGATTCGGAAAAACGGCGGGCGAGCCAAATTCGACGCGAAGCCCAATACGCCCGGCAGCATGAAGCCAAACAACGCACCGGCTACGCCGAGCGACGCGCGGCGATCGAAAGACAATTACGTACCCTGACGGAGGAAAAGGAGGCGCAAACCAGACTTGCCAACGAGCGCCAACAACGGATCGAGCAACTTGGTCGGGAAAGAAATGCGATCGAGCAGGAAAAGGCTGCGCTGACGAAGGAACTCGACCAGCTCAAAGGAAGCGCTGCACGTACCAAAGAGGAAAACGAGCTTTTGCTCTCCCAGCTGCATCAAACGCAGGAGAGGTTGGAGCAAGCGCTTCTGGAAAAGGAAAAAATCGCCTCCGACCGCGCGGCGATCGAAAGACAATTACGTACCCTGACGGAGGAAAAGGAGGCGCAAACCAGACTTGCCAACGAGCGCCAACAACGGATCGAGCAACTTGGTCGGGAAAAAAATGCGATCGAGCAGGAAAAGGCTGCGCTGACGAAGGAACTCGACCAGCTCAAAGGAAGCGCTGCACGTACCAAAGAGGAAAACGAGCTTTTGCTCTCCCAGCTGCATCAAACGCAGGAGAGGTTGGAGCAAGCGCTTCTGGAAAAGGAAAAAATCGCCTCCGACCGCGCGGATATGGAGCAAGTCGCGCAAGCCCTTCAAGCTGACGTCGCAGCACTGAAGGAGCAGATCGAAACGCTGCGGCGCAGCCACGCGCGTCTCGAAGAAGAAAAGGCGGCCATTACGCGCTGGCACGAAGAGGCTGAGCGGCTGGCGGAAGAGCTCAACCGGGAGGTCGGGGCGCTGAAACAGGCGCAAGTACAGAGTGAACAACAGCGCCAAGAGCTCGCCGAGCAGGTCCAACGGCTCGCCGCGGAAAAAAAGGCTCGAGAAGCCGAGCTGTTGGGAGAAATCGAAACGCTGCGGCAGCAGCAGGTTAAGACCGAGCAGGAAAAGGTGGCATTAGTGAAGTGGCACGACGAGCTCGTCGTGATGGTGGAGGAGCGCAACCGGCAGATCGAAACGCTTCAGAAAGCCCAGGCGCAGTTCGAACAGGTGCATAGAGTGTTGACCGAGCGCTATGAAGGGCAGTTGAAGAGCGTAGTTGAGCTGAAGGCGCAAATCGAGCAACTGAAGGCGCAGTCGGAAATCCGCAAGACGGAGTTCGAACGGCAAATCGAGGCCTTGAAGCAGGAGAAAACGAAGCTGGAACAGGAGATTCGCGCGCTTGCCGAAAAAGCCGATCAGGCGGAGAAGCGTGCGGCCGAGCAGCTCAAGAGAGCGAACGAACTTCAGCAGCAGATCGAGCAACGCAGTGCGAATGAAGCGGAAATGGCGACACGTCAGCAGCGCATGTACGAAGAAATGGTGCGTGCCGAAGCGCAGATCGATCTGATCAAGGACATGCTCTTGAGAGAGCCGGGGCTGTGAACGAAGTACGCAAAATGATGCCAGAGCAATCCGTCGTCCCCTACGACGAAAACCTGCTCGAACGGGCACGCACCCAGTGGGAGTTCGGTGACTGGCAGAGCTTGGCGAAGCTCGACAGGGAGGCGCTGCAACATCACCCTGAAAGGGCCAGGCTCGCCTTGCTCGCGGCGGCTGGCCGGCTGCAGGCCGACAAAGTTGCCGAAGCGCGCCAGTTTGTGCGACTTGCGCAAGATTGGGGGGTGAGCAAGAGACTCATCGCGCGCGTGTTGATATCCGGTGTTTACAACAGCCTGGGTCGTATGGCGGCGCTGTCCGGCCAGCAGCAACGTGCATTACAGCATTTCAAGACATCCGTTGCATTGGGAGGTTCTGGGGGAGACGAGAACTTGCTCGCTCGTGCAAGGGCCGGGGAGCAACTGGCACAGCTTGGGCTGCCGGCAGGTACATACCGTATCGATGAGGGCTCGGCGCAATACCAGAAAGGAGTTGCGCAGCTAACAAGTGCGCATAACAACCGGATAAAAGACGAAATACGGGCAGAGATTAATTCTCAACTAAAAGCGACAAACCCTAACCCTTATTCGCATAACAGAACGTTGACGCCGGACTTGAACCAGGCGCTGCGGGAGTTTGCAGAGAAAGCGTTGGGGCTGAAAGGGTTGAAAAGTACTTATATCGACTACCTGGGTACAAAGGCGATTCAGGTCGAAAGAAACTGCGTAGGCCGGTTGGCGACAACCGTGCAAGACGCGATTGCACGTCAATTGGTCGCAGAATGCGTGCCCGGAGACCGCATCTGCATTCTGGAGATCGGAGCGTTGTATGGGGTCAGTTTGGCCATTCTCTACAACCATGCAGTTACTCGGTTCGTAGAGACAAAGGTCGTGTGCCTCGATCCGTTTGATGGTTATTACGGCACGGCGATCGACGCAGTGCTGAATCAGCCAGTCGATGATCTGACCTTCAAGCGCAACATGCAACTGGCGAATGTGCCCGAGCCGGACTACCAGATCATCAAGCACTATAGCGCTGCTCTAGAAGCGCAAGCGGCTGCCCGTGAACTGAAGTTCAACGTGCTCATCATTGATGGTGATCACAGCTACGAAGGCGTTGCGTTCGATTTCAACACGTACTTCCCCATGCTCGAGCCGGGCGGTTACGTCATTTTTGACGATTACAACGCCAAGGAATGGCCGGACGTCACAAGATTTGTAGACGGCGATCTGCGAAACGTATCGAACTTCGAATATCTCGGCTCCGTTTCTCGTACGGCGGTAGGTCGAAAAAAGAAGGAATGAGATCGAGACTGGAAAGCCTGCGGGACAGACATCGCGGAGAGCGTGCCGTTCTTGTGGCGAACGGGCCGTCGCTCAACAGGATGGACCTGGACTTCCTGCGCCGCGAAACCGTGATCGGTATGAACAAAATTTTTCTCGGATTCAAGCGTTTTCGCTTTTATCCGCGGTACTACGTTGCCGTTAACTATAGGGTAATCGAACAGTCGGCAGAGCAGATCAGAGCAATGAACTGCGTGAAGTTCACGCCCGTTCATACCGCACACCTGGTCCCGGAAGATGCACTGACCTACCACATCCAGACCAGAAATCCGGTCGCGCGCTTCTCCAGGGACATAGCGCGAGGCGTGCACGAAGGCTGGACGGTTACTTACGCCGCCCTGCAGGTCATTCACTATCTCGGGTTCAGTGAGGTCGTGATCATCGGTATGGATCATCGTTACGAATACTCCGGTGCGCCCAACGAAGCGCGCCGGCTTGATGGCCCCGATCCGAACCACTTCAGTCCGGACTACTTTGGTTGGGGCCAGACGTGGGACAACCCCGATTTGGCGCGTTCCGAAGAGTCCTATCGCATCGCGCGCATGGAATACGAAAAAGACGGGCGCCGGATTCTCGATGCCACGGTCGGCGGCGCATGCACCGTTTTCGAAAAAGTCGACTATCGCGAGTTTTTCGGGGTGGCGGCATGAGCGGACGGCGCATCCCGGTTCAAATGTTGGGCCAATCGGGCTGCCGGTTGGAGTTTCCGGGCGCCACGATATACGTGGACCCGTACCTGTCCAACTCCGTCCAGATCCTGGACTCGCCGGACCTGGAGCGTCTGGTCCCCATACCGATAAGCCCTGAAAAGGTGACCGACGCCGACATTGTGCTCATCACCCATGAGCATCTGGATCACTGCGATCCACACACGTTACCGCTGATCGCGCAATCCTCGCCTCGGGCAAGGTTTGTCGGTCCGCAGCCGGTGCTTGCAAAGCTCACCGAATGGGGCATTGAACGCAGCCGCCAGGTTTTGGCTCGCGAGGAGTGGATCGACTTGGCGCCGCAGTTACGCTTGCGCGCCATACCGGCGGCCCATCCGAAGATCCAGCGCGACGCGGAAGGCAATCTGGAGGCGGTCGGCTATCTGCTGGAGTTCTCGGGAGACAAGATCTATTTCGCCGGGGACACCTTCGCGCGCCAGGAAATCATCGACACCTTGCGCGAACACGGTCCCGTCCATACGGCGTTTCTGCCCGTCAACGAACACAATTTTTTCCGCAACCGCCGCGGCATTCTCGGCAACATGTCGGTGCGTGAGGCATTCCAGCTCGCGCAGGAGATCGGTGCCAAGCAGGTCGTCGCGGTCCATTGGGACATGTTCGCGGCCAACTCGGTGGACCCGGACGAGATTCGCCTGGTTCATCAGCGGCTGAAGTTCGATTTCGCGCTGCTGATCCGCCCCACACACATAAACCTGGGAACTTCGCACGTCAGCGTTGTCATCCGGACGCTGAACGAAGGGCGCTATCTCGGCGAGCTGCTGAGCGCCATCGAGGCTCAGCAGACGAACAATCTGACGCATGAAGTCGTCATCGTCGACTCCGGTTCGACGGACGACACGCTGGCGATCGCCGAACGCCACGGCTGTCGCATTCAACATATCAGGCGCGAGGAATTCTCGTTCGGCCGGTCGCTCAACATCGGTTGCGAGGCAGCGCAGGGCGATATTCTGGTCATCATCAGCGGGCACTGCGTCCCGATCAACGGGCAATGGCTGCAACAGCTCTGCCAGCCGCTACTGGACGGCAAGGCGGAGTACGTTTACGGCAGGCAGGTCGGCGGCCCGAACACGTATCTCAGCGAGCACCGCATCTTCGCCAAATATTTCCCTGAACGCTCCGCGATTCCGCAGAACGGCTTCTACTGCAACAACGCGAATGCCGCTCTGCTCAAAACGACCTGGGCACGCTACAAGTTCGACGAAGAGCTGACCGGTCTGGAGGACATGGAGCTCGCGCAGCGGCTCGTAAAAGACGGTGGAAAGGTGGCATACGTCGCCGAAGCCGTGGTGTATCACCACCATTCCGAAACCTGGCCGCAAGTGCGCCGCCGCTTCGAGCGGGAGGCCATTGCCTTGCGCAAAATCATGCCGCAGGTGCATGTCGGACTGCTGGACACGCTTCGCTACACGGCCAGCAGCATCTGGAAGGATTGGCGTTATGCACGCAAGGAAAGAGTGCCGGCCAGCCTGCTGGACATCGTTCTCTATCGCTGGAACCAGTATTGGGGAGCGCTGAAGGGAAACCACGAGCACCGCAAGCTCTCGCACGCAGAGAAGGAAAAGTATTTCTATCCAAACTAAGAAAGAAGCAACATGCAAAAACCGCGTATCGTTGCGCTGCTGCCGATGAAGGCGAACAGCCAGCGCGTCAAAGGCAAGAACTTCCGGGATTTCTGCGGCAAGCCGCTCTTCCGCTGGATTCTGGATACATTGCTTTCGCTTGAGGAAATCGATCAGGTCGTCATCAATACCGATGCTCGCGCGATTCTCGCAGCGAACGGTTTGACGGACGGCGACCGGGTCCTCATTCGCGACCGCAAGCCGGAAATCTGCGGCGACCTGGTATCGATGAACAAGGTGCTCGCGGACGACGTCGCCAATGTGGAAGCGGACATCTATCTGATGACGCACACCACCAATCCGCTGCTGAGCGCGAATACGATCCGCGACGCGCTCAAGACCTTCATGGAAGCGAAACAGGCTGGCAAGGCGGATTCGCTTTTCACGGTCAACAAGATTCAGACCCGCTTCTACCGTGCGGATTGCAGCCCGGTCAATCATGACCCGGACAACCTTATTCCGACTCAGCACCTGGAACCGTGGTTCGAGGAAAACTCGAACCTCTACATCTTCACTCGCGACAGCTTCGCGAAAACCGATGCCAGGATCGGTAAGCAGCCCATCATGTACGAAACGCCCCGTTTCGAATCGGTCGACATCGACACTCCGGAAGACTGGGATTTCGCCGTCGCCGCCGCACGCTACCTGCAGGAGAAAAGCAGCAAATGAAAGTGCTCGTCACCTGCCCGCCGATGCTGGGCATGATCGACAGCTTCCGGCCCCTTTTTGCTAAATACGGCCTGGAAGTCACCGCACCGAAGGTGGTGCAAACCCTTAGCGAAGACGAGCTCGTAGAACTGCTTCCGTCGCACGACGGCTGGATTATTGGAGACGATCCCGCTACCCGCAGGGTATTCACCGCGGGCAAGGCAGGCAGGCTCAAGGCGGCGGTCAAATGGGGGATCGGCGTCGACAACGTCGACTTCGCCGCATGCAAAGACCTTGGGATTCCAGTCACGAATACCCCGAACATGTTCGGCGGAGAGGTGGCCGACATTGCGGTGGGCTACGTCATCGCGCTGGCGCGCGAAACCTTCCAGATCGATGCCGGTATTCGCAAGGGCGAGTGGCCGAAGCCGCGCGGTATCTCGCTGGCTGGCAAGACCGTTGCGCTGATCGGATATGGCGATATCGGTAAGAACACGGCCAAGCGCCTGCTGGCGGCGGACATGAAGGTCATCGCCTATGACCCGGCGGCCCCTGACTCGCCGGCGCTCCCTGCGGTCGAGCGCGCCGTGTGGCCCGACCACCTGGAGAAGGCGGATTTCATCGTCATTACCTGCGCGCTGACGCCGAGCAGCCGCCACATGATCAACGCTGAAACCCTCAGCAGGGCAAAAAACGGCGTGCGTATCGTCAACGTCGGGCGCGGCCCGATTATCGACGAGCCGGCACTGGTCGCGGCGCTAAAGTCCGGAAAGGTTTATTCGGCGGCGCTCGATGTCTTCGAGACTGAGCCTCTGCCGATGGACAGCTATCTCCGAACCCATCCGCGGTGCATTCTGGGCTCTCACAACGCGTCCAACACCGCCGACGCGGTGGTCCGGGCCAGTGAAGCAGCAGTCGAAAAATTGGTGGAGTTCCTCGGTGTCAAGTGATGCTTGGAAATCTTGTCTGGTAACGGGGGCGAACGGCGGCATAGGCCGGGCATTAGCCAGGACATTCTCTGATGCGGGCTACTACGTTATAGCAACCGATATTGTTCAGGCGCCGGACGGCATCGCTTGTCGGCATTACATACCTGCCGATCTAGAGCGCTTTGCACGGGATGAACAATACGCCAAAGAAGTGGTGAATGTTATACGCACCGCACTTGGGGGCAAATGCCTACATGTCCTTATCAATAACGCTGCTGTTCAAATACTTGGCACCACAGACGAGTTAAAAAGACAGGATTGGCAGACCACATTGAACGTCAATGTTCTCGCGCCGTTCTTACTTACACAAGCATTACTACCTGACCTTGAGGCAGCTGGACAAGGTGGCGCCTGCGTAATCAATATCGGGAGTATTCACGCTAGGCTCACAAAAAAACAATTTGTCGCATATGCAACTAGTAAAGCAGCTCTTGCTGGTATGACGCGCGCTCTGGCCATTGATCTTGGCGCGCGCGTTCGAGTTAATGCGATTGAACCTGCCGCAGTACAAACCCCGATGTTAGACGCGGGATTTGTAGGTAAGCCGGAGCGATACGCAAAACTAAAGGACTGCCATCCGGTGCGGCGTATTGGACTTGCAGAAGAAGTTGCTAAGCTTGCACTGGCAATAACGGATAATGAAATGGGCTTCATTCACGGCGCATGTTTATGTATCGACGGTGGGATAAGCAGCGCTCTCGTTGATCCGGATAACTGATCATGGCGTCTATGAGGATTCGAACCACAGCGTCAGAACTCCAGCATCTGCTGCGTGACGGGAAGATTGAGGCCGCGATTGCCTTATGCGACAAAAATCGTGCCCTACCTGTAATAGGGGGCTATTACGCGTTTTGGCTCCAGCGACTGACAACGAAGGGGAGGGCTATAACTAGCGACGTAAATGAGACGCGAGCAATAGAAACTAGTTCACTTTCAGAGGCCATCTTAAGAAATATTAGCCGTTACAAGTACGTTCTAGGAGCTTACGATGAACAAATTGCGGATCCAGAGAGTAGTAAGGCGGAACTCATTGCATCGCTTCCTTTCAAGAGTGAAATTTACTTACCTACATCAAAAATAGAGGTCCAGAAACAAATTCAAGGGCTTCGGCGCGTGCGAGATTTGTTGAATGATCACAATTTAGCGGTTACACGCGCACGCTTTGAGGGTTTGAAAGCGGCCATACAAGCGACGGGAAAGCGCCGAATATTTGTGGTCGGAAATGGCCCAAGTCTAAAAAAAACCGACCTAAGTCTGCTTAAAGATGAAATCTCCATCGGGTTTAATGGAATATTTCTTCACGACACTTTTAGACCGACAATTTATATAGTTGAAGATCATCTTGTCGCGGAAGATCGCGTTGGCGAAATTCTTTCGTATGACTGTCCGGTTAAACTGTTTCCTTCATATTTAGCGTACTGTATCGAACCTCAAGACAATACGATCTATTTGAATCATCGTCCCCGCTTAAGTTATCCGGTAGATACAGATTTTTCTTCGGATGCGGGCCGCATTACATACACGGGCGGAACGGTTACGTATACGGGATTGCAAGTTGCGGCCTCATTGGGGTTTGAGGAAATTATTCTCATCGGGGTGGATGCCAGTTATACCGTTAATAACGTAAAGAGATCTGACAGCTACGGCGTTGGCGTACTTACTTCCATATCGGATGACCCTAACCACTTTGATCCAACGTACTTCGGGAAGGGATACCGCTGGCACGATCCTAATGTTCACGTCATGTTGCAAGCCTATCGAAAGGCCCGAGATTGGGGACGCGCCAATGGCGTTAGGTTCATTAATGCAACAGTTGGCGGACAGTTAGAGGCATTTCCTAGAGCAAATTTCTATAGCCTTTTTCCCGCAGACAAGGTTTATCCGCGAATCGCTATCCTTGATTACACGTCGGTCGAACGAGTATGCGCAACGGGCATTCTCAAGCGAAATCTACTCGAGGATTGGCCAAGAGCATCATTGCTGCATATTCACAGCGATGATCGTAGAAAGTTATCCGCATTTCAGGCTTCTAAGAATGATCAGTATGTAGAAGGCGTAGACGGCGAGTCTGTCTGGCCTGCATTTAGAAGTCTGCTCCAATATAGCCCAGATGCCCTATATCTGAGACCGACATTAGACAGTGTTCCCATGACGGTGTTGCAGGCTGTGGCTGCTGCAACATTAAATAAGCCGTGGTTGATCCACTACATGGACGACTGGTTGGAGAAAGCAAAGCAAATGCTCGCTCCTGATGTCGCGCACGCCTATGAAGAATTAATGGGCTGGATGTTTACGCGGGCAGATATCGTTTTATCAATTTGCCCAAAGATGTCTGATTACCTGCGAGAGCGCTTTCGGCTATGTCCAGAGCGGGTGCACGCAATACACAACTTCTTTAAAGGACGAAAGAATCAAAGAAGAAGGGAACAGAGAGGACAAGATAAAAAGGTCATCCGTTATTTTGGGGGGCTTGAGCCTGATATGGGGCTTGCAACTCTCGTAAAAGTTGCACAGCAGGTCGACGCCTTCAACGCATCGCGCCCCTTTATGCAGGTGGCCTTGGAAATTCATACATCGAAGCATTACATCAGTAAACACGCATCAGCCTTTTCGAATTTAAAGGCTGTAACGTTTCATGTTCAAAGCGACAGCTATGATGAGTACTTAGAAAGACTGGAATCGTCGGATTTGAATCTCATCTGTTACAACTTTGATCCTGTTTCTGTAAGTTACGTTCGCTATTCTTTTGCAAATAAGTTGCCAGAGTTGCTGAACGCAAATGTGCCTTTCCTGGCGATTGGAGCGCCGGAGATCGCAACTATCGGTTATTTGCAGCAAGCAAATTATCCATTGGTGTTGGAGAGTCCAGATTTCGATATTAGTAATGTTTTGCAACATCTGTTCGAACCCAATGGGTCGTTAGTAGATGAGATGCATTCTGCTATTGCCGTTTTAAAAGAAGAATTCACAGAAGAAAAGAATAAGTATCGATTGTATGAATTGTTTCGGTCTGTAGTACAAAAGAGGCGGAGCGATGGCGTCAGTCGAGATGATCTATATAGCTTAGTAGATAACTTGCGCGTGATTTGCGACTCCTTCTCGGAAAGCTTCAAAAACTTACAGGACGTGGATCTCTTGTTAAAACTGCCATTGCTTTCAAGCGAAATGCTGAAAGAGGTCTTTGATAAGGTTCGCGTACATGGGCTCACTTGGTCTGTAGGTGACGAGTTTTCAAATTTGAAACGGCAAGTGAAGTCTAAAGAAGATATCGCGACGGGCAGCGAAGATCTTAAAACCAGGTCCTTGGCATTTCTTATTTGTGGATTTGGAATTTCGCGTTATGAACCACTTAACGGACATATTCGTGCGTGGCTCAGAACACACTCTTAGTGTAACTGGCGAGTTTCCGCATTTTTGAGCGGATAGTGCCGAGCAAAGTGACGCGTTTATTGAAAGAGAGGGCGGGTGAAAAGGGCATTTATCACAGGTATTACGGGACAAGACGGCGCTTATCTCGCTGAACTCTTATTGGCAAAGGGATATGAAGTTCACGGGCTTAAGCGCCGTACGTCACTGTTCAATACGGACCGCATCGATCATCTCTACCAAGGCCCGGAGATCAAGGATCGCCGTTTCATTCTGCATCACGGCGATATGACCGATTCGAGCAGCCTGATCCGAATCATTCAGCAGGTTCGGCCT
>Ga0207866_1000542_pt1 | contig 53555 bp, 59 predicted proteins | sample HigsolmetaAR203D_FD_184835 | JGI IMG/M metagenome (GOLD analysis project Ga0207866, IMG submission 184835) | Ionic liquid and high solid enriched microbial communities from the Joint BioEnergy Institute, USA - AR20-3-D (SPAdes) (version 2) ...
GCTTTCGAGCAGGCATTCGACAGGCATCTGAATGGCTTGCGTGCCGACGTGAACCCATTGGATCACCGCCATGACTGACGGTGGTGCCCAAGGCGGCCGTCAGACCAGCATTTTTTGGTTCCATAATTATCCTTATGCGAAATTCCGCCCCGGGGGGAAAGAGGCGTCGCGACGCTTGGCCGGATGTCGGAACAGACGATCACCAACGGTGTTTGGAAACTAGGATGAGCGCGTGGCCAGGGCCCGCGCTCGACGTGATCTCGAGGGACCACGCCATGCCGCATTCCACCATCATTGTCGGCTCGGACCCACCGCAACAGGAGCCCGTGAAGCCGCCTCCGGCTCCGCCACCCGTGACGCCCCCGCCTCTTGAGGAGCCAGATCCCGATCGCCTGCCGGATGAGGTACCGGATCCGAATCCCGACGAAACGAGAACACCTCCGATACGGCGGGAGCCTCCACCAATGAGCGCGACGGCCATCGTCCGCCCGTGAGGAATGAGCCTTCTATCGTTCTCTCGACAGGACCTTCACGCTGGCCGGATGCACAGGTATCCTGATCCGGTCGGCCGTGCCATCCGCGAGGAATGTATCGACGCCGTCCGGGTAGCGTCCACTCCTCGAAACGGCCACGGCCGCCTTGGTCAGCGTTTCCGCCACGTGGTCAGGGATGGTCTTGCGAGCGATGACCGCCGCCCGAAACCCCCACCCCATAACCGGGCGGCCGTCCACCATGACCGTGGACACGGTGATGTCCTCGTCGAAACTCTCGAGCTTCGCGACCTGGTCCGGCGTCATCTCGATAACCTTGAGCGGCGGTACTCCGTACTCGGCCTGGATCGAGTCGAAAACGCGCTTGGACGCGATGAAGCCATCCACCTGATCCGACCGCAGCAGGTATGAGAACTGGGCCCATGCCGCCCGCCGCCAGTTCGGCTTGACCCCGAGGTGCTCGAAGAGCTCTGGAGCGGTTCGCTCCAGCATCGACCCGGCGGCGCCGGGAATGATCCTGCGACCGTCGATGGACTTCAGATCATCGATCTTCGCGTCCTCCCTGACCACGAGCAGCAATGGGAAGGCATCGTGCATCCAGAGGACGGCAGCGTTGTCCGGCGTTTCCGCCTTGATCGCAGGCAGGGCAACCATGGCGGCCTCGATCTCACCTGCCGCAAGTCGACGGTAGTTGTCGAAACTTCCGCCTGTCTCTTTGACATAGACACGCAGATCAGGTGCGATACGCCTGCTCTCCGCAGCAATCTCGGCCATGTAGGTCATCGACATCGAGCCGTTTCCGCCAGCTCCTACGACAACGGTCTCCTGCGCTTGGACGGATATGCCCAAAATCATTGAAGAGGCCATGATCGCCGAGAAAACAGATTTAATCATTCGGTCAACCGATGGAAGTGTAATGTAATTCCCTGAAACCGCTCAGGGATGCTCTCTCTGTGTGTCACCGACGCCAGTGAAATGTTTCGGGAGGCGCCTCGCGCGGCAATCAGACTCATACCATTACGCCCCGGGAACTTGGAGGGCAATACCTGCGGAAATAATCGCCTTCAGACTGCGCGGCGTTGGGGATTTCTCCGAATTGATTACTTCGATGTGTGGGGACCACCATCACTACCGCGATGGCGGTCCCCACAGTCGACGCTGCCGCCGTGATCAGTCTTCCTCGGCCATGGCGCCAAGGTTCGCGTGCATGACGCGCGGCATCCGATCCACGATGGTCGCGGCTACCGAGGCAAGGCCGGCGGCCATGTTGCGGCGCAGACGGTCGATGTCATCTTCGCTGATGGACTGCCCGCTCTCCCGGATCTGGGCAATGCGGCGCTCGAGGCCCAGAGCGGACACCTGCATCGCGATGCTGTACTTCGTCCAGATCGACTCGCGCTCCGATTCCTTGGCGCGCATCAGGTAGTCCTGGAGGTAGATATTGTCGTAGTTCAGCTTGACGATCACGGCCGAACCCTCTCCAACCTCCGTCGTCCCGCCGTCGTACTCGTTCCAGTCACCGTCCCACGCCACCGTGTTCATCCCGTGGACCTGGCGACCGTCGCGCGTCAAGAGGATGACAGTGGGCATCGCAAGATGCGCCGACCTTTCACGTTTCGGATGCTTCTCCTTCTTCTCCTCCTCGGGCTTGGCTTCGACGATGCGCACCCTGAATTCGGCGCCGACGACTTTGCCGTTCAGGTACCCGTCGGTCAGGCCGATCGACACCTCCATCTCGCCGAGAGGGGCATCCTCCGGGGCGGACAACGCAAGCAGCATCCGCCCCGACCGCAACGAAGACCGGGCGATGGTGACGCCAGCTTCCACGAGGTTCTGGGACAGCACGATACGACCGGGGTGCACGTCACGGATCATGTAGTCGTCGCCGACGCTCGTGCTGGCCTTGAGGAAGGCCGTGCCTCCGCGGGGGATCTCGATGCCGCTCGCGGGAACGGACAGGCGGAAGAACGTTGGGCTCACAGTGCCGACGAACGCCTCGCACTTGACCCGCTCCCGGCGGGAGTCCCCCCCGAAAATCGAGCCCACTTGAGGCGCGGTGCCGCGCAGCAGGTTCGCGAGGGTCGGATCCTTCTCCACGAGACTCCGGAAGACGTGCTCGTTCGTCGAGCTCGTGGCCTTCTCGAGTTGGCGGCGGAACGTTTCCTCGTTCAAGTCCTTGAGTTCCGCGCTGTCCATCACGAGCTTGCGCACGATCGCAAGGTAGCGCTCGCTGACCTTGTTCAGCTTCAGCGTTTCGCGGTCCGCCTTCCAGACCTCGAAGTGCGCCTTTCGCGTCAGGTTGCTGGCGTCCACGACGATGACGAGGTGATCCTTCAGAGCCGGCAACTTGCACTCGGTGAGGAAGCCGCGGGACTCGCGGTGCTGGATCTGGCCGTTGACCGTGTGAAATACCCGATTGTTCGAGCGGATCACGCCGCCGGAGGACGACCGATTGGTGATCGAATCCTCGGTATAGTAGGCTCGGACCGAGATGGTCCCGAGTTCCGGGCACGTGTAGGAACCGACGTCGATTCTGCGGGCGCCGCGACCGATGTTGTTGTCGTCGTCCGAATCCTCCTGCGTCACGCCGGTCGACAAGTGATGCTCGAGGCCGAGGAAGGTGCGACCGTCGACACCAAGGGCACGTTGACGCCCCTTGCCCTTGCTCGGCTTCACGCGCATGTCGAGCACGCGGACGGGCAGCAGCGTGTCGGCGAGGTGCTCGATGAAAACACGGCGGGTCGAGTTGAAGTCGTTGAAGTCGGAACCGATCTGGAAATCGTAGAGCTTCACGGCCGTGCCGAACTCCAGCGCCACGTCCTCGAACGGCTTGCCGTCACGGGTGAAAAGCGGATGCAGCACGTCGGCCGAGAACGCCGGAATCTGGCCATTGGCGCCGCCGCTCTTGAAATACTCGATGACCGGGAGATCGCCCGTCGGCCGCTGGCGGCAGAGGGTCCAGCCCCATTTCCCGTCCATCGTGTGCTTGCGGGACACGATCAGCTTGTACTTGCGGGTTCCGCAATAGCCGATCACGCCCGACGAACCCATATTGAACTTCCCTTGGACGAAGGCGATTTCCTTCTTATTGCCGGCACTCAGCGACAGGAACGTGCGCTCGAAATCCTCGGGATGCTGACCCTCTCCCGTGTCGCAGAATGTCAACGAAGGCTGGCAGGGATCGTTCTTCCCGCTGAACGCCACCACGAAGTTGGCCTGAGCCCACTGGGTGCGCTCGCGCTGCGTGCGCATGTGCTCCATCATGCGACCGCCCTTCCAGCCGAGGAACCGCTCGATCGCCTCGTGAGCCGAGCGCGGCGCATCCGGGGAGCGCGGGTCGATGCCCTGCGCGACGCAATGGCGCATGAGGATGGCGTCGACGCCGTTCGTCAGCAACTCCGTTGCCGCCTTCGCGCCCGACGCGGACTGGTTGTTCGTCACGTTCCAGTTCGTGTCGCGGCCATCCAGCGGCAGCCAGTTCGCAGGATTCGCCATCGCCGGATTCGCCGCGATGATGCCGTCGACCTCCGCCTCGTTCTCGGCGGCGAGGAGCTCCATGCAGATGCGCTCGAAATCCCGCTCCGTGAGCCTGGAATTGAAAGGCCTGCGGCCGACGCCTGTCGTCATCTAGTAATCCTTTCGGTTGCCCCGCCCCGCACGGGCGAATTCATGGCCGCGACGTTTTACTCGAATCCTTTCGCCTGTCAACAAGCAAGGATTCGCGAACTCGGATTGGGCGAGGGTCGCCGCGTATCGGGAACCTGCGGGCATCGGGCGATGCCCCTGTGCCTGGCGACCGCCTCGCTGCGACAGTCGAGTTCTGCGCAATGCATCGCCCTCCCCGGTCGGGGCGGGTGCGGTCACCGGCTGTCGGGCGCGCACTTGAATGCCTTCCCAGTCGCGTGTAAGGATTCCGCACCGCGAATCCCTGGGGCATGCCATGATCCGATTCATCGCGGCCGCGGCGACGGCCGCCCTCCTGCTCGCCCTTCCGGCGCATGCGTCGCCGGATTGCCCCGAGCACTTCCTTGCGGGCAAGGACCCCGTGCCTCTTCAGGATTCGGTTCTTCGTGAGTCGCGGGCGCTTTGCTACGGGGGCTTCGCCCTGCTCCATTCCGGCCTGGCGAGGACGTCGCTTTGGGTGGCCGAGCGCCTTACCGCCGAGCGAGTGTCCGCTGCGCGCCAAGTTGAACGGGTAAACTCGTTCCATCCAGAGCCGAGGCTCCCGACGAACGAACGCGCCGAGCTTTCCGACTACGCTCGGAGCGGCTACGACCGCGGGCACCTCGCTCCCTCCGGCGACATGCCGGACGCCTCCACGCAGGCGGAGTCCTTCTCTCTGGCCAACATCATCCCGCAGGATGCCGACCTGAACCGTGGCCTCTGGGCTGGCATCGAGATGGCCGTGCGAGACCTCGCTCGCCTCCATGGCGAAATCTATGTGGTGACCGGCCCCATTTACGGCGGTACGTCGCTTCGGGCGCTGAAGGGGCGCGTTCTCGTCCCGACGTCCGTCTACAAGGCCGTCTACATTCCCGCCACACGGTCCGCAGGGGCCTACGTCGCTCCGAACGGGCCTGGTTCATCCTTCCGCGTCGTATCCATCAATGACCTCGCGTCACTCATCTGGTTCGACGTTTTCCCCACACTCCCAGCGGACATCAAGGCGCGCCCGGCCCGTTTGCCCAAGCCTGCGCGGATTCAAGGGCCGGCCCGAGAGACAGCGCGGGGTGGCCATTGGTCGGGGTTGACGGTCGATCTCCTGAAGTCCGCCATCCGCCTATTGCCTTGAACCGGTTTCCAAGTATCGATCAGGAGGGAGACAGAGATGATCGCGATCGAGCCGTTCGCAAACGACGAGCAGACGTATGATAGCCGCCACATCACGATCGAGAACGGAAAAGACGGCATCTACCTCGAGGTCGCCGGGTATTTTTGGCGTGACGGCCGCGAGCTCACTGTCCTAAAGGATTTACACGACTTCCTCGGTCGGATGATCGACCGCATCGAGACGCAGCCTTCGCGCGCGCCATTCGAGAACGACACTCCGGCCATAGTCGACAACCCTTTCCGGGATTGACCAGACCCTCGGTGTCTCCGAGAACAGGTTTGGACTTCACCGTCCGCAATCTCCAAGCCGAGACGCATCAGGAGACCAGCAATGCAGACCACAGGCCCGATGATCGACATTCAAGAGCTGCGGCGGCTGTACGAGGCGGCGACGCCTGGGCCGTGGCATTGGCGCTACGACGACGCGCTCGAGAAATGGACGATTGCGCCCGGAATCCTGATCGCGGATCACACTGACGGCACGCCGGGAGGAGACGAGCTCGACGTCGCCAACGCGAACCTGATCCCAGCCATGCACGCTGCATTCCCCTTTCTCCTCGCCGAAGCCGCTGACGCCGCGCGGCTGCGGTTAGAGAGCGATCTACTGCGAGCATCTCTGAGAGAGATCGCGCTGCAGGACGCCGCCAGGATCGCGCGCGATCCTGACCTGCCGCGCCGAATTGCCCTCAACGCCCTCCAATGGAGAGAGGAGCAGACAGATCACTGACGAGATTGGAGGACTCATGATTGACATCCAAAAGCTGCGGCGCGCCCATGAGAGGGCAGTGCAGGCTCGCAAGGACTATCTGGCCAGTACGGCATCACATGGCTGCGACCCGTTTATTGAGTATACCCAAGCGCAGCTTGCTCTTGCGGAACGTGCAATTACCGACCTTCCGTTCCTCTTCGCCGAAGCCGAGAAAGCAGCGCGACTGCGTGAGGCGGCAAAGAAGCTGGCCGATTGGGTCGATGAAGTCGACCCGGCCACTCCTGGATTAGCGGAGGTGCGCGCCGCCCTCATGCCGTGATGCATGTTTGAAGAAGCTTTCGATATCCTCCTTAAATGCTCGCGCGGAGAACAGAAATGCGTGTTACTGATGAGATGGTCGATGCGGCCATCAAGGCCGTGGGCACGGCGCCGGCAGAGCTGACCCGTGAGGCGATGCGGGCAGCCCTCGAAGCTGCCGTCGCCACTGCAGCGCAGGCCAAAGCGGGGTTCGCCGACCGTAAGCTAATGTCACTGGTCGCGCGGTACGGGGACGCAAGCGAACTCTCCGGATGGTTTGCGGCGAGGGGAGAACACGAGGAGGGGGAGCGCCAGTCGAACGAAGCCGGGCGCTACTTTAAAGAGATTTCCGATTTTGCCCGCGCTGCGCTGCCCCCACACGGGGAGCCTGCCGTCGAATTCCTGGCAGACCTCCTCGAGGAGGCTATGCGCCTGGCGAATGACTGGTCCATGGAGGCAGACGCATACAAGCGGGCGCTGGATCGGTTACTAGCGGCGAACAACCGTGAAATCGCACGCCCCCAGGCTTAGGGATTACTCGGGGATGATATGAGCTGCCGGCTCTGCGACGGCGTGCCCCACGATCGGCACGCCAGGTCAACCCGCCGCGCCGATTCGTCCCACCGGGGGCTCCGGGTCATGGACTCGTCATCATGAGTCGCGCCATTCCTCGGTCCGCTCCTCGAGCCTATTGGTGTCTCATTTCGTCATCTCGGCTGCGGGCGCGACCTCATGGCGTAGGATCGGTTCTCCATTCCAGATCGATCGGACGGTTCCTCCAACGGGCAAGCGCCCTCGTAATTACGCTTTCATGCATGTCAAACTCGTCAGGGTGGCGCTGTCCCATCTCAAGATAATGCTGCATGGCGTCCTCCAGCCGTTGCAGGTACTCCTGATCAGGATCCCCCCGCAGACCGTAGACGAGATCACGGAGATTCAGCCAAGCGATGACGCGCTCCTTGGGGAATGGATTCTGACTCGGAGCATGCGTAATGAGAGACCGCGCAGCATCGGTGAACGCTGGCGTCTCGTCATCGTAGCGGATCGATTCCGGGATCAGGATTTGGATTTCGGGAAGTTCGATGTTCACTTTAGAGAACGTGCCGATGAAGTCGATCAAATCATCGCGCCTGTCGGCGCGGAAATAATGACCATCAAGACCTCGTTCCAATGCAGGAATTCCAACCACATCGACACAGCGAGAATATCTATTGGGGTTATAGAGGTAGCAGGGCTCACGGCATTCGGACCAAAGTTCCGGTTTCCCGTCTGCCCAAATCAGGATATGCGACCGTGCGATCTCGTGCACGCGTTCTATGGCCGCGGCCCGATTGTTGGTATGACGCGAACGCAGTTCGATCTCGTCGATGGAATTCGCGTTTCCCTGCACTACCTTCCTCGTGTAATAGTCTCCAGGAAACGGTCCGTCCCCGCGGGTGATCATTTCAACCAGAAGGTCGAGATCGACTTGCTTGTGACCGTCTGCAGTTTCTCTGAGGACACGCTTGTAATGGTGGCCGTCAAACCACCGGGTTTCGCTAACGGCGTTAAGCGGCGGATACTCATAATCCCACTTCCATTCGTTCTTCCAGCGGGTTGCCACCGGGGCATCATCGGACGATACGTCGGCCACATGGACGTCGACCCATTCGCCGCACTCGATGCTTTCCTCCCTGCGGCGGCCCTTCCTGACGCCGTATTCGACGTAGCTGACGGGAATCCTGAGAATCGTCATCCTTGAACTCCTTATCGTCCTAACCGGATCGTCCGAAGCATACGCTACGCGGCCGCAACCATCCGCAGGCGATCAGCGTCCGCTGGGGTGAAGGATGGGCATGGGCCTTCCTGCGCTCTCTTTGACCGTCGGCGTCACGCGCCTGAAGCGCGCTAACCGAAGGCGCCACATCCTACGGGGTTATCCCAAGATCCGCATCGAGTGACACGGGGCGCATGTCCCAGCGCTCGAGTGCCTCGCGCGCTCCCTCTATGTCCTCCACGCGTGGTGACTTCGACAATATCTCCACCAGTTGACGAAAAGTGCGTGCGACATCGGAATGGGCCGTCGGCTTCCTGTTGTAAATCGCATCTCGCAGGTCGACCCACGCAGCGATCGTTTCGATGTCATCGCAGTGTAGACTGGGATAATTCCTTCCGAGGAACTTCTTCGCGGCGCCCACCAAAGTGAATCCTTCGTCATCGAACTGAATGGCTTCCGGGATGAGGACCTCGATCGGACCGCAGATCTCGACGCCCTCCGGACTCACCGCCCGGCACTGTTCCACTGCATCCTCGTATCTATCCGCCCTGAAGGCGGGTAGGTGTCCGCACGGCTTCTCCGTTACATGAAGACGCCGGATCCGGCTGACCCAATCGTGCTCGAGTTCATAGACCGGCTCGTGCGTGGCCACCCACACGGAGACGTTCTCGCCGTCCCTGATCAAGAGCGTATCATTCGCGGCATCGTGCACCTTACGGATACTGTTTTCCCTCCCGAAGGTTTTCCTCTGACGGACCCTCGCGTCCTCGATCGATCGAAGTCCACCTCTGGCAAGTTCCCTCGCCTGCGCGTCGAGGACGAGCGGGCTTCGTGAGTTCCCTTTCATCGTGGCGCTTCTAAGCCACGTCGCGTCCTCGTTTAGCGGCCTGTAATGGCGGCCATTGAACCACCGCGTTTTAGTCCGGATATGATGCCCGTTGTACGCGTCCCTTACGTCATATCGGGTCGCCACGGGAGCGTCATCAGATGAAACCTCTTTTACCTCGACGTCGATGTACTCGCCGAAGACATCAAATCTCTCCTTGCTCCCGCCTCTTACGATCACCAGTTCTTTGTAGATTACGGGTACCCTGAAGAACGGCATCGTTTTTCTCCGTTTCCCGGCCGCCGTTGGTTCTCCGGCCATGGTTCGGCGCCCGGAAAACCTGCACTGAGCGGCGCGGGACACCGTGGCCATCAATTTCGATCGATCACATCCTCGGGGCGCGCGGCTCCTCCCCCTCGTGCACGTCAAGATTGAGATTCCGGGTCAGTGACGGCATAGCGTACGCGTACGTGCCTGCCAGATCAGAGAACACGATGGCATCCCACCCGTCGCGTCTCCAGATCCTTGCATCCGAGGTCCGGTAGCCAGGCATCGCGGGATGGGTGAAGGCTCCGATCTCCCGAACGAGCTCTCCCTCCTCCCAATACCTCAGCATCGCATCAGGGTTCTCATCCCGACCGATCATCACGACGGTCATGTGCTCCATCGGGAAGTCGCCGATGTGAGGCGCGAGAAGTTGGCGCCCAATGGCTCGAACAGGCTCCAGGAGAGTGCTGCTCAATTCGCCGATATTGCCGATGAACGTCGGATAAACGCCGGCGATGGAGAGACAAAGTCTCAATGGCTTCCGAGCCTGGCGAGGTGGGAACGACCGAGTTCTTGGGTCGGAGGAGCGTCGCCCGGCAACAAAGGCATCGATCTCATCCTGCGGCACGACGTCGTCCTTGAGTCCCGAATTGAGGAGGTCGAATTCGTGGACATCTAGGCGAGCGTCATTGTCGACCTCATGGAGGTTGATCGAGCGACGAAGATCCGCCAGGTCCAGGTGGTGTCGCGAGAACTCTGGATCATCCCGGTCGCCCATAGCGAGGAGCTGGGAGGACAGCGGGGAGGCGCACCGACAAATTGTCTGTCCGCTTTCGGTGACACGGTAAAGTTTGATCTTCAGGTCGTCCCAATTCTTCGGCTCGTCGTCGTTTTCGATCCATGCCTGGTTGCCCCTCCGAACCACGCGAACCGCGGGACCGAGTCTGGACAGGAACACGGTGGCCAGATCATTATCCTCAATGTGGATTTCGACGGTATTGCGGTCGACCGGCACCCCTTGATTCGATAGGTGGGCGAGCAGGTTCTCCACTCTTTCATGGACCCGCGACGGGTCGTCGATATGGATCCTGTATGATGCGGTTGTCCTCTCCCTGAAGAGCGGAGCATTGGCGAAATCCTCGGTCGTCGGGAACGTCGACATGATGGGTCCCTATAATGTTGAGCCTGCGTGAATGGTCGCAGATTGAAACGCAAGGGAAAACGAGCCTTGCCAGGGGTCGCCAGATGGAGGCGATTGCGGCAATCCCACGGCGCCGGTCAAACGGAACGAGCATTCCAGACAGGCAATGGATTCAATGCCTTATTCACCGATCGTTCAGCTTGACCGCGGCACAAGTATGCGTGCGGGCGCGTTGCCCCACAGGTGCGTTTCCTGGAAAAGAATGTCGTCTTCATCCACTTCCGCCGTCGCGGATCAAGATCACGTTGCCGTCACCGCTCCCCAGTCACGCGCCGCGAATGACGGCGCGCTAGTTCCGATCCTGACGGTCGTCGCGTCCACCGCGTTCTTCGCCATGGGAGACGTTGCCGCCAAGATGCTGACGGACACGGTGCCGGCGATCGAGGTGACATGGCTACGCTACGTCGTCTTCTGCGCGATGGTCCTTCCGACTGTGTTGCTGATCCAAGGACCCAGCGCGATGCGCACGGGGCACGTCCGGCTCCAGATCATCCGCGGTATAGGGATGGTCTGCTCATCCGTCCTCTTCATCCTCGGTCTGCGCCACTTGTCTGTCGTTTCTGCGAGCGCGATCAACTTCGTCTCACCGATCTTCATCACCGCCCTGTCGATCCCAATGCTCGGCGAGAAGATCGGCATCCGTCGCTGGACGGCCGCCGCCGTTGGCTTTGCCGGCGTTGTGATCGTGGTGCGACCGGGCGGTGAGACCTTCAGCGCTGCAGCCTTGTTGCCGATGGCGGCCGCGGCGTCATGGGCTGTGGCTGCCATCTCGACGCGCATGATGAGCTCGGAGCGGCCGGACACGACGTTGGCGTGGTCCGCCCTCGTAGGTCTGATCGTGCTGTCTGTCTTCGTTCCGTTCGAATGGCACACGCCCACGTGGCGAGAGATCGGGCTAGCTGTGCTGATGGGCGGCTTCTCGACCATCGGCCACTGGCTTGTCGTCCTCGCCTACCGCAAGGCGGAAGTCTCGACCCTCGCACCCTTCTCGTACGTGCAACTCGTGTTCGCGGGCATACTAGGCTTTGCCGTGTTCGGGTCGATCCCGGATGCGTGGACACTGGTAGGCGGCGCGATCATCGCTGCGAGCGGCCTCTACACCGCCCATCGCGAGCGCGTCAGGGCCAGGGGTGAGCGGCGCCGCTCGTGAGAGGCGCGCCCCCGCTTCCCTCAAAGGCGGGGGATGAATTCGATGGCGCTCGTGATGGGCGGTATCCCGAAGCACACTGGCGGTTCAGAGCCTTGAGGTCGCCGATCGGCGGAAGCGCCACGCCGCATGCCAGTCTCGTCAAGGACTCGCGCGAGCAATTGCCGCGGGGCGAACGCTCGCTCGGGGCGGCCCCTGTCTGTCCACGGTCCATGGACAGCGGACGCTGAGCGGCGAGCTGAAGGGTGATGCGGCGCTCGCATCCACGATGAGATCGTCTCCCGGTTCGGTCGCGTCGGGACCATGACCTGGAAGGCATCGCCCAGGTGCGACGTGGGAGCTTCGATCTTGCCCAAGGATTGGGCATTTCCCGTTCGGCAAAAGGGCCTCGGAGCGTCCAGGGTCCTTTCGTTTCATAGACCCGTAGGCTCCCGGTAGCCCGTCCGGGCCCCTTTCCAGTGTCGTCAGCGATAGGGTGTCGGCTTTCGGCGCTCGAGAACGTACCTCGTGACATCCCTTGCCTTCGTCGGCTCCATCGCCGCGAGGATCCCGGTCGCTCGCGACTCGACCATGAGGTCGAGGATCTCCGCTGCGAGCTCGGGGTGCATCGTGTCGAGGATCGGGCCAGCCTTTTGCGGCTTCATCGCCGCGTAGATGGAAGCCATCCGCTTGGCGTCCTCGAGCGGCGCGGCCTTGGCCGTGCCTACAAGCCTCTCGAGCTGTTCCTTCAGTCTGGCGAGACGGCTGATCTCATGCCCGACGCGAACCTCGTTCACCGCAAGCAGAGCCTCGCGCTCGGCCAGCTTGCGCTCGCGTTCCTCCAGCATCGCCTCCTTCCGTTTCAGAAGGTCGAGGCCCTCCGCGAACGTACAGGCTCCGAGTGTGCCCGGCTTGGAATCAGCAGGGAGCGCCTTGGGCGGCGGCGCGCCCTCGGCGTCGCTAATCGCCCCGAGCAGGCCTGGCATGGCAGCCTTAGGCTGCGATGCCTTTTCATCAGTCGACCTCTCTGTCGGAATGGCGGCGAGCGGGTCCGCCTTTTCTGGTGCCTGGGCGATGGCGCTGATGTCGGCCACGCGCGTGGCGCCTGACAGCAGAGCCAAGGCGACGACGGCCGGTACGATACGGATAGCCTTCATCGGCTCATTCCCTCAGTGTCCGCCACCCGAGGAGCCTTTCCGGGGGAGAAGACCAGACGGGGGATCTTGGTCGGCTTGCGGATGGGAAGGACCTTCGCGTCATCATCGCGAACGTTTTCCTCTGTCTCGGGATCGGATGCCCAGGACGCCTCCAGCGCATTCGCAGCCTCGTCGTCGTTGACATCGGCATCGACGCTCCTGTCGAGCCTCGCGACGATCTCCTTGGCCTTCTCCGTCAGTTCAAGGATGCGGTCGGCCACGACGTTGCCGCCGTTCGTCAGGGTTCCGAGCTCGTCGGCGAGTTCCTCGGCCTTCTCCAGGAGGCGTGACAGGCGATCAGCCGTGGCGGAGACGTCGCCCCGGAGGGTTTCGACCCTTGCCGAATGATGCCCGAGATCGCTCATCGTCCGGGAGACGTCGTTGAGCGTCCTCGACACCGCAGATCGGACTTCCTCGAGGGTCTCGATGAGCTCCTCGATCCGGCGTGGTGTTTCCTCCTGCGCCTTGCGGAGCGTGCCGACGGCATTGCTCGTCCGCACGAGGAAGAAGACGCAGATGCAGAGCGCGACCAGCAGGGCCGCGTCGATGACGAACGACATGTCGGCGAGGATGCTCATGATGCGATGGCCTTCGTATCCTGCTTGTCGTGCAGCGGCGCCTCATCGATCTGCACCGCCAGCACCCGGTCGTTCTTGCCCGCCACGCCCCGGGCGACGACGGTCTGTCCGCATTTCAGCGCGACCTTCTTGTCCCTGAGCGGCGGCAGAGGAATGAAGTCTCCGACCTTCCAGTCGACGATCTGCCCGAGCGTCTGCGTCGTCTCCTGGAATACGGCATGGATGCAAAGCGGGACGTCCTTCACTGCTCCCTGCACCGCCTGCGTCCACGGATCGCGGCGTCCCGCCGGCTCGCCCATAGCTACATGCGTGAGCTGTTCCCGGATCGGCTCGAGGGCCGCATGGGGGAAGATCATGTAGACGGAGCCACGTGTGCCCTCGAGCTCGAGGTCGGACTTCACGGCCACGCACAGCGAGGCCGCAGGCATGATCAACGCGAACTGGCGTTGCAGTTCGATGCGCTCGATCAGGAAGGTGATGTGCGCGACGGTGTCGAACGCCTCGCTCATGGCCTTGAGGATCATTCGCGACATCGCGCGCTGGATCAGGCGAATCTGAATGTTGGTGAAGTGCTTCTCCTCGGAGCTAGGGTTTGTGGCGGTCTTATTGCCCTGCATCAGGGCGATGATCCGCCTTGCGAAGGCGTTCTCGAGCGCGAGGAGGACCTGCGACTCCCACTCTTTCGCCTTCACCACGGCGAACAGGGCCGGCGGCGGCACGCCCTCGACCGCGTCGCTGAAGCGCCGCGTCTGCGAATGGGTACCGAGGTTCACGGCCGACGCCACCTGTCGCATGTGACTGGACAGGATCACGCCAAACCGCTCAGCCACAGAATGGAACATTGGCAGGCTGTCGGAATTGCTCGTCGCGGCCATCGCCATCGTACGGAAGGCGGCCGCTCCGCGCGCAGCGCCGCGCAGGTCGATGTTCTTTCTCATTGGCGCCGTTCTCCGTTCAATTCACCACAAAGTCCCGGATCAGGACTTCCTTTACGGCGTTGCGCCCCACGACGTCGCGCGCACGGGCGAGCAGCGAATCTTTAAGGCGTTGGATCGCCTGGGCTCCCTCGAGATCACCCGCTTCGAGCGCGCGAAGGTGTGTGAGGAACGCCTCCCGCAGCGCGTCCTCGACGCCCTCGATCGGGCGCGTCGACGCCGCCGGATTGAGCGGGACCACCACGGAGACCCGGACCATCCTGGCCCTCGACCCCGGCGAAAGGTTCGCCATCAGGTTGTCGATTCTGACGAGCGTCGTCGCCGCCTCGGCGGCCGTTTCCACCGCGGCGGCGGGAGCGACGCCTGCCGACCCGGTGGAGGACGAGTGGTACTTGTAGTAGCCGGCCACACCGCCGCCCCCGAGGGCCGCGGCGACGAAGATGGCCGCGAACATCGCGGCCGAACTTCCCTGCCCTGCCGTCCTGCCGGCGGGGCCGGCCTTGCCATTCCTGCGGGACACGAAGCCTCCGAACCTATGCGCACACGGACGACCCCTACATTACCGAGTCCTATCCTTCGGGCAAGGATTCATTTGCATGGATCGCGCGTTCTTGCCGCTTGAAATCCAGACACCCTTTTGGCAAGGTGCCGTCGCTTCGAGTCCTTGCGCCGAATCCTCATCGGCTTGAAGCTATGCCAGTGTGAATCCCACGATCAGGGGCCCCGGAAACCTCGTGCAGAAGATCCTAGACAATCTCCGCTCGCTTGGCAGAAAGCGCCTGATCGCGCTCGGCGCCGTCGGCCTCGCTGTCGTCGCGAGCATCGTCGCGCTCACGCTGATCGCCCTCGCCCCTACGATGACCACGATCTACACGGGGCTGCCCCCGGGCGAGGCCGGAAAGATGGTAACCGCCCTGGAGAAGGCAGGCATCAGCGTCAGGGCCGCGAACGAAGGCACGACGCTGCAGGTGCCCACCCAGGACGTGGCCCGAGCGCGGATGCTGCTCGCTCAGCAAGGGCTGCCCGGCACCCCGGGAACGGGCTACGAGATCTTCGATTCGGACAACGGCCTCGGCCTCACTTCCTTCATGCAGCAGGTCAACCGAGTCCGGGCGCTCGAGGGTGAACTTGGACGTACGATTCTCTCGCTCGAGGGCGTCGAGGCGGCCCGCGTCCATATCGTCATGCCTGACAGGGAGTCGTTCTCGCGCACGGCTCCCAAGCCGACGGCGTCGGTCATGGTTCGCATGCGTGGCGGCTTCTCCCTTGACCGCACGCAGGCCAAGGGAATCCGCCACCTCGTTGCGTCGGCTGTCCCCGGACTCAAGGCCAGTGACGTCACCATCCTCGATTCCGCCGGCCAGGTCATCCTCGCCGAGGGCATCGACTCAGCGCTCGGGGACGGATCCGAGGGCATGAAGGCCGTGCTCGAGGCCCGTCTTTCGAAGAGCGTCGAGGAACTGCTGTCCGCGCGTCTCGGCTACGGAAACGTCAGGGTCCGCGTCTCCGCCGACCTCGACATGAAGCGGCAGGTGTTCCGTAGTGAGAAGTACGATCCGAACGGCCAGGTCGTTCGCTCGACCCAGACCGTCGAGGAGAAGCAGCGGTCGCAGGAGCCGAACGGCGACATCCCCACGACCGTCCAGCAGAACCTCCCGGAAGCGGACCTCCTCAACCAGCCTCAAACGGCCGCCACGGGCAACAGGTCCGACCGTACCGAGGAGACGATCAACTACGAGATCTCCAAGGATACCATCGAGAGCGTCCAGGAACCCGGCCAGATCCGTCGCCTGTCGGTCGCGGTGCTCGTCAACGGTACCTACCTGACCGCCGAGGATGGCTCGCGACAGTACGTGCCGCGCTCGCGCGAGGAACTCGACGCCCTGACCAATCTCGTCCGCACGGCCGTCGGCTACGACGAGACCCGCGGCGACCAGGTCATCGTCGAGACGCTCCAGTTCGCCGACGAAGTGATCGGGGATGGCGGCTCCTCCTTAATGGCCTTCCTCGCCTCCAACCTCGGCGACATCGCCAAGTGGATGGCAATCTCCCTGCTCGGCTCGCTTCTCATCGTGTTCGTCCTGCGGCCAGCAATCCGTGCCGCCGGTCCGATCCTCGAGCAGGTGATCGGACGTCAGCCACTGGTCGTCGCCGGCGAGGAGGCGACAGCCGTCGCCGAGCATCAGGCGGCTGCCGCGGTCGCGAGCTCCGGCACCGAGATCGTTATCGGCGATCACGAGGAGCGTCAGGCTGCCGAGGACGACTACGTGGAGCAGGTGTTCATCTCGGTCGAGCACAACCCTGACCAGGCTGTCGCCGTCATTCGCGGCTGGCTCGCCGAGGAGCAGCCCTGATCCCCGGAACCCCTACGGAACGCAATCCAAGGAAACGATAGATGAGCGACATCAATATGGACCACCTGACCGAGGAGCAGGTCGAGCAGCTCATGGCGGCGTCGGAGGAGGAAGTCGAGCGAATCCTGAACTCTGCGGCTGCCGCCGAGGCTGCGGGACAGGCCGGGGATACGGCTCCCGATGCCGCCAAAACGGAACCCTCGCGCGAGGCCCGCAAGGTCGAGTTCGACAGTCTGACGCCGCAAGCCATGCCGGATCCCGAGGCCAAGGACATCCGCGGCAGCGTGCTCGGCATCCCGGTCAAAATCGACGTCGTGATCGGCACGGTCCACATGAGCGTGAACGAGGTTCTTTCCCTGCGTCGCGGCGTGGTCGTCGATCTCGACAAGCTGGTCGAGCAGCCCGCCGACATCATGGCGAATGGCAAGCTCCTCGCACGCGGCGAGCTCGTCATCCATGACGGCGATAAGCTCGGCATCACTCTCACCGAGGTCATCAAGGGCGATCAGGCATGATGCCGTTTCCTCGGCGGGGCGACGCGATCCGGGTCGGCCTCGCGCTTGTCGTGGGCGCCGCCGCAATGGTCGCCCTGACGGGCGCGGCGGAGGCGCAGAGCCTGACGATCGACTTTGGCAAGTCGGAAGGCGGAAGCCTCAGCGGGAGAGTCATCCAGACCATCGTCCTGCTGACTGTTCTCAGCGTGGCACCGGGGCTGCTGGTCATGATGACCAGCTTCACACGCATCGTGGTCGTGCTGTCCTGCGTGCGCAGCGCCCTTGGTCTGCAGCAGTCGCCGCCGAACATGGTGATGGTCTCGCTTGCCCTGTTCCTGACGGCGTTCATCATGCAACCTGCCTTCGACAAGGCATGGAACGAGGGACTGCGGCCGCTCATCGACGACGAGATCTCCGAGGAGGTCGCCTACGAGCGCATCATCGAGCCTTTCCGCGCCTTCATGGAGGCAAACGTCCGGGAGAAGGACCTGGCGCTCTTCGAATCCATTGCCGCCGGGCGGACGAAGCCGGAGACGGAGGAGAGCCGTGAGGAGGAAGCCCCCTTCGTCGGGAAGCGCGAGGAGACGCGCCCCGACCTGCGGATCCTCGTTCCCGCGTTCATGATTTCTGAGTTGAAGCGGGCCTTCGAGATCGGGTTCCTGCTGTTCGTGCCCTTCCTCGTGATCGACATCGTCGTGTCCGGAGTCCTGATGTCGATGGGCATGATGATGCTGCCGCCCGTCATGATCTCATTGCCGTTCAAGATCATCTTCTTCGTCCTCGTGGACGGCTGGAACCTGCTGGCAGGCGCATTGGTGAGGTCATATGCCGGGATCTGAGAACTATCGCGAGCGCGACGACGTCGTGGACATGGCGAGATCGCTGCCGGAGCAGCCTGGGGTTCCGCTTCCGCCGCGGCCGCTTGCCGTCGTGGCGAGCGTCATCGCCGCGATCATCGAGAACGAGGGGGCGCGGGAGCCCCGAGACAATCCGAACCGGAGTGAGCGCTGATGTCGATGCCGATGAAGCCGTTCGGCAACCTCCCCTACGAATCCCTGAGCGGTGCCCAGAAGGCAGCGACGATTCTTCTCGTCCTCGATCGCGAGGACAAGGCGGTGCCGATTCTCCAGCGTCTCGAGGAATCCGAGATCACCGCCGTCACGAGGACGATGGCCTCGGCCGGCAGGCTCAGCAACGAACTCGTCGAGGCTGTCTGCAAAGAGTTCATGCTGAAGTTCGAAGGCGGAGACGTTTCCGTCGGCAGCGTCAACGCGGCTCAGCGTATGCTCTCGCGCTTCCTGCCCCCCGAGCGCGTCGAGGCCATCATGTCGGAGATCGCTGGCCCCATCGGCCGCACGACATGGGAAAAGCTCGCCAACGTCAACCCGGACGCCCTTGCCAAGTTCTTCGAGGCGGAAAGCGACGAGACAGCAGCCGTTGTTCTGTCGCGCCTGCGCCCCGATGTCGCCGCACGCATCATGGAATCCTTCCCCACGGAAAAGACCCTGAGCGTCGTAGAGTGCATGATCGGCCTCGACACGGTGCCGAACGACACCATCGCCGAGATCGAGGAGGTCCTGAAGACCGAGCTTATGGCCAACTTCACCAAGGGTCAGGGATCGGCCGGGTTCGACGAGATCCTCGCCGAGATCTTCAACCGCACCAACCGCGACACCCTCTCCGTCATCTTCGAGGAAGTCGGCAAGAAGAAACCGGAGGAGATCGAGAACATCAAGGCGAAGATGTTCACCTTCGAGGATCTCGGGAAGATCGACACCGACGACCTCCTCACGCTGCTCAGCGAGATCGACCTCAACATCATCGCCCGTTCGCTCAAGAACGTCGACGAGTCCCTGCGCGAGGTCTTCTTCCGAGCCCTTCCGGGCCGCAAGTCCGAGATGCTCCGCACCCAGTACGAGATGCTCGGCCGCGTCCGCCTGAGGGAGGCGCAGGAAGCGCAGACGATGGTCCTCGAAGAGGCCAAGAGGATGGAAGCTGCCGGTCTCATCCGCCTCAAGGCGGACTCCGAGGAAGACAAGCTGATCGGCTGAGGAGGGGTCAATGCGCGACGATGGCAGGTCGATGCACAGCGGACCAACGACGGTCGTCCACGTGGCGACCATTCCCTTCGGCCTGCCGCGTTGCGGCCGCGTGACGGGACGCGTCCTCGCGGTGACCGGGAAAACCGCCATTCTCCTTGCGCCCGCCTACGGCGAAATCGTGTTCCAATGCGAACCCATGCCTTCCTACGTCACGGGCGGGGCCACGGTCCACCTGACGCTTTCGGGGTCGAGCCGGGGGGAGATCTGCCCGGTCGACGGCGATCCCGCTCCCATCACGCAGCCATTCATGCCCGGGGATGAGTTCCCGGAAACCTCTCCCGTCCGTTCCTATGCCAGGGGAGCCCGCGGCTACAGGAGCGCCGTCGCCGCGTCACGGGCGCGTCCGCTGGTGCTCAGCCTCTACGCAACACATGCGGAACAGGCCAACGAAAGGCTGGAGAAAGTCATTGGTCGTGCCGGAACAGCAGACCGACTCGTGAGAGGCCGCTTTGAGGCCCTGCTGCCGCGCAGCGAGGCCGGAATGGCGGCTGCCTTGACGAACATGCTCGCCGCCATCTGCTCTGGCGGGCTGACCGCCTGGCTCAAGCTCGAGGGAGAGGTCGCGGGAGCGGATACGGTCATGAGGACCGTCTCCATCGAACTGCCGGGCATGGGAGGATGGCAGGCCGTTCCGTTCCCCTTCCTCACGAGGGCTCCGATCTCATGGGGATGGCTCGCGTGGAAGGATGAGATCGGCATCAGGAAAGCCATCTTCGACCTGCCGAGACCGGACAGGTCCCGGTTCCAGGTGCGCGCCGCCTCGGCTGCGGGGCGGCTCGACATCCTCGTGTGCCTTCCTTCCGTGGCGTCCGGCCCGCCTCCCGCCCCGATCACCTTTCAGACCCAGCGCGCGATCGCGCGCGAGCTCGGGCTCGACCTCACCATCCGCTTCACCCAGGATCAGGCCATGCTCGTGGACCTTTCCAGGGCCTGCCGGATCGACATGGAGATGTGACGGGTCTCTACCCGAGTTGCGTCATAAAATCAGCCGGCCGGATCCGATCGGACCCGGCCGGCTGTCATGTTCACACGTGAACACAAGGAATTAGAAATACTTACGATAGGCGTTCGCTGCCGTCAGAATCGACGGGTCTATCTCGAAGAACACCGGCTCGTGGACGAAGGCTGAGGAGTCCCATGACACGTAGGACAGGTCGGGGACCAGCATGGTCGAGTATCCCGACTGCATGTCCGTCATGATCGCGTACTGCTTCAGCAGCTGGTCAACCTTGTTGGGGTCCTTGAGGTCCGCTACGGGGAATCTCTTCTCCAGCATGGCCGCCTGCCGCTCGACATCCATGCTGGCAGTCTGCGCCGGGATCGAGAGGGCGGTCTTCACCACCTCGCTGAGGGCGGGGTCGCCAAGGACCTGGTACCAGCTCGTGATGTTCGGTGCCTTGCGCTTGAAGTAGAGGATGCTGCGGATCGCGCCGTTCTCCTCGCCCTTGTGCTTCTCGAAGGCGACGGTCTGGTACTTCTCGACGACCTTCTGCCTGAAGGTCTCAAAAATGAGGTTCCCGGTCTTTCCCTTGTCGAGGCCGAGGTCCTTGGCGAGCTCCTTGTAGCGCGGGTCGACGAACCTGTTGGCCATCGCCTTCGGATCCGTCGTCCCCTCCTCCAGAAGTTTCCTGATGAGCCCAGGGAACGCCACCTCCTCCATGCCGTAGGCCGTGAGGACGAACTTCATGAGGCGCGTGTCCTTGACGAACGCCTCGGCGGAGGTGATGGACCCGGCCTTCTCAAGGAAATACTCGATCTCCCGCTTCTGCATGGGCTCAGACCGGAACCGCGCGAGTTCCTTGTCGTACGTCCGCGAGATGATCTGGTAGCTCGTCAGGGTCGACATCATGGGTCCATCCTCCCAGGCGACATCTCACGCCGCCTTGCTCTCGGGTTCCTCCGACACGTTCTCGAACAGTCTGCGCTCGTAGGCGATTACGGGGCGCAGTGCCACGAGTGCCTTGTAGTAGTCCTCGCACGCGAGGTTCCAATTGGCTTCCGCGACGGCGTTGTGCATCTCAGCGTTTCGGATGGCGGTGTAGAGATCGGCGAGAAGCTCGGCCGCCTGTTTCTTGCGTTCCTTGAAGTTGTGCCTCTGGTCGATCAGGAGCGACTGGATAACGAAGTAGGCGCGCTTGGCAGGCGTGGTCGCATCGTCCTCCAGCATGACGTCACTGCCTCGGATCACGTGCGAATGGTTCTCCACGGTGATGACGGTGCGCCTGTCGTCGTTGCGGATCACGGCGCCATTGACGATCACCCGCTCGTTGGGCTTCAGCTTGATCTTGAGGGCCATCAGAGTTCTCCCTGTCCAGCGTTCTGCATGACCTGCGCGGGCGCTGGGGCGCTCCCGGATAGCCCGGAGATGATGCTGCGGTTGATATCGATGAGCGGCTTCACGCTCGCCTCGCCCTTGATGACTTTAATCGTGTGCCCGTCCACGAAGTAGGACAGCTGGACGAGTCCTTTCTTGAGCTCGGTCGGCAGGGAATTCTCGGGCGAGAGCAGGTCTCCTCTCAGAGTAAGCCACAGTTTCTGGTTTGATTCGAGGGCCTGCCGGAGGCCTGCGGAGAGCGGCCCGTCCTCGGCATGGCGCTCAAGGGCGCCGGTAACGTTGATGAAGACCTTCCGCTCGACCTCGCGGGGCGATTCAGTCGTGCGGATAGTCCTGCGATAGGCTGCTACGCTCATCGAAACCTTCTGGCTCTGCGTGGCTATATCGAAACCCGCGCGCTGGCGGGTTCACGGGAGAAAAGGATTCCGGGGGCGGTTTCCCGCCCCCGGAAGGTTTCCGCTCAGCGGAAGAGCGCCAGGATCTGCTGCGGCTGCTGGTTGGCGATCGACAGAGCCTGCGAGGCCAGCTGCTGCTGGACCTGGAGCGCCTGAAAGCGAGCGGCCTCTTCGTTCATGTCCGCATCGACGATGGCACCGAGGCCGGTCGTCAGGTTGTCGGCGACTTTCGAGATGAAGTCCTTCTGGTTCTCGATGCGCGTCTCCGCAAGACCAAACGCGGCGTTCGCCTCCGTCACGACCTTGAGCTGGGCTTCGGCGGCCTGCAGGGCGGCCTCCAGGTCGGTGGCGTCACCAGCGCCCTTCACGTCGATGGCAGCGATCGCGGTCTGCACGGCCAGCATGTCCTGCTGCTTGAACGTGAAATTGGTGGTGGCGATACCAGAGCCGCCGGCGTTGCGGGCGATGCCGGTCACGACGGTCACGTCGGCGGTGCCCTTCAGGAGGTTCTGGCCGTTGTAGCTCGACTGCTCGATGACGGTGGAGATGTCGGCAGCGAGAGCGTCGATGTCCTTCTGGATGAGGGCACGGTCGACGGTCTCGTTGGCCTGCGCCAGCGCCACCTTCTCGAGAACCTGCTGGACGAGCGCGCCGATCTGCTCGGTCGCCTTACGGGCGGTCGCGACGGACGAGCCAGCGAGCGCCAGGTTGTCGCCGATGGCTTTGAACGACGCAACGTCGGCCTTCATCGTCGTCGCGATGGAGTAGTATGCCGCGTTGTCCTTGGAGTTGTTGACCTTCAGGCCAGTCGAAACACGCTCCTGCGTCTTGGCGAGGTTCGTCTGAACGGCCTTCAGCGACTGGAGGGCCGTCATCGCGGAGGTGTTCGTGTTGATCGAAGCCATGTGAAAAATCCGTTCTTTCGAGGATACTGGCGACTTTCTGTCGTCGGGGCTGGCGCCGATTGGCGCCGAATGCCTACCCCGACGATATGGCTTCCGGTTTAAAGCGGGGTTTAAGGATTCAATCCGCGCCGCTTGCAGGTTTCAGCGACTGGGGATTCCCTCACGGATCGGCCGTCAGAGCCGCGTGTCGAGGCCCTTCACGGTGCGGTCGTAGGCGTCGACCTGGCGGCCGGTGCGGCCATACATGCCCTCGCTCCTAGCGCTGCGAGCGGCCCGGGCGATGGAATCGATCACGTGGTCTGTGGCGTTCCTCGCGGACGACAGGGCCACGGCATTCCTGTTTGCCGCCTCGCTGATGCGCATCACTACGGCCTGCATGCGGTCAGCCAGAGGCCCCTCCCCAGGCATGCGGAACCCCGTCCGGGAGAGTTCGACGCCAACCTCACGCAGGCGAGCGTCCGCTTCCTTCTTGAGGCGCACGAACTCCTCGAGCCCATCCAGCCGCCCACTCCGGACGTCCTCGGTTTCCCGCTCGAGGATCTCCGCGATGGCTTCGAGCCGCTCGATGAACGTCTCGACCTCTGCCGGGATGGCTGGCGTCGGCTGCGGCTCCGCGACGGGTTCCGCCGTCGGCGCGCTCCGACGGCGCGTCGAAAGGTTCTTCCTCATCTGTTGCCTCCCTTGCTTTCGATGGCCCCGGTCATCTCTCGGTACACGCGATCCGCGAGGCCGATCCCTCCGGCCTGGACGGCCGCGCGGGCTTGTTCCTGCACGAGGAAAGTCCGCCACATGCTCTCCGCCTGGCTCCCCCCTGCAAGGCCGGGTGTGCGCACGCCCTTCATCATCGCCTCGAAGGCGTGGGCCAGCATTACCTCCTCGAACTGTTGTGCCACGCGCCGCGCGCGCTGCGCCTCCGACAGGTTCTCGACGGGCCTGTGTCCGATGGCCCCGACGCCGGACACGCCATCCATCAAAGCACCTCGAGGTCCGCGTGAAGCGCCCCGGCGGCCTTGATGGCCTGCAGGATCGAGATAACGTCCCTCGGCTTGACGCCGAGCGCGTTGAGACCGTTGACGAGTTCCTGAAGGCTGGTCGCCTCGCCGATGACGGCAAGTGCCCCTTCCTCCTGCCTCACGGTCGCGTCCGTCCTCGGCAATGCCACCGTCTCACCATCGGAGAACGGGTTGGGCTGGGAGGCGATCGGGTTCTCCTCGACGCGGACCGTCAGGCCGCCCTGCGAGACGGCAACCTTCCCGATCCTCACGTTCTCGCCGATCACGACCGTGCCCGAGCGCTCGTCCACGACGACGCGCGCCGGGGTGTCTGGCTGGATCTCGGTCGACTCGAGGTCGGCCACGAGCGCAGCTTGGTTGCCCGCGTAGCGCTTCGGGACCCGGAGCTCCACCGTGCTTGCGTCGAGCATTCTCGCCGAGCCCTTGCCGAGACGGCGGTTGAGAGCGGTCTCGATCCGCCGGGCAGTCGTGAAGTCGGGATTGCGCAGGAAGAGCCGGATGGTCGACAGCGACGAGAACTCGAAGCCAACCTCGCGCTCGACGATCGCGCCTCCTGGAATGCGCGCCTGGGTCGGCGTGTTCTGCGTCACCTGGGCTCCCTGCCCCTGCGCCGTGAAGCCACCGACCACCAGAGAGCCCTGAGCCACCGCGTACGCCTGGCCGTCCGCGCCAAGCAGCGGGGTGACCACGAGCGTGCCGCCCTGGAGACTGGTCGCGTCGCCGAGCGAGGACACCGTGACGTCGATGCGTGACCCCTGTCGCGCGAAGGGTGGAAGGTTTGCCGTCACCATGACGGCGGCGACGTTCCTGGCGCGCAGGTTCGCGTCGCGCACGCTCACCCCGAGGCGCTCGAGCATGCCCTTGAGGCTCTGCTCCGTGTACGGGGAGTTCCGCAATCCGTCTCCCGTTCCGTTGAGGCCGACGACGAGGCCGTAGCCGACGAGCTGGTTCTCGCGCACGCCCTCAACCTCCACGAGGTCCTTGAGGCGGGTCTGCGCCACGGCCTGCGCAGGGATTGCGATCAGCGCCAGCGCGGCGGCCGCCGCCCTCAGGATTGGATGCATTGCGGATCCCTTTCTCGGATGAATCCCGTGCTCATGATCCCCGCTTCCCTCCGGCCCGGTCAATCCTTGCCGACGCGCGGGCGCAACGAGTCCTAACGCCCGCCTGCCCGCTCGGTCAAGGCTTGAATCCTAATCATTGCTGTCGATTCCTTGGTTGATGCCGATGCCGGGCGGGACTAGCCTCTTCCATCGGCGACACCCGAACGGAGGTTCAAGGATCGACGATGATGGCACTCGTTCACGACACCGACCAGGCGACGGGCAGGGCCCTCGCGGCATTCCTCGACAGGAACGGGCTGGAGTGCAGAGCGGTCGGTCGTGACGATCTGGAGGGCCTCGCCTCCCGGGACGCCGAGGAGGGTCTCGGGACGGCCGCAGTGATCCTCGGCGGAACGGATGCCGAGGAGGTTGCCGCGTCGCTCCGCGCGGCCGGACTGCGCAATCCCATTCTCGGCCTTATCGACATGCGTTCGTCCGAGCGAGAGGTCAGTCTCCTTGGAGCCGGATGCGACTGCGTGCTGCTGAGGCCCGTCAAGCCTCAGGTCGTCGCCGCGCAGATCGGGGCAATCGCTCGTCGGATGCACGGTGAGGCCCCCGGCTATACGGAGATCGGTGACCTGCGCATCTACTTCGATGGGCGCGAGCCGGAATTCCTCGGGAAACCGCTGAAGCTCAGCGGGCGCGAACACGCCATCTTCACCCTCCTCGCGCTAAAAGCGGGACGCGTCGTGTCGAAGGAATCCATCTTCCAGGCGGTCTATGGACTCCAGAACCGCCTGCCCTTCGACAAGGTGATCGACGTCTACATCTGCAAGATCCGCAAGAAGATCGCCGCGATGTCAGGCGGGTACCCTTACATAGAGACGGTCCACGGGCGTGGCTACAAGCTGGCTGCCCCCGAACACGCCTCCCTCGCCGCCTGAGAACGGCATCCTCGTCGACAGGAAAGGGCGGCCGTCTGGCCGCCCTTTCGTATGTCCTCAGTCGGTTGTCGTCATCAGGTCATGTACTGGCTGATGTTGAGCGTGGCGAGGCGCGCCGTCAGATTGAGGCTCGCCTGCAGCTGCTGCTGGAGGACTGTCAGGCGCGCCTGGGCGTCGTACGGATCGACGGTCTCGAGTGCCACCACACGCTCGTTGAGCAGCCTCATGCGGAGCTCGTTGCGCTCCATCGCGGTGTCGAGGTCAGCCTGCTGCGTGCCGAGTGCCGTGTGAACGTCGCGCAGGTCCTGGATCCCCTTGCTCAGGGAGTTGAACGCTTCTGTCACATAGACGTCCCTCGCCTCCTTCGGCATCGCCGCGACGTCGACCGACGCAATCATGTAGAGGCCGCGCAGGATGTCCCGGAACGGGCCGTCGTTCGCTTGGATGCCGTACTCGACGGTCGTTTCGGCATCCGTTTTGCCACGCACGCGTGGGTTGGGGTTGCCTGCGGCATCGAGCGCCGGGGTGCCGTTGTAGATGGCGCCCTCGAAGTGCAGCTCGGCCGGGATGGACGGGTCGCCATCGAAGGCAAGCCGGATGCGGTCTGCGGCCGCCATGGCAGAGGCCGCGTCCGTCGGTGGGGTGCCGATCAGCTCCTGGATGGTTTCGATCGGCGTGCGCCCGGTCACCGGGTTCTTCTGCCCCGGAGTGAACAGGGGCTGCTTCTCGATGTCGACGCCCGAGAACAGGAAGCGGTCGCCCGAGGAGACGTTGAGCGCGCCCATGATCCGCTCCAACGCCGAGCGCGCGGCGTTCTGGATCGAGTCGATGATGCCGGAATCCGCGCCGTTGGCTGTGGTCGCGATGGCGTTGAACGCCTCCACCGCGTAGTCCTCGAACTTCGTCAGGGCCTCCGCCATGATGCTCGTGCGGCTGGCCATGATCTGGATCGAGTTCTTGTAGTTGTCGTACTGGTTCATGAGGTTGCGCAGGTCGACGTCCTCCCCCATCCGGGAGCCGAGGGCCCGCGCCACGTCCGCCTTCACGCCCGTACCGATTTCGGTCGTCACCTTGCCGATCTGGCTCTGCGCCCGAAGGACGATCGAGCGCTGCTGAAGGGAAATTCCGAGGGTGGAAATGTTGGAAACGGCCATGGCGATGTCCTTAGATGCTCGTGAGGATGTCCATGAGTTCCTTGACCGAGGTCAGCATCGTGGCCGATGCCGCGTAGCTCTGCTGGATGAAGAACATCTTCTGGAGCTCGTCGTCGATGTTGACACCGTCGCGGTTCAGCCGTGTCTGCCGCAGGTTCTCGTAAGTCACCATGCGGGCGTCGTTCTGGGACTCGATCTCGGTCCGGACGGTCTGCTGCAGAGTGACGAGTGACGTCGCGTAGCTCTGGAGCGTCGCCGAGGTCGGCAAGCCCGAGGCCGGGTCGTATGCCTGAACGGTATCGAAGGCGTTCAGGAACGCCATCACCTGCGTCGTGTCGCCGCCGGGCACGGGATCGGTCGCATGCATGCCGGCACTGATGCGCCACAGGTCGCCGCCGTCCTCTGGACGTACGGACGGGTTCACCCTGATGCGCTCGCCGAGGCCCTGAATGTTGGCGGGATTGAAGGCAAGCCCGGCGTCCGTGAACAATCCCGTGTCGGCAGGCGGCGCGCCAATCGTGCCGTCGGCCGCCTCGAAGGCGCGGATGAGCCCGCTGGCCAGCTGGTCGAGCTGGTTCTGGAACGACGTCATGATGGAGTCGCGGACCTCCATGAGGCCCGCGATGGCACCCGAGGTCATCCCGGTCGCGGGAGACAGTGTAAGGTCCGTGCCGTCCGACGTCGTGATCGAGCCGAAGGGCGTGAATACGAGTGTGTTGGCGTTGGAGTCGAGCAGCGTCGCGCCGCCGCGCGCGAGGATCACGAGCTCACCGTTCCCGCGCTGGTAGGTCGTGATGCCGATCTGCTCGGCGATCTGGTCGGTCAGGCGGTCGCGCTCGTCCTGGAGGTCCGAGATGTCGCGCCCGGCCGCCTTGCCCGCCGTGATCTGCTTGTTGAGCTGTTCGATCCGCTTGAGGTTCGAGTTGACGAGGTCAACCTTGGTGCGGATCTGCTCGTCGGCGTCGCTCTGGACTTGCCGGGATTCGGCGTACATCCGCTTGATCGTGGCTGCGAGATCGTCCGCCGCCTTGACCGCGTTGCGCTGGACGACCTGCTCGCCCGGACGGTCAAGCAGCGTCTGGAGGGAGATCCGCAGGTTGCTGACCATGGACGCGACGGACCGTTCGTCCTGTGGCTGCCCGATGACCTCGATGTAGCCAGAAAGGGCCCTCGCCTTGGCGTCGAGCGACGACACGACGGAGCTCTCCTGCCGCACGTCCCGGATCAGCCGCTCGTCCACGTTGCGGGAGATGATCACCTCGATGCCGAGGTTCACGCCCGCAACGAACCGCGTGACGGTCGACATGTCCTTGCGGACGTAGTGCTCCACGCCAGCGCTCTCGATGTTCTTCGAGATCACCGAGGTCTGGGCCGTATTGGCTCGAAGGTTGTTGAGCGCGGAGGCCAGCGCCAGTTGCATGCTCATCGGGTGTCGCTCCGGTGACGCCTGTTACCGCTTCAGCTGCGTTGTGACCTCGAGCATCTCGTCGGCGGTCTGCACGATCTTGGCGTTCGTGCTGTAGGCCCGCTGGGTCTCGATCAGGTCGGTGAGCTCGGTGGCAATGTCCACGTTCGAACCCTCGAGGGCCCCGCCTGCGATGGCTCCGACCGCACCGGAGTTGGCGTCGACGAGACGGGCCGAACCCGACGCGCCGCTCAGTGAGAAGACATTGCCGTCCTCGGCGATGAGGCCGTCAGGATTGGGCACGTCGGCAAGCGGGATCTGCCACAGCGCGCGGCGCGAGCCATTGTCGTAGACACCGTAGAGGATGCCGTCCTCGCTCACCTCCACGCGGGACAGGATGCCGACGGCCGCGCCGTCCTTGTGAATGCGCGGATCGTAATCCCCGGCAAACTGGGTGACGCCCGAGAAGCTGTTCGGGGCGCCGAAGTCGATGGTGATGGTCTGCGGCGTCGTGCCGTTCGGAATCTCGAGCGTGGCGCGGCCCGTTGCCGGGTCGAAGTTGAAGCCCGGGATGCCGGCCACGATGTTCGAGTAGGTCGCAGGCGAGCCGGCGTAGGCTCCAGAGTCGTTGAATTCCACGTCAACCGACCCGAAGGACGTTCCCGTCGAATCCGTGATGTTGATCGTCCACGTGTTCGGTGTCGTCGACGGCTGCCATTCGAGGAAGAGGCGGTCGCTCTTGCCAAGCGGCGTATAGTACTCGACCGAGGTCTTGAAAGGGACCGTCGGAGCACCCGGGCCCGTGCTGTCCGCCGGGACGTTGCCAGTGAAGTTCAAATAGGTCGTCGGCTGGCCAGCAGCCGTCGAGCCCGCGAGATTCACCGGACGAAGGTCCGCGAAGCTCTCGCGGGAGACGGAGCCGACCGATCCGTCAGCCGCGATGGGCCAGCCCTGCAGATACTGCCCGGCGGTGTTGACGAGGAATCCCTCTGCATCCGTCCTGAAGGAACCCGCTCGCGTCAGGCCGAAGGTCGCCTCGCCCATGACGCCGGGCTTGTTCGAGACGACGAAGAAGCCGCCGCCAGCGATGGCGAGGTCAGTCGTCGCCGAGGCGGCCTGGATCAGGCCCTGCTTCGAGATCTCCATGCGGGCATTGGCGATGACGCCGCCAGCCGAGTAACTGCCGCTGCCGCTCTGCCGCGTCACGAGGGTCGAGAACTGGACGCCCGTCCTCTTGTAGCCAACGGTGTTGGCGTTGGAGATGTTGTCGGAGATCGCGGCCATCCGGCTGCTCTGCGCGGCGAGGCCGGTGACGCCGGAGCGCATGGCGCTGTTGATGCTCATGAGTGCTTCTTCTCCAGGTGGGACGCTCGGATGTTGCCCCCGGCGGGGTGAAAGGAAGGTTTAAGTCCCATGGCTTAATCCTGCCCGCTTCGCTTCCCGTCGATCAAGTCCTTGTCGCACATGGATTCACCTTCGCAGCGCGCCCTTGCGCAGGATCGTGATGCTGACACGCCTGTTGCGCGGGTCCTCGGGATCCTCCGGGAAGAGGTGGTCGCGGTCCGCGAGGCCTTCCACCCGCGCAACGCGGTTGATGTCGACCCCGGCCTGCACGAGTCCGCGTCTGGCCGCGTTGGCGCGCTCCGAGGAGAGCTCCCAGTTGCCGTAGCCGTCGGCCCTCGAGAAAGCCACGCCGTCGGTGTGCCCGGTGATCGACACGCGGTTCGGAAGGTTGCGGATGGCCTCGCCGATGATCGCGACGAGCTTCGCTCCCTGCTCGTTCATCTTGGCCGACCCGAGCGCGAACATGGACACCTTGCCCTTGTCCGTGATCTGGATCCTCAGCCCCTCCTCGACGTCCTCGATGATGAGGTTCTCGGACAGCAATTTGAGGTCGACCGAGGACGAGATTCTACGAGTGATCTCGTCGCGCGCGGCATCGAGGAGATCCTGCTCCGCCTTCTCCTCGGCGAGACGGCGTTCCTCCTCGGCGATCTCCTCGGGAGAGCGCTCGCGCGTCTCCTCAGTCTCGCCCGTGTCGGTCTCACTGGCCTCCCCGGATTTCACGTCGCCCGTGTCGGCCCCGTCGTCGGACACCTCCTTGCCGGCGAGAGCGCCGTCGGAGGCCGAGTTGGTCTCCATGGCCATCGGATTGAAGTAGTTCGCGATGCCCTTCTTCTGGTCGTCCGTGGTGACGTTGATGAGCCACAGGATCAGGAAGAGGGCCATCATCGCCGTCATGAAGTCCGCGAAGGCGATCTTCCAGACGCCGCCGTGATGCTCCTCCTCGTGCCCGCCGCGCCTGCGGCGGACAATGATCGTGTCCTCGCTCTTCTTCCTGAGACTGAGCATGGCAAGGCCTTACTGCGCCGCCTGCGGGGCATGGAAGCGGATCTTCGCTTCCCTCGTGGATTCCTCGACCTCCGCGAAATCCGGGCGGACGTCGGACGGGATCATCTTACGCGCGTGTTCGATGCTGATGAGCGCCTCCCGGCCGTGGAGGTACGAGATCAGGCAAGCCTTGATGGCAACGTAGTAGGTGATCATCGCCTCCCGCCGCGCCCGCACCGCCGCCGCGACCGGAGCGAACAGGCAATACGAGATCATGATGCCCATGAGCGTGCCGACGAGCGCTCCGCCGATCATGTGGCCGAGTACCTCGGGAGCGGCCGTGATGTAGCCCATGGCCTTAACGATGCCCGTGATGGCCGCCACGATGCCGAGCGCGGGCAGTGCGTCGGCCAGACCAGACTGGATCGCCTTCGGTGTCCTGAACAGCTCGTGACGGATCGTCTCGATCTCCTCGTCCATGAGATCGGCCATCTCGTGGGCGCTCTTGTTGCCGAGCTGGATGAGGCGAAGGTTCTCGGCGAGGAACTTCAGCGCCCTCGGGCTGGAATGGATCGACGGGAAGTTCGCGAAGAACGCGCTGTTGTGCGGATGGTCGAAGTCTTGTTCCATGGCGTTGAGCGACTTCGGATTCATCCCGACGATGACGTAGAGCAGCGTCAGGAGCTCGAGGTAGTCGTCCTTCGTATGCGGAGGGCCCTTGAAGAGGCTCCCGAAGGCCCGGACGGTATCGAGCAGCACCGTTCTCGAGTTCATCACGATGTAGGCGCCGAAGGCGCCGCCGAGGATGATGACCATCTCCCACGGCTGCCACAGCACGCTCACGCGGCCGCCCATTGCGGCGAATCCTCCGATCACCGACAGGAGGACGACGGCCACGCCGATAACAAGTCTCATCAGTTTTCCCCCGGGGTCTGAGGCACGTCGCCCGGCCTCGCTCGGTATCGAATCCCTTCGACAGGTGGTTCAGCGGAAAGCGTAACCCCGCGCCGCGCCGGCGCTCAATCCTTCATTCCGATTCGGACTCATCGATTCCTTCCACGATTCCCTGCCCGAACGCGCCGACATGCGCATCGATCAGTGCCGTCGCCGAATCGAGCGCGATCACGGCCGCGTCCACGACGTCCCGAGGCCGACGCGCCCTCGAGGTGGCGGTTGCGGACAGGACCGATTCGATGGCGCCGCCGGCCACGGATGCGGCGCGGACGGCGGAGGCCTCGTCTCCCGACGCGAGCGCGGCGGCAGCCCAAACGGCGGCGTCAACGCGATCGATTGTTTCCCCCGCGTCGGCAAGCTCGGAGAACTCCCGGGCGGCTCCGACCATGTCGCCGGCAACCCACAACGCGCGGGCGTGCTCGGCCGACGGCGGCTTTCGCTCGGGAACCTCTCCAGCCTCTGCCGCTTTCGCCTTCCTATCCCCTGGGACATCGGCCTGCTCCTGCTCGGCAGTCGCTTCCCTCTTCGCCTGCCCGCCCTCGGCAACGGGACGGATCGGAGGAATCGGCTGACCCTGTTGCGCCGTGGCTGCCGAAGACTGCGGTCGCGCGGCGGGCTTGACCTGCTCGGCGGCAGGCTGCGCAGGGGCCGTCTTCGGTCCCGGCACCGCCTCCTCGCGCGGGGAGAGGCCCAGCTCCTCGATGACTTTAGCGAAGTCGGAGGACCGACGGCGCTGGATATCCTCGGGGCCCGTCCGGCCGTAGGCTTCGTGGATTTTCAGGAGTTGTCCCGCTAGACGCGGGTTTTCGAGCGCGGCCGCATAGGCGGCATCGATCGCCGCTTGAAGATTCTCCTCCGCCCGTTGGGCGTCCGCGCGCCCCTTGGAAAGCTCAGCGACGCGCTCGAAGGCTCCCACCGCGCCGAATACGTCGCCGGATGCCCGCCAATGGGCCGCAGCGGCCTTCAGTGCGTCGATCTCGGCGTTCGTCCCGCGCGTCGCCTTGATCAGGTCGTTGAAATGCCCATCGATCTCCTCGGCTGGAACGCGGCCCGCCGCAATCTCCTCGACGAGTAGCCGAACCTTCGCCTTCTCGCGCCAGGGACCGGGCGATGCGGCGGCTGTCCGGAAGGCCCCGATGGCAGGCTCCCGGCGTCCGAGGGCGATTTCCGTCAGGCCGCGCACGTAGTCAAGGTTCCCCTCTGGGCCGGACTCCACCTTCAGCGCGGACATCTGACGCGCCGCCTCGGTAACGGAGACCTTGTCCCCGGAGGTGTAGGCCGCCTCGGCGGCAAAAGGTAGGAGCCGCCAAGCCGCCTCAGCGGGAAACGTCTGCATCGCCGCGATGGCCTCGGGAGCGCGGCGGCCTGCCTCCTCGATCTCGCCTGCAAGCGACAGGCGGACGACCTCGAAGGGCAGCCATCCTTTCGCAGAGGCCGCCTTGCGCAACGACGAGGCTGTGTCCGACCTTCCGGACATCAGATTGGCCGCCTGCTCGATTACCTCGACCTCGAAACGGCCATGGACGTCAACCTCGGCAATGGCCTCCCGGAACTTGCGCGCCGCCTCGCGCGCCTCCTCCGGCCTGCCTTCGGCGAGAAGCTTGCGAGCCCTCGCGATGGAGATCTCCTCTCGGTCCGACTCGACGTATCGCGCATCCTCCGACGTCAGCGGAGCCGGGATCCTCGGCTCGACTGCAGGTGGCGTCTCGGCAGCGGCCGACGGCGTGGAAGCGTCTCCAGTCCCGGCTTTAGCGACCGCCGATTCCTCCCGCGCCTTGTCCTCCCCGGCCAGCCCGGCCGGACGACGCGGCGGAGCCGGAACCTGCACGCCGCCCTCCGTCAGAACCGACTTTACCGAGGGAGCGCTACCGTCATGAGCATTGATCCGTTCGACCGCGCTGCGTACCGCCTCGGTCACGGCCGTCCGCGTTTCCCCGTCGACGACGGCAGCCTCCACCTTCGGCTTTCTCGGGGTGACGCGGATGACGTAGACGCCCTTCCAGACACTCGTCCGCACTCTCGCGTCGCAGTCGATGCGTGCAATGAGACTCGACGTCGACGAATTGACCGCCAGTTTTCCGACGATTCTCCCCCTGCCCTTGCGCGCGGCTCCAAGCCACCACGAGACCGCATCGCTCGGCGTGGCCGTGATCGAGCAGCGGGATCGCGAATGGACGACGTTGAAGGTCACTCCCTCCGGTGGACGGATCCTCAGGACTGCCGTCACCCCGTCGTCCTTCAGGGATGGGACGACGCTCGGCGCCGCCTCGGCCGAGTCGGGATGGGTCGCACCAGCGGCGAAGGCCGCGGCGAGGGCGACAGCGGGGAGAGCCTTCCTGCCTTGCAACTTTGCGCTCCTTGGAAAGGGATTCGTAATCGCGAGTCCTTTTGCTTGCATCGCGACGGCTCCCGTTGTCTTATCAGGTCGCTAGGACTGAGCGCAATGGATCAAGACTCGGGAGTCGAGCAGGCGGATGGACAACGTCGGATACGTGGGCCTTTCCGCGCAGGTGGCGCTGCGCAGGCAACTCGACGTGATCGCGAACAACGTCGCGAACATGAACACGGTGGGCTTCAAGGGCAGCAGGTCGGTTTTCGCCGAGGCCCTCAGGAAGTTTGGCCCTTCCACCAGGGACGAGGTTTCGTTCGTCATCGACAAAGGGACATACATCGACTTCTCGGCAGGCCCCCTCAATGCGACAGGGTCTAGCCTCGACGCCGCCATCGACGGCGAGGGATTCTTCCGGGTCCAGACGCCCGAGGGGCAGTTCTACACCCGTGACGGGCGGTTCGCCCGCGATCCCGAGGGACGCCTCGTGACGGTGACCGGTCACCGAGTTCTCGATGACGGCGGCGCCGAGATCATGATTCCCCCGAACGCGCGCGACATCGATATCGGTCTTGACGGTGGCGTCTCGGTTGACGGCGTGTTCGTTGCCCGCATCGGCGTCTATCGCTTCGAGGAGCCCCACCGCCTGACGCAGCGAGGAGATCTCCTCTTTGCTCCGGCCGATGGGCAGGCAGCGATCCCGGTCGACGGGCCCCGCATCGTGCAGGGAATGGTCGAAGGATCGAACGTCCAGTCGGTGGTTGAGATCGCCCGCTTGATCGAGGTCACCCGCGCCTACGAGAGGTCCGAGCAGGCCATCTCGCAGGCGGACGCGCTTATGAAGGATTCGGCCACCAGGATCGGCAGGGTCGCATGACCCGGCCGCCGGCAACCGTGAACCCCTGACACCGAGGACAGGTCAATGCGAGCACTTTCCATCGCCGCCACGGGCATGACGGCGCAGCAGCGCAATGTCGAGACCATCGCCAACAACGTCGCCAACGTGAACACGACCGGCTTCAAGAAGAGCCGCCTCGAATTCTCGGACCTCATGTACCAGCCGATCCGACGCCAGGGATCGCTGTCCTCCAACGCCGGGACGATGGTCCCGGCCGGCGTCGAGATCGGCCTCGGCGTGAAGCCCGTTGCCGTCACTCGCATCACGACGCAGGGCAGTCTGCAGCAGACGGGTAACGCCCTCGATCTCGCCATCGAGGGGCGTGGCTACTTCGTCATCCAGCTCCCCAACGGCGAGAACGCCTACACGCGTGCAGGAGCCCTCCAGCGCTCCGCCGAGGGCCAGCTCGTCACGGTCGACGGCTACGAGGTCGCTCCCGGCATCACAATTCCGGCCGACACCCGTGAAATCGTCATCAGCCGCACCGGCGAGGTGCTGGCCTACGAAAACGAGAACATCAATCCGACCAACGTCGGCCGCATCCAGCTTGCGAACTTCGTCAACGAGGCCGGACTCGAAGCGCTCGGCGACAACCTCTTCCGCGAGACGCCCGCCTCCGGCGAGCCCACCAACGGCTTCCCAGGCGACCCCGGGTTCGGATCCGTCCGCCAGGGCTACGTCGAGGCGTCCAACGTGGACGTGGTGCAGGAGATCACCAACCTCATCCAGGCCCAGCGCGCCTACGAGATGAACTCGAAGGTCATCGAGGCGGGCGATGAGATGTCCAAGACAGCAACGGCTATGAGGTAAGGCGATGCGTCCGGCTGCATTGGTCGCAACGCTGGCCGTAGCCCTCGGTGCGCTTCTCCTCTCTGGACCGACGTCCGCCGAGCCGGCCGAGGCGCTCATCGCCCGGGAGATCGCCGCACGCTATCCCGACGAGGTGGCTGGCGGCGAGGTCATCGTCCGACTTCCCGTATCCATCCGTCGGGAGCCCGAGTCACTCGAGGCCATCAGGTGGGATCCGGCCACGAGCAGGTTCGAGGCGGTTCTTCGCTTCGATGGACGCCTTGCCCGTATGGCGGGAAGCGCCCGCGCCGAGGTCGAGGTGCCGGTCCTGACGCGCGCGGTCCAGCCCGGCGAGCTCATCTCGGCCTCAGACGTATCCATGGCCCGTGTCCCCGTGGGCCGCTCCCTCGACACTGCCGTCACGTCGCTCGACGGCCTAGTCGGAAAGGAAGCGCGCAAGACGATTACGCCCGGACGCATCGTGCCAGCCGATGCCGTCGGCGAGCGGCCGGTCATCCAGCGAAACCGGACGGTCACGATGATCTACCGAAAGGGAGCCCTCACCCTGACCGCCAAGGGCAAGGCCCTGACCAACGCCCTCGAGGGAGAGGAAGTCCGCGTGGCCCCGCCAGGCGGCGGCCAGCCGGTGGTCGGGATTGCCCGATCGGACGGGACAGTGCTCGTCGGCGGTTAGTCCGCAGGGAGCGCCGGATGACTGGAAGGGCCGCGGGCCCTTCCAGTCTTTCAGAGCTTTCCCCCATGCATCCCGGCGAACGTTTCCGTGAAACCGACGGGCACACTGAGAGTAGCCATCTCTTTCTCCCACACGACCGACCTTTCGAAATCCTGCCGCCCCCAGCCGCAAACTTCATACGCGGGACATAATCCTTGAGACCATCGGTCGTCCGGCTCGATCGATCGGGGGCTCGAGAAGCGGGTTCGCGCCCGCATCCAAGGCCGGAACGGCCTTCGCCGACGGATAAGGATTCGCTCCTCGAATCCTTGCGAAATCTCGCGCGGCATGCCAATGTCGCCGGGATCTTCTCGGAGGACCCGAATGACAACCAAACTTGCCGCACGCCGCGCCAGCGCCGTCCTGGCAACCGTCGTCGCCGCCATCGGACTTTCCGCCTGCGGTCAGTCCCTTTCGGAGCTCGGCCGCGGCCCGCAGCTTAGCGTGATCCAGGATCCGCGCGAGACAATGCCGGAGGCCAACGTTATCTCGATGCCGATGCCGGAGAAGCCGCAGGTTCAGCGCGGCAAAAACTCGCTGTGGCAGACGGGGTCGACGACCTTCTTCGCGGACCAGCGCGCCGCGAAGAAGGGCGACATCCTGACCGTCACCATCGACATCAAGGATGAGGCGCGCCTCAAGAACGAGACAGACCGCGCCCGCGTATCCGGCGAATCCGCGGGCGTGCCGCGCCTCTTCGGCGTGGAGTCCAGCATCGCCAAGCTCGGCTCCGGGGTCGATCCATCCAAGCTGGTCGAGATCCAGAGTCGCTCCACGACCTCGGGTTCCGGGGAGATCACGCGCAACGAGACGATCCGCCTCAAGGTTGCCGCCATCGTCACGGAGGTGCTCCCGAACGGCAACTTGGCCATTTCGGGTAAGCAGGAGATTCGCGTGAACCACGAGCTGCGCGAGCTCCGGATCTCCGGCGTTATCCGCCCGCAAGACATCTCGTCCAGCAACACGGTGACCTACGACCAGATCGCGGAGGCCAGAATCTCCTACGGCGGCCGGGGCACCCTCTCGGACGTCCAAAGACCGAGCTATGGGCAGGAACTCTACAACGTCATCATGCCGTTCTGATCATCCGTTCGCCGGCAGGATCGGCACGAACGCCGCGGCCATGTGCCGCGGCGTTCGTCGCTTCTGATCCCATGGATCCTTGCAACGTCAACCGGGTGGTTGCGACACCGCGGCATCGTGGATCAGGCGAGTTCACCGGGAGTGCGCCGAAGCCTATTATCGGCATGGCATCGGGCGGTTCCGGCCCATGGCCCAATCCTTCACGGGAGATCACATGAAAGGGATGCTGAGGTTCATCCTTCCGATAGTCGTGGCAGCTTTCGGTGTCGCTGCCGGCGGCGGCGCGAGCCATTACCTCATGCCGGCAGCCGCAGTCGCCAGTCAGGCGGGCATGGCCGTCAAGGCCGACCGCACGCCCCACAGCGTCTCCATTCCCCGTTTCATGGTGACGGTCGTCGGGGACGGGAAACCCGCCGCCCACGTCCTTGCCGAGGTCGCCGTGCAGGTGATCGGTAAGGAAGCTGCAGAAAGGGCCGAGAGCCGCCTCCCGTGGATTCAGGCCGCCATCGTCGAGCGGACGCAGGCTGCCATGGCCGAGCACGTGAATGGTGGGGAAGTACGGATGCCTGACGGCGCGCACCTCGCGTCCCTCATCGCTGAGGCCGCGGACGCCGTTCTGCCCGACGTGACCGTCTCGAACGCCAAGGTCGTCAAGATGGCCGTATTCGACGGCTCCGCGATCCGTCCCGCCCGCTGATCCAAGGGGGCGTCGCCTATCATGAGGTGACGCAATCCGTTGGCCGATTGAGCGTCCCATCCTGAAAACGAAAGGGCCCGACATCGCCGGGCCCTCTTTGCTTTGGCGTCAGGCGCCGATGGTGATGATGTCGGACGGGCTGACTTTCCCGCCCCCCTCAAGGATGAGAGTAGACTCGCCACCGTTCAGACCGGGAACGACCTCCTTCACCCGCTGTTGCACGACGACTAGCGAGTCGACGGCATTGCCGTCCTTGTCCTTCGCGGTGATGTCGATGCGATAGTCCCCAGACGCAGCCTTGCCGCCTCCATCAAGGGAGCCGTCCCAGACGAGCTCCTGACGACCTGAACCCGGAACGGCGTTGATGGTGCGGACGACATTTCCATCCTTGTCGGAGATCGTGATCACCACGCTGTCGGCTCCGGGCGCTGCGTAGGCTAGGTCGATGCGATCCCCGTCGAAGGCGAACCGATCCACGCTGGCCTCGACGATCTTGCCGATGTAGCCGATGTCCATCCGCATGAGCGCGGCCGAGAGGTTTGCCTGAAGGTTGGCGAGGCTCTGGTTCGACTTCGCTAGCTGCTCGACCTGGGTCAGTGTTGCCGTCTGCTGGACGAACTGCGTCGGATCCATCGGTGACAGTGGATCCTGGTTCCTGATCTGGGTGACCAGTAGCTTCAGGAACATCTCGTAGTTCTTGTCCATGCTGCCAGTCTGCGTCTGCGCAGGAGGCTGTGCCTGCGTCGCCGCGACCGGCTCGGCAGTGAGGGCGGAGATAGGATTGACCATCGTCATGCGCGTTCCTCGATCAGACCAAGATGTCGATGCCGCCGGGCCTTGCGGCCACAGGCTGAACAGGTTTCCGAATGGGCGTGACGGGGGCGGGCAAATCGGCGAGTTGACCGCGCGGGTCGGACGCCTCCTCCCTTCGCTCACCCTGTCCTCGGAAGCCGAAGGTGATGCCCTCGCCAACGTCGATCCCGGCTTCCGCCAGCTGCCGCTCGAGAAGGCGCGCCTCGGCCTTGATCGCGTCGAGAGTGTCGGCCCGTTCGACCAAGACACGGACACGGGCCGCCTTCTCGCCCCTCTCGATCACGACCTCGACACGCCCGAGGCTCGCCGGGCTCATCTCGACGACGATTCGCCCACCCTTGTCGGACACCCGGGCGGCGGCCTCCCACACCTGCAGGGCGACCTCTCGGGCGCGGGGAACGGAATCGGGAAGCGAAGCATCGGCGGGACCGTTCGGTCGTCCAGCCGATGCCGTCATCATGGCATGGGCAAAACCCTCGGCTGAGCCGGCCTCGGACAACCGGGCCGTCGTCCTGGCGAAGGTGCCTTGGGTAAACCGAGCCTGACCGGCAAAACCACCCTCAGGCTGGCGTCCGTCGGGGCCGATTGACGGTTCTGATGCTTCCACCGCGTCCGTAGCGGCATCGATGTTCATGTCGAGGTTTTCGGATGCGGCATTGGGCGTGGCAGCCACCTCCGCTCGACGGGGCGCTGACTCCCTGCCGCTCGCCTGCTGGATGACGGGTGCCCCGGCACTTTCATAGCGCAGACTTTCCGCAGCGATCTCGGCCGCCGCTACGCGCGGTTCCACCATTGGGGAGGCCGAATGCGTCGCTGTTGTCTCCACGGTGGATGCTCGTGCCGTGACGGCCGGGGCCTCGGCTCGCTGGGACGCCGTGTCGACCGTCGACGTCTCGATCTCAATGTCTGACGGCGTCGCATTCCGCGGGACATCAGCGCCTGCCGACGCTGTCCCAGCATCGAAAGGCATCGCCGCCGCGAGGCCTGGCTGCTGGATCCCGACTTCGGCTGCGGGAAGGACGGTCGCGGGAGCGACCGCCACGTTCGGCGTCGCTTTCACGGCGCCCGCGACCAACATCGTCACCGGCGCGAGCGGACCGGCGTTCGCCGCGAGCGGCTCGCGGCCGAACTCGGTAATCTGCCCGGCTCCCGCCTCCCGTCCCTGAGCGCCCTGCGGACGGTCGCCAGGTACGGGAAGGCTGGGCTGGAGGGAGACGGCGGCGTCCTGAGCACCGGCGAGCGCGAGAAGGAAGGCGACGGGATCCGCGGACTGGGATTCGCGCCCTCCCCGCTGCTGCCCGGCGCCTGCGATGGTCTTGGAGGTGACTTCCATCATCGATCCGTGTCGAGGGTGATGCAGAGGATGATGGCACGCGCCCCGCCGCGGATCCATGGATTCGTTCCGACGGTGGACGGCTCATGTTTCCTCTGGCCTTACCGCGCAAGGATACGCTAATGTGTCCTAACGAAGCCAGAAGGATTCGTGGCCGCCGGAGGGCGGACGGAAGAATCCGGACCCTTGCCGGAGTTGCCGAATGGACGTCAGTCAGATCGGGGTTCTCTCCCTCGCCGACAGGCGGATGGGATACCTGGCCGAGAGCCAGAAGGTCATCGCCCAGAACATCGCGAACGCCCACCGCCCGCGCTACAGGGCGCGGGAGGTTGTTCCGTTCTCGGAGGTCCTGGCCCGCCGCGTGCCCAGCCAGCCCGTGCGGACAAATCCGATGCACCTTCAGGGCACCCGTAACGTCGGCACCGTCCCCACGGTCCCCGTCAATGGGGCCGAGGGAACCATCAGCGGGAACAACGTCAGCATCGAGGAGGAGATGGTAAAGGCCGCGCAGGTCAAGGACCAGCACGCGCTTGCCGCCTCGATCTACAAAAAGGGCATCAGCTTCATCCGACTTTCCGTGAAGTGACGAGACGGAGACCGAAAGTGGATGCAATCGACGCCACAATGAGGATCGCCACGTCCGGCATGAGGGCGCAGTCGCTGAGGCTGCGCGTCGTTTCGGAGAACGTGGCCAACGCGAACAGCACGGGCAGCACCCCTGGGGCCGATCCCTACCGTCGCAAGACCGTCTCCTTCCAGAGTGTGCTTGACCGGAAGATCGGCGCCGAGGTCGTCGGGCGCGGACGGATCGGGACCGATCGATCCGACTTCCGCCTCAACTACGACCCAGCCCACCCCGCTGCGGATGACCGCGGCTACGTGAAGATGCCAAACGTCAACACGCTCATCGAAATGGCGGACATGCGAGAGGCGGCCCGCGGCTACGAGGCCAACGTCACCGTGATCGAGCAGGCCAAGGCCATGGCCTCCCGAACCATCGACCTGCTGCGCGACTGATCGCGCGCCCGACTAGACAACGAGAGAATCCCATGACCGATCTTTCCGTCGCGCCGGTGCTCGGCGTCTCCAGCTCCAATATCGTGGACTCCGTGCCGGCCGCTGCAGGTGCTGCAGGCGCCGACAAGCCTTCCTTCGGCTACTTCCTGCGCCGGGCGGCTGCGAACGCCGTCGAGTCCGTACATGCTGGCGAGAAGGCGATGGTCGCGGGTCTCGAGGGGCGTCTGGGTAGCCAGGAGGTGGTCAATGCCGTCCTGGCCGCCGAGAACACTCTCCAGACCGTCGTGGCCGTCCGCGACCGTATCGTGAACGCCTATCAGGAAATCATGCGGATGCCGATCTGAGGCGCGCCATGAACGAGATGGACGTGATCCAGGTCCTCCGGGACGCGCTGACGACCGCCATGGTTCTCTCGGCCCCGGTGTTCATCGTGGCGGCTGCCGTCGGTCTTGCCATCGCCCTGTTCCAGGCCCTGACCTCGGTGCAGGAGATGACGCTGACCTACGTGCCGAAAATGGCCGCCGTGATCGGGACGATCATGCTCGGCCTGCCTTTCCTGTTCCAGACGCTCGCCGGCCTCATGGACCGGATCGTCGATCATATCGTCGCCCTGTGAGAGCGCTTTCCACGTCCATCCTCGCCGTTGCCATCGTCGCCTTCCCCGTCGCCGCACGGGCGGGCGACGATCCTGCATGCGTGGTCGCGGTGGAGCGATACTCTGCAGAGTCCGGACTGCCGAAGTCCCTTGGTCACGCTATCGCCAGCGGAACGCGGCCAAGCGGCGGCATGTCACCCTTTCTCGTGCGCATGGGCAGCCATGTCCGCGTAGCGAGAAGCGCAGCGGAGGCAAGGGCTCTCGCGAACGACGCGTTCAGGCGCGGCGCTGAGTCCGTCGATGTCGGCTGCCTCGCGGTCACGGTCGCGAGGGGCGACGAACGAGCCCTCGAGGCAGCGCTGGACCCCGACCGGAACGTCGCCGCCTCCATCGGCGCGACCGTCACGCGCCCGGGCGCACGCAAGGTCGCAAGGGCCGAAGCGGCCGCCGCCCCCTCATACCAACCGTCTGTCACGCCATCCCCCCGGCCTGTGACCCCGGCGGAGCCCGCGCGGGCGGGTCCGGGTGGCGTCGCGGGATCGTGGGGCCTGTTCACGGACGCGCCCGTCACGAATCCCTTTGGCGGCTCGAGATAGGGATTGAGCGCCGGATCGAACCTGATAAAAGGATTCGATCGTTTCGAACCCATTGATAGCTCCGGAGAAGAGATGTCCCAGGCGGCGAGCGGAAACCTCCTGACGAGGATCACGGGCGGGTGGCGCGGAAACCTCGACGTGTCCTTCGCGATCTTTGTGATCGCGATCATGTCGATCATGCTGCTGCCACTGCCGCCGTTCATCCTCGACATGGGGCTGACGATGGCGTTCGCCGTCAGCGTGCTCATCCTCATGGTCGCGTTGTGGGTGAACAAGGGCGTCGAGTTCTCGTCATTCCCGACAATCCTGCTCGTCATCACGATGCTTCGGCTCGCCCTCAACATCGCGACGACGCGGGCCATCCTGACCAACGGCGAGAACGGTACGGCAGCCGCCGGGCACGTCATCGAGGGATTCGCCACCTTCGTGATGGGCGGCAACATGGTGGTCGGCTTCGTGATCTTCTCGATCCTGCTGATCGTCAACTTCGTCGTCATCACCAAGGGTTCGGGCCGAATCGCCGAGGTGTCGGCGAGGTTCTTCCTTGACGGCATCCCGGGCCGTCAGATGGCCATCGACGCGGACCTGAGTTCCGGCGCCATCGACGAGGCAGAGGCCAATCGGCGACGCGCCGCCCTCGAGGAGGAATCAGGCTTCTACGGCGCCATGGACGGTGCCGCGAAGTTCGTGCGCGGCGATGCTGTCGCCGGCCTCATGATCACGGGCATCAACCTCATCGGCGGCATCATCATCGGCGTGGTCTTCCACGGTATGAGCTTCGCCGACGCCACGCGCACCTACACCATCATGACGGTGGGCGACGGCCTCGTGACGCAGGTGCCCGCGCTCCTCGTCTCGCTCGCCGCCGGTCTCCTGATTTCCAAGGGAAGCACCAAGGGCTCGGTCGAGAAGGCCGTGTTCTCGCAGCTCGGGTCCTATCCCAAGGCGCTCTGGATGGCCTCGGGCCTGCTACTGCTCCTCTCGGTTGCCCCGGCCATCCCCTTCGTGCCGTTTTTCCTGCTCTCCGCCACCCTGGGCAGCATTGCCTACTACATCCCGCGCCGCAGGCAGCAGGCGGTCATCGAGGAAGGCATCGCCCGTGCCCAGGAGGAGAAGCCCGTCACGGCCGAGGATACAGTGCAGGACCAGCTTCATCTCGACGAGGTGCGCCTCGAGCTCGGCGCTGCCCTCGTGCCCATGATCTCGGCGGGCGAGAGCGACCTGGCGCAGAAGCTCAAGACCTTGCGCGGCCGCTTCGCCCAGGATTTCGGCTTCGTCCTCCCTTCGATCCGTATCAAGGACTCGATCGACCTCGGCCACAACGAGTACCGCCTGCTGATCAAGGGCGTCACGGCGGCGCGCGGCGAGGTCCGGCCCGGCCTACGCATGGCGATGGCCCCCAACGGCGGTCAGGTGCCGTTCCCCGGGGAGCGCGCCAAGGATCCGACCTTCGGCCTCGACGTCACGTGGATCGACCCGGCTCTCGCCGAGCAGGCCGAGGCTATGGACTGCACCGTCATCTCGCCCGAGGGCGTTATCGTCACCCACGTGGCGGAGGCGGTGAAGGATAACCTCGACAAGCTCCTGAGCTACGCGGCCACCCAGCGTCTCATCAACACCGTTGTGGAGCCCGAATACCAAGCCCTCGTCAAGGACCTCATTCCCGCGCGCGTCACGGTCGCCTCAATTATGCAGATCCTTCAGGGCCTGCTGGCGGAGCGCGTGTCGGTGCGCAACCTCTCCACGATCCTCGAGGCCATCGCCGAGGCCGTCGCATTTACCAACAGCGTGCCACGCATCATCGAGCACGTCCGGTTTCGTCTCGCCGACGCAATCTGCGAGACGCTGTCGGACGGTCGTGGCAACCTGCCCGTCATCACCCTGTCCCCCGACTGGGAGACCAAGCTCGCCGAGCACATGGTCGGGGAAGGCGACGCCCGTCAGCTGCGGCTGCCGCCCGACCTCCAGCGCGAGTTCGTCGGCCAGGCGCGCAAGAAGATCGAGGCGCACGCCCACTCCGACACGTGGCCGGCCATCATCGTCAGCCCAGACGCTCGGCCGCAGGTGCGCATGCTCGTCAACCGCATCAGCATGAACACCCCGGTGATCAGCTACGGCGAATTGGCGCGCAACGTGCGCATGCACATCGTCGACACCATCGGGGTGGGCTGACCCGTGCAGGCGAACTTCAACCTGGCCGAACTCGTGACCCCGTGGGTGTTCGGCTACCTTGCGGTATTCTGTCGGGTCGGCGGGGCGTTCATGGCCTTCCCCGGCTTCGGTGACGCGCATGCCCCGCAGCATGTCCGCCTTGGACTTGCCTTCGCCGTCTCCCTGCCCGTCGCCATGGTCGTCCCCGGCCTACCTCTCAAGCCTCCGGCAGAAATCGGTGGCTGGATCTCGGTCGTCGGTGCCAACCTGATGGTCGGCATCTTCTTCGGCATCTGCGGGCGACTGCTGCTTTCCTCGCTACACGTCGCTGGACAGGCGATCGGTCAGGTGATCGGTATCTTCAACCCGTTCGGTGCCAACGTCCCTGGATTCGAGGGGGCGTCGACCGTCTCCGCCCTGCTGCTGTTTTCGGGTGTGGTAATCGTGTTCGCCGCCGACATCCACCACCTGCTCATCGAGGCCCTCGTCGGCTCGTTCGAGGTGATCCCGATCACTGGATGGCCGGATATGGGTGCCAAGGCGCTGGCGACAGCCAAGACGGCTATGCTCGCCATGAGGATGGCGGCGCAATTCGCGGCCCCGTTTCTCGTGATCGCCCTCGTGTTCAACACGGGGATGGGCATCGCCAACCGCCTGATGCCCGGCCTGCAGGTGTACTTCGTGTTCAGCCCGGCGCTGCTCTTCGTCGGTTTCCTCCTCCTCGGCCTCGTCTGCACCGCCGTCATGTTGTCCTTCGCGGGAACCATGGCCGAATTCGTGAGTGGGTTGTGAGCCCATGTCCGAGGAAGCCGACAAGGAAGATCGCACAGAAGACCCTTCGCAGCGAAGGCTCGAGGAGGCCATCAGGAAGGGCAACGTCCCGCAGTCGCGCGAGGTCAGCAATTTCATGATGGTCATGACCGTGCTCGTCTGCACGGTCGCGTTGTCGCCCATGATCGCGGGGCGCTTCGTCGCCACGTTCATGCCGTTCGTCGAGACGCCGGAGGACATCCCGATCTCGAAGCCGCTCGACGGCTTCCATGCCCTCGCCTATGTCACCAAAGGAATCGGCGGCGTCTTGCTCGCGGGTGTGCTCGTCGCCTTCCTGTTCGCCATCGTCAGCGCGATGGCACAGGGCAAGTTCGTCGTCTCGAGCGAACGCCTGATGCCCAAGTTCAACCGATTGAACCCCATCAAAGGGCTCGCGCGCATCTTCTCCAAGGGGAACCTCGTGGAGTTCGCCAAGGGCGTCCTCAAGGTCGCCGCGATCATCGGGCTCACGGCGACGTTCCTCTACCCCGTGTTCGAGACGGCCGAGGCCATGGTCGGTCTTTCCCCGGAAACCATCCTTCCGACCGCCAAGACGCTCGCCACGCGCCTTCTCATCACGCTCGCGCTCGTCACAGGAATCATCGCCGTAGCCGACCGCTTCTGGAAGCAAATCGAGTGGCGTACGACGCTGCGCATGACGAAGCAGGAGATGAAGGAGGAGCTCAAGAACACGGACGGCGACCCGCACGTTCGGCATCGGCAAAAGGAGATTGCCCGCAGCAGGATCCGCCGCCGCATGATGGCGGACGTGCCGAAAGCCACTGTCGTCGTCATGAACCCGACTCACTACGCGGTCGCGCTGCGCTACGTACACGGGGAAACTCCGGCTCCGATCTGCGTCGCCAAGGGCGTCGATGCTCTGGCGCTCAGGATCAGAAGCGTCGCCGAGAAGGCCGACGTGCCCGTGATCGAGGACCCGCCCCTGGCCCGCGCGCTCTACCCCGTTGTCGATGTCGGTCGGCCCATCCCCGAAGATCAGTACGAGGCCGTCGCGGCCGTCATCAGCTTCGTCATGAGCCTAGCCGAGCGCAGGGAGGCAGTGTACGACACGCCCTCGCCGGAGAACTGATCGGACGAGGGGCCAGATCAGGGCGACGGAACGCAGATCAGGTCCGGCCATCCATGACCCGGCTCCCAGACTCCCGGTGGTTCGGCGTCGCCTCGCGCCGCCGCCATCACGGGATCGACGAGTGCGCGGATCTCGCGGATCACAGCCGAAAAGTTCATGTCGAAGCCGGGGGCCACGCGCCGGATGAACTGGCTCCAGGCGAATGAATGTTCCTCGGCATAGGTCTCGGAAAGACCTTCAAGCGTCTCCGGAATTGGGCGTCCCTGCCGCTCGAACGTCCGCTCGATCGCCTGCGCCAGGACCGCTCCGTCGAAGCGCCTTATGCGCGAGAGGATCAGGATGTCGAAGTGATCCTTCAGACGCGTGTTCTCGTAACCGAACTGCGCCATGGCGTGCAGTTTCTCGGCGATCGTCGTCTCAAGCGGGTACGCCTTGATCAGCGGACGCGGGGCCGTGCCATCGAGCAGCGATGGGAATTCGACGGGACTGACGCCGGGGGTTATGACGTTGCCGAAGCCGACGTCGATCTTCAGGTCGACCCTGGCGGTGTGGACCACGGCGTGCACGAGGACCTTGCCACCCGGGATTACGCCGTCGTCACGGCTCTTGACGACGCGCATCGACGAGATGTCGAAATTCACGCCGTCGTCCTCGACATCGGTGGCCAGGACGCACCGCATGGCATCCTTGATCCGCGCGACCGATCCGTCCTCGTCGAACCCGTTGAAGTCGATATCCTCGGTGGGGCGAAGCAGGTCGCCGTTGTTGTAAGCCGCGATCAGCAGGCCGCCCTTCAGGCAGAAATTTTCCGCCTCCTCGGAAACAGACAGGCGATGGAGGAGGCGCTCCTGAACATAGCGCGCGAGAACGGTCTGCGTGTCCAGGCCCTTGGCACGCGCATGGTTTCGCAGCTTGGCGTACACGCTGGCGCTGACGTTCCTCAATCCCGCTCTCCCAGGATTCCCCGTCATGGATGGTGGCGGGCCTGGCAACAAGGAACAAAGGCGCCGGTGAACTGAGGCCACTCAGACGACGGGACTGAGGAAGTTCATCGCCTTGATGATGGGAGTCATCGCCTCCCTCACCCCGAATTCCATCGCAAGGCGCGTGATCTCGTCACGCCTCGTCTTGGTGTCGTCGAGCGCCCGGCTCAAGCAGTCGAGCGCGGACTCCTCCGAGATCCTGATGGCGCGGCAAGATGGGTTTAGGAGGCTGAAGCGGAACATGTCGATGACGGTCCGCTCCCGCGACGTGATCCGAACCGGGATGCCTTCGATCACGTGGGTCTCGACGCCCAACTGGAACGCCTTCTCATCCCGCCAGTGCATGACCGACAGGTTGATGGGGAAGGCCCGGCCGACGCCGCCGACGATGCGACCGACACTCCTTGGAACGGCTACTTCGATGCTCACGGGCATGTCTTGGGTGATGCCGTGGAAGCGTGCCGCGCTTGTGAGGCAGATCACCGCCGTCGGCACGCGCTTGGACAGCGCGGCCCAGTCGGCGTGGACGGAATCCGGGTCCGGAAGCCGGTAGACACCGTAGGCGGCGCGCTCGATCTCTCCGGCGGCAGTCATGCGGCTCAGGGTGGCCCTGGACGCCCCGACGGCGCAAAGCTCAGATACACTCATGGGCCTGCCGGCTTCCCGGAGCGCTTGGATCACGTTTGCTGATGCCCTACCGCTCGACGCCATTCTGCAATTCTACCCTGCCATTATCGAGAACTGGCAATATGTTGTTTCATACAACAATCGGCGGCGCCAGGCAAGGATGATGAGCGGTCATGTTGCCATGGTCGCAGAACGGCAACATATTGTTTAATTCTCTCCTTTGCGGACCGCGCTGGAGATGGCTGTTTCTCGACTTACCTCGCCCTCATCCTCACCTCTGCAGGTGTTCTGGCCCGAACGAGAATGGCAGCAGTTCCCCGAGCGTGAAGGTGCGCCGTAGTCCATCGGGTCCGCACACATGGATCGGGGTGTCCTCGCAGGCGAACTCCCGCAACCGCTGACGACAGCCGCCGCACGGCGTTACGAGCACATCTCCCGGACCCACGATGAGGGCGGCCGCAATCTGCCGACCGCCGGCCGCGACCATCGCCGCGATGGCACCGGCCTCGGCACAGGTCCCGATCGGGTAGGCGGCATTCTCCACATTGCAGCCAGCGAAGATCCGCCCGTCCGGGGTCGCGACCGCAGCGCCGACATTGAAGCGCGAATAGGGAGCGTGAGCGTTCTTGCGGACCTCGATCGCGGCCTGGAAAAGATCGTCGAGAAGGCTCATCCTGTCTCCCTTTCGCGGTAGGGCATGACGATGGTCGGCGGCATCGAAACCGGCAACGGTTGAACGACACGCGAACGAAACGGGATCGAATCGATCACGCCTCGCTCAGGGTAAGGGAAGAACGCCTGTCAAGGATGTGCTGCCACCCATTATGGAACGAGTTCGGGGGCCTCTTCCTCGACAGCTTCGACCATCCGCCGGGAGCGGTACTCGCATCGCAGATCGGACCAGTTCCTTGCCTCCCAGGCCATCCACGCGTCGAACAGGCGTCCCTCCCGCTCGAGGATCGCGTCCAGTCGCTTCAGGACGTACAGATTGGGCCCGAGGATATCGTCCGGCTCGTCCGGGCGGATGCGAAGCAGTTCCTCCACCGCTTCCCGCTCCTTCCCAGGCCCCAGAAGGCGAGCGATGATTCCGAGCCCAAAGGCCGGGGCCAAGGATCGCCCATTCGCGTCGTGGATCAGGAGTGGCCCTTTCCTCGCCAGTTCCTTGCCGAAGCCTGTGGCGATCATGACCATGGTATCGTCGATGGAGCCTTGGCACTCGACGTCGAGGTCAGCGCACCTGACGATCAACTGGTGGGGGCCGACCATCCCTCCGTTCTGCCCGCGCTGGATGCGCAGACCTTCCCTCTCGCCGATGTCCTCCAACGTGAGGACGCCGACGAAATCGGCGTATCTCTCGCGCGCGTCATCGTGAGAAAGAATCTCTATTGTCATGATCGGAGCGTAACTCTTCCGGCGAGAGGAAAAAAGGACGCCGCGGCGGTGGAGCGCAGTCCTCACGCGGCAGCGCGCATGATCACGCTGACCCTCGGCAGGAAGCTGGATTCGACGACCTTGAGGCGCATGCCGCGCTCGACGGGACGCTCGGTCTCGAACTCCGCGATGCCATCGAAAAGACGAGCTGGAGCACCGCTCTCCTCCGGCCGCACGACCTGATACGGCACGCAGTCTTGCTTCAGGATGGCTTCGATCCCGGCGAAGCACACTTCCCCGTCCCCGGTCAGGACGAGGGGCTCTCCCCGGCGCGCGGCCCTCCACCCGGCTCGCGACACGTCCTCGGCCGAGGCGCAGGGCCTCCCATCCGGCAAATGCGCTCCGTCCTCGACCGCCCGTTCGGCGATCAGGGCAAGCGTCTCGGCCGTGATCGTGCCGAAGATCTCCATTCGGTTCGCGATGGCGCGGACGGCCATGACCGTTACTCCGGATCAATGGTATGGATTCCGATATCCGACGCCCGTTCGACGTCGGCAATCAAAAGGCAGGCGACCGCCTGGATGCGCTCGGCATCGGCCCGCCACCTGCCGCGAGGACCTATGACAGGGATTCGCGCTTTCGTCAAGAACTCACGCGCTCGATTCCTTACGATCGCAGGCGACGCGCCGACGACGGGCCCCGCCTGCGACGCCGGGAGCGCCCGACGATTCCGTGAACGGCCGATCAGCTGGTCGGGGGTGACGCGGCCTTGCGACGGATGCGCTCGATCTCCTCCTTGATCGCCAGCTTCTTGCGCTTCAGGTCGCGAAGACGGGTCGGGTCGCTGGCTGGGCGGGCGACTTCAGCCTGGATCTGCTCCTCAAGAACACGGCGCTTCCGCTCGAGTTCGCTTAGGCGCCCTTCGATCGGCATTCCCGTTCTCCCTTGGATTCCAGACGATACGTGACGCTTCTTTGGTCGCCTTCCTCCTTGGTCGGCGTCTGGTGCTCACCCTCGGCGGCTCCCGGCACGTCCCGGCAGCCGCCACCACCCTCTACCTTGGCAGGCGATTTCGGACTTTCAAGCCCTCTCTCCATCGCCTTGGAACGCCCTTGCTTTCGACTGAGCTTTGTCATCGCATCCGTGATGCCACGCCTGTTCGCAGTCGGCGGAGTTTGCCATGCGGCGGACCGTCGGTGAGGAAGGGCGTCATCGCGACAGCGCTTGATTTCGGAATGCGAGACGGCGGTCGCTTGCGTTCCGCTTGGGGATTGCGAATCCTTCAACGATGGAGGGTGAGCGATGAAGGGATTCAGGGTCGTCGCAGCGGTCTTCGCCGCCATCATGCTGGTCTCGGGAGCGGTCGCCGCGCCGCATTACGTTTTCCGATACCGGATGAACGTCTCCGCTTCGCCGTCGCCGGGAGCGGAGGCCCCGGGAGCGGAGGCTCCCGCTGCCTTCGCCATTCCGCCCGTCGAGGGTGCCGAGCTCCAGACGTGGGTGGAGTCCGACCTGATCACCCCAACCGGGGCGTACGGGACGCTCGAGATCTCCGCCACCTCCGGCGGACAGGTTTCCGTCGCCAACGGCCCGTGGACGTCACAGGACATCATAACCGCCGGACAGAGCTTCCGTGCAAGGATCATGTCATCGGCAAACTACAGCACCAAGGTCAGCACCAAGGTGTCCATCGGCAACACCGCCGCCTCGTTTCAGGTGACGACAAAAAATCCGCCAGACACCAAGCCCGACCCGTTCTCCTTCCGTACTATCTTTAGCGCTGAATTCAATACCGTCTACGAGTCCGAGGAAATCATCCCCGTCGGATACGAAGCGCAGACGTCGGTCTCGGCCGCCGGCGGAGAGGTGTCGATCAACGGTGGTCCATGGGTGACTTCAGGGATCATCGAGCCAGGACAAAGCATCAAGGCTCGAGTGAAGTCGGCTGACAAGTATGACACCGCCACCTGGGTCAGGGTAATAATCGGTGGCGTCGAAGGAGCATTCAGCATCAGGACCAAGAATCCGCCAGACACCACGCCCGACCCGTTCTCCTTCGGTACTCTCTTTAACGTTGAACTCAATACCGTCTACGAGTCCGAGGAAATCATCCCCGTCGGATACGAAGCGCCGACGTCGGTCTCGGCCGCCGTCGGAGAGGTGTCGATCAACGGTGGTCCATGGGTGAAATCAGGTATCATCGAGCCAGGACAAAGCATCAAGGCTCGAGGGCAATCGGCCGACAAGTATGCCACCAATATCTCCGTCAGGGTAACAATCGGTGGCGTCGAAGGAACATTCAACATCAGGACCAAGAATCCGCCAGACACCACGCCCGACCCGTTCTCCTTCGGTGCTCTCTTTAACGTTGAACTCAATACCGTCTACGAGTCTGAGGAAATCATCCCCGTCGGATACGAAGCGCCGACGTCGGTCTCGGCCGCCGTCGGAGAGGTGTCGATCAACGGTGGTCCATGGGTGAAATCAGGGATCATCGAGCCAGGACAAAGCATCAAGGCTCGAGGGAAGTCGGCCGACAAGTATGCCACCAATATCCCCGTCAGGGTAACAATCGGTGGCGTCGAAGGAACATTCAACATCAGGACCAAGAATCCGCCAGACACCACGCCCGACAAATTTTCCATCCCGTGGGTATACAATGCCGATCTGAACGTTTGGGTGGAATCCGATCCGATCACCCCAATGGGTTACGACGCGCCCACCAGCATCTCGGCCAATAACGGCGGTGAGGTGTCGGTCGACAACGGCCCGTGGACATCGTCCACAACGATTTCTCCCGGTCAAAGTTTCCGGGTGAGACGCATGTCCCCCAGCAACTACAACTCTTATGCCTACACGAATGTCACTGTAGGCGGCATAACTGCCGAGTTCCGGGTGATCACACTGCCGCCGCCGGACACGAGGCCGGATCCGTTCGAGATTCCGTCAGTCTCCGGAGTTGAGCCTGATACTTGGGGCGAATCCGTCCCGGTCACCCCGACGGGATACGATGCGCCCGCCAAAATCACGGCGAGCGACGGTGGGCAGGTGTCGGTCGAAGACGGTCCGTGGGTGACCGAAACGACCATTTCGCCTGGGCAGAGCTTTAAAGTGAGGATCAAGTCCTCGAGCGAGTACAACCGCGGTGTCTCCACGATAGTCAGAATTGGCAGCTCGGGGGTAGAAAAGGCCTATTTCTACGTGTACACCAGGATGCCGCCGGACACGAGGCCGGATCCGTTCGAGATTCCGTCAGTCTCCGGAGTTGAGCCTGATACTTGGGGCGAATCCGTCCCGGTCACCCCGACGGGATACGATGCGCCCGCCAAAATCACGGCGAGCGACGGTGGGCAGGTGTCGGTCGAAGACGGTCCGTGGGTGACCGAAACGACCATTTCGCCTGGGCAGAGCTTTAAAGTGAGGATCAAGTCCTCGAGCGAGTACAACCGCGGTGTCTCCACGATAGTCAGAATTGGCAGCTCGGGGGTAGAAAAGGCCTATTTCTACGTGTACACCAGGATGCCGCCGGATCAGAAACCAGACCCCTTTTCAATTCCGGCCGTTTACGATGTCGAGCCCGACACCTGGGTTGTGTCGGAGCCTGTCACGCCAATTGGGTACGAGGGCACCGTCACAATCCGTGTCCAGATGAACGGCGGGGAAATCTCCGTCGACAACGGGCCATGGATGACGGAGGGATCGATTACCATCGGTCAGAGTTTCCGCGTCCGAGTCAAGTCTCCCAACGGATACAACAAGTCTGTTCAGACTTACGTAAGTGTTGGTGGACCGCTGACCGGATGGCATTCCGAGTGGTTTTACGTCTACACCATAAAGTAGACTTTGATCGCAATATCGGAGACGGAGTCAAGATGGAGCGCTTGCCATGAAAATAACCAGAACCGTAGTTGTTTCAATCGCGGCATCCTTGGTGGCCATCGGTGTTTCCGCAGCCGACGAGTACGTATTTCGCTACCGGAAAAGCGTCTCCGCCCCGCC
>Ga0207866_1000552_pt1 | contig 52793 bp, 43 predicted proteins | sample HigsolmetaAR203D_FD_184835 | JGI IMG/M metagenome (GOLD analysis project Ga0207866, IMG submission 184835) | Ionic liquid and high solid enriched microbial communities from the Joint BioEnergy Institute, USA - AR20-3-D (SPAdes) (version 2) ...
GAATCATTTTCACGGTTTGGATTTTAAACTCTTTGTCGTATTTCTGACTCATCTTCGGACACCTCGACTTTGATAGGTTTATTGTCGCATTCTCGATTCTCGGTGTCCACTTTTTAGTCTAGCATCAGAGCTCCTATCAAGGAGAGAACTGGATTTGTAACTGGTGACCTGAATGTCGCCACAGTGCTTGCATATTTCGATTTCCCCTACACGACACGTCAGACTGACCGTGGGACAGAGTTTACCTTCACGAACAGAGAGGATGGCGTAGATGTCTTCGAGTTCGCCACGAAGCGGATGAGATACGACTCTTCTCTCACTGTCTCTGTGGGGAAGTTCCTCTCACTGAGAAAGAGCCTTGCTCAGCAGAGCAGAGCCACTAGCAAGAAGTAGTCACACTCCTTTTCTCTCATAAAAACAGGTGGGACACGTGGTTCCCACCGATTTTCTTGGTTTCATACCCAATTATACGACTCTATGCACCTAGGCACTTTTTTCATCAACTATTTTATACTTCCACGAAAGAAGGGAACTTTTTCTTGGACCATAACAAAAAGAGAGCACTGGCTACTGCCAATGCTCCCTACCGAAAACCGAAAGGTGTAGAATGAGTACTACACCACAGAGGTCTCTCTTGTATCGAGGACTCTCTTGTGAGGTCCTGTTTGCCGTCTAGGCCACTTCTCCCTACCTCACTGAGACTCTACTGTACTACCTCTAGGGAGGTCGAGTCAACTGACTCCGATTCCTAGGAGGTTTTGCCAGACGTCTCTCTACTCCTTGGCTCTTCTCTACGGGTCCACCGAGTCGTAGAGGAGGAAGTACTGTGTAGGAGTTCGAGGACTGTCAAATGCCAAACCTTCCCTCCTGTTCGTGAGAGAAGCGAACGAGAGTGGGTCCTAGATGAGTGACATATCTATTGAAAGCCCATTACACCTAGGAGCTTTATCGACGAGCGGACCTCTTTGAGGTCCCGGAGCTCTACTCCTGACTCTGTCTTGATTATATTTTATGATACTTGGTCGCAACTTTATAGAGGGAACTTATTTTTTACCTTGATTCGTGTTCTGATGAGTCTCATAGGCTTTACTCTCTAGCCAATAGTAGTATGGATTTCCCGCCTTACCATGAAGCGTTGCGGTAGCACCCCAGTAATCTCTCACATCATCAGTGTCTGCATCACTGTTAAATACCCAATAATCAAGGTCGTGGATAACTCGGTGAGCGTATGCTAGTGAGATGCTCAGTCTCTTCTCCGAAGCAATCTCCATAAAACGCTGAAATGTTTGTAAATCCAGCTTCAGGTTTTCGTCTCCGATGAGAGGCAGTAACTCGTTTACGGTTGAGGTGAATTGAGCAGTCAATCCACTCTGTGGGTCAGTAAAAACTTTCCAAGTCTCGTCATCTTGACTCACGTACTTTTTAATACCGCCATAGGTGAGGAGCTGGTCTAACGCCTCATGCATCTGGTGAATAGAGTCTTTTACAGTTTGTAGGTCTTCTGCTTTGATGCTGGCAACAGCCTTCTCAGCTTTTTCAGTCCGTTGGTCAGTACTCTCCTCTTTCTGAGGAGCTTCTTTTGAAGTCTCGACGTTCTGGGAGGCTTCCACTGCTGGTACTACTGTGGTTAGCTTGGTCTCTGTAACATTTGGTGATGATGTGTCACTAAGCTTAGCGGTTTCAGTCTTCCCACAGGAAGTAAGGAATAGTGTGACTGTAAGAAGTAGCAGGAGAATCTTAACTCTCTTCATCTTTGGTCTCCTCCTGTAACAGTCCAATCTCCTTCAAATACAGCAGTGTAGCGTATCTAACAAGTCCGGCTGGCCTTCTGTCTGTTTGGTACGCAGCTTTCTGGATAAGTTCAAACTCTTCTGTGGTGAAGGTTGCCGATACCATCTTCGTGCGAGGTTCTGGTTTCTTGTCTTTCATAGAAACTCCTCCAAACTCGTGTACTTTCATAGACACTATATCAGTTTATCGGACTTTTTACAAGTCGCTCAACAAAAAAGTTCCTCTATTGAAAGTTCCTAAGGTCTTAATTATAATAAGACCAATAAGGTAATACAATCATTAAGAGCTTTAGGAGGTGCTTAACAATGTCTAACGAGCGTCGATTGCACATCGACATCGAGCCTCTGGTGGTCGAGTTCGAAGACCCAGACGAGCCAGTCTGGCAGGGGTTCTATGAGCAATTCTTCGGTCCGTTGCATCCGGACAGTGAAGGAAAGGTGACAGGGCTTGCCTGTCCAAACACCAAAAATCACTCTCACGGTGACAAGAAGCCATCAGGAACACTCTATCTGAAGTCCGGCGTTTACGTCTGTGGAAGGTGCGTCCCTAGCACTGGAAGCAGTGGCTTCAGTCCCTTCACGTTCCTGACGGAGATAATGGGTTGGGACAAGCGAGAGGCTTCGGACTACGTTACACAGTATCGCAATGACCAGTACAAGGAGGTCTACCAAGACGGACAATGGAGGTTCTACTCTCCATTCAAGCCAGTTGACCCTCCATTCGGTGCTCAGCCACTCAATGAGGCAAGACTGCAAGCCTTTCGTGACTTCGTAGAAGAAGCACAGAAACGACTCAGTCCAGACCTCCCCATCGTTCAGGAGTACATCCTCGCTCGTGGGCTGAAGTATGAGACACTCGTTCACTTTGGCTTTGGATACGTTCCAGAGAATATCGAACTTGGACAGAAGGAGTGCCTTGTCATTCCCTTCTACGAAAACGGTAAGGTACGAGCGATCAGAGGTAGAGACGCTGTTGGAAACAAAGGTGCTGTCAAAGGTTCCAACATGATTCCTCACGGAGTTGATGAGGCTCGTGGACATGAGGTAATTGTTGTAGTCGAAGGTGAGTCAGACAAAATGATGCTCTGGCAAATCTTCCAAGAGCACGGAGTCGATGTTCCAGTCGTCAGTGTACCGACTAATCGCTTCTCGCATCGTTGGTTGAGGCAGTTCCGCCATGTCAGAAAGATTGTAGTCATTCCACAAGATGACGATGCTGGACAAGAGCTGCCAGCGTCCATTCGAAAGGTCTTCAGAGATACGGACATCCGGGTTGTCACTCTCCCATTTCAGGATGGCTACGGAAAAGACCTGTGCGAGTGGATAATGTGGGATGGTCACTCTGGTGAGGAACTTGTCAAGATGTTGAAGACGTTCTTGAAACCGCCAAAGCTTTTTGAGGACCACGTATACACTATGGAACGCCTACTCAAAGAGGGCGAGAAGCCTATTCCGTGGCTGATTAACAATGTCATAGCTCGAGGAAGCAAGACACTCATCCAAGGACCACCGAAGCAGTTGAAGACGTGGGTAGCTCTCAACCTTCTCCGAGCACTCTACGTTGGAGGAGAGTTCTGTGGACGACGTATCGAGACAGAAAAGATTAAGGCTCTGATTGTCGAAGAGGAGCACTCTACTCAAGCATTTGCCAACCGAGTTCAGACAGTCTTTGGAGACATCCGTCCGGAAGGATTCCAATTCATCCATCGTGCTGGAGTCTGCCTCTATCCAGAGAACGAGGCGTGGAAGAAGGTCTTACAACAGATTGAGATGTTCGAACCGGACGTACTCATCCTCGACCCACTACGTAGCATATTCGAAGGAGATGAGAACTCCTCAGAGGTCATGAAGGCAGTCTTCAGACCAATCAATGACCTGCTTGATGCTTATCCGCATATGGCAGTTATCGTACTTGACCACACCGCCAAGAAAACGGATGACCTCCTCGTCTACATGAGTAGAGGTTCTTCGGTTAAAGGTGCAGAGCAAGACACAATAATCAACGTCCGAAAGTACAAGGTAAAGAACCTCCCACAGAAGTCACGAGACAAGGTCAAGACGATGGTCGATGACGTTGACGATGAGACAGTGATAGCGATGATAACAACGGAGAGTAGAGATGGTGTTGACCTAGAGAATGAAGCTCTAGTCTTCCGTAACGGACTGTTAGAGCACGTTCCTGACCTCAAGATTACCGCCTCCAAAGTGAAGAACATGGATGCGCGTGTACAGAAGACACTTGAGCTGCTTCTGCAACGTCCGTGGACACAGGAAGAACTCTCCAAACAGGTTGGAGTTGGTCAACAGACTGTCGGAAGGTATGTTGAACAGCTACGTGGTGCAGGATACGAGATTGAGGAAGATGGAGGATATGTTGGTAGACCGAAAACCTACAAGCTGGTTAGAACTCCAGAGGGGTTGGAGGCTGACGATGAGGAGACCACTCAAGACGACACCGAGTAACTGCAAAGGTCTTAAAGGTATGATTTCATATATATAATCATTAAGACCTTGACCTTTGATTTTGCTGGATGGCCAAAATCTGCTGATGCGAAGGGCCGCATGAAATGCGGTCCTTTCGCACGCAGAGCTTTTGGGCATCCAAATCCGCGGGTAGGTGAGAAAAGGTCTTATCTCGTTGAATTAAGAGCTTTAAGAGCTTGAGCTTTGCAGCAAGTTCAAAAAGTTCCTCCATTTTAAGTTCCATTCTTTTCCATTATAATTATAACATAGCTCTCGAAAGGAGGTATCACTCATGAGCAGGAGTGGAGTTATCATTCGGAAGCTAGACACGTATGACCCTAGCTACATCCGTTTGCCAAGTAAAGAAGAGATTGAGCAGGAAAGACGTGAATACGAAGAGTTCTGTAGGAAGCATGTATATACATTCGAGCAACTGATGAGGATTGCAGAGAGCCGTAAGGCTACTGTAGCCAGCACTTAAGGAAGATTACCGTAAATGAACCCCATTGGAGGAGGTGAAGAACAGTGTTCATCAGCTGGACGGACACGGAGCGTCGGCGCATTGCCCTTGACGTAGCCGCAGGACGGCTCTCTCGGGAGCTGGCTACCGCGCTGCTGAACGGGTGGTTGGAGCAGGAAGACAGTGACCACGACTTGGAGCAGAGGTACGCTGAGGTGTGTTCGCTCCTCTCCATTCCCATTGTCCAGTTTATACATTATGTCACACCGGAGCTCTCTCCGAAGGAGTTTTTTGGTGTCCACTTCCGGTTACCGGATGACCAAGTACTCTCCGAGACAGGCGTTCAGCACCTAAGAGAGTCAGCTAAGGCGCTTGGTGGGTATGTTGCAAAACTTAGTACAGATATAGGTCAGTTTGGTTTCTTCCGAGAAGAGCAAGCACGTTCCTTCCTCCGAGAAGTTCTCCACGTTCTTTCCTCTACAGTGTTCAGGAAGGCCAGTTAACGAATGTTGAGGAGCAGGAGGAAAGGTAGTGATTCAAAATTTGAGCGATTCATAAAGTGTGTTGAGCAGAGTCGTTTTTCCGCAGCCGCTGGGGCCGAGGAGGGAGAAGAACTCCCCCTCACGCACCTCCAGGTTCACCTGCTTCAGCGCGACGTTTGCGCCGAACCGGCGGCTGACATCCCGAATGACAATATGGCTCACTGTCCACCACCCAGCACCTGCGTCCAACGGTTGGTCCAGTCGGCCAGTTTCGGGGTGGCTGTGTCGTAATCGACCCAGATCAATTTTTGATAAAACTCTTCGCCGACCTGCACCTTGTCCTTCAACTCGTCACTGTACTGCACGTTCTTGTTGGACATGCCGTACAGCGACAGGTCGGAGAAGCTGCGGTGCACTTCGGGGCTGCTCAGGTAGTTCAGCAGCTTGTAGGCGTTCGCCAGGTTCGGGCTGCCTTTCATGATCGCCCAGCTGGCCACTGCGGCGACGGGGCCGTCTTCGGGATAGACGAAGGCGATGTTTTCCAGACCGGATTGTTGCAGCGCGAATACGCGGCCGTCCCAGAAAGGTACCGCCCAGACATCGCCGCGTTCCAGAAGCGTCTGGATCGTGCCGGGGTTGTCCGGGAAAGCGGCGGCCAGATCTTTCATCTCGGCGAGCTTTTCAAACGTCCGGTCCACGTCGGCTTCATTTCTCAACTCTCCGCCCAGCGCATGGGTCAAGCCGGCGAAAAACTGCAGTCCGGCCGAATACGACGGCGAGGAAATGGCCACGCGGTCTTTCAGCTGCGGATTCCAGAGGTCCAGCCAGCGCTTCGGTTCAAACGGGATCAAATCCTTGCGGTAGGCGATGCCCAACTGCCCCATGCTGAATCCGGCGGCATACTGCTTGCCGTCCACCGTGAAACGCGCTTGAATCGACGGATACAAATCGGCCAGATTCGGAACATGTTCCGGATCGATCGGCTGCAGCAGATCGGCGGCCAGCGCCCGCTGGATCGTGTCCGGCTGCAAAATCAGCAGGTCATACGGCGGATTTTTCCCGTTGGCTGCGCGGACTTTGGTAAACCATTCCGCGTCGGCGCCGGCGACGATTTCCACCTTGATGCCGGTCTCAGCCTGGAATTGATCCAGCGCCGCCTGGCGAATATTCTCTTCCCAGGCTCCGCCGTAAACGCCGATGACGACTTTGTCCGTTTCGGGCAGGGAGCCGGAATTCCCGTTTCCGGACTTCCCTCCGCCGCTGCTACCTCCGCATGCGGCAACCACCAGAGCTGCAATAGCCAACAAAATCAGCAAGGATGTGAGTTTTCTTTTTTTCATTTGCGCTGTTCTCCTTCTCGTCAGGTTGTTCAAGTGAAAGCTGAGATGTTTTTCGTCGATCGCCAGGGATTGTATCCTTTCGACTCCTTTCGACATCACTCGAAATAATACAACTAATTTTATAGGATTTATATGTTATAGTCAAGAACATTTCCGTATGGAATGGGTTGCTGCCTCAATCTGATCTTCAAACTGTTGCGGGTTCCGCAGAAGCCGCCTCTCTCGCCAATAGAGCCAGACGTTCCGCCGAACCGTCCTGCAAATCGGGAGTAAAGACGCACAGGAACTGACACGAATGATCGTCAACAGGGAAGAGATGGGTCGACAAATGGAGCAAGCCTGCCCTGGGATGTTCCATCACGCGGGGATACAGACTCTTGCATTCAACCACGTAATTTTCCCACAAGGCCGCGAACTCGCTGCTTCCCTCCGTCATCTCCTGAATAAATTCCGTATACCACGGATCCTCCATATGCCGGGTATACAGGGATCGGAAATGGCCGATCAGCGATCGCGCGAGATCCTCCCAACCGATGAACATCTTCCGGTACGACGGGAGCATGAACATGCGCCAAACCATGTTGCGTTCGCGGCTGTCCGCCGGCCCGAAGGAGCCGAAGACGGACTCGGCCAACCGGTTCCAGGCAATCACGTTCATTCTCCTGTCGGAAATATAGGCCGGACACAACGGCATCTGGTTCAACAAATATTGCAGCGAATCCGAAACGACTGGCGGATCGCCGTGCCAGTGACCGGCCACTCGAGACCGGCCGGCCAGGGTATAAAGATGCTTGCGCTCGTCTTCGCTCAGCCGCAGCACACGGGCCAGGCTGTCCAGCACCTGGTCGGAAACATTGATCGCCCTGCCTTGTTCGAGAGAAGTATACCAGGGCAGCGAGATGCCGGCGAGCGCGGCGACTTCTTCCCGCCGCAATCCCTTCGTTCTCCGCCGATTCGAATCGGCATGCGGCAAGCCGGCGCTTTGCGGCGTCATCCGCAGCCTGCGGGATCGCAAAAACCTGCCGATTTCCTTTCGCCGTTGTTCCTCGTTCATGTCGGCAGCCTCCCCTCAAACTGATATTGGCAACAGCAGGATCGCCAGTCACAGGATTGGTACAGGCAGTAGCGGGAACAGGAGTACGATTGCAGTCCTTCTTCCGATCGCAAGCCCGCGGTAAAATGAAGCCATCAATCCCGTTTTGCTTCATTTTACCACGCTCGGAGGCCAGATGGGTAAGGGTAAAAGAAGCATCCAACAACTCGAAACAGGTGGTGTTTCATTTGGACCGGCATTTGTTTTCCCCCTATCGTATCAAAGGACTGCAGCTCAAAAACCGCGTCGTCATGGCGCCCATGGTGCAAAATTCCGTTACGGCCAGGGACGGCAAGCCGAACGATTGGCACTATGTCCATTACCTCAGCCGGGCAATTGGAGGAGCCGGCCTGATCATCATGGAAATGACGGATGTGGAACCGGACGGCCGCATTACGGATTTTGACCTGGGATTGTGGTCGGACGAACATATCCCGGCTTTTGCCAGAATCATTGACGGGGTTCATGCCCACGGCGCCAAAATCGGCATCCAGATCGCCCATGCCGGCCGCAAGGCGGAAGACGCGGCATGGCCGGTCGCCCCTTCGGAGATTGCGTTCCCGGGCTATCGGGTGCCCCGCGCCCTGACGACCGGCGAAATCGAACGGATCGTGCGGCTCTTCGCCGACGCGGCGCGGCGCGCCGTCCAGGCGGGGGTGGACATGATCGAACTGCACGGAGCTCACGGGTATTTGATTCATCAGTTCCACTCCCCGCTGACCAACAGTCTGGACGATGAATACGGGAAAGATCCGGCTCTCTTCGGCGTTCGGGTCATCCAGGCCGTGAAAAAAGAGCTGCCGCAGGACATGCCGCTGTTTTTCCGGATTTCGGCCGTCGAATACGCGGACGGCGGCTATGACATCGACCATGCCATCCGACTGTGCGAGGTTTACCGGGACGCAGGGGTGGATGTGTTCCATGTGACCTCGGGCGGAGAAGGGCCGGCGGGGCGAAGAAAGCCCGGCAACTATCCCGGCTATCAGGTGCCGTTCGCCCGCAAAATCAAAGAAGCCGTGAACGTCCCCGTCGTTGCGGTAGGAATGCTGGAGAATCCGGTGCTGGCCGACGCCGTCGTCCGCAATGGAGATGCCGACCTCGTGGCGATCGCCCGCGGCATGCTGCGGGACCCGTACTGGGCGACGAATGCGGCGATCGCTTTAAAGCAGCAGCCGACCGTCCCGAAACAATACGAGAAGGCGTATTTGTAAGGGAGGATGGATGCGACAGACCCTGAACTTAGAGGGCTCCTTCGCGCAACGCAGCGTCGATAAAATGATCCGCCAGCAAAAGGGAATGACCTCTCCTCCAATAAATGGCGAATTCGAACTCAAAACGCGGTTCAACCAAAGGGAGGTATGCGACCCGATGTTCGTAAAGTTTGCTCATACATGAAAACACAACCGAGATGCCCATTTCGGACGAAACCAATCCGAGCGCCAGCTGGTCGTTGTCGGTTTCCTGAACAATCCGGGGCGTAAATCCTGATTGCCGGCATGCGTAAAGAAAGCAATCGTGCAAAAGCGCATTTCCCTGGCGATTGACGAGGATGAACGATTCGTCCGACAGTTCTTTCAATTTCACCTCATGACCGCCAGCCAGCGGGTGGGATTTGGGAACCGCCACAGTCATCGGTTCGATGGACAACGTCTTCCATTCATAGGCCGGCAGGCCATTTTGGCCGATGGCCTTGATATTGAAGGCCACATCGACTTCACCGGCGAGCAGTTTGGTCTCAAGCTCGGCAGGACTCGATTCGAGCAAAACGACTTTTACATCCGGGTGCCGGGTTCGAAATCTTTTGACCGCGGCTGGCAGAACACCAAAAGACATGGGATGGACATAACCGACGACAATCCGGCCTCTTTCCCCGCGATCCGCACGGCGGGCTTCATCCACTCCCCGTTCCAAATGGACGAAGATTTGTTTCACTTCGTCCAGGAACGCTTCCCCGGCCATCGTCAATGACACTTTGCGCGTTGTGCGCTCAAACAATTTCACCCCGAGCTCCGATTCCAACTGTTTGATCTGAAAGCTTACCGCCTGCTGGGCCATGTGCAGCTTTTCCGCCGCCCGGGCAAAATGAAGTTCAGAGGCGACGGCTGCAAAACATCGCAATTGCTGGAACTCCAACCGCAAATCCTCCCGTGCATCGTTTTTATTATCATGTTTTATTATATATTTTTTTGTTGTTAATGAACAAAAATTTTGTGTTGGCCCTTTCGTTTTCCATTGGTATATACTCGACACCAAAATACGCTGCATGTTTGAGGAGGTAATAGCGTGGAACCTGCAAGCGCAGCTGTCGCCCTGACCGGCAAACAACGCGCGCGCATTGTCGTTGCGCTCATCATCGGGGCTTTCATTGCGGTGTTGAATGAAACGATGATTCAGGTCGCTTTTCCCGATCTGATGAGGGATTTTTCCGTCCCGCTCATGACCGTTCAATGGCTGGCAACCGTGTATATGCTCGTTGTCGGAACGCTCGTGCCCATTACCGCTTTGCTGCAGCAGTGGTTTACGACCCGCCAAATGTTTTTGTCCGCGGCGATTTTCTTTCTTGTTGGCACCATCATTTGCGGCGCGGCCCCCGCCTTTTCCATGTTGTTGATCGGAAGAGCCGTGCAGGCCCTTGGAACCGGACTCATGCTGCCGGTGATGATGAACACGATGATGAATATTTTCCCGCCGGAACGCAGGGGGGGCGCGATGGGAATGATCGGACTTGTGGTGATGTTCGCACCCGCCATCGGTCCGACGGTTGCGGGATTGATCATCGACTGGCTCTCGTGGCGTTGGATGTTTTATCTCCTCATTCCGATCGCGGCTTTTTCGGTGCTGTTTGCGGCGGCCTGTTTGCGCAATGTATCCGACATTACAAAACCGGGAGTCGATTATCTGTCCATCGTGTTGTCCTGCATCGGATTTGGAGGATTGGTGTATGGATTAAGCGCAGCGGCAACAAGCCTTTCGTCCGAGACATGGAGCTCGCTTATTGCCGGAGGCGTTGCCCTGGTCTTGTTCGTCCGCAGGCAGTTGACCATCGCCGCGCCGATCCTGGAGCTGCGGACATTTCGCTATCCGATGTTCCGACTGGCGATGGCGCTTGTCCTGCTGCTCATGATGGTGATGTTCTCGGCGGGATTGTTGCTCTCGCAGTTCATGTTGATCGTGCTGGGGATGAGCGCGTTTGAAGTTGGATTGTGCGGCCTGTTGCCGGGTATCGTTTACGCCGCCATGTCGCTCATTTCCGGCAAGCTGTTTGACCGGTATGGCGCGAAAGTTCTGATCGTTCCGGGTTTTGCGCTGATTTTGCTCTCGCTTTGGTTGTTCACCCGGCTCGATATGGACACAAAGGCGGCCTATATCGTCACGGTGAATGTTTTGCTGAGCGCGGGAATCCCATTGGTCATGACTCCCGTTCAGACTGCGGGAATGAACGCATTGCCAAGAAATCTTTTTCCGCACGGAGCGGCGATTGTCAATACCCTCATGCAAATTGCCGGCGCCATCGGAATCGTCACTTTTACAGGCATCGTATCCAAGGTAAGCAACGACTATGCGGGATCATTGGGCCATCCCCCCGCATTATCCGATCAGCTTCAAGGATTCACCGCCGGCATCCAGAGCGCATTTTGGTGGGCTTTCGTGGTTGGGGCGGCGGCTCTGGCCGTCAGCATGTTGATCAAACGGGCCGAGCCGCCCAAGTAAGTTTGGAATATCTCCAGACAAGGGGGGTGAAACGGAAAAAGACCGCCCTGGTCAGGGGTGCGGTCCATTCCATTCTCCGTCCACGACGCTCCAGAACCGCAGCTCCCCCAGGGTCGAGGACGTCAGGCTGAAAGCGTAGCCGATGCAGTAGATGGCCTTGGCGGCCACACCCCACAAAAAAATGCCGGAAAGATCCGAATACGAACTCCGCTTGATGAATACATAGATTCCCAGGAAAAGATTCACGACAGCCGACAGGCAAACGAGCGTTATATAAGCGGTGATCGGAGAATCCATGGATGGATGACCTCGCAGAGTGGATGCCCCATTATTATCTTTAAAAATAATAATTTCAAGCCCGCCAATCCGCAATGCGTCGCCCTTCCCAATAGCGCATTCGTTAATGGTTGGATTGCGGAAGGATGCCGACCCGAATCGAGCCGATTTGCGCAACGGCCTCGAGCAGGTGTCCTTCCGACGCAAATTTGCCCGCCTTGTGAGTCCCCGAATTTACGCTGTATTGAACCCCCTCGATATCGACCCATACATCGCCGAGGATGCACTTTGCTTGAATCTCCCCCGCATCGGGCGGAGCGCTGAACCGTATTTCAATATCCCCGACACTCGTTCTCGTGAAAATGTCCTGATCCAATGTTACGCCTTCCGCCGCGATCGTGCCGGTCTCCGTCTCCAGCGCCAACTCGCCTGAAACTCCGGATACCCGTATATCGCCGGCGCTCAGCCTGACTTTGACACGGTCGGCGGCAAGATCCTCCACATCCACACTTCCGAATTCATTTCGAATGGAAACTTCCTTGTATCGTTTGTCCGGCAGCGAAATGACGAGTTTGCGCTCCCCGTTCTGCACCCGGTCAAAGAAGTTGAATTTCGTTTTCTCGTCCACGGACAAATGCAGTTCTCCATGTTCTATCGAGGCTTCGATTTCAAACAGGTGATCGATCGCCTGATCCGTTACAAGCCTGATTTCAGCCAGATCATTGGGGGATTGGTCCACATATACTTCCATCGCCTCCGAAGCGATAAAGACGCGATCGAACTGATCAGCGTGAAAGAACCTCTCTTCCACGTTCCGTCCCCCTGATGCCGATTTGGGCCCGATCAAGGATGACTCGAATTCTTCGACGATGGAAGGAACGGGGCCGGAGCACCCGCTGAACGCAAACAACAACATGGCCGTCGCGGCCAGAACCGAAAGTCTGAAATCCTTTTTATTCATGGTTTTGTCCCCTCTGTTTCAAATGATTTGCCTGTTGATCGTACAGTTCCTTGTAGGCTCCGCCCAGTTCCATCAGCTCGTGATGGCTGCCCTCCTCTATGATCGTGCCGTTTTTGACGACAAATATGGTGTCGGCATTCCGCACCGTCGAGAGTCTGTGGGCAATCATGATGACGGTTTTGTCACGCCCCGCTTCCAGGACCGACTTCTGAACCAGCTGCTCGCTTTCGTTGTCCAGCGCGCTGGTCGCTTCGTCCAGCAAAAGGATGGCCGGATTTTTCAAAAAGACTCTCGCCAGGGCGATCCGCTGCTTTTGGCCCCCGGAAAGCTTGACTCCCCTCTCCCCGATTTCCGTGTCGTACCCGTTCGGCAAGGAGCAAATAAAATCATGGGCATAGGCTTTCCTGGCCGCGGCGATCACCTCTTCATCGCCGGCATCCGGTTTGGCCAGCCGAATATTCTCTTTCACCGTAGTGCTGTACAGAAAATGATCCTGCGTGACGATCCCCATCTGATTTCTGATCCCGGCAATGGACAGATCCTGCAAACGGATTCCATCCATCCGGATCTCCCCCCGATCGGGATCGTACATGCGGGTCAGAAGCTGCAGGATCGTGCTTTTGCCGCCCCCGCTTTCGCCGACGAAGGCATACGTGTGTCCCTTTCGCAGCGTGAACGACAGGTTGTGGATCACTTCGCGATCGGGAGTATAGGAAAAGGAAACGTTTCGAAACGTGATGGAATCCTGAAATCCGTTGAGCGGAACCGCCCGTTCCTTTTCCCTGATCGTGACCGGAGTGTCGAAAAATTCAAAGATTCTCTTCAGAGCCACATTCCCTTCCGCGATGGCAGGGAATGCCTGGACAAGCGCCGAAACCGGGCTTCTCATGCGATCCACATAGGCAAAAAACGCTATCAACGCCCCCGGCGACAAGTTCCCGTTCATGACCGACAAACTGCCGGCCAATACGACGATGAAGGGAGTCGCGTCGCTCAACACATTGACCGCCGCCAGACTGATGGCATTGATGTTCGCCTGGCGGTCCGTCAAATGTTCGTATCGGGTCAAGTGCCGGTCCAGTTCCTCCTGATCCTTTGTTTCCGTCGAAAACAATTTGGACAGCAAAGCGCCCTGAATTTTCTCAAAGAGAAAGCCGTTCAGCACGGATCGATACTTCATCATCTGACTCGTCGTCATCTTGAGCTTTTTGGACAGCACATGCGCCAGGCCAAATTGAAAACCGACGAGGCCAACGGCAAGCAACGCCAGCTGAACCTGAAGCGCCGCCATCACCCCGATGACGAAGGTCAGCACGATCATCTCCATCCAGATATTCGAGAAGACGGCGGTCAGGTACCCTCGAATTTTCTCAATATCGTCAAAGAACCGCGCTCCGATTTCTCCGCTCCTTTTTTCCGTGAAATATTTCGCGTCCAGAGTGCGGATTTTGCGAAACGTATCGGTCCGGAGCGCCTTGATGATATTGTTGTTGGCCTTGTGCAGGAAAAATTGCCTCACATATTCCATCGGACCGCGGATGAGAAAGAAGACTGCGAGCATCACCGCCGCGATGAGCGAAATCTGCCGGATCTTTCCGGCGTTCGACAAGGTTTCGTTCTGCAGCAGGTCGTCAAACAAATATTTCATGACCAAAGGTACGGAAAGCGGAATAAGAAACCGGAACAAACTGCCGACAAACCCCGCAAGATAAAGCTTCCATTGTTTTCTTGCGTAAGGTGCGAATTTACGGAAAACCATCATGCGCGCCCCCGTTTGCCATCCCCGATCAAGCCCGCTCTACCGGACCTGAACCGCGTATGACGCGGTGAAGACCTGGCCTTGATGCTGGAATTGGACCCAGATTTTATACACCCCGCTCTTCGGAAAGATGACCTCGAAACGGGCATCGGGCCCCGAGCCCTGGTCTTTCTCGGCATGCGCATGCACGTACCGCTCCCCGTCTTCGGAAAGAATGACCACATGTCCGATCGCGCCCAAATACGGTTCCAAGTCTGCAATCGGCCGGCCGGAAACCTCGTCCTCCACATGAAAGGTGAGCACGGATTCTTCATCGGGCGCGAGGCTGCTGATCCGAAGCGAAACGCGTTTGCCGTCCGCCGTCGCTTCCAGCGGATCGGTCAAAACGACCGGCGCGGACCGCGCGGGTTCCCCTTCCACCTCCAGCCAGGCCAGCTTCGTCATCGCGTCTCCCCCGGCGGGCTGAAAGTCGGCAATCATCCGATACTCGCCTCCCGCAGGAAATTCATTCGCAACCTCGAATACGCCGCCGCCCTTATATTCCGGGTGTACGTGGTTGAAGTAAGACAAATCTTTGCTGACAATGATCAAATGCAGCAGCTTCTCATGCGTCAGCTCGAACGCTTCCACCGGCGAGCCGTCCTGAAGCCTGAACGCGACTTGAACAAGATGGCCCGAACCTTCGCCGGACGGTGACGGCGCCAGTTTCCAGTCCGCCTTCACATGGTCCGCCAAAATGCGGGTGCTGACGTCCTTTTCATCCAGCTGCTCGTCTTCCCATGCCTGTTGTCCGCCGCACGCGCTGATGAGCAGCATGCCCCATGCTGCCGCGATCATCATGCATCGTTTGATCCATGCCCTTTGCATGGCTGTTCATCCTCCTCCATCGATGATGCCTTTATCATAAACCGGCGGAGTTCCGCTGATCGCGCAAACGATGCGGCTCGTCCCGCAAATCTTTGCGCCGGACACGCAACAATCTGGATCGCGGCAAGGATACACCGATAAAAGGCGACAAAAAAGAACCGCCGGCGAACATTCCGTCGCCCGTACGGTTCCACATGGGATCCGGGATCCCAATGTTGCGCGTTTTAACGAAGGTCCTCCATCGGAAGGATGCCGAGGCTTTTCGCCTTTCGGATCAGCTCCACCCGCGAACTGACATGGAGCTTCTGAAAAAGCTCGGTCAGATTGTATTCCAGCGACCGCTGGCTGATCATCAACGCCGCGGAAATCTCCTTGTTGCTTTTTCCTTTTGCCAATTCGCGAAGCAGCTTGTCTTCTTCCATCGTGATCGTTGTCTCCTCGCCGGCCCGTTCTCCCTTCACGACGATTTCCTGGCGTCTCAGCTGTTTCAGCAGCTGCATCGGGACGATCGCTTCTTTTCTCGCCGCGCAGCGCAAGGCTTGAATGAGCTGTTCACGAGTCGATGTTTTCGCGATAAAGCCCGATACGCCCGACTCCATCAGCAGGTTGAAGTGCGGCGCGATTTCAAAGCCGGAATAAATCAAAATGACCGCGTCCGGCACGTATTCGAGAATTTTTCGGGTCAAATCGGCGCCGTTCATATTCGGCATATATAAATCAAACAGCATGACATCAAACTTTTTCAGGCGGACCAGGTCCGGCACAAGGTATACGTCGGTTTCGATCGTAACGTTCATCCCCGGCTCGGATTCAATGAGCATCTTCGTCCCTTCCACAACGGAACGGTGATCATCGACCAAAAGGATTTCCATTTTTGCTTCCCCCGCTTTCATCTTTCGGGAATCGGATTTTTACATGAAAACCTTGCCGCGGCGCGGAATGAAACTCGATCGTTCCTTCCAGGCTGAGCACCCGCTTTTCCATCCCCGCCAAACCCATGTTTTGAAACGTGCCGTTGAAGGCGGACGAATCCATTCCGACCCCATTGTCCGAGTAGGTGAACGTGATCCCGTCCGTCGTCTCCGCTAGCGACATCATGACCTTATCCGCCCCGGAATGCTTGTTGGCGTTGTTCAGCAGCTCCTGCACGATCCGGTAAATTCCGAGGGTCTGCTCTTCGTTCAACTGGGCATGGAAGTCATCCGCCGCAAACTCGATTTCGTAATTGGCGAACATGCGAGTGTATTCAAAGAGGCTCTTGAGCGATTCCACCAGTCCCATTTTCAGGAGAAAAGGCGGGCGAAGCTCATTGCACGTGATGCGAATCTGATGAATGGCGTCCAGAAGGCCTTCCTCAATCTGCATGAGCGCTTCCCGGGTCTCCTTCGGAAAGTTCCGGGTCGATCGCATCGATTCCAGCTTTCGATACCAATTGATCAAATCCTGAAGCACGGTGTCGTGCAAATCGCTCGACAGCGTGGCCCTTTCCTTCTCGGACAGCTTGAACATGAGCCGCAGCATCCATTTCGGCGTCTCATTGGCGGAGACAAGTTCCTCCAATTTGTTCATCAAATCCTCAATGAGGTGGAGGTTGTCATACAGAATGGTCACATAATGGACGGCGGTGTCCAGCCAGTCCTTCTCCATGCCGGTCAGAGGGCGCTCCCGCTCGATGCGCAGGTATACCGGATGCCGGTCCTCCCCGATCTGGATCCACGATTCCCGGCTGTTTTCCTGGAGCGGCTCCTGCCCCCTGGGCAGCTTTTCAATGGAGGCGCCCGCAACGGGGAGCACCGCCTTCACTTCATCCAGAAGCCGCTGCTCCAGTTCGGACACTTTCATCACGTTCGCCAGATCGTTCGAGAAGCGGTTGATGCTCCGCTGCAGTTCTTTATACCGCTGCTCGCTGTTGATGAGGTCCCGCTCCTCCTGCTTCCGCTTCGTGATGTCCTTGACTATGCCGTGAATCCCGTTGAGCTGCCCGGACAGGAAAATGGGCACGAAGGTGATGCTGACGATCATCACGTTTTGGCTCGATGGAATCATGCGGCATTCCAGATCCCTGGGTTTGCCCGTCCGCCTCACCTCGTGCAATGCCTCATACACCGCCGTGTGGTCCTCGTCGCGGATCATGCCGAGCAGGCAGCGGTCGGTCAACCCCGACAGCTGAACCCCTGTGATTTTCTCAAACGCCGGGTTGGCGTTGACGAAACAATACCGGCTGAGCTCAATGGAAAATACGCCATCCAGGTTATGTTCAAACAGCGACTTGTAGCGCTGCTCGCTTTCTTCCAACGCGAGCTCGGAACGCTTTTTCTCCGTAATATCCATCATCAAACCGTCCAGCCGCTCGACCTCCCCCGAGGGAGACATGGAGGGATGGATGATCAATTTGATATGGACAGGATCTTTTTCGTTCCGGACATTCCGGATTTCCCGTTCCAGCTTGACCCCCTGGTCCAGCAGCTTCTTCATCTCTCCGATCATCATCCGGTGGTCGTCCGGATGGAGATGATCGTGCATGCGAATGGGGTGATGAAAGGCAACCTCCCTTGGAACACCGGTGATGTTCTCCACATTTCTCGAGAGGTAAAAATACTGCCTGAAATCTTTATCCACAGAAAACACCGCGGCGCGCACATTGTCCAATATTTTCTCCAGGAGCTCTTCCGCCTGCTTGCGCTCGCTCACATCCCGCGCCGCCACGACGACATATCGGACATCCCCTTCCGGATTCAGAACCGGCTTCACCCGCGACTCGATGTGGACCACATGCCCCAGCTTGTGCAGCGCCCGGTACTCCAGATCGACCGGATGCCTGTTTTCCAGGACCTGAATGTACTTCTCCTGCGTATAGGCGCGGTCCTCCGGATGGATGACCTGAAACGCGTCGGCTCCTCTGTACTCGTCCGTTCGATAGCCCAGCAGCTCGAACAGGGAAGGCGACACATAGAGAACGACTCCCTGATGATCCACCACGACGATCGTATCCTTCGTATTCTCCGCAATGATGCGAAACAGTTCCTGATGATCGGTCTGAACGTTCTCCATGCGCGACTCCCCTTTTCTCCAGCGCCATAACCCAATTATATACGACACCCCATGGAGCGAACGAGCATCAAAATATTTCCGCGCATCATTACTCGTAGCGAAGCGCGTCAGCCACAGGCATTCCCGCCGCCTTGCGCGCAGGTGACAAACCGGCAATCCAGCTGATGGCGAGGCCGAAGCAGCCGCAAGCCAGGATGATCGCCCACGAAACCTCGAACTCAAAGGTCAGCGTACCCATTTGCAAGAAGGAAGAGGTCATGTAGATCAACAGGACTCCCACGGCGCAGCCGATGAGGGAAGCCGCCCAGCCGAACGCCAGCCCTTCCTGCCGGATCATCCGGAGAATTTGCCTGCCCGTCACCCCGGCGGCCCGCATCATGCCCAGCTCGCGGATGCGCTCCATAATATTGATCATCAGCGTATTGGCAATGCCGATCCCCGATACGATGAGCGACAGGATGATCAACCCGACAATGATGCTGAAGGAACCCGTATTTTGCAATTTGATGACCGTCACCCAGTCCTCCGGGCCCCACATTTCTTCCACCCGTTCGCCGAAGGCGTTGAAGACGCGTTCCCTCAACTGCAGCGGACTCGTATCCGCATCCTTGAGGATGAGGGCATTGCGCACGTACTTCATGCCGAAATGCGCCCTGAAATCCGTATCCTTCATGAATGCGCCGTACCCGTTGTTTTTCATCGAGTCGACGACGGCCGCCACCCTGAATGCTTTCAGTCCGTCCACCGTCTGCAGCACGATCTCTTCGCCGATCTGTCCGCCCCACACCCCGTACGAGACGCGGTCGAGAATGATTTCATCGCTGCCCAGCCCACGGACGAGCTCGCCATGGCTCCTGTCTCCGGGTTCGAACAACGGGAACCGGTCAATCCAGTCGGCGCCGACACCGTAGATTGGCAGTTTCCGCTTTTGTCCCTCATACATCCAGATGACGGAGGTGTGCGCATACGTGACGGCATCCGTGACACCCTCGAGGCTGCGGATTTTCTCCAGGTCATCTTCCTCGATATGGTGAAACATCACATCCAGATTGCCGCCATACGACGAATAAATGATCCGCTCGTAGGTTTGCAGCATCGCCCAGTTCAGCGAGCTCATGAGGACGATCATCGAAATGCCGAGGCTGAGCACCAGGGACGTCATCGCGGTGCGGGTTTTGTTCCGGCGCAAATTGCGCGCGGCCAATTCCCCGGTAAATCCGAGTCCTTGCCGATAAACGGGTTTCAACAGGAAGCTCGCCGCGGCGAACAGATACGGATAGAGCAGGGTGACGCCGGCCATGAGCGGGACGACAAGCAGCAGGTGCTTGATGAAGAAGGCGGAAATGACCAGCGCGATGCCCAATATGAGCCGCAGGACCGGGACTCCTTTCCCTTCTTCCGGATGATCCTTGAGCGCCGCGATGACACTGACTCTGCCCGCCTGGCGAACGGGCACAAAGGCGGCGATCGCCGGAACGATGATGCCGGCCGCGGCGGACACCAATAGCCCCTTCCACAGTTCCATCTCGACCTGACCGTATATGCCGAAGACCAGAAAGACGAGTTCTTTCAGAACGAAGGCGAACCCGTACCCGAGCGCAAGTCCGACCGCCGTGCCGATGACCGACAGGAGCAGGACTTCGCCGTACACCATCCGCCGCAGCTGGCCGGGCGTGTACCCGATCGTCTTCAGCGCCGCGAATTCCTTCTTCCGCTCGTTCACACTGACATAGAGCGAGTTGAAAATGACGAACGCGCTCAAGGCGATCCCGAGGAAACCGGCCAGGTAGAGGGCGAGGAAGAAGGAATCCTTCATGCTGACGTGAAAGTAGATCGAAACCGGCTGCATATAGGTGCCTTCGTGCTGTCTGGTGAGCGCATCCACCTGCTGCTCCAGTTCCCCAAGGCTGGCGCCGGGCGCCGCCTTGATCAGGATCCCCTGAATCTTGCCGGATTTGTCGAACCATTCCTGCAATGTCGTCAGGGGAAGCGCAATCGACCAATGGTGGTATTTCGCCATGAACCAGTTGCGAGGGCCCATCAGATCGAGCGTGTATTCGACAATGGCGGTGACCGGTATCGTTTTGATCCCCTGATCGGTCTCGAAAGACAGCGTCCGGCCCGCTTTCAGATTCATCGCCCTGGCCGTCTGGTCGGTAATGATCGCGCCCCCGGCGTTCAGGTCGCCGTCGATCACCTTGAAATTGGTGACCGGAGTATCCAGATGGCTGTAACCGGTCAGCACGACGCGCTTCTGAATGGCGGAGATGCCTTCCTGTTCCAGATGAAGCTTCGTATTCTCCTTCAGCACGGCAATCGCCGTCGCGTTCCCGAGCCGCTGCGCGGCCTGGTAAACCTCTTCGGAAAAGTACGCCTCCGTGCCGAGTATTTGAAAGTCCGATTTGCCGAACGTTTCTTTCAGGAAAATCGGAATCGCCTTCTCCGTCGTATCGACGGCCGTGATCACCGCGAAGGCGGCGGCAACGCCGATGATGACCGAGAGCAGCGTCAGGTACGCGCGGCGCTTGCGCCGGAACAGATTACGCCAGGCGATCTGCAAGGTCATGGGTTTCCGCTCCCTTCTGGCGATCCCCGACGATCTGGCCGTCCCGGATCGTAATGATGCGGTCCGCCATTTGAGCCGCCTGCGGATCGTGCGTCACCATGACAATGGTGATTTGCTGTTCCTTGTTCAGTCTGGACAAGAGCGCCAAAATGCTCGCCCCGTTGCGCTGATCGAGGTTGCCCGTGGGCTCGTCCGCAAAAATCAGCTTCGGCTTCATGGCCAATGCTCTGGCGATGGCCACGCGCTGCTGCTGGCCTCCGCTCAACTGGGCGGGAAAGCTTCTCTCTTTTCCTTCCAGATGAACGTCTCGCAGCAGCTGCTGAACCCGTTCGTTCATTTCGCTCTTCGACGCCCGGTTCGCGGCCAGCGGAAGGGCGATATTTTCCGCCACCGTCATCATCGGAAGAAGCTGATAGTTCTGGAATACGAACCCCACCCGCGTCCGGCGGAACAGCGTCCGTTCCTGCTCGCTCATCCGATGCAGCGGCGCGCCGTCCACGATGACGCTGCCTGACGTCGGAAGATCCAGGCCGCCGATCAGCTGCAGCAGGGTGCTCTTCCCGGAGCCGCTCGGTCCCATGATGGCTGCGAATTCTCCTCTTTCAATCTGAAGGTCCGTCTCCTTCAATGCCTGAAAGGTTCCCGCCTCTGTGGTGAACACTTTGGATACGTGGTTCAAGGTGATCATGCGTTCGTCATACCTCCCGGTTTTCTTCAAGTTCTTCCTGACGAAGCTATCATAAACCAGGAGGATCTAACGCAACGCGCAAACATTCGCTGCCGCGGCGCAAATCTTTATGCGCCGCAGCGCAAAAATTTGCGGGGAACACGCAAAATGCTGAACTCGCAATTCTAGGAATTGGCGGATGCCGCCGTCCGGGACTTTTTGGTTGCAACCGGTTCGCCGTAGGTGCGCAGGTATTCCTTCCATCCCCCGTCCAAGCCAAACGTATATTCCACGGCATCCGTCGGACACACATAGATGCACGTCGAACAGGAAATGCATTCCGTTGACAGCACTCTCTTCCCTTCGTACATGTAATCCAGCAGCTTGATGTCCATCGGGCACGCCCGTTCGCAGGCAAAACATTCCACGCATTGCTCCCGCTTGATGTTGATTTTCATCAAAGAAAAACGGGAACCGATTTTCTGGAGAACGGGAATCGGGCATACATACTTGCACACCGCCCGATTGTCCTTCAGCACGACGGCGAGCAGAAACCCGAGCCCATAATAGACGAGATTCCCGATCAAAAACCAGTACAATTCCCTCAGCGACTCCAGCTCGGGCGGAGTTCGGAGCACGAACAGGATATACAGCACCAACCCCAGCGAACCGAGAAAATGGACATACCGGAATACGCCGAGGTAAGGAATGCGGCCTTCTTTCGGCTGCTTCCAGGGCAGCAGGTCCAGGATGGCAACCGTCCAGCAGGCATACCCGCACCAGCCTCGGCCAAACACAAGCGTTCCCCCGATTTTGGCCACGAGATAATGGATCGTCGCTCCCGCAAACACCCCGGTAAAGATATAAAAGAAAAATCCTTCAATCTGCATATTTTCCTTGCCGATGAGCCCCAGAAAGATGACCATATAGGAACCGACCAGAAACTGCGTGACCAGCCGGCCGCGATGCCTGATCCTCTTGGGCAGAACCGCTGTCAAAAATAACCCGATGGCAACCGAAAGCCCGATATAGGAGAAATTGAACAGGTAAAACACATTGTTTCGAGTCAGCCAAAGTGTGATCGCGACCGCCAAAAAAATGGACAAAAACACGGCAGGCAGAATGAAATGCCTTCCCCTTACGTCCCAACTTTGATTTCTTTTCTTCAAGTCCTCATCCTCGTTTCACATGAATAATAATGCCACATTACCGGAAAAAGACCGCCCTGGCAAGGGTGAAAAAAGCGGCCTCGGTCCCGCATTCCATGGGACCGAGGCCGTTTTTTTTTTGAAATGGAAAAGGAGAGGCGGGAAGCCTCTCCTTCGTTGATTGGAGGATGTGATTTCGCAGCGGGAGGTCAGAGACGTTTTCCGAACAAAAGATCCGGCCTGCCTCTGCCGTTCGCGTCGGGCATCACGCCGATGAGCGTGTATCCGAGCTTGAGATAGAAAGCGGATTGGTGCGTGCCGGCGGAAAAATCGCGCATCTTTCCCGGCAAATCGTCGTACAGGTCCACATTTGCCAGGGAGGTTTCGCCTTCGCCCTTCTCATCGTCGGCGCCCAGGTAAATGGTCAACCCTCCCTGTTTTCTCGCTTCATCCTCCAAAGCGGTGACGATCTGCCCGCAAGAGAACATGGAGGACCTCGCGCCGTGGCCGCAATATCGCCGCATTAACAAGGGGATCTGCTGCGGTGCATCCTGTTCACCTCGATTCCATCAGAAGCATTTGCTGCCGCCAGCCAGTCATTTTGTCTGGTAGTATTCTCCCAATCGACGCTTGTTTCCTGCGGACTATAGAAGATTCGCTTCGACAAAATCGTTGGCCGTTCACACCCGGTAAGGAGAGCGGTTTCCCGCCAGCTCTTCCAACACGGCGCGGGTGACGATTTCCGCCGTCAGCTCCTGCGCCTCTTCCGTCAAGCCGGCGATGTGCGGCGTGATCCAACAATTCGGCAGGCGGCGCAGCGGATGATCCGTTGCGGGGGGCTCCTCCTCCAACACGTCGATATAGGCCCCCGCCAGCCGATCGGCGGCCAGCGCTTCATACAGCGCCTGCTCATCCACCACCGCGCCGCGGGACGTGTTGATCAGCACGGCCGTTCGCTTCATGAGCGCCAATTCGCCGGCTCCGATCAACCGGCGGGTGGCGGGCGCGAGCGGCACATGCAGGCTGACAAAGTCGGAGCGGCGCAGCACGTCTTCCCGGGACGCCGCCGTGACGCCCAACGCCTCAGGCGCCTCGGCGGGCACGTGCGGGTCGAAGCTGAGCACCCGCATGCCCAGCGCGAGGGCTTTCTCCGCCGTGCGCCGGCCGATCTCGCCGAACCCGAACACGCCGAGCGTCTTGCCCGCCAGTTCCGAGCGCGTAAACCGTTTGCGGTCCCATTCCCCGCGCCGCACGCTGTCCGCCGCTTCATGGAACGCCCGGCACGCGTGAAACATGGCGGCGATGACATATTCGGCAACGGCGTTCGCATTGGCGTTTTTCGCGGAGACCACCGCGATGTCCCGTTCCGCGGCGGCCGTGAGGTCGATGTTGTCGAGTCCGACGCCGAGCCGGCCGATCACTTTCAGCCTGCGGGCCCGGCGAAGCAGCCGCTCGTCCACCCGCGTCTGATTGCGCACGATCAGCGCGTCCGCCTCTTCTGCCTCCCGCTCCAGTTCCGGCTTGTTCCACAATCCCGGATCGTACACCAGGTCGATTTCTTTCGCCGCCAGACGTTCGAGACCGTTCGGCCAAATCCATTCCGTCACGACGATTTTCACGGCCGCTCCTCCTTCTCCGGGCTTGTCCCGTCGCCCGGGCCGGCGAGCGGCGGCGGGAACCGCACGCCGCACCGCTCGCCCCACTGCGCCAATTCGCGGCGCACGCGGTCCGGGACGGGAACGCCGGCCGTTTCGTGCGCGGCTGCCGAATGGAAGCGGCGCTCTCCTGGAATCCAGATGCGTTCCGCGCCTTCCCGGAGCGGAACGGCCTTGATTTGCTCCACCAACGTTCGAACCGTCCGGAAATACGTTTCCGGTTCCAGCCAATGCCAGATCCGGAAGAGCAAAATCATATGGCCGATGTTGGCCCGTCCGTCCTCTTCCCGGTACAGGTTTCCCACTTCGGGACCGACGGCCGCCTGCGCCAGCACGCCGGACAATAGTTCGATCGCGAGCGCCTGGGCATACCCTTTCGCGCCGCCGAGAGGCACAAGCGAACCCTGGAGGGCGGCGGCCGCATCGGTGGTCGGGCGCCCGTCGCTGTCGAGCGCCCATCCTTCCGGAATCGGCCGGCCGAGCTGATGGGCTGCGATAATTTTGCCCCGGGCGACGACGCTGGCGGACAAATCGGCAACGATGGGCGGCGAACCGGACTCCGCCGGAAAGCCGAACGCGATCGGATTCGTACCGACGAACGCTTGCTTGCCGCCCCAGGGCGCGATGCCCGGCGGCGTATTGGTGGTGACGATCGATGCGTAGCCCCTGCCCGCCGCTTCCTGGCAATAATACGCGGCCGCTCCGAAATGGTTGGAGGCGCGAATGAACACGGCCGCAACCCCCAGCTCATCCGCGATCGAATAGGCGGCTTGCAGCGCGCGGAACGTCACCGCCTGCCCGAGCCCGTTGTCCCCGTCCACCAGCAGCACCGCCCCTTTCCGCTCAAACGCAAGGCGCGGGTTCGGGTTGATCCGCCCCTGCTCCAGACGGCGGGCGTAGATCGGCAGCCGGCTGATTCCGTGGCTCGCGTGCCCCTCCAGATCGGCGCGGATGAGAGAATCCGCCGTGCGGAAGGCGTCGTCCGCGCCCACGCCGAGCCGCTCCAGCACGGCGGCGGCAAACGCCCGCAGCTCTTCTCCGGCGTATCGATTCGCTTCCATCCAGGTCTCCCTCGCTTTTCCTTTGGCGGGCCGGCAAGTCCCGCCTTTCCTTGCGAACGCAGCCAAATCAGGCGCTCGGATACAGCTTGGTCATCACGAATTCCCGGTGGCCGAGCGCCTCGGCCGCCGTCAGCCGCCCGTTCACCGTGCGGGCCAAATAATCGAGCAGCAGTTGTTTCGCCTCGGGCAACCGGATCGTCCGGGACAGCAAGCCGCTGACATCGACGTCGATATGTTCGCTCATCGTGCGCACCGTTTTCGGGTTGGCCGAAATTTTGATGACCGGTTCGATCGGATTGCCGATCACGTTCCCCTGGCCGGTCGGGAACAGATGCACCACGGCGCCGGCCGCCGCCATCAGCGTCACGCATTCCGCCGCCGCGGACGAAGTATCCATAAAGTACAAACCGGGGCCGTTTTTTCCGGGAGCTTCCGCCGGCTTCAGCACTCCGACGATCGGCTTCGTCCCCGTCTTTTCAATATTGCCCAGCGCTTTTTCCTCAATGGTGGACAGCCCGCCGGCGATATTGCCCTGCGTCGGCTGGGACCCGAGCAGGTCGACGCCGTGGGAGCGGATTTGGGCGACGTAACTTTCATAGGTGCGCAGAAACGCTTCGCGCACTTCCTCCGTCGCGGCCCGCGCGGCGATCAAATGCTCGCCCCCCGTCAATTCGGACGTTTCGCCGAACAGGACGGTGGCACCTTGGTCCACCAGCTCGTCGACAACCGCGCCGACCGTCGGGCAGGAGGCCAATCCCGTCGTCGTGTCCGACTCGCCGCATTTGATGCTGACGGTCAACTCGGAAAGCGAAATCGGCTCCCGCCGGAGTTCGGACGCCCATTGGACGAACTCCTTTGCTTTCCACGAAGCCCGGCGGATCGTTTCCAGATCCCCGTACCCTTCAATGGAGAAGCCGGCCACGGGCTTGCCCGTTTTGGCGATGCCCTCGACGATGCGGTTCGTCCAATTCGGTTCAATGCCGATGACGACGACCGCCGCCACGTTGGGGTTGCTGCCGGTGCCGATCATCGTGCGGAAATGCAGCTCCAGATCTTCTCCGTATTGCAACCGGCCGTAGGCGTGCGGCAGCGCCAGCGTGCCGGGAATGACCCTGGCCACCGCCTCGCAAGCCGCGTTGGAAATGTCATCCACCGGTAAAATGATCACATGATTGCGGATGCCCACCGCTCCGTTTTCCCGCCGATATCCGTACAGTCGGGTCATCGTTTACCACCTCGCCGTTTTCAGATTATGGGTATGCACGTATTCGCCGACGCTCAACCCTTGCGGAGCGTACCCGATCGGAATGCCGTATTCCAGCACTTTTTCGCCGGGGGCCGCCGCCCGGATCGCGATTTTGTGACCGAGCGGAATATCGTGCAGACTGACGATTTCGATGGCGGAGTCGTCATCCATGTAAATGCCGACGACTTGTTCCCCCGACCGGATATCGGTCGTAGCGACTCCGACGTGATCTCCCTGCTTGTGAATCAAAAAATGATGCATCCGTTTCGGCTCTCCTCTCGTCGCTTATTTGCGGATCTTATTTGCGGATTCCCGTTTTCTTGCCCAGTTCGGTATAATACGCGGCTTCCTCGTCGATAAAGTTGCGGAACGATTGTCCGGACAAATACGAAGGTTCCAGTTGAATGTTTTTCAACTGGGCCAAAAAGTTTTCATCCTTGACGAGGCGGTCCAAAGCGTCCTGCCACTGGTTCACGATCGCTTCCGGCGTTCCCTTCGGAAAACTGATCCCCGTCCACCAGAACGCGCTCAAATGGTCCACGCCCTGCTCTTTCGCCGTCGGGACGTCCGGGAAATACGGGCTGCGCTCCTCCGCCTGAACGGCCAGCACTTTCAACTTCCCCGCCTGGACGAGCGTATACACTTCGTTGACGGTGTGCACCGCCAGCACCGCGTTCCCGCCGGCGACCAACGGCAGCGACTCGGAAGCGCCTTTCGTCACGACCATTTTTGTTTGGGTAAAATCCACGCCGATTTCGTTCAGCCATTCCGCGACGACGAAAGACGAGAAGCCCGCCGGACCGACGCTGGTCCATGTCAATTTGTCCGGATTCGCCTTCACCCAATCGGAAAATTCCTTAAAATTTTCCCACGGCGCATCCGCGCTGACGACAAACGCGGGCGCGTCCTGCACGATCCGGGCGGCAAACAGGTGATCTTCCAGTTTGACGGGCGGTTCCTCGAAGCCGCCGGCCAACATCGTCGTGTTGGACACGTTGATGGCCAGCACCGTATATCCGTTGGCCGCCGACTGTTTCAAGGCGTATTCGGCCCCCGTCGCGCCGCCGGCGCCCGGCTTGTTGACCACGTTGATCGGCTGCCCCCATTCCTTGCTCAACGCTTCCGCCACCGTACGGGCGACGAGATCGACGCCGCCTCCGGCGGAAAACGGCACCACGTATTCAATTTCCCGCTTGGGATAATCGGCCTTTGCCGAAGTGTTCGCCGATCCGCATCCTGCAAACAAAACGGCAATTGCGGCGAGCGGCAACAGGAACTTGAAACGTTTCTTGACCAAGTGCATTCGACCTCCAATTGTAATTTGTTGAATCATGCGCAAACCGGATGGCAAACGACTGTTCCTGCATGCGTTACCCGACGAGACTTTCCGGCTTCCCCACCTCCTCCATCACTCTCCGTTTCGTTCTGCGGACCATCCAGACGGAGAGGGCCAGCATGATGACTGCCAGCGCGAGAAATGTGAAGAAGATCGGCCGCTGGAACAGTCGGGCGTAATCTCCCGACGCAATCGTCATCGTTTGCATAAAGGACGATTCCAGCAAGGGACCGAGAATAAACCCGAGAATCAAGGGCATGACCGGCCAATGGTACTTTTGCAGGAAGTAGCCGACGATGCCGAACAGGCAAGCCACTTGCACGTCGAACAGGCTGTTGCGGACCGTGTAGGCGCCGATCAGGCTGAGCAGAAGGATGACGGGGGCCAGGATGCCGAACGGAATCCGCGTCAGCCTCGCCCACATGCCGACGAGCGGCAAATTCAGGATGAGGAGCAGCACATTCCCGATGAACATGCTGGCGATGACCGTCCACACGAAGCTGCCCTTCTGCTCGAACAGCATCGGGCCCGGCGCCAGGCCGTAAATCATCAGCCCGGCCAGCAGCACGGCGAGCGGCGGCGATGCCGGAATCCCGAGCGCGAAGAGCGGGATGAAGCCCGCCGAACTGGTCGCGTTGTTGGCGGCTTCCGGCGCCGCCACCCCTTCGATCGCCCCTTTGCCGAACAGAGACTTGCGCTTGCGGGACAATTTTTTGGCCAAATCGTAAGACAAAAAGGCGGTAATGGCGGCGGAACAGCCCGGCAGCAGCCCGAGCAAAAAGCCGACGACGCTGCCGGTCGCCATGGCCGGCGCGCTTTGGATCAGATCGCGCTTTCCCGGAAATACGCTGCCGATCCGCTGGCCGGCAATCGCCGTCTTTTTCTCCACCATTCCTTTCAATACTTCCGCAATCGCAAACAGTCCGATCAGAATGCTGACCATATCCAGCCCGCCCGCCAGCTTTGGCGAGCCAAACGTCAACCGGAACGTGCCTGAGACGGGAGCCAGTCCGATGAGCGATAGCCCGATGCCGGCCAACCCCATCATCAACGCTTTGATGAAGGATCCGCCCGACAGCCCGAACAAAAGCGTGAACGCGAACACCATCATCGCCAACATTTCCGGCGGTCCGAAGCGGAGCGCCCGGTCGGCCAGCGCCGGCGCAAAAAACACGAGGCCGATGACGCCGAGCACGCCCGCCACGAACGAAGCGATCGCCGCGATGCCGAGCGCCGGCCCACCGCGTCCCTGCCGGGCGAGAGGATAACCGTCCAGACAGGTGGGGACCGAAGAAACTTCGCCGGGAATGTTCAACAGGATCGCCGTCGTTGAACCGCCGTACATGGCGCCGTAATAAATGCCCGCCAGCATGATAATGGCCTGCGTCGGTTCGAGCGCCGCCGTGACCGGCAGCAAAATGGCGATGGAAGACGTGGGCCCAAGGCCGGGAAGGACGCCGACGAGCGTGCCGATCAACACGCCGATCGCTGCCATCAGCAGATTCATCGGCGCCAGCGCATGTCCGAAGCCGTCCAACAGCATGGCGAGCGGACTCATCGTGCCATCACTCCTCTCAGTTCAAACATTTTTCCAGCCGGAAGCGGCGTATGGAGCCACTCCACAAACAACAGCCCCATGAACACCGCGGCCAAAGCAGCCATCCAAAGGCACGTTCGCCATCGGAATCCGCCGATCGTGCGGAACAACAACAGCGCGGCCGCCAGCGTGCTGAGCACGTATCCGGCCCAGGGCAGAACCAGCGTATAGCCGAACAATACCGCCGGTACCGCGGCCACGCGCCGGCGGAGACCTCCCGCCTGCCCGGGCGCTTCTTCCTCCCTGGAGACCTTCGGGCTGAGCAGGAGCATCGCTCCCGACAGCAGAAGTCCGATCCCGACCAGACCGGGAAAGACGTGATCGCCGATCCAAAGATCGGTCCGGTACCGGTACAGCTTCCACGCTTCCCGGACAAATACGCAGCCCGCCGCAACGGCCATGAGACCGGCGATCCGATCGCTTAAGCCGTGTCGCAACGTTCCCCCTCCTCTCCCGAAGATGCGCAACCATCAAAAAAGACCTGCATGCGTTTCCTCGCAACACAGGTCTCCGTTTGTACGGTGGACGCTTTGACTATTTGTATGTTGTATACAACATTGCAAGAGCTGTGTTTGCCGTCTATCTCCTTCTCAAGGACAATATCATTATTCCGACATGATTACTTAGGTATGTGACGCTATTATACCTCCGCATTTTCCCCGCTGTCAATCCTTTTTATCGTTTGACAATATGAACAAGGAATGTTTTATTAGTGCTATGGTGTATCCGGAATGTTGTATACATGAACGGTAAGGATGATGTGATGACGATGGCTCATTTGCCCAAACTCGACAACTCCAATCTGGTGGACAAAACGTATTCCATTCTGAAGGACATGATCATCAAACGAAAATTTCCGCCGAACCACAAGCTCTCCATTCCGGACGTTTCCAGCCAGCTCGGCGTCAGCCGCACTCCCGTCCGGGACGCCCTGAACTTGCTCGAGAAAGACGGGCTGGTGAAAACGGTGCCGAAGGTCGGAACGTTCGTCACCGCCATCACGGCGGACGATGTGCTGGAAATTATGGATACCCGCCTCATGATCGAGCTGTGGGTTGTGGACAAAGTGGCGCAAAAAACCGCCTCTTCCCTCGCTCCCGTCATCTCCGGCCTGGAAAAAATTCACGAGCTCGCCACGTTCATCGTCGAATCTTCCAGCATTGAGGCGTACCACGAAGGCGACTATAACCTGATGTTCCATATGGAGTTCGTTCAGCTTGGCGAGAACAGGAAGACGGCCGAAGTGTACCGGAACATGATGAATTACCGGTTTCTGGCGATGAAAACCCATTTGATCAACAAGGAGATGGTTTTGCGCTCCCTGGGCCATCACCGGCAAATGATCGACGCGTTGAAGTCCGGTTCCCATGCCGATCTGAAGCGGGTGGTGAGCGAACATTTGGAAGATGCCAAAATCCGCCTGTATCAAAACATCAATCTGAACGGCGGGGTGATCTGAGCGGCGAATCGGCCGGGACGTCTGCGGGCACGGGCAGGACGTCCCGGCTTTTTGCGGCTTGAAAAACCTCCAAAATATGGTACAATGATTTCAATTAAACCGACAGACTGTCGGTCGGTACTGGTATGGAGGTCTTGCCATTGAGAAAAGAAGCTGAAGAACGCAAGAATGAAATTCTTGACGCCGCAGATGAGCTGTTCAGCCGGAAGGGCTTTGACGGGGCCAGCACAAACGACATTCTGGAAAAGGTCGGAATCGCGCGGGGAACGTTGTATCATCATTTCAAGTCGAAAGAGGAAATCATGAACGCATTGATCGGGCGGTACAGCGACCGCCTGTTGGGAGCAGCCCGGGCAATTGCCGCCGACAGGAGCATCCCCGTCGTCGAGCGCCTGATTCGCGCTGTCATGGCGATGCATCTGAGCGGAGGAAGCAGCCATGAAATCATGGCGCATATCCACAAGCCACAAAATGCGTTGATGCATCAAAAACTTCAGAAGATCATCTTCAGGGAAGTTCCGCCGATCTTGACGGACATCATCCGCGACGGAATGGAGCAAGGAATTTTCCAAACACCGTTTCCTTATGAATGCATGGAGATGGTTGTGATCTACGCGACCGCCGTTTTTGATGGCGATCTGGTCCCATTGACGGACGAAGAGCGCCTGTCGCGAATCCTTGCCTTTATCCACAATGTCGAAAAATTGCTTGGAGCTGAAAGCGGAAGTTTGCAAAACACGTTCATGATCTTTGGCACCGGGGAAGGAAGCGGTCATGAATAATTCGGCAACATCTTTCCGAAAATTCCTTCTCCTGTGGTCGGGGCAGTTGATTTCCTCGATCGGCGGAGGGCTTACGTCATTCGGTCTTGGCATTTATGTGTTCCAGCAGACGGGGATGGCGTCGGCAACGGCGCTGGTCACCCTGCTTGCGTTTACGCCATCGCTTCTGTTGAGCCCTTACGCGGGAGTGCTTGCCGATCGTCATGACCGAAGGCTGTTGATGATTCTGGGCGATGGTTGTTCGGCGCTCGGACTCGTCTTTATTCTTGTCTGCATGCTTCGCGGAGAAGCGCAGCTGTGGCACATTTGCGCGGGCGTGACGGTCGGTTCGGTCTTTTCTTCGCTGCTGGAACCGGCCTATAAAGCGACAGTGACCGATTTGCTGACCGAGGAGGAGTATACGAAGGCAAGCGGTCTGGTCCAATTGGCGGGAGCGGCCAAATTTCTGATATCTCCCATTCTTGCGGGATTTTTGCTCACTGTCTCGGATATCAGGCTGCTGCTTGTCATCGACATTTGCACAATTTTTGTCACGGTCTTGACCACCATGTTCGTTCGAAGGGGTCTTCCTTCCAACAAAGTGGAACACGGTAAAACCAAATCGTTTGTTCGCGAGTTCGGAACTGGCTGGCGCGCCATTTCCCATCACAGAGGTGTGCTTGTTCTTGTCATCATCACATCTGTGTTGACTTTTCTTGTCGGATTCATGGAAACACTCTCCGTTCCGATGCTGCTCGCTTTTGCGGACGTTTCTGTCATTGGCACGGTTGTGACGATCGCCGCGTCCGGAATGCTCGTATCCAGCGCGATCATCGCGAGCATTCCGATCAAAAAAGATTATGTCAAAATCCTTTCCGGAGCATTGTTTTGCGCAGGATTGTTTATGGGCGGATTCGGGTTTCGCGAACATGTTTTGTTCGTCACCGTGTTCGGATTTCTCTTTTTTGCGGCCCTCCCCTTTGCCAATGCTCCGCTGGATTTTCTGATTCGCACAAACATTGTTCCTTCGGTTCAGGGAAGGGCGTGGTCGCTCATCGGACTTATCTCCCAGCTTGGATTTGTCGCCTCCTATGCGATTTCGGGCATCCTTGCGGATTTTGTGTTTACTCCGCTGCTGGTCGAAGGCGGAGCGCTTGCCGGCAGTGTGGGAAAAGTCATAGGTACGGGCAGCGGAAGAGGAATCGGATTTCTCATCATGATCGCCGGAGTTTTGTTATGTATTTCCGCACTCATTCTGTCGCAATTGAAGTCAGTGAAAACCCTCGAACCGGGAGGTGATCCGATTCATGTACCTGCGAATCATCCGTCATGACATGGCGCAAAGCAAACTGATCACGCTGACAACAGCGGTCTTTGTCGCAGCCGCGGCGATGCTCGTTTCTCTTTCCGCGATCCTTGCCGTTCATCTCCTGGATGCGATGGATCACCTGATGAAGCAGGCGAAAACTCCGCATTTTGTTCAGATGCATTCCGGTGACATCGATAGGGCGCGGCTGGCTCATTTCGCGGAGCAGAACCGACTTGTCGACGAGTTCCAGGTGATGGAACTTCTGGTCGTTGACAATACGAACATTAGCATTGGAGGAAGGACCCTTGCGGACAGCGTGCAGGACAACAGCTTCACGACACAAAGCGACAAGTTCGATTACCTCCTCGATCTGGACGGCAACGTCATCCATGTGAAGGACGGGGAGATTTATGTTCCCGTCGGTTATATGAAGGATGGCACCGCAAAGGTCGGCGATATCGTTCAGGTGGGCGGCAGGACGCTGGTGGTGGCGGGGTTTTTGCGTGATTCGCAGATGAATTCATGGCTTGCCTCGTCCAAAAGGTTTCTGGTGAGCGAACACGATTATGCGGCCCTGAAAGATGCCGGAAGGACGGAATATTTGATTGAGTTTCGATTAAAGGATGCGTCGGACATCGGGGCCTTCGAAGCGGACTACATCTCCCGGGGACTCGAGGCGAACGGCCCGACGATTACTTATCCGCTGTTCCGGATGCTCAATGCCATTTCCGATGGCCTGATGATCGCCGTCCTCCTTCTTGCGAGCGGACTTGTCTGCGCCATTGCATTCCTGTGCATACGTTTTACACTCCTTGCCAAAATCGAAGACGACTACCGGGAAATCGGCGTATTGAAAGCGATCGGGATGCGTGTCTCCGATATCAAAAAGATGTACCTGGCGAAATACGCGGTCATTGCGGCCACGGGCTGCATGGCCGGATGGGCCCTGTCGCATGTGTTCAAAGGCATGCTGCTGGAAAATATTCGGCTCTATCTGGGGGGAAGTGAACACTCTGCCGCCGCCTTTTTCTTCCCCATAGCCGGCGTTGTGCTGGTCTTCCTTGCCATCCTTGGGTATGCAAACACGGTCTTGCGGCGTTTTCGCAAAATATCCGCAGCCGAAGCGATCCGTTTTGGCGCATCCCGGGAACAAGGCGCGGTCGTCACGCGTTGGAATCTGGCCAAAAACCGGCTCATTGACACCAATCTTTTTCTCGGCGTCAAAGATGTGCTGGCAAGGAAAAAGCTTTACGCGACCATGCTTGCCGTTATGGTGATCTCGGCATTTCTCATTCTCGTTCCGCTCAACCTGTCCAGCACGATTTCCTCCAAAGACTTCATCACCTATATGGGGATCGGCAACAGCGACATACGGATCGATCTCCAGCAGGCTGACCAACTTTCCGAAAAAGCCGCCGAAGTGCTCGAAACGATCCGGAACGATCAGGAGGTTGCAGAATACGCCTTGCTTGCCACAAAATCATTCAAAGTCAGGACAGAGGACGGTTCGGAGAAAAGAATCAAAATCGAGCTCGGCGACCATTCCGTATTCCCTGTCAAATACTCCGAAGGCAGGGCCCCGATCGCAGACAACGAGATCGCGCTTTCGGTGCTGAACGCCGAGGAGCTGGGCAAAAAAGTCGGGGATGTCATCACACTCGAAATCGAGGGGAAAGCAAAGCATCTGACGGTCAGCGGCGTCTATTCGGACATTACGAACGGAGGCAAAACGGCGAAGGCGGTTTTTTCCGACCTTTCGGCGGAGATCATGTGGTACGTCTTGTTTGCGCAGCTTGCCGATCCAACTCTTGTTCTCACCAAGGTGTCGGAATATACGAAACGGTTTCCTTATGCAAAGATTTCGGACATCCGGGAATATATCAAACACACATACGGATCGACCATCCGTTCCGTCCAACAGGCTTCCTTGACAGCAGCTGCCGTCGCCCTGGTGATCACGGCGCTTGTAACGCTCTTGTTCATGAACATGGTTGTGGCAAAGGACAGGTACGAGATTGCGGTCCTGAAAGCGCTCGGTTTCACCAATTCGGACATTACGGTTCAGTATGCGGCTCGAGCGGTCGTTGTTTCCGTGGCAGGCATCATCCTGGGAACCGTGTTGGCCAACACGGCCGGAGAAAGGCTTGCAGGCGCAGTGATCTCATCGTTCGGGGCCTCGTCTTTTGAGTTCGTCGTTCAGCCGCTTGCTGCGTATTTGTTCGTGCCATTGATGCTGGTCTGTACAGTGCTTGCCGCAACCATCCTCGCCACATCGGGCGCGGGACAAATGACAATCGCAAAATATTTGAAGGAGTAAGGTTGCAGAAGATGAAGAAAATTGTGATCGCTGAACAGATCGTGAAAACGTTCGGCGCAGGCAAGGAAAAGCAGACCGTTCTGGATGGTCTATCCGTCTCCATCCATGCGGGAGAGTTCGTTTCGGTGATGGGACCTTCCGGCTCCGGAAAATCGACCCTGTTATATGCGTTGAGCGGCATGGACCGGATCGACGGCGGACAAGTGACGTTCGATGGGACAAATTTGTCCACACTGGGTGAACAGGAGCTGTCCGACCTGCGCAGAACGAGAATGGGGTTCATTTTTCAGCAGCCGACGATGTTAAAAAACCTGAACATCCTGGACAACATCATTCTTCCTGCGATGCGCGACAAAACAAAACCGGCCGGAGAGATCGTTGCAAAAGCAAGAACATTGATGAAAAAGGTTGGCATTGCCGGGCTGGAGAAACGGCATATGACAGAGGTGTCAGGGGGACAGCTCCAGCGCGCCGGCATTTGCCGCGCGCTGGTAAATGATCCGGACATCCTGTTCTGCGACGAACCGACCGGCGCGCTGAACTCCAAATCCGCTCAGGAGGTGATGGACATCATTTCTGCTATCCATAGGGAAGGTACGACCGTCATTCTTGTCACCCACGACGCAAAGGTGGCGGCCCGGGCGGAGCGGATTTTGTTTATGCGTGACGGAACCATTGTCAGTGAGCTGCGCTTGAAGAAGTTTGACGGCACAAACCTTGATGACAGAACCAGACAAGTCACCGAACAGATGCAGGAACTGGGCATCTAGCGGGAGCCATGCCGGCGCATGGCTCCTTGTTTGCTCCAGGCCAAGTGAATGTCCTGACTTTTCGAATGCCTGGCTCCCGCCGCTTACTTGTCTGCAACAGGAACATACGATAAAGGGACCCTCATTTTATTGACAAGGATGATGGCAAATGGCCCCGAGAAAAGATTGGTTTCAAATCATCATCAAAAAAGGCAACAAACGAATGGCCGCCAAAGTTCGTTTGGCCGATATTCACAAGCTGATCTTCGTCATCAACCATCAATTCACAAACGCGCCGAACACGACACAAATTGCCAGCGGAGCAGGCCGGAGCAGCGCCGCCGGGAACAACGCGGCCATCAAATCTCCGAATACGAGGCAACAGCAAAGCGTCGGCTCGGGCGGGACGGCCAGAAACACAGATTCTATCGGCAGCTCCCCTCTCCGATTCGCCCGTTCCGGAACCAGCCGCCGGCACTACGGGAAAGAAGTTGTTGTGGTCATCAACGATCAAATCGTCAAGCTGCCCAAAAGACAGAACAACGCCTCAGCCACCCAGGTGGCCAGCGGCGGCGGCCTCTACAGCACGGGAGGAACGAACTCCGCCATCAGCAGCCCCGGCACAAAGCAACAACATGCCGTGGGCGGAGGCGGAACAGCGACGAACAAATGGTTGAAAAGAAAAAAGAAAAGAGTGTAGGCCGTTATTGCAAAACCTTCGCCATCGCCTGGATCATGCCCAGATGCGTGCTTTCATGAGCGATCAACACTTGAAACAGATCGCCGATCACGCTTGCTTGCAGGAAGTTGTCGGGATCCGCTACGGGCTGCGTCAGCTTGCCGCTGAATGTGCCGCTGATTCCCTTCATCTGATCTTCCAGACACTTCAAGATCTCGTCCATGTCCGGAGGCGAACCGATCCAATCGGAGGGGGACGTCCCTCTCGCGAAAAACGTTTTATATTCCTGCGGAATTCGTGATCCGGCACCTGAACCGGTAAAAGACGAGTTCATCCGTAATGGCGAGCACATGCCCGGCTTGCCAGTGCAAGTGATTGCTGAATCCTTGCGGAATAAGGTCCAACAAATTTTTCGGCAGCTCGCGTATGAAAGACAGCAGCTGCGTCCGGATATCCGCAAACAGCTTCAGGATGTAAGCATCGGACCCCGCGTCAGGGTAATCGGCTGCCAGCGCCTCGAAAATTTCAATGGTTCCGCCGTAGGGCAATTCCGGCCAATCGGATGTCAGCGAGGCAGCTTCTTCCAACGATTTCGCCTCCACAATGGAAACGCCGAAAATGTCACCTTGATAATCCGTCATGGAATGCTGCGAAACCGTCTTGCGCCCGTAACCGGCAAAACGCACTTTCTCATACCCTCGTTCCTTCAGATTGTCAAGCCATCTCCAAAGTTCGTTGATATTGCGTTCCACCTGATCATCGGGCACGACACCTCCGCGATACACGAACAAAAAGTTCATTCCATCGCCACCCTTTTCAGTTGCATTTTGAAACTGAAATAAGTATAATCAACCTGAAACGAAAAAGTCAAGGAGAGGAACGATGCGCAGCTTAACGAAACGACGTTCGAATTGTCCCATCTCATTTTCGCTGGAAGTGATCGGGGATTTGTGGTCCTTGCTGATTATACGCGATATCGTTTTTGCGGGGAAAAGAACGTTCGGGGAATTTCTTGCTTCCGACGAACGGATTGCCCGAAACATCCTGACCAACCGACTGTCCCGTCTGGAGGCAATGGGGCTGATCACCAAAAAGCCCCATCCGTCAGACGGCCGCAAAGATCTGTATGAACTGACGGATGCCGGGTTGGATCTGATCCCCGTACTCCTGGAGTTGTCTGCCTGGGGAGCCAGGCATGAACCGGAAACGGCGGAAGCTGCCGCCTGGTTAAATGATGTCGATGTGGACAGGGATACCCTCATTCAACTGATCCGGGACACCGTCAAAAAAGGCGGCGCCGTATTCGCCGGCCCGGACAGCGTCCTGGACCGGATTCGTCAACGATCCTGATATTTCGATGAACATGAACAAACGATTCAGGAATTCTCCTTGCATTTGTAATGTGATGGCAAAGTCCCGTAGGCGGAGGCGGAACCGCGTCGTAGGTCATGTTCTTTTTCGGTGCCGCCGGGTCAAATAAAGGGTTGGGAAGAAAACGCACCTGTTTTCATCCCAACCCTTTTTGCGCCTCTATTCAATCCTCCAACATACTCATTGACGAATGGACGCAAGAGGGGGGACAAAAGAGGAATGGAGTATGATCAGTGCTGCAACCTTTTTCCAATTTTGGGCGTCTGCTTATGAGGAGATGCTCGACGGCTGCCTGAAGAACCCGGAGCCACGGATTTGGCATGCGCTGTGGGTATGAAGACGGTTCGGACGATTCGCTTGCCTTAACGAAACTGACGCCCGCGTTAAAATCCGTCCGCATTCTGCCGATAAAAACCGTGTAACAACTGCGAATCTTCCGACGAAAAGGAGTGAAACGATTGAGACACAGGAAAGCGATTGCCGCATTCCTCGTTTTTCTTGTGTTCGTCGCCCAGAGCGGAATGCTGCAGGCGGCGACCTCCAATCTGACGAAACTGATCCTGAACAAAACCGAACTTGCCCTGGAAATCGGAGACAGCGCCGCGCTGACCGCCACGGCGGTGTATGCGAACGGCAGAACGGAAGATGTAACGATCTATGCGGATTGGTCGAGCGACAACAATGCCGTAGCCACCGTTTATAACGGCATCGTCACGGCTAAAGGCGAAGGTACGGCAACCGTTCTGGCCGTTTATGAAGGCAAGCCGCAGTCCGTCCAGGTAACCGTCACCAAAAAAGTAAAAGCTTTGATCAAAGACCGGCAAACCCTCGACTTGCGCCGCAACGAAACGGCGGAAATCGTTCTGACTGCCGTTTATCAAGACAATGCGAGTGAAAACGTGTCCGACAAAGCGGAATGGTCGTCCGGCGACACGAATATCGCCACCGTCGTCAACGGCAAAGTGACCGCGCATAACGCGGGAAGCACCGTCATTACGGCCAAATACGGGTCGCAAACGGTCACGGTGCCGGTGCGGGTGGAAATCGTCCAACGGCTGATTCCGGCGCAAAAACAAGTGTCTTTGCTTCTCAACGACACGTTCCCCATGACGCTGACGGCCACCTATCCGGACGGCACGACGCGCGATGTCGCCGCTGAAGCGGAATGGACGACCAGCGATCCGGACGTTGCCGACGTCATTCGAGGCGTCATTACCGCCTACGGCGCCGGAACGGCGACGCTGACCGCCTCTTACGGCACGAAGACGGCGACGATCGAGGTGGATGTGGACAAGACGCGCAAATTGTCCGTCAACGAACAAAACGTGTTTATGAAAACGGACGAGTCCAGGCAGTTGACGCTGACAGCCACATATCCGGACGGCAGAACCGCCGATATTACGAACGCCGCGGAATGGTCGTCCAGCGACGAAAACGTCGTGTCCGTAACCAGGGGACTGCTCGACGCGCTGAAACCCGGCACGGCGGTCATTACGGCCAAATACGGAGCCAAATCCATGGAAATCACCGTAGATGTGGAGACGACCCGTTACTTGCTGTTGAGCGAGGACGCCTTGACGCTGAAAGCCAACGAAACGAAAGACATTACGCTGCAAGCCGTGTACGTCGACGGCAGCGCCGAAGACATTACCGGCAAAGCGAAATGGTCTTCCAATCGCGATGAAGTCGCTTATGTGCGGAACGGCCGCGTATATGCCAACAAGACGGGCAGCGCCATCATCACCGCCTCTTACGGCGGCAAACAAGTGACGTTAACGGTCGATGTCGACATCCCGAGAAGATTGTACGCCAATCCGAACGCCGTGTCGTTGCAAATCGGGGAAACGGCGAACATTCAATTGCTCGCCGTATATGCCAGCGGCCAGGAAGAATTGGTCACAGACAAGGCGGAATGGACGACCAGCTCCATGGAAGTGGCGGATGTAAACAAAGGCGTTGTCACCGGCATCGATAGCGGCTCCGCCGTCATCTCGGCCAAATACGGAGGCCGGACGGCAACGGTCAAAGTCGACGTCGGGCTGGTGAAAACGCTCAAGGCCGACGTGACCACAGTCGTACTCGGTCTCGACGAATCGAAGCAAATCGTGCTGACCGCAGAAAAGGCGGACGGCTCGAGCGTCGACGTCACGAAGGAAGCGGTGTGGACGTCCAAATCGCCGACGACCGCCGATGTGAACAATGGCCTCATCCGAGGCGTCGGCCGCGGGAAAACGTCCGTCACCGCCGAATACGGCGGCCAAACCGTTACGATTGCGGTGGAAGTCGATCAAATACAGAAACTGGAAATCAACAAGCGCACACTTTCGCTGAAAAGCAATGAAATCGCGCAGCTGACCTTGACGGCGGTGTACAGCGACGGCAGAACGCAGGATGTGACGGCGAAAGCGGATTGGAAATCCGGTTCCTATCAAGTCGCTGAAGTGAACAAAGGACTCGTGACAGCCGTGGCTGCGGGCAAAGCGACGATCACCGCCAGTTACGGGTCGCAATCGGTGACCGTTAAAGTCGATGTCGACAGCCTGAAATATTTGCAAACGGATATCGTCGTCGTAACGATGAAAGTTGGCGAAACCAAACAAATTCAAGCGATTGCGACCTATTTGGACGGCACGGAAGCCGACGTCACCAGGAAGGCGCTATGGACGTCTTCCCAGCCGCTGAAAGCGGATGTCAAGGACGGTTTGATCCGCGCCCATGACAAAGGCAAAGTGACCATCACGGTCAGCTATGGCGACAAAAAAACGAAAGTGTCCGTGACGATCCAATAAACAACGATCCAATCACGAAAACCTCGCTCGGCAACAAGGACCTCACTTGCCGCTGCAACGGCATGATGAGGTCCTTTCATTCTTGATGAAACTAAGGATCGGGCTTTCCCTGTTTTCGCCCCGTTCAGTCCAATTTGTACATCATGCCGGTCACGACGCCGTCGGCATCCCGTGCGAAGAGCACGGCAAATCGCTCATATTCGTCGCCGAAGACGCTCTTCCTCCAGGAAAAACCGGTCTGCCCCTCCTCGAACAGAAGATGCAGGGGGAATTTCGATGAAGTAGTTCCCGTATTCATAGATTCCCATGCCATTCTCGTCAAAGCGCATGACCTTGACCGATTCCGGTATCAGCGTCCCTTCGGCCACAATCGTCTCCAGGTCGGATACCGTAATCGCCTCCAGATCTTACATATTATGGTACCAGTCTATACGGGCTTATTCCCATGATAATTGAAAGGAGAACATCCGATTTATTCAAGGAGCTGTTTCAAACGGCGGATTTGCCCGGAAAGTTCACGGTATTCCGCTTCCAGCAGCTCCGGGTCGTCCTTTTTGGAGGGCATGGAAATTTTGCTGATGACCTCCGTCAAACGGGTTTCCAATCGCAGGATTTCTTCCTCGATCCGCTCTTTTGTCCTGTCTCCGGCTTCCGTCCTCCCGGCCAGGTATTCTTCATAGCTGCCCTTGAACGTTTGAATCTTGCGGTCTTCGATGATCATGATCTGATTCGCTAGCGAATGGATCAAGCGCCGGTCATGGGAGACAAAGAGCAGGGTGTGTTCGTACTCTCGCAAAACTTCTTCCACCGCTTCCAGGGAGGGCAGGTCCAGATAGTTTGTGGGTTCGTCAAGGATCAACAGGTTAAAGCCGCTGCATATGATTTTTGCGAAGGAAGCCTTCACCCGCTCCCCTCCGCTCAACACCCCGACCTTTTTATACACGCTGTCCCCTTTGAAGAGAAGGCGGCCCAATAAAATTCTGACAAAATTCTCCTCATAAACGCTCTCTGCCATCACATTGTCGAGGATGCACTTGTCTTCCTCCAGGATGCTTAACTCCTGACTGAAATAACCAATCCTTGCGTTGGGAGCAATCTTGATCGGGGGCTCCCGGTTCAGGATCATTTTCAGCAAAGTGCTTTTTCCACACCCGTTGGGACCTATCAAACCTGCCTTGGCTCCATTTTCCAGCTGAAACCTGGCATCCTGAAAGATCACTTTGTCCCCGAAGCTCTTGTTGAGCCCATTGCCTTCGATGATCACTTTGCTATATATTTTCTGAACATCCCCGATGTCCAGCCGGATTTTTTCGATGTTTGGAGGGCTCTCCTTCACTTCCAGATGCCGAATCCTTTCCTCCATATTCTTGATCGCGCGGTCCAGAGCGGCTTTGGCCTTTTGATTGCCCATCTTGTGAAGTCTGGCCTCCGAGTTGCCCATCCTCCGGGGAGTCTTTCGCATGGTTTTTACTCTTTCCCGGGTCGACAGGATGGCCCTTTCCAGCCTCTTCTTTTCCTTCACATACTGCTCATACTCAAATTGGGCCAGCTCCCGCTCTTCCTGTTTTTGCTTCATATATTCGCTGTAGTTTCCGGAATAGGTTTTGATTTTCCCTCCTTCGATTTCGATGATTTTGGTGCAAAGGCTGTCCAGCAAATCCCGATCGTGGGAGATCAGGACCAGGGCCCCGGAAAATTGGGCCAGCGAGGTTTCGACCAGTTGAATCCCTTCCATATCCATATTGCTGGTCGGTTCATCGGCGAAAAGAATCGCCGGATTTTGACTCAGGCTGGCCGCCAGCTTGAAGCGGGTTTTCTCCCCTCCGCTCATGCTCTCCCGATAGGTATGGTGAACTTTGAATGCGGAAGCCATCTCTTGCCGTATGGTTTTTTCCTCGGGGGGCACCAGCTGGGAGATACGGGAACATGTCCCGTAAAGTTTGACCCATCCTTCATCCGGTTCGATTTTTTGGCTTAATAGGTTCAACAGTGTTGTTTTTCCCGCTCCGTTTGCTCCCACAATCCCAATGCGGTCCTGATCGTATATGCGGAGATGTTCAATATCCAAAATCAGGCGATCTCCATAAGATTTTTTCAGATTTCTGCATTCTGCCAATAACATAAAAAAACCCCTCCTGAATTTACCGGAGAGGATAGTATCCTTGCAGACCTCAACCATACCAAAAGACTGTATCTTCTGTTGCCCATGGCAGGCAACACAATCCGCAGCAAAGGATGGTGATCACAGGCGATCTACAGAAGTCAGTACTATCCACTCACCGGTAAAAATGCATGATGGCCAAGCCGTTTCCCAACGGCTTGCTCAAAACTACATTTTCCTGGCAAAGTGGATTAATTGTACATGTTCTGTAGATACCTTCCCTTTCTTCAATTTTTTCCTGGGCTCTTCATCAATTATAATGAGAAAAGCCAAATGTCTGCAAGCCTTTTTATCATGAAATGACCTGGACACCGCCGTGTGAAGCCGCAGTGTGGAGAAATGAATTCTATATTTTGAAGCAAAGTTTGCCCACGTAATGATTCTTGAGCGCCAAATGAGCTTTATAAGCGTCCTCCAATAAAAACTCCTGATCAATGTGTACTTTGATTTTGCCTGAACGAATCCAATCATTTAACCTTTTGATGATCTCCGGTTCGGGTTCTCCGTTATATCCGATGAGATGAATATGTGGTCTTGTATCCGGAACCGGATATATGCCGTTCGGATATGCCGCGCGTCCTCCGGGACGGACACACTGAACCAATGAATGTGCAAGCTCGCCCCCTGCAGTCAATAACGCGGCATCAAAACCCGCGGGGGCAAATTCCCTCGCAGCCGACAACACATCGGCTTTGCGCCCGTCCACTGCTGCGCTCACGCCGAGCTTTCTCAACGCAGCAACTCCGTCCTCACCGGATGCTATGGCAAATACTCTGGCCCCCATATGCTGCGCAAGCTGTGCGGCTACATGCCCAATGCCCCCGCTGGCGCCCAGAATCGCAATGGATTCGCCTTTATCAAGCCTTAACACATCTTCAAGCCCACGGAGCGCGGTCAACCCAACTCCCGAGATGACGCCGGCTTCCCGCATGGTTACAGTTTCCGGAATTTTGGTTACATATTTCGCATTGATTGCAACAAACTCCGCATAAAAACCTCCTTTCGGGTTCAGGAAACCTGCGGCATAAACTTTATCGCCTATTTCGAAGTTGTCCACATTCTTTCCTTTGGCGTATATAACTCCCGAACCCTCCGAGCCCAAGATATAAGGAAATTGTGACCTGAGGCCAAGCATTTGATCATAACCGCCTTCTCGCTCAAAAATATCCCATTGCCCGATCCCGGCGTACTCTATTTTCATTAGCACCTCATGATCGTCAATGCCAGGAACCGGAACATCTCTCAACATCAGCTCCTCCGGACCACCGAATTGAAGAATAACCGCAGCTCTCATTGCATCTTCCTCCTCTTGCCAATTGACAGTTAAAAATATACATTAAAACCATGACAATATCTGTCATGGTTTGAAAGGAAGAGCAAATATGTCCAAGGCGAAGTTATTGTTCGACCTGATGATCTATGTGAACTCCATGCGCAGTTTCAGCGCTGCGGATGTGGCGCATGAATTCGGTGTTTCCATTCGAACCGCCCACAGATATCTGGCGGAATTAAGCGCGATGGGCGTTCCCCTCTATACGGAACCTGGCCGCAACGGCGGTTATCGCATCCTGAACAACAGATTGCTTCCGCCAATCATTTTTAACGAAAATGAAGCCTTTGCCATCTTTTTTGCATTTCAAACCTTGAAGTATTACAAATCGCTGCCCTTTGAAATTGACATGAAGTCCGTTTCCAGGAAGTTGTATGCGTATCTTCCGCCCGACACAAGAAAAAAAATAGACCGTCTCGATGGTGTTCTGACCATGTGGAATAAAACCCGGGGCGTTCCCGCTCCATTTCTAAAAGAAATCATGGAGGCCGCCCTGGAACATTTCGCGCTTGATTTTTTGTATCAATCCAAACACAAAAACGCGAAAAAGAAAGCAGCCCCCATTGGCGTATATGCCCATGACGGCTTTTGGTACATGCCCGCTGTTGATTTAAGCTGTGACGAAATCAAAGTTTTCCGTTTGGACCGCATTCTTGAACTGGAAATCATAAAACAGAAGCATGATCCCGGCATCAGGCTTGACAGCTGGCTGGAAAATCTGACAACGCTGGAACCACGGGACCCAATATATTTCTATGCGGAATTGACCAGAGAAGGGGTGCGGAGATGCATCAGCCAGCCCTGGCTGGAACCCCATGTCAAGGTGACGGATGAAGATCATGGCTTCGTGGAAATGTATATGGACCGGAACGAGATTGCCTACGTTTCAAATTTCTTTCTTCAGTTGGGAACAAATGCGAAGGTCATCAAGCCCCAAGAAGTCATAGATTTTATTTGCAAACAATTGCGGGATACCTTGCAGCATTATTCCGCGCCGATGAGTGATCTCATTTAGATCGCCCCGCTCACCCATGCAATTGCAAGATTTCGATATAGCCCTCTGTGCCATTCACGCGAATGCGCTGCCCATCCTGAATGATCCTGGTGGCATTCTCCACTCCGACCACAGCCGGCAAGCCATATTCCCGCGCGATGACCGCGCCATGGGTCATCAATCCGCCCACTTCGGTGACCAGACCTTTGATCGAGACGAACAGCGGCGTCCAACCGGGGTCCGTACATGTCGTAACCAGAATATCCCCGTCTTCCAGCCTGGCATCTTCCATGTTCAAAATGACACGCGCCCGTCCTTCGACGACGCCGGAAGACACCGGCAAACCGACCAGCGCATGGGCCGGCGCGCCGTCCCGTTTGTATTTCCCGGCAATGATCTCGCCATCGGACGTGATGACCCGCGGCGGGGTCAATTTTGCGTAATGGGCGTAATCGGCTTTTCGCTGACGGATCTTGTTCTCATCCGATTGGTTTGTGCGCACGACTTCGCGAAGCTCTTCAAACGTGAGATAGAAGATGTCTTCTTTTTCATGAATGACCCCCGCCTGCACGAGCCGCTCCGCTTCACGTATCAGAGCCTGCTTGTAGATGTAGAAGCGGCTGATGTAGCCGTATTTCGGATATTCACGATAGCCGATGTAATGGCGGACGAGGTCGATCATGCGCTTTGTTTGTTGCGCTTTCCGTTCGCCATCCGGCAATTTCATCAGGCGATCCAGCAGTTCCTGTTCTTTTTGTTTCGCTTCCTTGAGCCCCTGCTCAAATTTTCGGCGGCCGGCATTCGGCTCGCAGTTTTGGATATTGCCCAACAGGATCGGGATGAGAGCCCTTGGATCCTCCCCCCATCGGGTTCTCGTAATGTCGATTTCGCCGGGACAGCGCATCCCGTATTTGCCGAGAAACGCGCAGATGGCGTCCCGCGCCTCCCGGCCGCCCTTCAGCTTCGGAAGCTCATCCAAAAAACCGTCTCCGTCCGCCCGCCGCAAATAGTCCACCACTTCCGGATATGGACGAATGACATCCGCCACCTCCAGGAGTGCAAGCCCCATTTCCGAAGTGACATTGTTGGAAACAGATTGTGTCAGCGTGTCTGCCGCGTTTTTCTCGCCCAGCCATTCCTGCATGTTTTCATTCAGCCATTCCGAAGCCTGCATGGCGGACATGAACACGCGGGTGCTTTGCGGATCAAACAAGATCCGCCTGAGCTCCTGGATATCCTCCACAATGAAATCAAACAGTTGCACGCCGGATTTCGTCCGGATGTTTTGTTTCAGCTTTTCGATCGAAGCCTGGGTTTTGCGGATCAGTTCAGGTACGAGGGACGGATCGCACCCGATTTGTTCCAGCATCTCGTATTTGCGATTGCCTGGGGCCGGCGGCATGGGGCCGTCCGGCAGCAATGGGATATAATCACGGGCAATGATCGTCTCAATGGCGTCTTTCATGAGCGGATCCGATTTTCCAAGTTCCAGCAAATGATTGCGGCCGGCGTGTGTGGCGAGCATCTGCGTAATATCCACAAACAACCGCCCGCCCGCAATCCGCATGGGCGCAGGGGTGATCATCAGGTAAAACGACAGGCCGAGCGGCTTCATCGCGTCTGTCATCATTTGCTGATGTCCTACTGACACATAAACGTGATTGGCTGAATCGTTCGCTTCAGGGATCGGGTAAAGGGTCGTAATGGGCCGGCTTTGGACGATGTAAAAAGTATCCTCAACCAGGCACCATTCGATATCCTGGGGACATCCAAAACAAGCTTCGATCCTCCTTCCGATGCGCGCCAACTGCAAGATCTGCGCATCGGTCAGCACCTGTATGTTTTGCTGTTCAGGGTCGATCTCTCCGGTTGCGGTGCCGCCTTCTTCCCGGCCGTATATCGCCACTGTTTTGGCTGCAATGTTTTTCTCCATAATCTGTTCCTCTTTTACCTTGTAACTGTCCGGAGTCACCAGGCCGGAAACGAGCGCTTCTCCAAGCCCGAAGCTGGCGTCGATGGATATGATTTTCCGGTTGGAGGTCACGGGGTCGGCGGTAAACAAAACTCCCGAAGCATGCGGGAAAACCATCCTTTGCACGATGACGGCAATCAGCACTTTCCTGTGGTCAAACCCGTTTTGCATGCGGTAGACGATCGCGCGATCCGAAAAAAGGGACGCCCAGCATTTGCGGATATGCTCCAAAATGGCATCTGTTCCTTTGATGTTCAAAAAGGTGTCCTGCTGACCCGCAAAAGATGCGTGCGGCAAATCTTCCGCCGTTGCGCTCGACCGCACCGCATACGCATGCCGATCGCCAAGCTGCGCGACATGCCGGGCTACCGCCTCCGCAACGGAAGGAGGAATTTCGGCTGCGACAATCGTTTGCCGGATCTGTTCGCCGATGTCCCGGATTTGATCCTGATCGTCCACGGTGAGCGAGTTGAGCCGATCCAGCAGCACATGAAACTTGTCACTGGTTCCGATCGTTTCCCTGAACGCCTCCGTCGTCACGCAAAATCCGTCCGGCACCCGGATGCCCGCGATCCGACTCAATTCCCCCAAATTCAACCCCTTGCCGCCAACAAGCGAAAGCTGGGATGATTGAATTTCCTGAAAGCGCAAAACGAATGAACTCATTCCACATCTCTCCTCCAAGGGATTTTGAAAAAAACCGTTGACAAAAACTGACCGGCATGGTACGATAGAATTGTAAGATGGGGTATTTATGCGATATTTTTGACAATAAGCCGGTATCTGATTATATCACAATGCCCATTTCCCATGCAACAAAAAGAACCTGACCAATGTGATCAGGTTCTTTTTTGTTGCTGATGGTGCTCATACACTATCGTGGATGATCGCATTTGCGACACTCATAGTGTTGATCATGTCAAATAAACGGAAATAGACCGCCCTGGTCAGGGATGCGGTCTATTCCGGATCACTTGATGCAAGCCTTCCGCCCTTACAAGCGGCTATTGCGCGGGAGCCATGTTGCCGCATGGCTCCTTTGCATTTTACGCATTTACTTTTGACATTATACCACAATAGTTGGTAACAATACCACTTTCCTGGCTGTCGCAACTCAGCCATTCTTTCCGAACCAGCTTTATGTTCTCTTCATTTTCTTTCCCGCTTGCAAAGACGAACCGTAATCAGCGCATGCCTTTGCGAAAAGTTACCGTTTCCGCCCTGATTTGACCGACCATCTACGTATCCAGCAGCTTCAGCTTGCGGGCCTGGGCGATGGCCTGGGTGCGGCGGTTTACGTTGAGCTTGTTGAAGATGTTGTGGGTATGAACCTTGACCGTGCCCGGCGTCAAACCGAGCTGAATGGCGATCTCCTTGTTCGTCAGGCCCTGCGAGATCAGCTGCAGCACTTCATATTCCCGGTCGGACAGCGGAACAAACGGCCCCGTCTCGTGCCGGTCCGTTTCCCCGCTCTTCCCTGCCGCCGTTTCCGCTTCCCCCCGGACTGCCGGCGCCCGCAGCGTTTCGGACAGCCGGGCATAGAACAGCGCCTGGGCGGCGAGCACCGTCAGCGCATGCTGCTGATCCTGAAGGGGACTGACGGACGGAGGAAATTCCAGATATAACACGCCCGCCGGCTCCTGCTGCAGGTACAGGGGCAGACAGCAGACCGTCCCGCTTCCCCTGGATCCGCGAAAATACGGATCGTCCCGAAACAGATCATCTTCGAGCACATTTTCCGTCAGCACCGGTTGGCCGGTACGGAGAGCATACTGCGCCATGGACCGTGGGAACCCTTCGTCATGGGCATGTTTGCCCTTCCCCCTTCCGCCATGTGCCGCGCCATCCCCGCCGCCGGAACGTGCCGCCCCATTCCCGCCGCCGTCCAGGGACGAGGCGGCCCGGGACGCGCCGTCCGACCGCCGTTCCACCTGCAGCTCCTCGTCACGCCAGGCGACCAGACATCCGCAGGATGCCTGCGAGAGCCGGAGGATCCGATCCCAGAGCAGAGACTTCGTCTGCTCAAAATTCAGGTCCGCGGGGAAGCTCAGCGATTCCTTCAACTGCAGCAGCCACTGCTCGTCATCCGGCAATCCGGCCCTTCCGTCCTGCTGCCGCGCCCCCGTTCCCGTTTCCTCCGCCGCCGTTGCCTCCTCGCCGGTCACCTGCAGCTTCAGATGCTGTCCGAACTGTCTGCGCAGGTTCGCGCATTTCGCTTCGATTCCCCACCTGTCAAATGCCTCATAGGCCGCCTGCCAGTAAACGGCGGCAATTCTCCGCCGGTCCTGCCGCTGGTAATAGGAGGCGGCGCATTCGCAAGCTACCGCCCACACATGCCAGTCCCGCATCTGGCTCGCCATGTCAATCGCTTCATCATACAGCCGCATGACTTCAGACTCGGTCCATTCCGGACTTCGGATTTCCGCCTGCACCAGCTTGAGGAAATGGCCGAAACGCTCCGGCGACATGCGGGCATAGCGCGCAAACTCCCGCTGTCTCGAGCGCAGCCGGCGCTGCTCCTCTGCGCTCAGCTCCCGCTTGCGGGCTGCGGAGGCCAGGGCCAACGCTTCATAGAAACGAAGGATAAACTTGTGCGGAGACTGGACTGCCGACGCTTCGTACAGGTCCGCCAACAACGCGCAGCGGATCGCCTCTTCCGCATTTCCGAACAGATAGTGCACCTGGGTTTTATACGTATAGATCTGATACAGCGTCACCGCGCCGCTTTCTTGCCGGCCGACCTCCTCCAGCGCCTGCGCTTCATCGCCGTTTTCAGCCTCCAGCACGAAGCTGCGGCAATCCGGCGACCGCAGCTGGTCGCACAGCTGTCTGTAGATCATGATGTTCGTGTACACCAGCTCTTCGTTCGTCAGTTCGCTGATCTGCAAACTTTGCCGCAAAATGTGATCAAACCTGGACAGAGGAAAGCTGCCGTACGACATGTTGATCAAACCGCCAAGCGCGTAGCTGCCAAACACATAATCGCCGGATTCCACGCATACCCGGGAAGCCTCCCACAACTCATCCGTCGCCTGCGCATCCATCCTCATCCACTGGGAAATGACCGCATGAAAAAGCACGTGGGTTCTGGCCAGGAGCAGGTCGTTGCCGGATGTTTGGGCCAATTCCACCGCCAGTTTTCCGATGCGGTAGCCCGCGGCGAAATCGCCGGACATCGTCGTCAGCACCATGCCGAAGGCCGCATACACCGCGGGCGAGCCGGCCGGCGCCCCGTGCTGGAAGATGTAGCGGATGAGCTGAGCCGACAGGACCGCAAACACTCCCCGGTTCCGGAAAAAGGAAGGGCCGACCAGGGAAGCGAACAATTCCATCATGCGCAGAGACTTCGGATCGACCGCAGGGGGAATGTCCCGAAAACGGTCCATATGCTCCTCAAAAAGCCGCTTCGCCCGCATGACCTCCCGATTGACGGTCCAGGGCGATGGTTCCGGCGACACATGGATGCCCGCCTCCTCCAGGATGGACAACCCCCACCGGATGGCCTTCTCATACTGTCCGGTGTTGCTGTACTGATCGATCTTCAGCCTCACCACATCCGCGCGCTGCTCCCAGCTTTCCGCCCGCTTGAGCGCCTGATCGAGTATCGCCTCCGCCTTCTCGAAACGGGCGCACAAGTATTCACACTCGCAGCAGGCGAGCAGCGTGCCGAAGGCAAACGGCTGACGGTCGCGCCAGAAATGTTCCGGCATCCGCTCCAGCGCATGCCGGAAATGGTTCAGCGCCGATGCGTAGTCGGACGTTTTCATCGCCAGCCGTCCGGCTTCCTCGTTCAAATCAATGCAGATTTCCGTCAACCGGTCATCCAGCAGTTCCCCGGCTTCGTTCAAATGATTTGCGATTTCGTAAGGGTTGTCCGCCTCCCTGCCCGCATCCCTTTCCCGAAGCAAATGTTTCCCCGCTGTCAGATGGACGCGCTTGCGCTCGTTTTCATCCAGCAGGGAATACGCCGCATGCAATATCTGGTCGTGGGTGAACTCATACTGCACCGATTCCCGGTCCATACCCCGGACGGCCAACAGCCCTGCGTGCACCGCATATTCGCATTGCGAAATGACCTGCCCCTCGTCCATGCCGCAAATCGCGCTCACCAGCTGCGACGAGAACCTCACGCCCAGCGTGGAGGCATATGCCAGCAAATGGCTGGCATCGCCGGGCAAACCGCTGATTCTGCCCATCAAATAATCAATCTGTCCCTCGATGCCCGGCAGCCGGTTCAGCCTCTCCTCGTCCCACCGCCATTGCCCCGCAGATTCATCGCGGAAAATGATGCCCTCATCCAGCGCCGATTGCAAGAGCTGCTTCAAATAAAACGGGTTGCCCACAGATTTGACAAACAAGGTGTGCGCCAGGGGAAAACTCGCATCCTCGCTCATGCACAGCGTATCGCCCACCCATTGCCGGATGTCGGCCAGCCCCAGATGCTGCAGGCGGATGCGGCGGAGCGAGTATCCGAACGCCCCGTCAGAAAGCCATTGTTCCAAAATATCCGCATTTTCGGTCCATTCCGTATCCCGGTATGCGCAGATGACGCACACATGCCGGTTTTCCGGATCTTCGATCAACGACTGCAAAAGCTGCAGGGAAGCCCGGTCCGCCCACTGGATGTCATCGAGGAACAGCACCAGCGGATGGCGCGAACTTGAAAACGTTTGCACAAAACGGCGAAACACCCATTCAAACCGGTTTTGGTTCTCCCTGGGCGGCAGCGGTTCGGCTTGCGGCAAACCGGCAAACAGCATGCGCAATTCCGGGATTTCATCCGCGATGACCGCGGCGTTCATGCCGACCATTTCCGCAAAGCGGGTTTTCCATTTGTTCAGCGTCTCTTCCGGCATCGTCAGCATCTTGCGAATGAGAAACTGAAAACACTGGATCCATATGCCGTACGGTTTGCTCCGGCTGTATCCGTCAAACTTGCCCCAGGCAAAATAGCTCCGCCCCGTGATGTCTGACCGGAATGCTTCCAGCACCATGGCCGACTTGCCGACCCCGGGAGGGCCGGACAAAAGCACCAGTTCCGAGGAGCCCATCGCCGCCCACCGGAAAGCTTCATGCAGTTCCGCAAGCTCTTTCTCTCTACCATATATGGAATGCTGATTAAATTCGCTCCGCGCCGGTGCGTTCCGTTTGGCGGCGGCCTGATCCTCTGTCCTCCGATAGTCAGCCATGTCCCGCACCCCTCTGACTGGTGTTGTGTCGAACCTATTGTACCAGATCGCCGGAAGGGAAGAAATACTGTGAACGGCCGTGAACAGTTGAGGAGAAAAGTGGAAAAACGGGGCAGCTTCGCTGCCCCGCCAGACTGTCGACAAACCTTGGTCGACAGTCTTTTTTACGAGCGATATCTTTAAT